>Ga0070727_10001486_pt1 | contig 24696 bp, 21 predicted proteins | sample tdAd472_FD_66722 | JGI IMG/M metagenome (GOLD analysis project Ga0070727, IMG submission 66722) | Marine sediment microbial communities from the Atlantic coast under amendment with organic carbon and nitrate - tdAd47.2 | ecosystem: Environmental > Aquatic > Marine > Coastal > Sediment | place...
CCTGTCATAGCGCAGCGCTGGTTCCATCGTGCCGGTGTCGCTCCTGCGGTAGACGGCGATAGCGCTAAGGTGATCCTGGAAATTCGCTCCTACGCCCGGAGAAGTCACAAGAGTTTCGATGCCATGAGCCTTTAACTGGACCGGATCACCAATTCCGGAAAGCATCAGCAGTTTGGGGCTGTCAATGGCGCCACCGCACAAAATCACCTCGTGCTTGGCCTGTGCAATGATATCACGACTGTTCCGGCGATAGCGGACGCCGGTGGCGCGATTGCCCTCTATCAGGACTTTCTGCGCATGTGCTTCCGCCACCACTTTCAGCGATGGACGCTTGAGAGCTGGGCGCAGATAAGCAGTCGCTGAGCTCCAGCGCCGCCCGCGGTGGATGGTCGACTGCACATAGTCGAACCCCTCCTGCTGCGCGCCATTATAATCTTGAGTGCGGGTATAACCGGCCTGTTGCCCGCCTTCGATGAAGGATTCCAGGATAGGGTCGGTGTAACGGGTGCGTTGTGTGTGCAGAGGGCCATCGCCTCCACGATAGTCGTCGGCACCGTCCTCCCAGCTTTCGGACCGTTTGAAATAGGGCAGGACATCGTCGTAAGACCATCCCGTTGCGCCATTACGGGCCCATCGTTCATAGTCTTCCTTGTGTCCGCGCACATAGACCATGACATTCACCGAGGACGAGCCGCCGATGACCTTGCCGCGCGCACACTCGATGCCCCGTCCGTCGATGCCGGGGTCGGGTTCCATGAAATAGCCCCAGTCATGAAGCCGTTCCGGGAAGATCTTTCCGATAGCAGCGGGAATGTGGATCAGCGGATCACGGTCCCACTTGCCGGCTTCTAGCAGCAGCACCGAGGAACCATCCTCGGTGAGCCGGTTGGCGAGCACGCACCCGGCGGAACCTGCCCCCACAATGATATAGTCGTAGCTTTCACCGACTTTGTCGTGCTTTCCGATCCGCGTCACAAGCCCCTCCAACCATTATCGACCGCTCTGCTTATGTCCGGGAACCCTGACGTAGACGATCGGGCCTTCACCCAACGTTAGAAAATCAGCGCCAGCGCCTGCAGTACGGAAAGTTCATCAGCGTAAAAGCTATACTATACGGGCATCTGGCAACTTCGTCTGTAATTGCGTCAGCTCGTAATGTCCGGAGTAATGCCGCCCAGGATTTTGGTCCACATCCCGCATATCGATTGGCGTGACCTGAAAGAAGTTTGGCGTCTTTCGTTAGTGTTTCATTTCACGCCGCTCTTAAGCTCCTGAATTGGGGCAGAGGCCCGGTGGAAACCGAGTAGCAGGGACGGAGCTGCTGCTTGCTCGTGTAACAAGCACCGGGGTCTCGGCGGTTTGTGGAATTAGGGCTGTATCTTGTCGGCCGCTGTCCCTTGCGCGTTTTAGGGAGAATGCCGATGCTCACGGTGAGCTCGGACAAATGCAATTTTCCAGCCACGATGTGGCGAGCCGTGCGAGTCGCGGGAATTGAACCTGCAGCCATTTTGCATGAAGCCGGATTGCCGGCCACCATTCATCTCGATCCGTCGACGCCGTTGACGACCAACCAATATTTTTCCATCTGGAGGGCGATTGAAGCGCTCACTGATGATTGCTGCTTCGCCATGCGCATCGTCACGGCTGCGGATTCTACCGGACATCAGCCCGGCTTTACTGCTGGCTTATATGCTCAGAACTTTCGGGACGCGATCAGTCGTCTGCTCCACCTGAAAAGCATGGTGTCGTCAGAAAAAATTTGGTCGCAGGAAGAAGGCGGCCTGTGGACGATGGGTCGGGATTGGCCCTATGCGACCGAAACGGAGCCGGCCATTTCCATCGACCTGACTTTTGCGCTGGTTCTGGAGTTGGGGCGGCGTGGAACAGGGCGCGCCATCACACCTGTGAGCGTCGAATATACGCGCCGCTGGACACGTTGCGAAGATCTTGCTGGCTATTATGGTTGCGAAGTAAAGTTCGGATCATCCCGCAATGCCATAACATTCGACAGCGCGGATCTCGACATTCCTTTTCCTGGCTATTGTCCAGAATTTCTCGAGCTAATCGCCACGAGCCTGCAGAAAGCGTTTGAAGACCAGAGGGCCAGCGCAACCGTCAGCGAGAGAGTCAAAGGCGCCATGAAGCGCGCCATGGCGAGCGGTCGATACGAGATTGCAGTGATTTCCAGCGAGCTTGGCATGAGCGAGCGAACCCTTCAGAGGCGTATTACGGAAGAAGCGACGACCTATCGTGCCTTGCTTGTTGAGGCGCGGCGAGAGCTGTGCATGCAGCTGCTTGCCAATCCGCATCTCGACATTGACCATATTGCTTCGATGCTTGGGTATCAGACGACGACCTCTTTCTATCGCGCGTTCAAGGAATGGGAGGATGTATCACCTGGAGAATGGCGCGCACATAATTCGGTATCTCTCAGCCATTAATAATATGGCCCAGCAACCTATCATGGGCTGCTTCGTCAAGGTGCGATGGAAATTTCCTGCGATGCCGCGAAACGTCTCGTAGCCGGAGCTGGAATTTATCGCATATGGAGGGTCTAGGATGCCGACCCGGCACATGGGAATGGCGTGTATGGAAAGAGCTTTGGCGTGTTCCGCTATTGCCTGCCTGACGACCAACTCTCATTCTATAACAGTGTTCAGAAAGACTCGGCACGTCAGTCAGCGATCTTAGAGCTGAGCGTAATGTCATGCTGTCGGTCAACGAACATACAGGCGCAATCGCCATAGTGGCAATGCGATCTGTACTTGGATTTTCTAGGGATACGCGGCGCTGTAGATCGCGGTTCCCGGTCGAAGGAGTGTGGTGTTGGTAGGCCTCTTCAGCAGGAAGATGTATTAATGTCTGTGGTCCAATTGGAATGCCTGATCGATGGTCAGAATGTTTCGACCACGCAGCTTGAGAAGGTTCAGTACGACCTTCATCTTCACATGTTGCGCGAGATGAAGAAGCTTGGCGCAACATTGCGCCACGACGGCAAATCGCTCTCTGACGACGATATAGGCCGGTTGACGCTGGAAGAGGCGCGCGATGTTTCGATAGCGACGCGCAAGTCCTTGGGTGTCGAGGGGCTGAAAGAACTGTTTCGCGATGAGCTTCTGGCGACAGATCAGATGTGGAAGGATGCGAATGATGTACCCGAAGGCGCGCCGTCATTATATGCTCAGACTGATGTCAAGGTTACGGGCGTCACTTTGGAAGAAGTCGGTAAGGTCATCAACCTCAATGCAATCCATGAGGTTTACGCGCAAATGCATCCAGACCATTGCTTTGCGAAAGGCGATGGCAAGTTGTTGGAGCATATGGAAGTCTTTGGTCACTTTGGTGGGCCTACCTGGCTCTATGCTCATCCCAGCGAGACGATTTCAGTCCCCGTTGAAAGAGACGAAGCATATCCGATGGTGATGGCTGGAAGCACCACGCTGGCGAGCGACGGAACACCGATGAACTTGTTCGCATATCATCAATTCAAGCCGCTGGATGATGGTTTTGCCATAAAGCAATGCGCCATTTTTCCGCCCGGAACACCGCAGGACATAGTGGAAGGGCATAAGCTGCACCTCGCGATCGAGATTTGGGAAGGGGCCAAATTGGCTGCCGCTCAAAGATAATCCTCAAAAATGAATGGAGGCTAATATGACAGTAAAACCAGCACTACCCGAGAGCGTCATGCCTTATGCTGGGCGTATTATCGATATCGACAGCCATGAGATGGTCCCGGCCGAAAAATGGGTCGAAGAATGGGGTGAAATTGTTGCCCCCTGGGCCGAGAGGGCCATGGCGATTAACCCGAATGGCGGTGCGCAGAACATCATCAGCGTGCCAGGCTATCAAGGCGATATCGCCGAGATGGACCCTGTGGCTGTATGGACGACCAAAGGCCCGACCGCGCCGGGAGCGGCTGACATGGGGCGTCGGCTCGATCTTATGGACGTCATGGGGCTCAGCAAGCAGTTGATGTTCCCTTCGGGGCCGGGACTGGGTGGTATGGCGCTGTACGGCAGCCCGAACGACGCCGAAAAATATGGCCTTTCGAAACTCGGTGTCACCAACGATACCTTCTATGATTTTGCGCGCAAATTCATGTCGACTTATAATGAGTGGGCGAAGAAGGTTTCCGCGATCTCGCCGCGCTTTCGCCCCGTGGGAATGGCCTATGGCGACACGCCCGAGGAATTGCTCGAAGTGACCAAGGATATGGTCGACGGTGGTATCCGGGCTATCATGGTTGCGTCGCCGCGCATGCCGGGCGGCGTTTCGCCAGCGAACAACGCGCTCGATCCTTTCTATGCGTTGCTAGAGGATGAAAATGTAGCGATGACGCTGCACATCGGTGGGGAAGACCTGTTCCTGCGGACGAATGAATGGTCAAAAGCCTCTGCGTTCGAAGGCTATAAGGAAACCACGGAAGTTCTGCTGAATCCCTGGAAGCTTTCCACCTATCATCTTGCTGCGCAGAACTTCATCGGCACCATGGTCATGGGCGGCGTGTTTGATCGCCACCCCGGTCTGCGTGTCGGCATCACGGAATTTACCGCCTATTGGGTCGGCCCGCTCGCCCGTGCGCTGGATATCTGGCATGAGCAGGATTATTCCCTCAAGCCCAAGAACTTTGCCGATGGATCGGAAGGCAGGCGCCTGCCAAAGAAGCCGTCGGAATATATCAAAAGCAACATTCGTGTTTCCCCGTTCGATTTCGAGCCTGTCGGCGAATATATCGAAATGTACGGCCTTGAGGACGTTTATTGCTTCGCCAGCGACTTCCCGCATCTGGAAGGCGGCAAGGATGCTGTAGGCCGGTTTGCATCATCGGTGGAACCGCTTGGTGAAAGAGTGATGGAAAAATTCTTTGTCACCAATGGCCAGTTCCTGTTGCCGGATTGATAGTTGGTTCCCCGGCTGCGGATCTCAGCAAGAGATGCGTTGCCGGGGGCCAATTTGGCAAAGCCTGTAGAGAATTGTGACGCAGCGGCGGCAGTACTGGAAAGTAATGGCGAAAAATTATGCGACCAGATGACCTCGACTTCGATCTTGTGGATGACCAGGGCATCGCGCGAAGCTTGTCCGATTATGCTGGTCGATATCTATTGATTTTTTTCGGTTTCACCCGCTGCAAGGTCGTTTGCCCCCGTGCGCTTGGGCGGCTTTCAGATGTGCTGGATCAGATTGGAGATCAGGCAGACTGGCTCGTCCCGCTTTACATTAGCGTCGATCCGGAACGGGATACGCCTGAAGTGATGCGCGCATTTTTGCAGGAGAATTTCCCGCGCTTCACGGGACTGACTGGTGAAAAGGCAGCTATCGAAGATGTCCGGTCGCGGTTCAGGGTATTTGCTGGCCGTCGTCCCGATCCCGATGACCCTGAAGGTTATGAGGTGCCTCACAGCTCTCTCACCTATCTTCTGGGCCCTGAAGGTAAATTGGTCGCTCATTTTGCCGACCATATGGAAGCAGGAAAAGTAGCGGAACGGCTGCTTTCCCTTCTTCCCGAGGAGACGCCATCATGACCCCCGCAAGGGATGCTGACGGTGTTTCACCGGGTAAGACTGACGAACTTTGAAATCATGGCAGCAGGCCGTTCGCGGCTAGCAAATAATGGAGGTGGATATGGCAACTGTGCTGGAAAAGTCTAAAGAGGTTGAGAACAACTTCAACGACTTCCCTTTGCTCGATGAAAAGCAGGTCGGGACCATACGGCATATTGGCAACCTCGCCCGGCAGTTGAAGAACGATTGGTCAAACATGATGGGACCGACCCCGTTCGGTTCGGACTTTGCGGCTTTCCGGTTTCAGCTCGCATTCATGACCTTCGGCCTGGGGCTCGCCCATTTTCATCGGCTGCCGGCGGCTCCTGGATATTTCAAGAACACATTTGAGCGTCTTATCGAGAAGATGCGCCATCCGGCAGTTTGGCACCATTGGAAAGATGAAAGCCGCGGTGGCGGCCTGCTGAACCACGAAGCCGGCGTGACCGAAGGTTGGGCGGACCCGGTCAAAAAAGACAACATCATGTACAGCGCCTATCTCCAGACCATGGCGCTGATGTACAATCTGCTTTTTGACGATGATCGCTATACGCAGCCGAACGCGCTGTCGCTCGATTACAATCCGGTCCTCCACTATCCTTTGGAGGGGTATCACTTCAATTATGATCAGAATTCTCTCAATGATCTGATCTATTGGCAGATGGTAGAGAGCGGTTATCTGGGTGTCGCTTGCGAGCCGCATTGCGTGTTCCTGGCTTGCAACCAGCCGCCGATAATCGGCTTCCGTTTCAACGATCTGTTGAACGGGGGGGAAACCGCCGAAGAGGTAACAACGGGGTTGGTCAAGGCCTGGGAAGATCTGGGCGGATTTATCGATGAAGAAGGCAGCTATAAATCAGTTGTGCGGCAGTCAGTAGGCGAGGTTTTGCCCGGCATGGATACATGGTCCGATGGCTGGACCGGGACGCTTATGCATGCCTGGAACCCTGAATTTGTTGAGCAGCATTATCCCCAGCAGCGCGAGCGCTGGCTGGTGCGTCGCCAAGATGGCTTGATGATGGTTAAGATGCCTCATGAATCCGCACATCCCGATATCACTACGGGGACGATGTGTGGCATGGGCTGGATGGCAATGCTCGCTGGCGAAGTCGGCGATATGGAGACGGTCGAGGGCCTGCTTTCCTATGCAGATACCTACATGTCTCCCAAGTGGACCAAAGGCGGCTATCACTATGAGCGCGTGGACCAGGAATATGACGAGGAAGGCAACCTCACGGTCATGAACCCGGCGCAAAGCAATGCGTTTATTCCCTTCGCCAGGCTCAATGTTCCCGGTGGCCTGAACAAGCTTTATAACCACCCGTGGACACGCGCACATTTTGACGAGCCAGCGCTGACGCATGTCGATTTTGCCATCGACGTATGGCGCGCTGTTTACGATACCGAAAATAGCACGCTCTTGTTCGACCTGTCGCTCACTGAAGGGGCGAAGAAAGGCGAGGTCGTAATTTCGGATATTTCAGGACGCGGAGACTGGGCGCTTTGCAAGGGCGCTAGGGAAATCGCGCGAGGTGACGGCACAGGGCTGATCGATGATGACGGAAATGACATGCAGGTTATGGCTGATCCGGATGGAATCAGGCTCGTAATCGATCATCAAGGTATCGTTTCCTACCGGGTGGTCTGGCCCTCAGCCAAGTGAAACCGGTCATGTGTGCTACGGCAGTTTTCATGCTGTCGTAATATTACCTGGTGCGGCATCCGCGCCGGTCAACAACGAGGAGTATTTATGAAATATCGTAGTCTTGGACGCACGGGCATTCAGGTCAGCCCTTATTGCTTCGGCGCAATGATGCTTGGTGCCATGGGTAATTCTGACCGGGACGAGTGCATCCGGATGGTCCACAAGGCGTTGGATTTGGGGATCAATTTCATTGACACCGCCGACGCATATAGCCGTGGAGATTCCGAGGCTGTCGTGGGGGAAGCGCTCAAGGGACGTCGCGAAAATGTTGTGATTGGCACCAAGTTTTATCAGCCGATGGGGCAGGACCCCAACGAGAAGGGCGCTTCGGGACGCTGGATCAAAAAGGCGGTTGAGGGATCGCTCAAGCGGCTTCAGACCGACTATATCGATCTTTACCAGCTTCATCGGCTCGATCAGGATACTGATATTGAGGAAACCCTGTCGGCGCTGACCGATCTCGTGCGCGAGGGTAAGATACGTGCCATTGGCACATCTACCTTTCCGGCGGCAGATATCGTAATGGCGCAATGGGTCGCGGAAAATCGCAATCTCGTCCGCTTCCGCGCCGAACAGCAACCCTATTCGATCCTGAATCGTTCGATTGAAAAGGAAGTGCTTCCGACCTGTGAACGCTTCGGCATGGGCGTCACCGCGTGGAGCCCGCTCGCCAAGGGCATGCTCACCGGGAAATATCGCAAGGGAGCAGAAACGCCCGACACGCTTCGCGCAAAGTATTTTCCTGATCTGATGACAGATGAATATAGCCTGGAAATCGTGGAACGGTTGATACCTGTTGCAGAAGAAGCCGGGATTTCTCTGATCCATATGGCACTGGCATTTGTGGTGTCGCACCCGATGCTGACGTCCGCTATTATTGGCCCACGCACAATGGAACAGCTTGACGACCTGTTGGCTGCTGCTGATGTCACACTGAGCGACGAAACTCTCGATCGGATCGACCAGATTGTTCCTCCGGGAACGGATGCCGCTCCGCTCGGTGGGTCTGCCTATGTCCCTTATGCCATTTCGAATCTGTCGATGCGGCGCCGTCCGGCGGCTGAACGGGCGATAGTCTGATCGGCTAGGGCAGAGGGTCTCCCGCCATCATAAGGCAACGGGCAACCCTCTGTCGGGCAACCCATGAAACGGGGTCAGCATGAGTTCTGAACAGCAGCAAAAAATCCTGAGCGAATACCGGCGCGAAAATGAGCTCAGCCAGGCCACCCGGGACGAGCGCTGGGCCAATGTCCGGCGCGCGATGGCTGCCGAAGGCATAGATATTATTGTAACGCCGCCCAATCCGGGCATGGCGGATCAGTTTCAGGCAAATGCCATCTACCTCTCCACGATCAGCGGCAATGGCGGCCCCGTTTCAGTCGTTTTCCCATCGGAAGGGGAGGTCACAGTTGTGGCCGGCGCTGCCCCGTCCGCGAGTTTTTGGCGTGCCTGGCAAAGTTGGGTCACCGATATCAGAAATACGCGCTGGGCGCTGCCGGAAGGTGTGATCGAGCGCCTGCGCGAGCTTGGCGCTGAATACAAACGGATAGGCATTCCAGGTTTGAACGGTCTTCCAAGATCGCCTGAGGGGATTGTTTCTACGGGATTTCTTGCGCGCCTGACTGAGGCGTTTCCGGCAATGACGATAACTGATGCTTCCGCGCTGATGGACCGCGTGCGTGCGAATAAGGTGCAGGAAGAGCGTGCTGCTGTCGCCGAGGCTATTGCTATCGTTGAGCAGGGCTATCAGGTGCTGCTCGATGAAGCGCGTCCGGGTGTCGGGGAACGTACAGTTTTCGGGAAGATGATGGGCAAGCTGGTCGAGTGCGGTTCGCTTCCGCCCAATCTCATGGCGTGGTCTGTCGGGAACAATTTTGGGAACAGTCTCGCGCTTTTTCCCACCAGCCGCATATTGACAGATGGTGAACCGATTTATGTCGAGATGGAGGCGCGTAGCCCGTCCGGCTATCTCGGGCAGATAACACGCACCGCCTATCTCGGAAAGCCGTCCTCGCATTTTGTCGAAATGAATGAGCTCTGCCGCGAGACCTTTGAGACTGTCATGGGACTGATGAAACCTGGCACGGCCATGGATGAAGTGCTTGCTGAATATAGCAGCAGAAGTGCGGCGTCCAAATATCAGGTCGTTCCGATCATTCATGCCCGCGCCTTGGGCGAAGACCGCCCGATGATCCTGTTCGATACGCAGGACCCCGCGGTTCTGGCGTTCGAGATTAAAGAGAACCATGTATTTGCTCTCAAGGTTCAGGTGCGGGACCAGCAGAGCGGGACTATGGCATTTCTAGGCGAGTCAGTCGCTATTGGTCCGAATGGTGCGATCCGGATGAGCGATCGCCCGCTGGGCCTCTCAGTCATCGACTGACCAAGCTGTTTCCAGAAGAGTTGGATTGCCATTTTATATGAAAATCGTTTTCGTATATTGTCATTTGCAGCTATGATCTTGCAGATAAACCGATCGTAAATCAGGAGGAGTACACCATGTCGATGAAAGGAGGGTGCCTGTGCGGTGCCGTGCGTTACGAGATCAGCAACGATGCTACGCCATCAGGTGTTTGCCACTGCACCAACTGCCAAAAGCAGAGCGGATCGAGCTTTTCGATAGCATTGCTCGTCAATACGGCGGATTTCACAATGACCGGCACGCTACGTCGATATGTTGACCAGACCGATCGAGGTACACCCATTTATCGCGAATTTTGCGAGATATGCGGCTCGCCGGTTGTATCCCGCAGCCCGGAGCGGGACGACAGGATCGCTGTGAAGGCAGGAACCCTCGATGACCCCTCAGTACTAAAGCCGCAGATTCAGGTCTGGTGTGATTCTGCACAGCCCTGGCTTTCTCTCGATCTGCCGGCAGAGGCGCGCCAGCCGGGGGCCGTCAATCTGAAGTGACGACCCTTTCCTTATCCGCGTCGACGGATCAGGACGTTGTCGATAATAGACAGCAGGACCACACCGTCTGCGCGCTTCAGCTCGCTGAAATGGCGCGCAATTCCGCAAGAAGGGCGCGACTTTGACAAGCGTTTGTCGAGCCAGCGGAAATGGAGACGTACGACATCGCCAGGCCGAACTGGTGCGAAATAGCGGGTTTCGTCCGAGCCGAAGCTGGCGATGACCGTCGGTCCCACGTTGAACTCGTGCAGCAGGCGCTGCTTGACCGCGAGCATATGTGTACCCGACGCCGTGACCCCCTCAAAGCCCGCGGCGCGAGCGGCTTCATCGTCCATGTGAGCGGGAAGGGGGTCCCATTGACGGGCGAAGGCGATGATTTCATCGCGTTCGAACATGAAGGCGCTCGATACCTGAATCTGTTCGAACTCAATGTCTTCGAAATAGACACCGGCAGGTCGTGTTTCCGTCATATGATATTCATTCCGTTTTATCCCAGACACCTGCGGATCAGATATACGAAAATGATTTTCATAACAAGCTATTGAAGATCGCCAGAACACAGGATAGCAGGGATTGGATCATCCTCCGAGGGCGCCGTTCAATTGCTGTCGTGCGGAGAGGTTTTTCATAAATCGCCTTGCGGGGCATAGGAGAGTATTATGTTTGATCTGGCTGGACGGGTGGTTGTCGTGACGGGCGGCGGCGGGGGCATCGGCGGTGCATCTGCCAAAGCGCTCGCTGGTCAAGGTGCGACAGTGGTCATCGCGGATATCGATCTTGAGCGCGCGAAAGCGGTTGCGCAGGCGGTTGGAGCTGGCGCTGTTCCGGTTAGCCTCGATGTCACAAGCGAAGAAAGCTGGGCCGCTCTTCTGGAAATGGTTCGCAGCGATTTTGACCGGCTCGATGGCCTGATCAATGCTGCTGGCGTGCTGCGGCCCAGGCCTTTTCTGGACGCGACGGTCAAGGAACTCGATGAAACGCTGGATCTCAACGTGCGCAGTACGTTTATGGGCTGCAAGGCGGCAGCGCCGCTAATGATCGAAACGAACGCCGCGTATGGTGCGAAGCCTTCGATCATCAATCTTTCCTCGATCTACGGCATGTACGCGGGCGTAGCGCATGTCGTCTATTCAACCAGCAAGGGCGCGATCCGAATGATGAGCCGTGGGCTGGCGCAGGAATTGGCCAAGCATCAGATACGCGTCAACACGGTGTTCCCTGGGCCGATCAATACGTGGCTCATGACGAACTCGGTCGCTCAACTGGGCGAATTCGGACTGCGACCAAAAGGTCAGGATGGCCTCGACGCTGTGGCGAAAATGCATCCGATGGGTCGTCTGGGAGAACCAGAGGATATTGCCGGTGTCATCACATTCCTGTGCTCAGATGCCTCATCGTTCATGACCGGCGGTGAGCTCGTCGTAGACGGAGGGCTGACGCTGACCTGATGATGAAGCAACGCTGGCGCTTGTAAATTGCGCCGCAATCAGGTGGGCGATGGTGCTTCCGGGGCCGTTCCAGCTGCCATGTCGATATAATGCTGCCGCAACAAATGCTTGCGCAGCTTGCCCGACGCGTCGCGCTCGAGCGTTGCCACCCGCACGATCACCTTCGGCACCTTGTAGCCAGCGATCAAAGCGCGAAGGCTGGTGCGGAGCTGATCGCCGTCCAGTCCGTCACAAACGACGAACGCCACCAATGTCTCTCCAAATTCGGGATCAGGGATGCCGAACGCGGCGCAATCCTCGACACCGGGCAGCGCAAACAGCGCCTTCTCGACCTCCGCCGGATAGATGTTCACGCCTCCGGAAACTACCATATCGCGAGCCCGGTCGCACAGATAGAGAAAACCCTCCTCATCCTGATAGCCGATGTCTCCCAGCGACACGAGATCGCCGAGCCCCACCTGCCGGCGCTTGTCCGGGTCGTTATGATAGGTGAAGTCGGGATAGGCCCAAAGCCGCCCGAAAATCTCGCCCGGCTCTCCCTGGGGGACATCACGCCCCTCGGCGTCCACGATCCTCAGTTCGACACCTGAGATCGGTTTGCCGCAGGTGCCCGGATGCGCCAGCCATTCCTCGGAGGTGCTCATGGTCAGCGCACCGACCTCGGTCCCGCCATAATATTCGGCAATTATCGGACCCCACCAGTCAATCATCGCCTGCTTCACATCGTTGGCGCAAGGGCCGCCTGCATGGATTGCCCAGCGTAGAGACGAGAGATCATAGCGCTGCCGAACCTCGGTCGGCAGGCGGAGAAGCCGGACGAACATGATTGGGGCCAGCGCCACTGACGTGATCTTCTCGCGCTCGATTGTGGCGAGCATGGCCTCGGCATCAAAGCGGGGCATTATCTCGGTGTGTTCGGTGGTCATCGCACCGTGCAGGGCAAACTGGTTCGGGAACGCGTGATAGAGCGGTCCCGGTATCAACACCCGGCTGTTGGCGTTGGTGTTATAGAGACTGGAACGAACAGCGCGCATCGCCACCTGTTGCTCCGCTGTCGGCGGTTCGCGCCTTACACCCTTGGGGCGGCCGGTTGTACCAGACGTATAGACGATGCTGCCGGGCGCGGGGCAATCTGGCCCCGCATATTCCGGGCTCGCGTCTCGCCAGATGGCATAGTCGGATGAGGCTTTATCTGTGCCGACCAAAATCGCGCGCGCATCGGCAAACCATTTGGGCGGCACATTGGCGCGCAAGTCTTCGTCTACGAAGATGGCGCGAGGCGCGCAGTCCTCAAAAAGCATGTCGACTTCAGCGGGGGTGAAATGCCAGTTGACCGGTACCGCAAAGGCGCCGAGTTTGCCGACGCTCAGGGTGATTTCGATGAAGGCGATGCTATTTCTCATCAGAAGAGCGACGCGGTCGCCCGGACGGATGCCTAGCTGATTCAGACCACCAGCTGTCCGCGAAACGTTGGAAAAAAGGGTGGACCGGTCGAGTATTGTCTCGCCGCATTGGAGAGTGGGAGCTGGCATGAATTATTCCGCGATTGTTTAACTTGGCTCTGTGTTGCCGGTTGAGAGGGAAGCTTGCGATGTGTCTTCGGGAAGCAGGACGGCTTCGACCTGCCGGGCGATATCGATCAAGCCGGGAGCCAGCCTTTCGCGCAAATCTTGTTCCGACAGGGCATATGCCGGTCCGCCCAGGTTCAGCACATAAAGCGTACCGCCTGGCTGAGCCATGATCGGCACGGCAACGCCATTGATGTCCTTTTGCCATTCTCCGGCGCTCGAACAATAGCCGTGACGTTTGTATTCGACTATCGCGTCATCCACTCCCTTGCGTATCCGACCCCAATCGTCGCCATAGTGTGGCCGCAGGCGACCGAGGACATCTTCGCATTCTTCTGACGGGCATGCCGAGAGATACGCCCGCCCCATCGCGGAGGTCGCCATCGGAATGCGGGATCCGGCGAAAAGCCTGAGCGCGATCAGGGCGTCCCCCTCGACCGCATCGGTATAGACCATCTGGAGATCATCGCGCGTACCGAGCCCTACGTTGAAATGGCTGCCTGTAGCGAGCTCCTGCATCAACGGGAGCGCCAATGTGCGGACGTTCGTTGTCGCTAATGCAACGGCGCCCAGGCGGATGGCGCGAGGGCCAAGATGGTATTCGCGAGAGCGCGGGTCGAATGTCAGATAGTTGTGAAGTGCTAGTGTATAGGTGAGCCGCGAGACAGTGGACTTGGTGAGACCTGTACGGTCGGCGAGCTCCGCGTTGCCCAAACTGCTATCGTTCCGGTTGAAGCAATCGAGCAGGGCGAGACCCCGCGACAGCGCGGCGACAATCTGCGAGTCGGTGTCTTCGTTTTGGAGAACATTACCGAGCTGCCCTGCCTGCCGTGGTTTGGCGCGTTCCGATCGGGTGGCTTGGGCTTTCATATATACCTCTTGCGATTAGGAAACGTGGGCGGCATCAGTCGTCAGCCATGTCTTACCAGAACCTGTACATTGGTATATTCGAGTAAGCCTTCTTCCGAATTTTCGACGCCAATGCCCGATTGCTTGTGCCCGGCGAAGGGCAGGGTTGGCGTCATACCGTGGATCGTGTTGAGCCACACCGTTCCGGCCTCCAGCCTGCGGCCTATGGCGGCGGCCTGTTCGATGTCCGCGCACCACACCGATGCGGTCAGTCCATATATGCTGTCATTGGCGCGGCGGATTGCGTCCTCCACATCGTCGAAGCGCAGCAGCGGCAGCAGCGGCCCGAACGGCTCCTCGCTTACAACCTGAGAGTCATCCGGCGGATTGTCGATCAGCGTCGGCGCAATGAAATAGCCGGGGCCGGTCATGTCGCCCGGCTCGGTCAGAAAATGCAGGCCGTCGGCACGGGCCTGCACAATCATGTCCTTGACGCGCTCGAATTGCATATGGTTCTGAACCGGGCCGATCCGGGCATCTGGCCTGTCGCCGGGGCCGGGCGGATTTGCCCTAGCGAGTTCCACCATCTTTGCGGCAAAGGCATCATAAATGTCGTCATGCACATAGATGCGCTTGGCGGCGATGCATATCTGGCCGCAGTTGCGGAATGCGCCCCAGAACAGGCGCTCTGCGACATCGTCTACGTTCGCGTCCGCGAGAACGATGGCCGGATCGTTACCGCCCAGCTCCAGCGTGATGCGCTTGAGATTGGTTGCTGCACCTCGCATCACCGCCTTGCCGGTCGCGGTGGAACCAGTGAAGGATATCTTGCCAATGTCGGAATGCTCCGACATGAGCGGGCCGAGGTGATCGCGCCCGGCAATGATATTCAGCACACCGGGGGGCAGCAGATCGAGCAGCAGTTCGCCGAGCTTGAGTGTCGTCAGTGGCGTAAACGGAGACGGCTTGGCGACCACCGTATTTCCCGCCTTGAGCGCTGGCGCCAGTTTCCATGCTGCGAGCTGTACCGGGAAATTCCATGGCACGATCGCTCCGACAACGCCGATCGGCACGCGCCGAATCTCACCGATGCGCCCGTCCGGTTCGACATGCTCCTTCACGGGGAGGTCCTGCTCGGCATAAGAGGCGAACCAGCGCGCTGCCGTTTCGATTTCGAGCCGCGCCTGATCGAGCGGTTTGCCCTGTTCGCGCGTCAGCAGCATTGCGAGTGGCTCGATCTCTTCGCGTATCCGTACGGCGATGGCGCGCAGCATCGCGTTGCGTTCGTCGGTTGGGACGTCTTTCCAGCTGACGAAGGCGCGCTGTGCGGCAGCCACAGCCTCATCGAGATGCGCGGCCTCGCAATCGGGCGCCTGCGCAAACACGTCGCCCGTTGCGGGATTGATCACCGGCAATGAGCCGGATGTTTCGACCAGGCGGCCATCGATTGTAGCGCTGAATGATCCGAAGGGGTCGATCTTGCTCATCACTTGCTCAGGCTGAAGGCGCTTCTAGGATCGTAACGACGCAGGCGGCCTCCTCAAGCCCGTGGAACCCGCCACCATTTTCGGCGAGGCCGATCCGCGCGCCTTCGACCTGTCGTTCGCCGGCCTCTCCGCGTAGCTGTGTCACCAGTTCGAAAATCTGGATCGCACCGGTGGCACCGATCGGATGCCCTTTTGACAGAAGCCCCCCCGAAACGTTAATCGGCAATCGCCCGCCCAGTTGTGTTTCGCCGCTTTCTACTAACGCACCACCGTCGCCATAGCCACAAAAGCCGACATTTTCCGAATGCAGGATTTCGGCGATCGCTGATGCATCGTGGAGCTCGGCCACGGAAACATCATTCGGGCCTAGTCCGGCCAATTCATAGGCGCGGTCGGCGGCGACACGGGTCAGATGCTTGTCATATTGGCCGGCGGTGCGATTGCTGCTGCTGCTCACTCCCATTCCCCGGATGCCAACGGCACGGGCAGCCTTGCCATGTTGCTCGGCATAGCGGCGGGACATGACGATGATCGCGCAGGCGCCGTCGCTCATCGGCGCACACATAGACCGCGTGACCGGCCATACGATCATGCGGTCGGCCAGCACCTCGTCGATTGCCATCGGAAACCGATATTGCGCATAGGGGTTGAGCTGAGAATGATTGTGATTCTTTGCGGCCACGGCGGCGATCTGCCGCGGCGTAGTTCCGAACGTCTTCATATGGAACCGCGCTTGCGCTGCGTAAATGTCCATGAAGACAGAGCGCTCGGGCGAATCGACATTGCCCTCTGGCGGCTCCATGCCCTCGCCGATGGCTAGCAGCGCCGCGATATGATCGTCGGCCAGTTCGCGATCCCAGCTGCCTTTGAACGCCTCGAACATCTCGACGCGCTTTTCTGGATAGTTCATCTTTTCCGCGCCGACAACAAGCGCAACCTCGAAAAGGCCAGCTTGCACCGCGGCGAAAGCCTGAAAAACCCCTGAGCTGGAACTGGCGCAGGCATTGTCTGTGTTGAAGATCGGGATGCCCTCAAACCCATATGCGCGCAGCGACGCTTGTCCGCGCACGCCATGCTGTCCTTCCAGAGCGCCTTGCCGCGTATTGCAGAACCAGGCTGCCTGAATGTCTTCCTTCTGCAGTCCCGCATCCTCCAGCGCCGCTGTGACGGCTTCCGCCGACAGGGACCGGACGGAACGATCGAGATGCTTGCCAAGTGGCGTCATGCCGACGCCTGCGATTACAGTGTTGCTCATGCAGACCTTGTTAGAGCAAACTCGCTTAAACGAAAAGACGAAAATTAATTTCGCGTTTGTTGACCCCGGTTCGCGGTTGCTTTAGCGACAGGCGCATAATTGTTCCAGGTCAAAGAGGGTAATATGGATTTTGGCATTCAGGGTCGTGTCGCACTGGTAACGGGGGCAGCAGGCGGTATCGGAGCAAGTGTCGCTGCCATGCTCGGGGAAGAAGGTGCGCGGGTCGCCATTGTCGATATCAATGCCGCTGCGGCTGAAGCGGAGGCGGAACGGTTGCGTAGTTTGAACCTCAACATCCATGCCTTTGGCATGAACGTAGCCGACTCGGTGTCCGTAAACGGGACCGTAGAAGAAATTTCCAGGGCAATTGGCGCTGTCGACATCCTGGTGAACAATGCCGGGTTCACCCGCGACAAGCGCATAGGCCGCATGGATGAGGCTGACTGGGATTCGGTGGTTGACGTCATATTGAAGGGCGCGTTCCTGTGCACGAAGGCGGTCTTGCCCGCGATGATCGAGAAACAATGGGGCCGTATCATCAACATTTCGTCGCGCGCCTATCTCGGCAATCCAGGGCAGGCGAATTATTCCTCTGCAAAGGCTGGTCTGCTCGGGTTCACTCGGTCGATGGCCATGGAAAACGGGCGACATTATATCACTGTCAACGCGGTAGCTCCCGGAATTATCGACACTGCTGCGGTCCGCAATCTACCACATTATGAGAAGATCAAGACGAATGCCGAAGCGTCGCTGCCATTGCCCCGGCTGGGAAAGGTTGAAGATGTGGCAAGCGCCGTGACATTCCTGGCGTCGGAGCGGGCAAGCTACATCACTGGCGATGTGCTTCATGTTACAGGCGGTCGTTATGGCTGATGCTGAAAGTGTGGCCGGGTCGACGATGAACCTCGGATTTCTGCTGGACCTGCCGCCCCGTATCATTACCCACAGCTATACAAAGCGCGATACCATTCTTTATGCGCTGGGCGTTGGTGCAGGCCATCGGCAGCCGGATAACGTGGACGACCTGGCTTTCCTTATGGAGGACCGTCTTCTTGCGCTGCCGACAATGGCTGTCGTTCTCGCTTATCCCGGTTTCTGGCAGATGGAGCCGGAATATGGCATCGACTGGCGGCGCGTGCTGCACGCAGAGCAGTCCTGCGAATTCCACGCTCCGTTGCCAGTAGAAGGGAGTGTTCGTGGCGAGCTTCTGATCGACTCCATCGTGGACAAAGGCACGGAGAAAGGAGCTTTGCTGCGTGCGAATCGCCTTATCTTTGATGAGGCTGACAACCGGTTGCTGGCCACAGTGCGGCAGCTTTCCTTCCTGCGTGGAGACGGTGGGCGAGGCGGCGGCGGTGTCGATGTTCCCGCGCTGGAACCGGTTCCCGAGCGTGATCCCGATGTGGTGATCGCTCTGACGACGCGACCCGAGCAAGCGCTCATTTATCGCCTCTCGGGCGATTATAACCCGCTTCACGTTGATCCCGAAGTTGCTCAGTCGGCAGGCTTTTCTGCGCCGGTCCTCCATGGGCTCTGTACTTATGGATTTGCAGGACGCGCGGTGCTTGCTGCCACCTGCGGCAATGATCCGGCGCGGCTGAAGAGGCTGGACTGCCGGTTTACTGCGCCGCTTGAGCCGGGCGAAGAACTGAGCGTCCGCGTGTGGCATGTGTCGGATGAAAAGGCGGCTTTTCAGGTTGTTGTTCCGGCACAACAGAAGGTCGCTATCGATCGGGGTTGCGCAATTATCGCGCCGCCGGTCTGACATTTTCATGTTCGTTGCTGAAATCCTTTACGTCACATGAGAAATAGTATGAGGGGTGACTTCGTATAATTGCGAAAATGGATTTCGTATAATTGACCGCGCAGGAACGCCGGAGTAGACCAAGGCCGCTCTGCAGGATTTGATAAGTTTTCGAGAAGGTGCTCAACGAAATGGTCAAGATGGAACTTCCCTTTGGACCCGTGCTCGTAACGGGCGCAACCGGCTATGTCGCAGGATGGGTCGTCAAGCTTTTGCTTGATGCGGGTGTGACGGTTCATGCGTGCGTGCGCAGCCTGGCGAATACGGCAAAATTCGAACATCTGCAGAAAATGGCCGACCAATCGCCCGGATCCATCACGTTCTTCGCGGCCGACCTTCTGAAGCCGGGGAGCCATGAGGAGGCGATGCGCGGCTGCAGGGTCGTAATGCACACGGCCTCACCCTTCATTCTCGCATCGAATATCACCGACCCGCAACGGCAGGTGGTGGAACCGGCGCTCGAAGGCACGCGCGACGTGCTGGAGACGGTCAACCGCGTCGACAGTGTGGAGTGCGTCGTGCTGACCAGTTCGATGGCGGCCGTCATGGATACGATAGCGGGCGCAGGCACGACAAGCACTGAGGCCGACTGGAACAATTCGGCTTCGCCCGATCGCAACGCCTATGCCTATTCAAAAGTGCTGGCGGAGCGAGAAGCCTGGAGAATCGCCGATGCCCAACAGCGCTGGAAGCTTGTGGTGATGAACCCCGCGTTCGTTGTCGGTGCGGGCACCGCCCCTGAACAGACATCGGCGACGTTCGACCAGTTCCGCGCCTTTGCAGATGGGGCGTTCAGTAAACAGCTGCCTGTGATGGACACGGGTGTGGTTGACGTTCGGGATGTGGCCGAGGCGCATATGCGCGGTGCCTATGTTTCTGGCTCCGGCGGCCGTTACATATTGTTCGGGCAAATATTGAGTTTGGATGAAATCGCGAAAATTCTGAAAGAAGAGTTTGGGCGCGATGACCGGTGGAAATTCCCGCCTGACACGCCGTGGGATCCGGCCAAAGATCATTGGCTTGCCGATAACAACAAGTCCATTGCAGAACTCGGGCTTGAATATCGGCCTGTTCGTTCCGCAATTATCGAGACATTTGCGCAGATCGCAGCTGCCTGACCAGCCTCGGGTCGGTGGAGGAGTCGATTGACTCGAAGTTACGCATACTATACTAAATGTATATTATGATACCATGCTCGGTCGCCGGGTAAAGGCGTGCCGATTTTGAAGAGAATGTTGGAAAAGTTATGAAGCTTGCGCTGGTCAATGACTACGTTCCTGCCCTGATCGAGGGAGATATGGTGCGGTCCTTGGTTTCCGATCTGCCGGAGATCATGGCGATACCGCCCTTATATCGGATGCCAGCGCTCATTGAGCGGTGGGACGAATTGGTGGCGCGCGTCCAGGCAAGTCAGGGCTCTTTGACGCCGTTGCACGAAACGGTTCTGCATGCTCCCGTTCCAAGGCCCACGAAGCTGCTGTGTGGGCAATTGAGTTTTCGGGAGGGCGTGGAAGGAGCCAAGGTGAAGCCTGCTTTCTTCCTGAAGTCTTCCAGCAGCGTTATCGATCCGGGTGGCACGGTCGAGCTTCCATCGGTGGATGCGCCGGTTTTTCACCATGAGGCGGAGCTTGCGGTCGTCATGGGCAAGCGTGCGAAGAATATATCTGCCGCAGAAGCAATGGACCATATTTTCGGTTACACCTGCTTCCTGGATATGTCCGCCCGCGGCGTCGGTCACGGCAGCAGTTTTCAGGACAAGTCTTACGACACATTCGGTCCGATGGGCCCATATATTCTGACTGCCGACGAGGTTCAGGACCCGCACGAATTGCAGGTTCGCCTGTGGGTCGATGGCGAATTGCGACAGGATTATCCGATGTCCGATATCGGAAACCCGATCTCCGATCTGATTGCCTATGCCTCCACCATTGCCGCGCTTGAGCCCGGCGATGTGCTGGCAATGGGTGTCAACCATCAGGGAATCGGGCCAATACAGGATGGCGAAACGGTGCGTATCGAGATTGAGCCGATCGGCAGCCTCGAGGTGAATATCAAGGACACTCTTGGTCGCCGCTGGGAAAAGGGCGTTGACTGGCGACTTGCCGAAGTCGTGCTGCGCATGGTGCGGGGGGAACCGGTCGGCACTGTGGAATTCGCGCAGCGGCTAGATAGTTAAAGGGCTTCCGGCATGAAGCTGACCGATTATTTGGACAAAGGTGCTGACTTCGGGTCGGACAAACCTTGCATCGTGCAGGATGATATCATCTGGTCCTATGCGGATGTTGTTGATTATACTCACCGCATAGCTTGTGCATGTTCGTCCGCCGGATTTGGCAAGGAAAGCAAGGCGGCGGTTCTTAGTCCGAATAATCCAGAAGCGCTGATTTCGGTTCTGGGTGTGCTGCGCGCGCAAATGATCTGGCTGCCGATCAATCCCAAATATACTATGGACGATATTGTCGCGCTGCTGGAGCGCTTCGATTGTGACCTGCTGATCGTGGATCCGTCATTCGCATCCGTTATGGACCGGATCCGGTCGTCCGTCCCGAACCTCAAGCTCATCCTGATGCTGGGTGCTGCCTCTGAGGATGTGGGGTCGCTGGATGACTGGATTGCGCCACAAGGGTCGTTTCACCATGGCGAACCTTCGAGCGCCGAGGATGTGGTGGCGATCATGACCACCGGCGGAACCACCGGACTGCCAAAGGGTGTGCTGCAGACCAATCGTGGTTTTGAAACCTATGTGGCAAATCATGCGGCCACGATGGGGCGGAGCGATCCGCCGCAGTATCTGGTGGTTGCGCCGTTGACGCATGCGGCGGGATTCATGTGTTTCCCGATCCTTTTGCGTGGCGGAACCATCTTCATCACCGCGACGACAACTCCACGGGCGGTGGCTGATGCTATGCAACATCACGCGATCACCGATCTCTTCCTGCCGCCCACGCTAGTTTACACCATGCTGGCGGATCCGGAGATCAAGGCGATGAAGTTCCCGGCGCTGCGATGCCTGCTGTATGGCGCGGCGCCGATGTCTGTGGAAAAGCTGCGCGAGGCACTCGAGTGGCTTGGGCCCGTGCTTTATCAGGGATATGCGCAGGTAGAGGCACTGATGATGGTCACGCTGCTGAAGCCCGAGGATCATTTCATCGACGGCGAAATCGCGGATGCGAAGCGGCTGTCGAGCTGCGGACGACCCGGTCCGTTCGTGATGGTCGCTGTAATGGACGAGGAAGGCGCTCTCTTGCCGGACAATGAGGTGGGGGAAATCGTCGTAAGGTCAGACAATGTGATGGCCGGCTATTACAATGATCCTGAAAGCACCAAGGAAGCATCGCGCTTCGGATGGCATCATACGGGTGATCTTGGCTATTGCGACGAGGACGGATTTTATCATCTTGTGGACCGTGCCCGCGATCTCATCATCTCTGGCGGGTATAACATCTATCCGTCGGAAGTAGAGCAGGTCATCTGGGGGCATCCAGCAGTACAGGATTGCGCAGTAGTGGGCGCTCCCGACGAAAAATGGGGCGAAGCGGTGACCGCAGTGGTCGAGCTGAAGCCCGAACACAGCGTTGACGAACAGGAGCTCATCGACCTCTGCCGCACGCGTATCGGTTCGCTCAAGTCGCCGAAGGCGGTGCTGTTCTGGCCGGAATTGCCGCGCAGCCCCGTAGGCAAGGTTCTGAAACGCGACATTCGTGACCGCCTGTGGGCGGGGCAGGGTCGGCGCATCTAGCAAGGAATGAAAATGGAACAGGTCTATATCGTCGGAGTGGGAATGACACCGTTCGGTCGCCTGCCTGACCTCAGCATCAAACAGCTTTCGCAACAGGCGACGCAGGGCGCGCTAGACGACGCCGGTCTTCCGGCGAGCGCGCTGGAGGCGGCATTTTTCGGAAACGCCACACAGGGCCATATGGAAGGTCAGCACATGATCCGCGGTGAGATCGCGCTGCGGGCGATGGGCATTCAGGGGATTCCCGTCGTCAACGTCGAAAATGCGTGCGCCACTGCCAGCACCGCCTTCATCCTGGCTGTGAATCATTTGAAAGCCGGTGAGGGGGACATCGCGCTGGCGCTTGGCGCGGAGAAGATGGTCTCGACCGACAAGACGTTGATGTTTTCGGCGTTCGACAGTGCCTGGGACGTGCACGATGTGGAAGCCAATACCGAGCGGCTGAAACAATTGGGGAGCGGTACTGTCGCTCCTCCGGGAAGCACTTCGGACAGGCCCTACAGCATATTCATGGACGTTTATGCCGGATTGGCGCGCCATCATATGGAACGGTTCGGAACGACCCAGCGGCAGATCGCAGCGGTCTCCTCGAAGAACCACAATCATTCGCAGCACAACCCGCTTTCGCAATTCCAGCGGCCCTTCACGATAGACGAGGTGCTTGCCGCGCCGCCGATCACCTATCCATTCACGCTGCCCATGTGTTCGCCGATTTCCGACGGTGCGGCGGCGGCGGTGCTGGCGACGGAAGCGGGGATCAAGCGCTATGGCCTCGACCGCAACCGCGCCATCCCGGTTCGCGCGGCGGTTATTCAGACGGGTAGCGATCGCTCGCCCAACGCGGTGGAGCAGCATTGCACAGTTCTTGCTGCCAAAAAGGCCTATGAGCGCGCCGGCGTCGGCCCGGAAGACGTTTCCGTGGCCGAAGTTCACGACGCCACTGCGGTTGGCGAGATCATTCAGGTCGAAAATCTGGGGCTTTGCGAATTCGGCGAAGGCGGCTTTATGGCCGAGCGCGGTATCACGGCGATTGGCGGACGTGTTCCTGTCAATCCGTCAGGTGGTCTCCAATCCAAGGGGCATCCCATCGGCGCGACCGGTCTGGGCCAGATATATGAACTTGTAATGCAGCTTCGTGGCGAAGCCGGCGCACGGCAGGTCGAAAACGCAAAAATAGCAATAGCTGAGAATGGCGGTGGGTCGTTCGTCGTCGAGGAAGCGGTCGCGACAATTGCGATCCTGGGGGGCTAAGAGAGAGGCACCGTCATGTCAGTCATCAAAGTAACCGATCTGGCCTTCGTACGTGTTCGCGCGCCGGACCTCGACAAGGCACGGGCATTTTTCAAGGACTTCGGGTTCATCGAAACCGAGGGCGAAGGCGGCAGGCTCGCTTTTCGCGGCCTGGGGCCTGAGCGGGAAATTGTTGCGGTTGAACCGGCGGAGAGCAGTGGCCTTGCGGCCATCGGCTTCGCAGTCGCCGAAAGGGAAGATCTGGATCGGTTTGCCGCCGCTGCGGGTGGTACCGTCTCCGAGCGATCCGGCCCCGGCGGGGGATGGCAGGCAATCGCCAGCGACCCTGACGGCAACCGCCTCGAACTGGTCTGGGGCATCGAGCCGCTGGAGCCCATTTCTGTAGAGCGTCAGGTGATGAATGACAGCAGAGATCGGCATCGCCGTCGTGGAGATTTGTTCCGTCCGCCGGTCGGCCCATCGCATATCTTGCGCCTCGGCCATGTGGTCCTGACGACGCCGCAGCCATTGCCTCTGGCAGCATGGTACCGCGAGACGTTGGGCCTGCTCGTGTCCGACGAGGTCTATGCCGGTAGTGAAGATAACGTGATCCTCTCCTTCAACCGCATCGACCGCGGCGAGGAATATGTCGATCATCATGTTTTCCAGACCTTGAACGGTCCGGCAGGCGGCATTCACCACATTTCCTTCGAGGTGCTCGATCTGGACGACCTGCAGGTCGGCAGCGAATATCTTACAGACAAGGGCTATCGCCATATGTGGGGGATCGGCCGGCACAAGCAGGGCAGCCAGATCTTCGATTACTGGATCGACCCGTTCGGCATCATGTATGAACATTGGACCGACACCGACATGCTGAACGCCACTTCGGCACCGGGCAAGCTGTCCGTCGAGGAGTCGGCTGGCCCGTGGGGACCGCCGGTTCCGCCGGAGTTTCTTACCCAGGTCGGTTAGGCGATTTCCATTTCCCGCAGGTGCGCTGTGACGGCGTGATCGAATGCGATCCCGGCGCACATTTTGGTTACTTGTGTTGCACAGGTGGCGAGGAGCTGCAAGCTGCGGCGATTGACTGGGCCTTTATATAAGACTATACGTTATGTATAGTATGTATAGTATGTTTAGATTTCTGGTCAG
>Ga0070727_10001492_pt1 | contig 24647 bp, 29 predicted proteins | sample tdAd472_FD_66722 | JGI IMG/M metagenome (GOLD analysis project Ga0070727, IMG submission 66722) | Marine sediment microbial communities from the Atlantic coast under amendment with organic carbon and nitrate - tdAd47.2 | ecosystem: Environmental > Aquatic > Marine > Coastal > Sediment | place...
TCGGGTGGCCGCGCGCTCAAGGACGGGCCGACATTCGAGCAATATATCACTCCGCTGGCCGATAAGCTCGGCGCTGCCATCGGGGCAAGCCGTGCGGCGGTGGATGCGGGATATGTGCCCAACGATTACCAGGTCGGCCAGACCGGCAAGATCGTCGCGCCCGATCTTTACATCGCCATCGGTATCTCCGGCGCGATCCAGCATCTGGCAGGCATGAAGGATTCCAAGGTGATCGTCGCGATCAACAAGGATCCCGATGCGCCGATTTTCCAGGTTGCCGATATCGGGCTGGTCGCGGATTTGTTCAACGTGGTGCCGGAACTGACCGAAAAGCTGTGAATGCGTAAACACTTGCCTGCCGCGCGGCCTGCGTTAGGTTGCGCGGCAGGAGGTGTTATTCGTGAAATTTCGTCATCTGCTGACCGCTGCCGCCATCTCTCTGGCGTGGGCAGTGCCCGCTGCCGCTCAGACCTATCCCGATATCGTCGAACTCTCACCCGAAGCGCAGGCCATGATCGATGCGGAGGAATTCCACCTCCCGCAATCCAACTGGCGGCTGAGACCGTCGGAAAGCGGCTGCTCGGTACGGCGCGAATTTGCGCGCGGCGATGACCACGTCACCTTCATCATGCGGCGGCTCCAACCCGGCATGCCGGTGCAATATGCGCTGTTCGGCACCGAATTCTCGGTCGACGAGCCGGTCGAAGCGGGCTTTACTCCCGGAACCGGCCTCGCGCGCTACACACGGCTGGCTGACGCCTCCATCGGCCAGCGTGAGGGATTCGTTTATGCCGGGCACCCATTCCCCGTGCCCGAGGGCGAGAGCCGAGCCGACGAGAGGGCGCTGGCACCCGAAGCGCAATTCTATGTCGTGCAGGGTGAAGAGAGCGAACCCGTCGTGCTGCGAACCGGGCCGATAGGCAACGCGCTCGATAGGCTGGCCGATTGTGCGGCGCAAGGCCTCACCGATTTGGGCGTCGATGTGCAGGGGCGGAGTGCCGCAGTTCAAAGCCCGCGGCTGTTGAACCACGATGCGCTCTACGCACGCCTTAGAGTGGCCTATCCCGGAGGTGCCATCCGCGATGGTCGGCAAGGGCCGATCCTGGTGCGTGCCATTGTCAACCCAGCGGGCGATGTCACGCATTGTCATGTAGCAAGCTATCTGACCGCGCGGGCCCTGCGCGAAGCAGCCTGCGAGACGATGCTTGAATACGCCGAATTCGAACCCGCACTCGACGCCAGCGGCGAGCCCACCACCGGGTACCACGTGCAACGCATCATATTCTACATCGACAACCCATACTAAGCCGCATCGCGCGCCATCAGATCGCGCAGTTTGACCAGCGCTTCCGACTTCAGCTGATGCACGCGCGGCACGCTGACTTCGAGCACTTGCGCGATTTCGGTCAGGTTCAGTTCCTCCACGAAGAACAATTGCAGCACCAGCTTGAGCCGATCTGACAGTTTCTCCATCGCCACCCCCAGCCGCTCGCCATCTTCCAATTGGCACAGCACCGCGAACGGGTCGGGAATGTCGCTGGCAAAGGCCGCGCTGCTATCGTCATAGGCGGCATCGATCGAGGTGAGCTGGATTTCCTCGCCGAGGAAGCTGTCCAGATCACCCGTCGCAATGCCCAGGGCGCCCGCCAACTCATCTGCCGCAGGTTCACGCCCCAATTCCTGCCGCAACCGGTCACGCGCATTCTCGGCCTGCCGTCGCCGCTGCACGGTGGTGCGGGTTTCGGGCATCATTCGGCGGATTACGTCGAACATCGCCCCGCGCACGCGGATCTTGGCGTAGGCGGCAAAGCCATCCTCGCCCGGCCCATCGTGATTGCGCGCGCATTCGGTCAAGGCGATAAAGCCCGCCTGCATCAGATCATCAACTTCGAGCCCGTCGCGGCCGACGCCGTAGATATGCCATGCGGCCTTGCGCACCATCGGCACGAAGCGGTTCACCCTGTCTGCGACGATATCGGCCGCGCCATAGGCGGCGAATGCGGAATGGTCGTGCTTCATGCCGCCATCTCCTCGGTCTTGTGCGGCAACGCAGCAGCAGGCTGCGCGCCGGCGGATTGATCCTGCCCGATCACGCCGACCATCTCGACCGGCTGGTGCGGCGGCAATTCGGCAATCGAGAGCACCAGGCACGATGGCGCGCGCTGACGCAGAAGGGCTGTGAGAGCGCGCCGCGCGGGTGGCTGGACGATCAGCGCAAGCGCGCGATCCTTGCCCTGCGCGGCGAGATGGGCGTTGACCTTCTCGCCGATCATGCGCGCGCAATCGGGTTCGATAACGGGTTGGCCGGTCGCCGGATCGCGGATGCCGCCCAATATTGCCCCTTCGAGCGAAGCATCGAGTGTCAGCACGCCGAGCGTCTCCGAAGGGGAACAGACCTGCCCCACGATCCAGCCGCCCAGATCGGCCCGCACATGATCAATCAGCGCATCGAACTCGCTGGTCTTCTGCAAGCCCAGCGCAAGGCTGGAGAGGATCGGCAGCGGGTGGGCGAGCGAAATGCCATCGGCCAGCAAGGCACGCAGCAACCGTGTGATCGCCGCGAGCGAAAGCGGTTCGGGATGGATCGCCTCAACCAGTCCCCGCGCGTCTTCCTTCAATGAATCTAGGATACTGCGCACCTCTTCGGGGCCAAGCAGTTCATCAGCGCGACCGACCAGCAATTGGTTGACATGGGTGGCAATCACTGTGGGCACATCCACCGCCAGAAAGCCCTCGGCAATCGCCTGGTCGCGGTCTGCCGGACGAATCCACAGGGCCGGGCAATCGAAGCTGGGATCGCGCGTTTGCTCGCCCTTGAGCGCGTGCTGGCTGCCCAGCCCGCCGGTATCGATGGCGAGCATGCACTGCGGCTGCGCTTCAAAGCGCGACAGCTCCACCCCGCCGAGCATCACCCGCCAGACATTGGCAGGCAGGTCGAGCGAATCGCGGATGCGGAATTGCGGCACGACGAAACCAAAGGTCTCGCTCAATTGCTTGCGCACGCCGGTGATGCGGGTGACCAATGGCGAGCCGCGGCTCTCCTCCACCAGGTGCACCAGCCCATAGCCCAGCTCGAGCGTCACCAAAGTACGATCGCTGACATCGCCAATGGCAATGCCCTTGGGCTTTTCCTCAATCTGCTCCGGCACGGGAATCGCCGCCTGGTCGAGCCGCTTCCTGAGCGCGCGGTAGAGCCAGAAGGCGAGTGCGGCGGCGGGCAGGAAGACCATTTGCGGCATCGCCGGGATCAGGCCGATCGCGCCGAGCACCAGCGCCACCGGAAGCCAGCTGGCGGGATTGCCGAACTGCCGCCCGATCTGACCGACAAGATCGCTCTGGTCGCTCACCCGCGTCACAATGGCAGCAGCAGCGATTGACAGCAGCAGGCCGGGCACCTGCGCCACCAGCGCATCGCCCACCGCAAGCGTGACATAGAGTTCCGCCGCCTCGCCCGCCGAAAGATCATGCGTGATCATGCCGAGCGCAAACCCCCCGATCACATTGACCGCGAGGATCAGCAGCGCGGCAATCGCATCGCCTTTGACGAATTTGGAAGCACCATCCATCGCGCCGTAGAAATCGGCCTCGGTCGCCACCTCGGCGCGGCGCGCTCTGGCTTCGTCGGCGGTCATCAGCCCGGCGGCGATATCGGCATCGATCGCCATCTGCTTGCCCGGCAAGGCATCGAGCGTGAAACGCGCGGAGACTTCGGACACGCGGCCTGCGCCCTTGGTGATCACCACCATGTTGATGATCAGCAGAATGACGAAGACAAACAGGCCCACGGCAAAATTTCCGCCGACAAGGAAGGCACCGAAACTCTCGATCACCTGTCCCGCAGCTGCGCCGCCCTCATGGCCATTGACCAGCACAATGCGGGTCGAAGCGACATTGAGCGCGAGCCGCAGCAAGGTCGCGAACAGCAGGATCGTGGGAAAAGCGGAGAAATCGAGCGGTTTGCCCGCGTTGAGCGCCGCCATCAGCACCCCGATCGACAGGGCGATGTTGAACACGAAGAAGGCGTCCAGCAGCATGGTCGGTATGGGCAACACCATCATGGCGATCAGCGCGAGAATCCCGGCGGGCAGCGCCAGCGTCGCGGGCGAGAAGGGCAATTTGCGCGTCACAGGCCAAACGCCTCCAGTCGGGCGTAGGCATTGCGAATATGCGCCTGGCCGGGCGCGTTCATGTCAGCCCCCGCCAGCGCGAAACTGTGTTGCAGCGTCTGCGCCATGGACGGGCGGGCGGCAGGGGCTTGCCAGTTCGCGCCGGGAGCAGTGACCGGAACATAGGGCAAGCGCGTCGGCACAATGGCAGGTCGAGAGGAGGACGGCGGCGGCGGCGCGGGAAGCGGTGCGGGACCACCCGCTCCTGCCTGCATCGCCTGTTCCACCCTCCTGCGCACCAGCGCCATCACATCGGCGACCGAACGCGCCGCGCCCGATGGTTCGTAGAAGATCGGCTGGTTCGCCCGGGCCGCTTCGGGCAGCAGCGTAGCAGCGGGCGTATCGGGCGCGCTTGCCAGCGTACCGAGGAATTGCGTGGCACCGCCTGCGCCAAGGAAATGCGCGACATAAAGCTCGCTCGCATCGGGCTCGCGCCCCAGCACCGGCATCAGCGCCGCGCGATTGTCTGTCGCCAGCGCGCCCGCCATCAGCGAAGCGGCTTGCGGATCGAAGCGCAGTGCCATGATATCCGCGCGCATCGCCGGATCGGTGATCTGCGCGCGTCCGCCGCGTGTGGCGATGGCATCTGCCATATCGCCATAGCCCAGCGCATCGCCGTGCCGATCGAGCGTCGCGAGCCAGGTCTGGTCGATAAACTGGAACAATCCGCCCGCACTGGACGTGCGCGCCTGCGCCAGCGGATCAAGGCCCGATTCAATCCGCGCCTGCGCCAGCAGATAGGAAAAGTCGACACCGGTCCGCTCCGCCGCCTGAGCGATGGCGGCACGCGTCTGCGCCTCTGCGCCCCGTGGCGCGACCTGCTGCACTGTCGTCGATCCGTCGCTCATCGGCGGGATTCCCTGCTGCCATTACATGTCGGCAATATCAGCAAGAAGCGTGCCACATGCGCGTTGCAAAGGACGCGCGAATGCCGTCAGGCCTGCCGCATGGCGGGGCCGGAATAGAGGCCAGGGGACTGGGTCAGCGCATCGAGCCGCGCGGCGACATTGGCGGCCAGGAGGTTACGCAGGCGGCGATTGACTTCGTTCTGGTGGCGCGCCGCTTCGAGCAGGCCGCGACACTCGCTGTCGATCTGCGCACCGGACTTCTCCAGATCAGCGCACAGACCCTGCTTGCCCGAAGTCGCGAGCATCAGCGCGTCGACATCGAGCGCGGCAAGCGCTTGCCGCTCATCTTCGAGAACGGCAAGCATTTGCCGCAATTTGCCCGCGAGGCCGTCCGGGCGCGTCATGAGCCCGCTCATTGCCCGGTGCTCAACATGAGGCGTGCGGCGATGATCGCATCGGTGATTTCCGCCGGAACGATCGGATAGCTGCCATCGCGCAGGGCCTCGCGGATTTCGGTAACCCGCTGATTGTCTACCGGCACGCTGCCAGCCGAAACGCGGGCATCCGTCTGCACGGCAACACCTTTGTCCGCGCCATCGCTCGACGTCGCTTCGCGCGGCGGAGCGCTGGCTCTCGCGGTGTCCTGGGTCGCGCTGCGCACCGCGCTCGCGCCCGTCAATCTTGTTACGTCATAGGGCGACATGATCGGCTCCCTTTTGCTACTTCATTATGCAGAACGGCGGCTGGCGCGCGATCTTAAGAAAAAATTTGCAAATGTTTTCAGCCGAGCGGAATGACCGCCCGCCCCGGTGTCACGATACGGGCGCGCAGGGCCTCGCGATTGCCTTCGGGCCGGATACGAATCCATGCCCCGATTGCGCCGTCCTCCAGCGCCTCACCCTGCTGCGCGACCGAAAAGCCGCGCCCCTCGATAATCAGCGAGACGATCTGGCCCCGCTCGACCACTGTGACAGGAGCCTGCGCGGGCACGGCCTGAGGAGCACTATCTGCGCCCGAATTGACCGGGACGAAGATACGCCACGAGGAGCCGCTATTGCATTCCACCCGAATCATGTCGGCACGCCTGCCATGCCATGCGAGATCCAATTGCAGCGGGCAGGATGCCAGCCGCAAACGCCGATCGACAGGATGGCGCGCACCGCCCGGCGTGCCGATGGGTGCGCCGGTGAAGGCGGCAAGTTCGGCATCGATAGCGGCATGGTCGACAAAGCGCGCCTCTTGCGCGGCGGCGCCGAGCGACAGGAACACGGCAAGTAGAGGGCCAAGGCTGGCCCAGAACAGGGTTTGCCAGAGCGTGGCGTCGAGAACGCGGCTGGACGGCTTCATGTTTCATACTCCCGAAAACGAAGGGCATCTGGCCCTAAATCTGCTCTCAAATCTGTTCATCAGGAAGCAAGTTGCGTGCCAGAACCGGGTCGCGGTCATGCGCGAAATAGGCGACCACCTGCCGCCGTGTGCCTTCTTCCACGATTACCCGGGGTTGCTGGCCGAGCGCGATGGCTTGGCCTGCCAGCGCTTCGCAACGCGCCGCAACGGTGCTGCGCAGGGCCGCATCGCGATATTGGCACAGCAAGGTCAGCTGCTCGCCTTCGCCCAGCCTGCGACGCGCCAGCCATGTGCCCAGCGGCGGGGCACCCGCGCCATCGACAAACACCGAAGTGGCCACGCCTTCGCCAATGCCATTGGCGCTCCGAGCCGCGTTCTCCCGCTCGCTCAGCGCGCTCGCCATGCCGGTGGCGGTAATGACGAACAGGATCAGCGCGAGGTCCGCAAATGGAACCAGCCAGGCCTGATTGGGCGCTGCCGGGCTGCCAATCACGCGGGCTCTCCTGCTCGCCGTGTCGAAGCTTCGGGTGGATCATCCTTCGCCGCACGCCGGGGATTATCGAGAGTGAGCTGCCGTGCCAGCCAGTCGATCACTTCGCGTCGGTCCGCATCTTCACGCGCACCGCGCCGCTCGATCAGTCGGGCGACCGGGTGAAGCAGCAGATGCGCCAGCAGCAGGCCATAGAGCGTGGTGAGAATGGCCATGCCGATATCGACCAGCAGCGCGCTGTCGACCCCGGCGGCAATCTGCATCTGGCTGAGCGCAAACAGCGTGCCCGCCATGCCAAATACGGGTGCCAGCTCGGCCGCCAGCCGCAATGGACGCAGGCCCCGTTCGCGCGCTTCCACACGCTTGTGAAGCAGGACTTCATGCGTTGCCACGAGCGACCGCGGCGAGCGATCATGCACCAGTGCATCGGTGGCGGCGACGATATCCTCATCCGACGACTGGACCGGCTGCGCGCGCAACAGGCCATCGTTTCTCATCGCTTCGACATCGCGCGCGATTTCGGCGCGCGCCGCCTCAGGATCGAAGCGTGGGCGGAGCAAGCGGGCCAGATCGACCAGCATGGCGCCCAGTTCGCGCCGTCCGCTACCCAGCAGGACTGCCAGCGCCGTGCCGCCAAGCACAATCCCTGCGCCAACGGGGTCCAGCAGAGCGGCATAATTCATGAGGCCTCTTTCGATCCGAACGGTCAGCGTGAGCGTGTGCCATGCAGAACGGCGCGGTGCGCGGTAGATTTAGGCCTTGGCCTTGAATGGCGGCACGATCTTGCCGGTTGCGGCAAGCACTTGCCGCCTCGCCGCCCGCCACCGGAGGCAGAGCGGCACGGGCGCATCAATTGGCACGCTTGTTGCGACACCTCCTGTCCACGCGAGCGGCAGGTCCGCCTCGCCAATCGAAGGAGGCCATGATGAGCGAGAGACTGTTCGGCATTCACGGCGCGGCGCTGGAACTGCGTTCGCACCGCATGGGAATGCTCACCTCGAACATCGCCAATGCCGCAACGCCGGGATACCAGGCGCGCGACATCGACTTCCGGGCCGCGCTCGACGCTCGCACCAATGGGGTCGGGCGCGATGGGGCTATCGCCAGTGCCACGCGCTTCCGCGTTCCGACCATGCCCTCGCTCGATGGCAATACGGTGGAGCTGGCCAATGAGCAGATGGCCTTCGCCGAAAATGCGGTCGCCTATTCGGCCACGCTCACCTTTCTGAATGGCCGGGTCAACACCATCAAACGCGCGCTGACGGGGGAATAGCCATGTCCTCAAATAGCGCAGCGACAGGACAAGAAATATGAGCGACAATTCGAGCCTGTTCGGCATCGTCCAGCGCGGCATGTCGGCACAGATGATCCGCATGAACACCGCCGCCTCCAACCTCGCCAATGCAGGCTCTGTCTCGGGCAGCGAGGACGGCGCCTATCGCCCCTTGCGCCCGGTTTTCGAACAGCAGCTCGACCGCGCCACCGGCCTTTCAAGCGTGCGCGTTGCCGAAGTGCGCCAGTCCGACAGTGCCGCCATCCGCCGCCACGATCCCGATCACCCGCTCGCCGATGAGAATGGCAATGTGTGGGAAGCTCCCGTCGATGAAAGCGCCGAGATGGTCGAGATCATGGAGAGCGCGCGCCAGTACCAGAACCTGGTCGAGGCGATGCAGACCGCCAAGCAATTGATGCTCGAAACAATCAGGAGCAAGTGATGACCGATAGCCTTACAATCCCGCTCACCCCCAATTTGCAGAACATCAATGGCGACCCCTTGCCCGCGGTTGCCGCCAATAATGCGAGCGAGCTCGACCAGGGCGACTTCCTGCGGCTGTTGATGACCCAGCTGCAACAGCAGGACCCGCTCGAGCCGGTCGATAACAAGGAAATGCTGGCCCAGATGGCGCAGTTTTCCGCGCTGGCCGGCTCTGCCGAAACCAATAGCGCGCTCGCCAATATCGCGGGCAAGCTCGATGCGCTGATCGATGCGCAGAAGGCCACGCTTGCGGCGCATAGCACACCCACCCCCACCACCACAGATATCAAGACCTAAAGGAGCACCCCAGCCATGACTTCGTTTTACACTTCGCTCAACGGCCTGAAAAATTCGCAGACCGATCTCAATACTATCGCGCACAATATCGCCAATGCGGAAACGACCGGCTTCAAGAAAAGCAGCGTCGAATTTGCCGATATCGTCGCCAATGGTTCGGCCGCCAATCCGCGCCTCTCGCAAGGCCTTGGTGCCACCGTCGCCGGGATCAGCCAGAACTTTGGCCTCGGTGCGATCGAACAGACCGGGCGCAGCCTCGATGTGGCGATCGACGGCGATGGCTTCTTTGCCATGCGCAATCCCGAAAGCGGGCAGGTGCAATTCACCCGCAACGGCAATTTCCAGGTCGACGCGGCGGGCAATGTCACCGATTTCTCCGGCAAGAACCTGCAGATGTTCGCAGTGGACGCGACTGGCGCGGTGATCAATCCAGGCACCACAGTGGATGCAGTCGTGCCGACCACGAACGGTGCAGGTGCAGATCTTTCGAGCATCCAGATTGAAAAGAACGGCAACATCCTCGCCGCCTATTCCGATGGGACGAGCAATACGGTGGGCCGCGTGGCGCTCGCCACCTTCGTCGCGCCTACCGGTCTGCAGCCTGTCGGCTCGACCAATTGGGAAGCGACCGGCTTTTCCGGCACGCCGAGCTACGAATTGCCCGGCAATGGCCGCAATGGCCAATTGCTCGCCGGCGCGCTGGAGAAATCCAATGTCGACCTTGCCGAGGAAATGGTCGGGCTGATTACCGCCCAGCGCAATTTCCAGGCCAATGCCAAGGCAATCGATACCGCCACGCAGTTCTCGCAGACGATCATCAATCTGCGCAGCTGATCCGCCTTCACCTGACCTCACACCAGGGAGACAGTCCGATGGACCGCATGATCTACACCGCCCTCACCGGCATGGATGCCGCGATGACGCGCCAGCGCGCCATCGCCAGCAATCTTGCCAATGCCAACACGCCCGGTTTCCGTGCCGAAACCTTCGCCACGCAGCCGATGCATATTCGCGGAAGCACTTTCGATGTGCGCGGATTGGCGCAGGGCGCGGTGCGCGGGGCAGACCTGTCTCCCGGCACCACAATCGACACCGGGCGCTCGCTCGATATCGCGGTCAATGGCACGGCGCTGATCGCATTCCAGAATCCCGCCGGCGAGGAAGTCTATTCGCGCCGCGGTGACCTTGCGATCAATCCCGCCGGCATGCTGATGAATGGTGAAGGCCTGCAGGTGATGGGCGCTGGCGGCCCGATTTCCGTGCCGCCGGGCTGGGATATCTCCTTCGGTGCCGACGGCACGGTCCTCGCCGCCGATCCCGCCGTCCCGGATGCAGAGCCGCAGGAAGTTGGCCGAATCAAGCTCGCCAGCGCCGCTGGCAGCGCGGTGGCCAAGGATCTCGACAACCAATTGCGCGTGGTCGGCGGCGGCGTGCTGCCTGCCGATATCGAGGCGCGCATCACACCCGGCGCGCTCGAACAGAGCAATGTCGACAGCGCCGGAACGCTGGTCGCAATGATCGATGCCCAGCGCGCTTTTGAAACCCGCGTGAAGTTGATCTCCACCGCCGAACAGCTCGACCAGGCATCCAGCCGCCTGATGTCGATCCGCTAATAGAAAAGAGGACCACGCCATGCCCAGTTCCGCATTGCAAGTCGCCCGCACCGGGCTCGAAGCCCAGGACACGCGCATGCGCGTGATCGCGCAGAACCTTGCCAATATCGGCACCACCGGATTCAAACGCAATCGTGCCGACTTCGAAACGCTGGCCTATGACGATGCGCGCGTGGCGGGGCAGCGCTCTACCAGTGAGACCGCCTATGCCATTGGCCTCAATCTTGGCACCGGCGTGTCGGTACAGGGCACCACACGGATCGATTCGCAGGGCACGTTGTCGACCACCAGCAATCCGCTCGACCTCGCATTGGATGGTGACGGCTTCTTCCAGATCGAAACGCCGGGTGGGCAGACCGCCTTTACCCGCGCGGGCAATTTTACGCTCTCGGCCCAGGGCCAGCTCGTCACCGCACAAGGCTATGCATTGCAGCCGGGCATTACCGTGCCCGCCGGTGCACAATCGATCTCCATTGCGCCAGACGGCACCGTTTCCGCGCTGGTCCCCGGCAACACCACGCCAGCCGAACTGGGTCAGGTGACTATCGCCAGCTTCGTCAATCCTGCCGGGCTTCAGGCCATGGGCGATAATCTGCTGCGCGAAACCGCAGCCAGCGGCGCCGCCGATGTCGGTGTGGCGGGACTGAACGGGCGCGGTCAGATCCGCCAGGGGATGCTCGAAGCCTCCAACGTCAATGTGGTCGAGGAACTGGTCGGGATGATCGAGGCGCAGCGCGCCTATGAAATCAATTCCAAAATGATCAGCGCAGTCGATGAAATGCTGCGCAACGCCAATCAGACATTGTGAGAGCCATCATGAAAATTCTCCGTCAAATCTCCGCAGCACTTGGCTGCGCCGTCCTGCTCGCCGGCTGCGGCATGGAAGGCGGCAGCCCGCGCGCCGGGTTCAATGCTGCGCTGCCACCTCCCCCGCCAGCCGCCGAGCCGCGCAATGGCGCGATCTATCAGGCAAGCTACGGCTATGCCGCGCTGCACGAAGGCAATCGTGCACGCCGGGTGGGCGATCTGGTCACCGTGGTGCTGGTCGAATCGATCGACACATCGAAGGACACCAGCGCCACCACCGGACGTAATGGCTCGGTCGCGCTGACCCCGCCCAGCGCCGGTCCGCTCAACTTCCTCAACCCCGATGCCCTTAATGCCGCGTCGCAATCGTCGTTCAATGGATCAGGGAGTGCGACCCAGCGCAGCACTCTCAACGGAGCCATCGCAGTCACCATTGCGGAGGTTCGGCCCAACGGAACCGCGCTGGTTGTAGGGGAGCGGCACATGCGCCTGAGCCAGGGAGATGAATGGGTGCAATTCAGCGGTATCCTGCGCCTCGCTGATATCGACAGCGCCAATCGCGTCGTCTCCACCCGCATTGCCGATGCACAGATCATCTACGGCGGTCAGGGTGCCGTTCAGCAGGCCAGCAGGCCGGGTTGGCTCGGCCGCTTCTTCAACATGATCAGCCCGTTTTGAGGAGGGAGACAATCATGCGCATACTCACTCTCCTGCTCGCCCTGCTGGCCGCGCTCGTGCCAATTCCCGCTGCGGCGGAAAGGGTGCGTGATCTCGGCACGTTTGAAGGCGTGCGGCCCAACCAATTGACCGGATATGGCATCGTCGTGGGCCTCGATGGCACGGGCGATGACAATTTCTCCTATCTCACCGAAGCCATGCTCGGCGTCTCGGGCCGCCTGGGACTGACCTTGCCGCCCGGCGTCTCTCCGGGCCTCAAGAATGCCGCTGCGGTGATCATCACCGCCGAACTGCCCGCCTTCTCCAAGCCGGGGCAGACCATCGACATTACCGTTTCAACCATTGGCCGTGCGACATCCTTGCGCGGCGGATCGCTGGTGCTGTCTCCGCTCTACGGCGCGGATGGCGAAGTCTATGGCATGGCGCAGGGCAATCTGGCGGTGGGCGGATTGGGCGTGTCCGGGCGCGATGGCTCGCAATTGACCGTCAATGTGCCCACCGTGGGTCGCATCGCCGATGGTGCGACAGTAGAGCGCGCGGTCGAAACGGGCTTCGATTCAGAAGCCGAATTGCGCTTCAATCTGCACAATGCCGATTTCCAGACCGCTGCCCGGATGCGCGATGCGATCAACCGCCAATTTGCCGGAGCGGCGCGCGTAGTGGACGGGGTGACCCTTGCCATCGTCATGCCGTTTGGCAGCGATGTGCGCGCGCAGATGATCGCCGAGATCGAGATGATCGAAGTGACCCCGGCAGAGACGCCCGCGCGGGTCATCGTCAACAGTCGCACAGGCACCGTGGTGATCAATTCGGCAGTGCGCCTTTCGCCCGCCGCGGTCAGCCATGGCCGACTGGTGGTGCGGATCGAAGAACAGCCCAGGATCGTTCAGCCCGAACCCTTCACCGACGGGGTGACCGCGCAGGAAGAATCAAGCACGATCAGCCTCGAAGCACAGGAAAGCCGCATCGCGATGCTGAACCGCGGGGCGAACCTTTCTGAAGTGGTCGATGCGCTCAACATGCTCGGCGTGGGAGCGGCCGATCTGGTTGTCATCCTCGAGGCACTGAAGCAGGCGGGCGCCTTGCAGGCCGAAATGGTGATCCTGTGACCACGATTTCGCCACCTCCCATCTCGGTCGAAACCGCTGCTGCGCTGCCACCTGCGCAAGGCGGTTCGGTGAGCGAATTGCGCGAGGCCGCCGAGGCTTTCGAAGCGATTTTCCTGCGCCAATTGCTCGCCAGCGCACGTGCTGCCGATTTCGGCGGGGACAAGCTGCTGGGTGGCCCCGGCCTCGAACAGTTCGAAGCCATGCGCGACGAGCACTTCGCCGACATCGCCTCGTCGCAGAGCATGTTCGGCCTTGCCGACGCCATCGAGCGCCAGCTGAGCGCCTTTGTCCAACCGGAAACCACGGAATAGACCGCAATGACCAGCAGCCTCATCCAGATCGGCAAGAGTGGCGCCATGGCGGCGCGCTCGGCGTTGGAATTGACCGCGCAGAACATCGCCAATGCGTCCAACCCCGATTATGCCCGGCGCACGCTGAGCCTGGAAGAGGTCGCGTCCAAGGGCAGCATCGGGTTCGAGCCGGGCGGCGTCCTGTCCGGCGTGCGGCCCGATCAGGTGCTGCGCACGACCTCCACTTTCCTCCAGAACGAGGCGCGCCGCACATCGGGCGATCTGGCTCGCGCACAAGCCGAGCTTTCCGGTCTGTCCAATGTCGAAAGCGCGGTTGAGCAGGCCGGCATCTACCCCGCTATTGTCGATCTCGAAGCCAGCCTCTCGCGGCTCGCTTCCGATCCGCTGGGCGGCGCGTTGCGCGCTGCCGTGCTCGAAGATGCGGGCCGGCTGGCACAGACCTTCGGCATTGCGACAGACGGGCTGGATGTGGCCGAAGCCGATCTGCGCTTTCAGGCCGATGCCGGCGTGGAGCAGGCCAGTCTTCTCGCCGAAGAACTCGCGCGCACCAATGTCAGCATTGCCCGTACCAGGCCAGGCAGCAGCCAGATGGCGGTGCTGCACGACCAGCGCGACGCGCTGCTGCGCGACCTCTCAGGTCTGCTCGGCATTGACGCGAGCTTCGATCCGCTGGGCCGGGTGCAAGTCCAGGTCGATGGCCAGCCGCTCGTCTCGGGAACACAGGCCGGAACGCTGGCTTTGACGAATAATCCCGACGGCAGTTTCGCACTCAGCGTGGATGGCACATCCGTCGCTCTGACATCGGGCAGCGTGCTTGGCCGTTCGCAAGCAAACCAGGCCCTGACCAGCCTGCGCGGCGAACTCGATACGCTCGCGACCAGTGTGATTACCACGCTCAACACCGCGCAAGCGGCGGGCAGCGCAGCGGATGGCAGCGCCGGACAGCCCTTCTTCAGCGGCTCTGGCGCAAGCGACATCGCCCTGGCGCTGACCAGCACCGGGCAGATCGCCACCGCCCCCGCCGGAGAGCCTGCGGGCAGCCGCAATATCGGCAATTTGCAGGCCTTGCGCGAGGCGCTCTCCACCAACGGTCCTGCCAGCGAGGCCGATGCGCTGCTGTTCAATTTGTCGAGCGCGATCGGCGCGCGCAGCGTCACGCGCGATGCCTTGCAGACGATTGCCGATACCGCGCAGATCGCACTTTCCGCCGAAACCGGCGTCGATCTCGATCAGGAGGCAACAAACCTGCTGCGTTACCAGCAGGCGTTTCAGGCCAATGGCCGGGTGATCCAGGCCGCCGCCGACATTTTCGATACGATATTGGGAATTGGATAGGCCGATGACGAGCATCACCAATTCGACCCAGGCATTCTACGGTCGCTCGCAGCTTCACATCGGCACTTTGCGCGCCGAGGCGGAGGGCTTGCAGAACCAGCTTGCCACCGGCGAGCGACTCTCGCGCTCATCCGACGATCCGGTCGCTGCATCGCGGCTGCGGATGCTCTCGCGGCAGGAGCAGCTTGGCGCAATCGATGCAGGCAATGCGCGGCAGGCGAGCGAGGATTTGCAACTCACCGGGAGCGCGCTTGAAGCCATTGCCGATGATTTGATCCGCGCCCGCGAACTGGCGCTTTATGCCGCAAACGGAACCACGGGCGAAACCGAACGCAGTGCCATCGCGGCCGAGCTGGAGGAATTGCGCCTGCGCATCCTCAGCAATGCCAATGGCATCGATAGCGGCGGCAACGCCCTGCTCGGCGGCGAAGGCAGCGGGCGTGCTTACGAAGTGGCTGCCAGTGGCGCGATTGTCTATGTCGGCACCGCCTCCAGCGGCACGATCGATCTGGGCGGCGGGCAGAGCATTACGCGCGGGCTGACCGGGCCCGAAGTGCTCGATTATGATGCGGGCGCCGGGCCAACCGATATTTTCGCCGAGATCGCTACACTGGCCGCCGCCCTGCGCGCGACCGGAGGCGATCCTGCTGGAGCTGCGCGCGATGCACTGACGGGTTTCGACGAAGCGCTCGATACTGTCACCCGCAATCAGACGGTCACCGGATCGCGCATTGCCTGGCTCGATATCGTGCAGGATCGCCAGATCGACCAATCGCTCACCCGCTCGCGCCAGATAGCCGATACCGGCGGCGTCGACTTCGCCTCTGCGGTGGCCGAATTGCAGCAGGTTCTCACCGTGCTCGAAGCCAGCCAGGCCAGCTTCGCACGCCTTTCCAACCTCAGTCTGTTCAACCAGATCTGAGCCTGAATCACATTTGACGGGGACCACACATGTTTGCTGTAATCGGGATCGTTATCCTGCTCGTCATGGTGTTCGGCGGGTTTATCATTGCCGGCGGTTCGATCGGCTCGATCCTCGCCGCCTTGCCGCTGGAAATGATGATCATCGGCGGTGCCGCCATCGGCTCGACCGTGATCGGCAATTCCAAGCATGAGCTCAAACTGCTCGCCGGCGGGTTCAAGAAGGTCTTCAAGGGGCCGAACTACACCGATCAGGACCATGTCGACGCCATCGCGCTGACCAGCAAGCTGATGCGGATGATGAAGACCGAAGGCCCGGTGGCATTGGAAGCGCATGTCACCAACCCCGCCGAATCCGCGATCTTTGCCGAATATCCGTCGCTGCTGGCGGACAAGGGGCTGACCGATCTCATTTGCGACACGCTCACGCTGATCGTGGTCTCATCCGGATCGCTCGACACCCATGCGGTGGAGGATGTGATGGACAATGCCATCAAGAGCCAGTTGCATGAGCTGGAGGAGCCCGCCCATGCGCTGCAGACGCTGGCCGATGGCTTGCCCGCATTGGGCATCGTGGCCGCCGTGCTCGGCATCATCAAAACGATGGGCGCGATCGATGAACCGCCATCGGTTCTGGGCGGCATGATCGGCGCGGCGCTGGTGGGGACGTTCCTCGGCGTGCTGCTGGCCTATGGCTTTGTCGGCCCGATGGCCGCACGGCTCAAGCAGATCAATTCGCACGACGGGCAGATCCTGCATTCTGTGAAGCAGGTGTTGATCGCATCGCTGCACGGCTATCCGCAGCCGCTGGTGGTCGAAAGTGCGCGTTCGGGATTATCACCCGCGCATCGCCCCTCGCTGACCGATCTGCTCGACAGCCTGCGGGGCAAGTAACATGGCGACCCAGCTCGCCCCCCTGAACGCCCCGATGGAGGAGGAGGTGCCAGACGCGCCTCCACCCGCACCGATCATCGTCAAAAAGGTGATCGTCAGCGGCGGCGATGGCCATCACGGCGGGGCGTGGAAAGTCGCCTATGCCGATTTCGTGACTGCGATGATGGCGTTCTTCCTGCTGCTGTGGCTGCTCGGCGCGACGACCGAGGACCAGCGCAAGGGTCTCGCCGACTATTTCACCCCCACGCTCGTCAAGATGCGCGAGAATTCTGCCGGTTCGGACGGGATGCTGGGCGGTGCCTCGCTGGTCGATCCGGACAATTATCCGCATGCCGCCGGGCAGACCGGCACGCAGGCGATCACCATTCCACGCGGGGCCGAAGGCGGCCCGACCGAGGGCGGCGCTGAAGATGCCGAGCGGCGACGGCAGGAAATCGAGGAACGCATTGCCGAGCGACTCGACGGGCAAGAGCGCTTGCGACGACTGGTCCGGCAAGTGCGCGTGTTGCGCACTCCCGAAGGCATTCGCATCGATCTTGTCGATGATGCCGACTTCTCGATGTTCCACCTCTCGAGCACCGTGCTGGTGCCGGAAGCACGACAATTGCTGGGCGTCATCGCCGAATCGGTCGCGCCGGAGAATCGCCAGCTGATCGTGCGTGGCCATACCGACGCCCTGCCCTGGCGCGCGGGTGTGGCGGCGAACAATTGGTCGCTATCCGCCGGACGCGCCGAAGCAACCCGCCAGGCAATGATCGCCAATAGCATCGAAGAGGATCGTTTCGACCGGATCGAAGGCGTGGCCGACAGGGAATTGCTGATACGCGATGATCCGACCGATCCGCGGAACCGGCGGATTTCGATCCTGTTGCTGGATTAATCGTTCGCAGAAACTCAGTAATGATTACAAAACCGAATGTTCCTTCCCGGATGTTCATATTGACTCGAACTGCGTCGGAGACAATTCTCTTCCCCATACCATATGGGGGAGGTGGTCAGTCATGGCTCTTTCGGCAGATGACTCTCGAAAAGTCGCAACACGGGTCCTGGTCAAGGTTCGCGACGCTTTGCCGGAAGGCTTTCTCTCAAGCTACGCCATCCTTCAAGACCCTGGGAGGATCTTCCGCATTCTTGAGCCGGGATTGTTCGAGCTGGCCTTCAATCAGCATGTCGAGTTTTTCGAAGGGGTTTTGAGATGCCGGATAAATGTCGACCGGGTTGATGCCTTTGTCTCGCCAGAGCCAAACCACGATGAGCGAAGGATCTACGTGAAGGTCGGCGGCGACGAAACGCATGGCGTCCTCGTCCATGAATTCCTTCACTGGTTATCGCACAGCGACTTTTACCCCGGATTTTACAAACAAGGCGGCACGGCACCCGGAATCGTCGAGGGTACAACCGAGTATTTCACGCGCAAGTTCGCGCCGCATATTCCACGACATTTCTATCAGAGTGAATTCAGTGCCGTGAACGATATCGCTCATATGGAAGACCATTTCTACAAAGCTCTGTTCAAGGGCGATCGCGGGGCAATGGCGGCAATCCAGGAAAAATATCGCGGGCGATAATTCCCGACGCACGAACCGGCTTGCACAACCCATTCCCGTTGCCGCCACCCTGATTGATTGCCGCGCGCGCCTCCTCCAAACGCCAAACGGCCCGGAACCTGTTGGTTCCGAGCCATCCGGGGGTGCTTGGGACTGGGCCCCTTTTGCGACCAGTCTTTGGCGATTAACGCAGCAGCGAGAGGACGTTCTGCTGGCTCTGGTTGGCCTGGGCGAGCATCGCGGTCGATGCCTGGCTCAGGATCTGCGCCTTGGCGAGCGCGGTCGTCTCGGCCGAATAATCGGTGTCGACAATCCGCGACCGTGCGTCGGACAGGTTCGTCGAGTTGGTCGTCAGATTGGCGATCGCCGATTCCAGACGGTTCTGCCCGGCACCAAGCGTGGCCCGTGTCGCGCTGATATCGTCGAGCGCGTTGTCGACATTGGTGATGGTGGTATCGGCGAGCACGGCGGTCGAAACATCGAGCGCGGTCGCCGATACATTGGTACCGTCGATGGCGGAGCTGGTCAGATCAACCGTGTTGGTGGCGTCGGTGGCAATCGTCACCGTGACATCGGTGCCTGCCGTGGTGCTGAACAGGGTAACGCCGTTGAACTCGGTGTTCGCCAGAATATCGCCGATCTGCGCCTGCAGCTCACTGACTTCGGCGTTCATATAGCCGCGGTCCGTATCCGAATAGGTATCCGTTTTCGATTGCACCGACAGCTCGCGAACGCGCTGCAGCATGTTGGATACTTCGTCCAGCGCACCTTCGGCCGTCTGGGCGAGTGCAATGCCGTCATTGGCGTTGCGTGCGCCCTGCTTCATCGCGCGGATGTCGGCAGTCATGGTGGTGGCAATGGCGAGGCCGGCGGCATCGTCCTTCGCGCCGTTGATGCGCTTGCCGGTGGACAGGCGTTCCATCGCGGTGCCCATCATGCGGTCAGCCGCGCTGGAAGCGTTTGAAGCGCGCAGGGCGCTGATATTTGTATTGATAACGGCCATGATAGTCTCCTGATATTTTGGCTTAAGTCATAGTCTTCGTGTCATGCTGCCGATCCGAAACCACCCCGGTTGCAGGCTGGGATTGGCGCGGCTGCCACACACAAGAGCGACCCCGCCCGACAAAGTTTAAGGCACGCATCATGGAACCGGGCCGATCCGGCATAGGTGTTTTTCCGAGGGCTTAAGTTTTCGCTTCCTTGGACGTTCAGGCGCGATTGCTCCGCCCACACAGGGTTAACAGGGGCACCGCCATGACACGCGTTTCGAGCACGCAGGAACTGCAAAAAAAACACGGGGCCGTGGCCGCACAGGCGACCGCGATCATCAATTCGCTGCCCGGTCCGGGGCGAGTCGAATTGTGTGAGGCCGGTGAGGAGCGCCGGTCGGGCCAACGCGCAGATCGCCTCGTTTATCTGGAGGAAGCGGCGAAGCCCGGCCTGCAGCGGCTCGGCGGCAATACGGTGCGCATCGCCTACCCAGCCGACGAGTGCGAAAGTGCGCGGGCCGCGCTGGTCGCAGCCGCGATCACACCCGGCCAGCCGGTCGCTGCCGATGCCGGTGTGATTGCCATGCTCAATCTGGCCGAGCGCGTGGGCAAGAGCGACATTCCCGTCCTGATCCAGGGGCCAACCGGCACCGGCAAGGAAGTGCTCGCCCGCTTCATCCACGCTGCCAGCAAGCGCGCCCGGGGGCCGTTTGTCGCGATCAATTGCGCCGCCATGCCCGAAGCGATGCTCGAGGCGCTGCTGTTCGGCCATCGCAAGGGCGCTTTCACCGGCGCGAGCGAGGCGGGCGAAGGCTTCTTCCGCGCCGCGCATAACGGCACCTTGCTGCTCGACGAGCTGGGCGAAATGCCGCTCGGCCTGCAAGCCAAATTGCTGCGCGCGCTGCAGGAAGGCGAAGTCGTGCCGCTCGGCGCAACGCAGCCCGTACCGGTCGACGTGCGCATCATCGCCTGCACCAATCGCGATCTGGCAGATGAAATCGCCGCCGGTCGTTTCCGCGAAGATCTCTACTTCCGGCTCAATGTCTTTCCGCTCAGCCTGAGCGCCTTGTGCGAACGGCGCGATGATATCGCGCCGCTCGCCTACACCATGCTGCTGCGCCACGCGCCCGATCCCGAGATCGTCCCCTGGCTGTCGGAAGAGGCGCTGGCGAAGCTCGCCAGCCACCCATGGCCGGGCAATGTGCGCGAGTTGGAGAACGTCATCCGCCGGGCCCTGTTGCTGGCTGATGGGCTGATTGCAGACGGAGCGCCAATTATCGATGCACAGGCGATCGTCTTCGACCAGAGCGCCCGTCCGGTCGAGCCGACGCCGACGCAACATGGCACCCAGCTGGCAACACAATCGTACAGGGCAGGAGACAAATTGTCGGCCATCGTCCGCCGGTCCGAGGCGCAGGTCATTCTCGACACGCTGGATGACAATGGCGGCAACCGTCAGGCCACCGCCCGCGCGCTCGGCATCTCGGAACGCACCTTGCGCTACCGCCTCGCCAGCATGCGTGAAGCCGGCCTGTTGGCAGCCGGAGGCATGTGATGAGCACCATCAATCCCACAGGCGCCGCCGGGGGCGGCTTGCAGGAAGTTATGGCGTTGCGTCGCCAGATCCTCGATCAGTCCGAAGCGTTGCAGGGTCTGCGCGAAGCGGGCGCATCGCCTGTTGGCGGACAGATCGGTACGCAGGAAGCCACGTCCACCACGCCGGCTGGTGGCGGCTTTGCCGATACGCTGCGCACCACCATCGATCAGGTCAGCGCCACGCAGGCGCGCGCCGGCGACGTGACCTCCGCCTATGAACGCGGCGAAGTGACCGATATCGCGCAGGTCATGCTCGCACGGCAGGAATCGAGCGTCGCCTTCGAAGCAACGCTGCAAGTGCGCAACAAGCTGCTGAGCGCGTATCAGGAAATCATGCGGATGGGAGTGTGATAGATGGCCGAGGCTGATCTTCCCGCACCCGCCAACCCGCTGACCGCCACGGCGCAGACCGCAGGCGGCATGGGCGACAAGCTCTCTGGCCTGCTCGCCCAGCCCGCCATCCGCCGCGCGCTCCCCGCAATCGCGGGTCTGGGCGCAATGGCTGCGGTGGGCGTTGCCTATCTGGCCTTGGCCAATGGGCCCGACCGGATGCTCTATTCGAGCCTGTCCGACGCCGAGCGCGCAGGTGTGGTCTCCACGCTCGAAGCGGGCGGTATATCATATGACATCAACCCCTCGACCGGCGCGCTGAGCGTGGCCCAGGACGATCTCTACCGCGCCCGCATGCTGGTCGCCTCCGACGGCTCGATTGCCAGCCCGGACAATTCCATCGAACTGCTCGATTCCATCCCGCTCGGCTCCAGCCGGACACTTGAGGGAGAGCGGCTGCGCAATGTGCGCGAGCGCGAACTGATGCGCACGATCGCAGAAATCAACGGTGTGGAATCGGTCCGCGTCCATCTCGCTTCGCCCGAAAGATCGGTGTTCGTGCGCGAAAATGCGCCGCCCAGTGCCTCGGTCATGCTGCGGCTTGCGCGCGGACGTTCGCTGACGCCCGATCAGGTGCAGGCGATCGTCAATCTGGTGGCCGGCTCGGTGCCGGGCCTGAGCGCAGATTCGGTGCGCGTCGTCGATCAGCAAGGCCGCCTGCTGTCGGACACCGGCAATGCCGAAGCTGGCGCGTTCGAACTGCAACGCGAGTTTGAAGACAAGCTGCGCCTGCAAATCGCACAATTGCTCACTCCCATGCTGGGCGAGGGCAATTTCTCGAGCGAAGTGCAGGTCGATCTCGACATGAACGAGGTGACGCAGGCGCGGGAAACTTACGAGAACGAAGGGACAGTCCGCCGGATCAGCGAAAGCACCTCCTCGCAAGGCGGCGAAACACTCGCCAGCGGTGTTCCCGGCGTGCTCGCCAATACGCCGCCACCGCCCGCCACGCTGGAACAAGGTCCGCCCGATGGCGAGGCAGAGCCTGCCGCCGCGAACACCACGCCTGCCAATGGCCAGCGCAGCTCGGATCGCATGTATGAAGTGGGCCGCGAAGTTGCCGTCACCAGTACGCGTCCGGGCGGGGTGCGGCGGATCTCGGTCGCGGTCGCGCTGAGCGCCGAAGCGCTCGAGGCCATCGCTCCGGCAACTGCCGAACAGGTGCAGCAACTGGTCAGCGCGGCGGTCGGTGCCGACGCCGAACGCGGCGATCAGGTGACGGTGATTGCAGGCGCATTCGAGCCGGTCGAGGAAGTGATCACGCCATTCTACGAGACCGGCTGGTTTGCCCTTGCCCTGCGCTACGGCGTGGGACTGATCGTGGCGCTGCTTGGCCTGTTCTTCGTCATCCGTCCGATCATGCGCGCCCTGCGCCCGCCGTCCGCAGCCGAAGCCGACGATGCCGAGACGAGTGGAAACGCACTGATCGAGGGCCAGTCTGGCGAACAGGCAGTCTTGCCCTCCGCCTACGTCGCATCCGGTCCAGCCAGCCAGCAAAGTGCCCATTCGGAAGAATTGCGCGAGCAGGTCGATCTCGCCCGCCGCCTCGCCGCTGAGCAGCCCGAACGCGCCGCCGCGGCGCTGCGCCGGATGCTGGCCGAACCCGCACACGGATAGCCAATAATGCAGGACACAGCCCAGATCAGCGAGGCCGACCGCGCCGCCATTATCCTCATGCTGATGGATGATGATGGTGCGGCCAAATTGCTCGCTCAGCTCGATCCCGATGAACTGCAACGCCTTGGCGAGAAGATGCTCGCGCTGGGCGATATCGGGCCACATGGCATTGCCAGCGCCATCGATGGCTTTGTTCGTAACGCACAGAGCGAGACGCTCGGTTCGCAGGATCGGGCGCAGCAATTGCACCAGCGGATGAACCGCGCGCTGGGCGATGTGAAAGCGCAATCGATCATGCAGAAAATCGCGCCCGAAGCGCAGCCGCGCTCGCTTGAAATAGCGCGCTGGCTGGCCCCGCCGGTCTTGCTCCGCTTGCTCGAAGGCGAACATCCGCAAGCCATCGCCGTGCTGCTGCTCTTGCTGGAAGCCGAGCCTGCCGCGCAATTGCTCGCCCTGCTGCCCACCGACCGCCAGCCCGATGTGGTCGAACGCATCGCGCGGATGCGCACGGTTTCAGCCCAGGCCATGGCCATGCTCGATGAAATACTATCGTCGCGGATCGCCGACAGCTTTGGCACCACTCCGCTCGAATTGGGCGGCGCGCCCGAAGCGGCGGAACTCATCAATCTGTCGGAAGGCCATGTCGGCAAGACCGTCATGCCCGCGATTACCGAAAGGGACGCCGATCTCGCCCGCGCTATCGAAGCGGAGATGTTCACCTTCGCCATGCTGTTCGATCTCGACACAATGGCGATGGGCCGCCTGCTGCGCGATGTCGAAAGCGAAGTGCTGGTCGATGCGCTCAAGGGTCTCGACGAGGCAGAGCGCGATCCCTTCTTCGCCTCCATGTCGAGCCGCGCCGCTGACGGCGTGAAGGACGAAATCGAACTGCGCGGACGTATCCGCCTGGAAGATGTGAAAGCTGCGCAAAAGGCCATGGTCACCAAGGCGCGCGCGCTGGCCGACGCCGGTGAAATCAGTCTGGGGAATGATGATGGCGAGTTTGTTTGAGCCGCTGTTTGCAGGCGGCCTTGCCGCGCGCAGCGAGCATTTGCCGGGTTGGCTTGCGGCAGTACGCGAAGCAAGGGGATTTGCGGCGCATTCGCCTGCGTCGGGAGGCGCACCGCATTGCGCATCGACGCAGCAAGGATCGCCGCAGGACGCTGCCTATGCCGAAGGAGAGCGCGCCGGCCGCGCTGCTGTCATGGCAGAAATTGCGCAGGGTAAGGAGCCGCGCGAACGGCTCGGTCTTGCACTCGCCCGACTCGATGCGGACTGGGAAGAGCGCCTGTCCGCGCGCCTCGCCGAAACCGTCGCGGCACTATGCGAAGCCACGCTGGCACCACTCGCGCTGGACCCGGAGGCCTTGCAGCGGCGTTGCATCGCCGCAGCAGGCGTGGTGGGCGAAGGCATTATCGATGCCAGCCTGCGACTTCATCCTGACGATATCGATCTGCTCGATCCCGCGTTCGCTTCGACCTGGCATCTGGTGCCCGATCCGGGGCTGGAACGCGGAACGGTGGAATTCGACATGCCCGAAGGGGCAGTGCGCGATGGGCCCGAAGAATGGCGCGGAGCTATGCGCGAAGCGCTGGGACTTCGGGCATCCGGTCCATGCTAGACCTGCTCGAACGCAAACTGGGCGATATGCGCCATGCCGATCCGCAATTCGGGCCTGTCCGCATGGGCCGGATTGTCAGTTGCGATAGCGCGATGATCGAAGTTAGCGGGCTCAATGCGCCGATTGGCACGCTGTGCCGTGCTTCGGGCCATGCTTTGGGCCGTGCTTCGGGCCGTATTTCGGGCCGTGCGGGCTGCACGTCCGGTGAGCCCGCCCCTGCAGCCGAAGTCGTTGGCTTTCGCGGCGGACGCAGCCTCATGATGCTGCTCGGCGATGCCGTGCGACTGCAACCGGGCACGCTGGTGCGCGCCGAAG
>Ga0070727_10001494_pt1 | contig 24640 bp, 21 predicted proteins | sample tdAd472_FD_66722 | JGI IMG/M metagenome (GOLD analysis project Ga0070727, IMG submission 66722) | Marine sediment microbial communities from the Atlantic coast under amendment with organic carbon and nitrate - tdAd47.2 | ecosystem: Environmental > Aquatic > Marine > Coastal > Sediment | place...
GGACCCCCCCCGGTCCCAGGGTCATGCTGTGGGGGGGTCGAGTCACGACCCGGAGGTCCCAGGGTCATGCTGTGGTGACCCCCCGGGCCCGTGGGCGTCCCGAACACAGGGGTTACAGCGACCGCTAGGGGTGCACACCGGGGAAACAGGTGACAGTCTTGCCGGGGACATAGGCGACACCCCTCTCCTACTCCTTTAGACGCCTGGACTTGCCGTGTCCACGGATTCGGGGCAGGGTTAAAGTGCTCTCTGCCACACCAGAGGCGCTCAGGCACCTTCCCGACCTTCGCGCGGAATCCGAGGATCGCTTGCCGAAATCCGGCGCGCCGGATCGCGCTCCTCGAAGGGCTCGTCGTTTGGCGAGGTCAGTCAGTACCGCGAGGCTCTCGCGCTCTGGCGCGAGGGCGAGCGCAACGTGCGGAGGGGAGCGCTGTTAGCATTCGCCGAGGGGAATGCCATGCGAACTCGGTTGCTCTCGTCCGTACTCCTGCTGATCGGATTGGCTGGGTGTCCCGCGCCCGAGCCCGAGCCCGAAGGCTGGGAGGTGGAGGAGGAGCCCGCGGACGAGGAGCCCAGCCCGACCCCGACGGCGCCTGCCCCAGCCGCCGCGCCGGCGCCTGCCCCAACCCCCGCCCCCGCCGCCGCGCCGAAACCCGCCCCCACCCCCCGCGACACCGGACCCCTGAGGGCGCCGGTCCTCAGAGGTGCGGGCGATCGCAAGACGTTCATGGGGCTTCCGATCTGGTATCCGGGCAAGGTCACGGAGAAGGCTCCCTTCACCCCCCCCAGCGACGCACACCTCGACGCCGCCGTCGCGAGCGGCTGGATCGAGAGCTATCGCCGTGGCGCCCTGCCGACCGGGCCCAACGGAGACTACCGCTGGCTGCACTTGATCCTCGGCGACGGAGCTTCGGCGATCTGGAGCTGGACGCCGGGCGACCTGACCGGCTACGCCTTCTTCTTGCAGGTCCCCTATCAAGGCTCCTGGGAGGACGCCCTCGGAGACCTGGGGGTCGAGCTGCGACGGCGCAGCAGCTGGAAGGTGGACGCTGCCCTCTCACTCGCCGCGATCGAAGGCGGCCCCCCAGCAGACTTCCCGCTCTTCGACGCCTCCCACGAGCTGCCCTGCGTCGGCCTCCGCCCTGGGACGCCCCCCAAGCTCTGCCTGTCCTGGTCTGCGTCGCACCTGCGGGGCAATGGCTACTGCGCAACCCTCCTGGTCAACGCGGGTCCACGCTACGCCCACCTCCTCTCGGCTGAGGACAGGGCGCGCGTCAAGCCGCTCCTGACCCACGCTGAGCAGGCCGGGATCGGCCCTGCGGCCGCTCTGGATGCCGAACCAGCGCCTGCGAGCGCGAACCCCGACGCGCTCCCCGGGCCGGCTTCTCGCCTCCTGCTCCGCCCCGATCCCGGCGAGACCGTCGCCAGCCTGCGCTTCATGGGGCAGCCCGTGTGTGCCTATCGGGGAGCGACGCGCTACGAGTTCGTCGCGCCCGAGGACGCGCACTTACAGCCCGCGGTCGAGCGCGGCTGGCTCTCCTCCTTCGAGCGCGGCGAGGTCAGCGACTCCCTGCGCTACCTCAGCCTGGTCCTTCCGAAGGGGGAGCGGGCGACCTGGGTCTGGGAGCGCCACGAAGGCTTCAGCTTCAGCTTCTCCCTCCAGATCCCCGTCGAGGGTGGCCCCACAGGCTGGGACGCGACGCTGCGGCGTTACGGCCTCGCGCCACAGAGTACGGATCAGTGGCAGCCCAAGGGGCAGTTCTCGACCCTCGTCGACGTCCGCAGCGGCGCCCGGAAGCCCTATGCCTTTCCGCTCTTCTTGCGCCAGGACGAGCGCGTCTACGCGGGGGCTCTCGAGGACCCGCAGGGCAAGCTCTGCCTGGCCCTCGTCTGGGCGCCGGGGATTCTCGAAGACCGGGGCTACGAGAGGGTCAAGGACCTCGACCTTGGCTTCGGGCCATCGGCGGCGCCGCCGCGGGGGAGTTGGAACTCGAACCCAGGGACCGCTCCCCAGGCCGAGCCCCAGGCCGGGCGACCTGCCTCGCCGACTTCGCCGCGCGGTTGGCCCTACCCCATCTACGGGGTGGACGAAAGCGGTCGGCAGATCCCCCAGCGGACGTATGGGCGCTGGCGCCAGGTCAAGGCGAGCGGCTCCGGCGCGACCTCTCGACCCGCCGGCGCGAGCCCCGTGGGAGGGAGCGGTACAGCCCTCGCCTTCGTGCCCGAGCGCGGGGGTTGCGTGCTCGTCGGCGGCTACCGGGCCGGCAAGCTTGAGCAGCACACCTGGCTCTTCGACGGCGAGGGCTGGGAGCGGCTCGACGGCGGTCCGTCGCGGGTCTCACACCTGGCCGTGGCCTACGACTCGCGGCGCAAGGTCCTGGTCGCCTTCGGCGGCCAGACCGACATGGCGCAGGCGTTGGATCGGACCTGGGAGCTGAGCGCGGAGGGCTGGCGCGAGGTGACCCTGGCGCGGCGCCCGCCCAAGCGAGCGCTGCACCACATGGCCTACGACGAGTCGCGCGGGGTCGTCGTCCTCTACGGCGGCAAGGGGGCCGACGAGGAGGGCTCGCTGCGGGGGAAGGAGCTGGACGACACCTGGGAGTACGACGGCGAGGCCTGGCGCCAGATCAAGGCAGACCCGCCGCGCAACAACCTGGCCGCGGTCATGGTCTACGACAGGCAGCGCAAGGCCCTCGCGATCCACGGGGGAGCGTTCCCCATGACGAGTGGCCTGCCCTTCGCGAGCACCTTCGACGGGCAGCGCTGGAGCCAGGTGCCCAAGGTCGATATCTCGGCGGGCTTGGCCAGCCACGGCGCGGTCTACGACTCCGACGCGCGCCGGGTCGTGTTCGTGCTTTCCGACAAGGGGGAGCTCAAGACCGCCAGCCTCGCGCCTGTTCTGGGCGCTCACAACATTGTGATCGGCTCGCGTGGCGGCTGCCCCGAGCGCAGGGCGTTCTCGTGCGCCTACGACCCGCTGCGCAAGCAGATCGTGGTCTTCGGAGGCATTGGCAAGACCCAACGGGTCAGCGAGACCTGGGTCCTGGGCAGCGACAGCCAGGAGGACTTCGACGCCGAGCAGAGCGGGCGGGCCCCGGGCTGGACCCGCGTGGCGGGCGCGCTGGTCGAGGGACGCGAGGTGTGGGGGCGCGCCTTCGCTGCGGACCCGCGCAGCGGCGACGCCTTGATCTTCGGCGGCGAGGTCGAGCGACCGGGAAGCGCCGGACTGGTCCTCGACGAGACCTGGAGCTGGACCGGCGGAGCCTGGAAGCGAGAGCAGCCGCAGACCACTCCTGGCCCGCGGGTGAGGGCGCTGCTCTTTCGACGCGCCGAGGACTGGGTCCTGGTCGGCGGCCGGTCTTCCTCGAGGGAGCACCTCGGCGACGTGTGGTCGTGGAGGCAGGGGAACTGGACCCGCCTCGGCGAGACCAGCGGGGACCGTGGAGACTTCACCCTTGCGCGCGAACGCTACGCCTTCGACCCTCGCCGAGAGGAGCTCCTGCTGCTAAACCAGGCCGGCACCCGAGCGCGGCGGCTGGACTGCAAGACCTGGCGCTGGGAGAAGATCCCGGGCTTGGTCGAGCCAGGCAAGGGCTACTTCGAAGGTGGGCTGTGTTATCAGCCGGGCGCCAAGCGGATCGTGGCCCTCGGTCTGCTTCGGCAGGGCCTGGCGCGCTCCTGGCGAGCGTGGGCCTGGTCAGACGCGGCGTGGCAGCCCGAGCAGCGCGTCCCCCAGTTCGACGGCAGCGTTCACACCCCGGTCGTGGACGCCAAGAACAGCACGCTATGGACCCTGGGCGAGGGGATGGTGCACGGGCTAGGGCGAGGAGAGTGGCGCAGCTTCCGCGCGCCGAGCACGGCCAAGGGCGAGCTCCTCGTCAGCAATCAGCTCGCCTGGGCGGACCCGACCAAGGGGCTGCTCTATGTGCTGGGGGCGGGCACTCGCCGGACCAAGCAGATGCTCGTCGGGCGGCGCGCCTTGCGGGAGGAGGAGACCTGGGCCTTCGACCTGCGCGCCGGTCGCCGGGTGAGCGAGGAGGAGTTGGCGCAGGCCTGCGCCAGCCGAGAGGCGCTGTTCGAGGAGAGCTACAAGCGACAGATCCCCGCCCTTCGAAAGGAGATCTACGGAGAGACCCCGGCCCAAGGGCAGCCAGAGGCCAAGCCTCCGCCCCTGGCCCCTGGCAAGACCGGCGCGATCGTGCTCGAGGGAGCACAGCAGGCCACCTGGACCCCCAAGGGGCTGCTGGTCGTCGGAAAGGGCTACGTCGAGCTCCGCGCGCTGAGCGGCAAGTCGCGGCTTTGGCGGCGCGAGTTCCCAGGGCTCCGGGCACCGCGCTATGGACTCTCCGCCCGCCCCGTCGTCAACATCCGCGACACCGCTGCCTTCGTCTCCCTCCAGCCGCAGAAGGGGTCCAAGCCCGAGCCAGGGGGCTACGTGCTGAGCCTCCTCGACGGCTCCACGCAGCTCGAGACCCCCGCGGGGCGCTTCGCCCGGTTGAGCGCGGAGGGCGGTCGGCTCGACCTGCTCGTGCCTCAGGGCAAGGCATGGACCTGGAAGGCCTGGGAGATCAAGGGGCAGCGAGAGGTCGAACCCCTGAGCGGGTATGCAGGCCTCGAGCGGGAGATCTACCTCTACTACTCCCCCGACCGCGGGAGCGTCCTGGTCGGCGGGCTGGAGCCTCGCGTCGTCGACCTCGAGAAGGGCAAGAGCGTCGCGCTGAAGATCCCCAACTTCGAGCAAGCCCTTGCAAAGTCCAAGCAGATCGACGACGCGCCTGGAGGCTTCACGCGGGGACTCTACCTCGGCAAGGACAAGGTCGCCCTCGGCGGCTGGCTGCCTCACCTTCCTGAGCGCACGGGGTGGGATCTCGGCTGGGTGCTCCAGCCGGGCGATGGCCGGGCGGTCGGCCGCTGTCCCCCGCTCCCCGAGCGCCCGAGCCTCGGCCTCGACGGCCGCCTCATGGTCGGGGGAGACACCGGGGTTGTGTTCTGGCACACCGTCAGCGGCACGCAGCTCGGGTACTGGCAGACCTGGAGGCGGAAGGAGTGGGGCGACTGGATCGTCGGAGCGCCGTGCCTCGGCCCGGGCGGACGCTTGGCCGTGCCGCTGGTCAAGCTCGGCCAGGAGGACAGGCTGCTCGTGTATCCGCCCACGGCGCTGGCGGAGGTCAACAAGGCTCTGGCGACCGCGGAAGCCGTCGCGGACGTGATCGAGGACTTGCGCTGGGATCGGGACCAGAAGGTCCAGTCGGCGCTGCGCGCGCGTCCGGACCTGGCCAAGTGGAAGGGGCAGGGGGGCGTGACGCTCTTGCACCACGCCGCCGGCCGCGGACGGGAGGCCGTCGTCAAGGCGCTGCTCACGGCGGGCGCTGAGATCGAGGCCCTGTCCGGGGGGCGCACGCCCTTGATCTTCGCGACGGCCTACAACCGGCGAGCCACGGTCGAGCTGCTCTTGAGCAAGGGAGCCGAGGTCGACGCGATCGACCTCTCCAGCCGCATGGACTCGTTCGCGATCGCGCTCATGAGCGACCAGCCCGTATTGGCCCGCGTCCTCGCAAGTCACCGCCCGACCTCGCTCTCGCTGATGGCCAAGGGCAGGTGGGCGGCCCTCAACCCGCAGGTCCGCCCGCGCTTCGAGATGCTCCGCGACCGCCGCCCCGAGGGCTGGGGGTGGCTGGAGTCGGCGATCGACAAGGCCCGAAAGCGCTAGCCCGTTCCGCTCACGAATTCGTCGCCCAGGCTCGAAGACTCGCCTGAGCGACGAAGTCGAGTGCGGACCGGGCTAAGGAAGATCCATAGCGCGGGCGAGGCGATCGGCGATGCGCATTCGCAACGAAAGGCGGTTCTGGGGACAGAGATTCCCAAGGCCGCGACCTGCGACCAAAAGCGTCTCGCTTGCGACGGCGGCTACATAACGAGGACAGGGCAGGCTGACGGATTGTCGCGAGCCTTAGCGAAGGCCGCAGCGAAGGGGCAGTAGCTTGAGAGGCGCACCCAGACCTTGCGAGCGGTGACCTTCACAGCGGCGGCGATCTTGAAAAGCTTGACCCGGATCGTCCCGGCCTGGGCGCGGCTGAGGTCGGTGCCCTTCAGGCCGAGGGCCCGGATCGCCTGCACGAGGAGATAGGCGAGGCCGGAGTAGAAGAGGCGGACCTGGTTTCCGGCCATGGTCGAGCAGCTCGCCCGCGTCCCAAAGAGATCGAGCTGCTGCTCCTTGATCCGGTTCTCGGCTTCACCGCGCGGGCAGTATTCGACCTCGTAGATCTGCCACGCCTCGACCTCGGCCTTGCCCAAGGGCCCGCCTGAGGATTGGCTTTGGCCTTCTCGAGGTGTCCAGGCGAGGGGCCATGTGACGGTGAATGGCGCATTGGGAGCACTCAAGCGTGCGCTCAAGGCGTGCGACCTGTCCTGGAGCGGGAAGCTCGACCAATACTCGTTCCGGCGGTGGTGGGTCGACTCAGCCGACGCCGAAGGGATCCCACTCGGCGACGCCATGAAGCAGGCGGGGCATGCCAAGGCAGAGACTCACGTCGGCTATCGCCGGAACAGCAAGCGGTCCGTCCCGCCCGCGACCGTCGAGAGAGTTCGGAGTCGGCGTCTTCGAGGGGGAGGCGACGTTGCCCTGCACGGACATGAAGGGCAACCGCGTTCCTTCGTAGCTACGGGCTCCTACGCAGCCTCTTCGCTCTGCAGCCGGGAGCACGCTTCCCCAGGGCTAAGCCCAGGTGTCGTAAGGGCTCCCGGCGCTTCGCCGCCGCAGGCAGAACACGTCGAGTCACGTCGAGTCACGTCGGGTCGTGTCCTCTCCCTGGAGAGCAGCGAGCACGCCCAGGTGCTGGCTTCGCTGCTGAATCTGGGGCCGGGAGTGCGGCGAGCGTTGGCTGCTCTCGCGCAGGGCGTTGGGGAGCAGCAAGGGGTGCTCGACGCGCTCGCGGAGCTCTGGCCGGACGAGTTCCAGCCCAAGTCCGACGGCCACCGGGAGGCCCGGCGAGAAGCCTAAGGCGCCGTCAGTCGTCGTCGCCGATAGTCGCCTGCGCCCAGCGCTTAGCTGCTCCCCTTCGCACCTTGATGGGGGCAATCTCTGACCACTCCCTGATGGTCTTGGCCCGTGATCGCCTTGAGAGCTTCAGAAGGAAGCCACCCTCACTCCACAGCCCATGCGCTGGCTGGCTCGGTTCCAGGCACCGAAGAAAGGCGCTGATGGTGAGAAGCCGTTTGCTGAGGGAAGCGAAGAGAAAGACGACCGCGACATCCGCTTGCGCTTCCGGTTGCGCGGTGTAGGCGTCGAGCCACAGCCACCGGACGCCGCCCTTCTCCGCTTGGGTCTCTATGAGCGGGATCTGGGCCGCGATCTGCTTAGCAGACAGTCGAAGAAGGCGAAACGTGCCGCGCCGTGACATGGCTGTGGGTGTGCTGAGTGCCCAGCCCATCACGTTCGTGATGGAGTCTTCGCCCTCGATCCTCTCAAGAAGCGCCGCCAAGGCGTCCCCAAACTCATCCTCGCTAGTCAGCATGGAATCCGGCTCCTATGGCCTCCGGGCTCACCGGTTCTCGACCAGGATCTCGCGTAGCAAGGGCTCGTCTAGCGCTGGCGGCTCTTGCCCCAACCACGGGCTCACGGCGATCAAGGACGACTTCTCCAACACCCGGAGGACTCGGATAACGCCGTAGCGTCCATCGGCAAGCGGCGAGGCGTAGACGCCACCGGGCTTTGGCCTGTTCTGCTTTGGACCCATAGGAAGCGCATCATAGGGCTGGTCGGCCCGGGGCTCGACCCGTCGTCGGTTGCCCGGACGACCGTTGGAGACCAGACTCCTAGAGTGAGCGTTGAGGAGCTTGTCTGGCCGTTTCCGGTTCTTCCAAGGGATCAGCTTTCGGATAAGCAATTGGTCCGCATCGAGTTCCTGGAGCAGGCCTATCGAGAGGGGTTTGCGCCCCGCGTAGACGGTCACTTCTCCTGCTGGCTGGCGACGGCGAAAAACCGTCAGGGCGCCATCATTCGCCGGAGCTCGGACAGGAGAGATTGGTGGGAGGTGATGCTCTCCGAGACCGACCGCCCTCGGGTGGCCTCCGGATTCGTATTCGGCTTCAACCGCGCCGCTGAACTTGTCCTTCGTTGGCTCCGGGGCGAAGACGAGGAGGCGATCTGGACCGAGCTCTCTGCAACCGGGACTCGGCGCTGGCGCAACAACGAGTTCATCGACTCGGAGGACCCGACACGAGCGGGCGAGCCGGGCTTCTGCCCGGACGGAGCGTAGGGCGACCACATGAGCCTCATGGCGCAGATTCAGGGTCTCTACGACACCACGCATGGGCTGCCGCTCGACGAGGTTTCGGCTCCGGCTCTCTCGGCCTCGCGTGATGTTCGGCTGGAGCAGTGGAGGGCATTCTGGCGAGAGCTCGGCTTCCACACCGATGCCCCAACCGGTTCCAGCCGGTTGCTTGAACTCGCGCTGGTGCAATCCACGTGCGGCGGCTCGCCAAAGGAGATGCTTGAAGCGCTGGTAGATGTTCTTGGCGAAGGGTCGGCACCAGTGACCCCAGCGCTGGAACACTTCCTCCGCCATTTGTGGGCGACCGCGCTCTCATCGCGAGGGCGCTTCGCGGAAGCGTTCGATTTCCTGGGCGGGGTGCCCGAGGGTCTCGACGCCGGACAGGCCTACGCCGTCTTGCGATTCGTAGGGGACCGCGAGGTCTACGGTGCTGACGCCATCGAGCGGCTCCGGGCCGCACTCTCCGGGGCACGCCTGGAGGCCCTGCGGGTCACGGACATGTTCGACGGTTGAGAAAGGGCCACCAGGCTCCCCGTCCGCGTGCGAAGCTAGGCGATCCCGGCTCGAACAGGGCGTCTCAGTCTGGACGCAGCAACATAGAGTCGGGGCCACGGACTTCCGACCAGTCCGGCTCTCCGAGAGCCTGAGCCAACAGTTTCTTCACGCGCTCTTTCGTGAGGGTCATGGCTCTGGGCACTCGGATGTCCAAGCCCATAACGCCATTCGGCCACTTGAAGTGCCGGATCTCCACGTCTGAAAGGGTCGCATCCTTCTTGACGACTAGGGTTCCCCAAGGATGGCCGGGTGCCCGAAAGGACCCCTCTACCCACTCAGGTGGATCGGGTTCCATGACGATGTCGTAGCTGAGTTCCGGGTGCCTCCCGAGTAGAGCCTCGGAAGACTCTCTCCGACCTGTGCTGGTGAGCCGCTCTTCCCCATAGCTGGCGGCCTGCCCGGCCATCTCGACGACGTAGACCCACCGAGCCGCTGGGCGCGGGAGAGCACGCCAAAGAACCAATCCCTCGCGCGCTGAGTCGCTATCAACAACGACCCTCTCTCCGACCTGAAACTGCGCCTGCTTGGCCGTCATATGTTCCCAGCCACGGCCCAAACCGTGCCGTTTGAGAACCTGACGAAGGACCACCCGCTCTTGCCGTAGTACTGGCCGTAGACGCGGTCGTAGGCGCCAGGCTTCTTCCACCAGCCCTGGTCACTCTCATCGCATGGAAGGAGCTCGTGGACGGAGGGAAGCATCTCCGGCTTGGGGCTCGTGCTCGGGTCGTAGGGCTGCAAGCCAAGCCGCTGGATGTAGTCGGGAAACTCCTCCTCGGAGATTGTCGCGGTCAGTGAGTAAGAGAAGTCCTGTGAGAGGGGACCGGGCTCATACCACGAGTCCTCAGAGGTAACCCTTGCCGACCACGGTAACGCGCGGCGATATGGGTGAACGAACAGCCAGCGAAGACCTGCGATCCCCAGTGTTGCTAGAACCGCCAGCAGCAGGCAACAGCGACGAAGGCGCCGCTTCGCCTTCGCGCCACTTTCGGAGGTCTTGCCGGGCATCTTGGTTTCGTCGGATGAGTCCGTCATAGACATCGGCAGGTTAGCCAAACGCGGTGTACCCCGTAACTGCCTGATGCAGATCGGACAGTGCCCAGCCGAAGTTACCGTCAGCTAGAGCTTTAGAGAGTCGCTCCGAACGATCCCGACAGCGGCAACATCGCGCATACCAAGTCTTTGGACCTCGTTTCGGACAAGGGCCACCAGCCTCGGACATGGTGAGCTCTAGTACCCGAGATATTCCTTGGGGCCGAGAAGATGTCTCTCACGCTACCGGGGTGGGCATCGCTTCAGGGTTCGCCGCAAACGCAGGAGCGGTATCAGCGCGTTCCCGGCGCATCAGTTTGCGTTCCTTTCCTGCCAATGCGCGTTCCTCGCAGCGAGGGTAGATCGACTCAGGATCTCGACCACCAACGTCGGCTCCGCCACGACCAATCGCAGAAGCGAGCGGCTGGCACCCGTGGGCCGCGCCTGGCCTGACTCCCACCTGCTGATGCTCACGTGGGTCGCCCCGATGAGCGCGCCGAATTGGCGACGGCTGAGCCCAGTGAGGCGCCTGGCGAGTCGGGCGAGCTCGGCGTCGAGGTCGCCGGAAGGCTGGGCCGAAAGGGACTGCTTCGGGCCCTGATGCGCGGGGCTCCTAACTCCTTCTCCTCCGGGCGCCGCAGGCAGGCGATCGGTGGGGGGCTTTGGGCCCATCACGCCGCCTCCGTGAGAATCCGCCGAACGACCTTCCGACTGATGCCGAGGGCAGAGGCGATCTCGCGCTGGCTCAGTCCCTCACCTCGAAGCGAGAGCACTCGCTCGGGGTCTACGTCGAGGCGAGGTCGCCCGACGTGCTTGCCACGGGCACGGGCTCGACGTTGACCTTCGACTGACCGTTCGATGATCAGGTTGCGTTCGAGCTCGGCCAGGGCGGAGATGATGGTGAACATCGCCCGGCCCATCGGAGACGAGGTATCGAGATTCTCGGCAAACGAGATGAACTCCACGCCCAAGCTGGTGAACTCCTCCAGCACGCGAAGCAAGTGCGTGGTGCTGCGGGCCATGCGGTCGAAGCGATAGACCAGGACCACATCAACGGCTCGCTTGCGGGCCGCGTTCATCAGCCGGTCGAGCTCCGGACGCGTCGCCTTCGCGCCGCTGACGCCCACGTCGATGAACTCGTCTTGGATCACGAGGCCACGGCGCTCGGCGTATTCCCGGAGCGCATCAACCTGCATCTGCGGACTCTGGTCAGCGGTCGAGACGCGGGCGTAAAGGGCGCATCGCTTCATGGGCCAGTCCTCCGGTTACTACGTAACCGGGGGCCGATCCATCGAGTCATCGTCGGGAGGGTTGGTCCTTCTTGATGTGGGGACCGTGCTCTACGAAGCCAACGAAGTGGGCGTTGCCTCGGGACCAGATCGGGTGGGTGGGGTCGCATCGCTTGCAAGTGGCGCATGTGACGCCGCTTGGGTTGGTCTCTGCGGGGCAGACGAAGCCTCGAAGGCCTTGGGCGGAGGCTCTCGCGCCCTGATGCTCAGCGGGCAGGACCAGGGTGGGCCGCCAACCAAGCCGAAGGGCCTCGGCGACCTCGGTCTCGTTCACGCACGAGGCCATGAAGTGCTTGCGGAGCCACTGGTTCTTCCGGTCGGACCAATGCCGGGTGTAGCCCACGATGGTGAAGCCTCGGGCCTTCAGCGTTTCGATGGCGAACCGTAGCTCTACGTGATCGACTCGGCTCGGGTCGCCAATGGCAGCGAAGCGAGCGACCTTGGTGCCGTTGCCGTGCCGCTTGAGGGCGTGGGGAAGGCTGTAGTCGCGGAGGTTCCTCGACGCCTTGTCGAGGACCCGGGCCAAGCCCCTGCGCTGGGTAGACCGCCACGCATAGCAGCGACCACTGTAGAGAGGACAGCCCGCGCAGCTGGCCCGGATGTGGGCTTCCGTTGGCCCAACGTAGGCCATGATGATGCTGCCCGTCTTCGCGTTCTGAGCCTTCGAGACGAACAGGAGGCGAGGCCTCTCATCGGCGAAGGGGTCGTAGGTGGGTCGCCGCTTCGCCACCGGCAGCGTCCGCTGGCCGGATCGCTTGCGCTTCGTGGTGCTGGTGGTGGTCTTGGAGCGAGGGGCCTTCTTGTTGACCGTCCCGAGGAGGCGGCCCAGGTGCTTCAGCGACTGCTCCAGGCTGAGTTGCGCCAAATGCGAATCGAGATTCGGGTCAGCCGCCCTGCGGGTCAGCTTGACCAGTCGCATGTACTTCTGGGCCTGCCGTTCATCGAACGGGCAGTTCGCCTTCACCCAGTCGCCCCAGCGACCACGCATCCCTGGCGTGCGCTTCGCCTGCTGCAGGAGCTCACCCACCTCCAGGCGCTTCATGTGGGCGTGGGCGGCGTGTTCCTGAGCCAGGGTGATGTGGGATTCGGCCTCGATGTGGGCCGCCCTCACCTTCTCGGCGATGGTGTCGAGGGTCGAGAACGTGGTCGTCGTAGTTGCATCCGTGTCCTTCATGGATGCTTCTACCGGCAGATGAAGAATCCCCCGCCAAAGCGACTGATGAGCGGCCTACCGGAGTGTTGGGTGAACTCACCGACGCAAACGCTTGGACTTACGCACTCTCTGGACCGTGAGCGACCGGCGCCGAGCGCTCTCAGGGAGCAGCAATAGCTCGCGGCGCACAGCGAATCTCAGATTCTTCTTTGAGTGCTTCGGCTACGAAATCGAACAACGAAGCACGATTCGCAAACCAGCCGATCGATGGTCCGCAAACAGAGGCCATCTTCGACGGGTAGAAGAGACGAAGAGCCGGAGACCCTTCGGCCCCCGGCTCTTCAAGCGAACGACATGCTTCTTATACCCGCAGCACGATCATCACGACCCACGTCCTTCTTGCAGAAGAAGCGGGCGCTGCTGCTCATCACCCAGGAAGCACCGTCCTTCGCCTGCCCTGGGAGCCCTCCCGCGTCGCTGCGGTCGAGTGAGGCTCCCCATCATCTTCCGGGCGCCGGATATGGAGCCGTCCCGGCTCCATACGGCGCGGCGGTAGGCGAGGGGTGTTCCCTTCCACAGGAAGGCTGCTCTCCTCTGGCGCCGGTCGGCGTCTGCCAGTTCCCTCACGCTTCAGTCTGGAGCTAGGGGGTGACAGGAGGACCATAGTCAAAGCAGTGGTTCTTGGGCCGCCCCCCTGCGGGGGGCGGGTCTAGACCGCTGACGGTCCAACAGGCGGGAGCCGGGTCACTTCGTGGCCCGGCTCCAGGTCTGTACGCCCGCAGGGGCCTTCCGGGGGCTGGCGAGGAGATCGCTGAGCACCTCCTGGAGCTCGACGAGATCCGGGGCATGGCGCTCGGCGAGAGCGCTGGCTCGCCGAAGGAAGGTCAGGACGCAGCCCCGGTTCTCAGGCAGACCGTAGTAGTCGACGTGACCCAAGGCCACGTTGCGGAGGCATGTAAGGCGATCCGCCCTCCCCAGACGACGGCTCTTCTTGAGCCAGACGCGCCAGGCCGACAGAGCTTCGGTCAGGCGGTGGGGAGATGTCCGAACCGCTACAGCAAGCGCACCCGAGTCGGTCGGCTTCAGCCGAAACCCGAAGCCCAGCGCCTCGAACTCACCCTCATGGCGAGCCCCCAAGGTCGTCAACGTGGTCTTCTTGGGATGCAGCGTCAGGCCGAACTGGCTCAGGCGGGCGCTGATGTCGTCGTGCAGCGACTCTAGGCCTCGGCCACCGGGGACCAGGACCACGAAGTCATCGACGAACCTGACGAGGCGGAGCTCCAGATCTGCGCGTCGCGCATGACGGCGAAGAAGCCAGAAGTCGAGGATCGTGTCCAAGTAGACGTTGGCCAGGAACGGGGTGATGACCCCGCCCTGCGCGATCCCAATGCCCGATGGGGAGGCTCTCGACAAGATGCGGCTGATGAGGTCGAGCAGCCTGGGGTCGACGAGGAGCTCGGATAGGAAGCTCATCAACGTCTCGTGGTGGATGTTGCCGAAGTAGTTGCTGATGTCGGCCTTGAGAACGCCGATGTCCTCAGCCGCCCATCGAGCGATGTATCTCCTGATCGAGCCGACGGCATGATGAGCGGCCAGCTTGGGTCGGCAGCCGTATGAGCAGGACAAGAATCGGGTCTCGAAGATGGGCTCGATGATGTTCAACGCAGCGCATTCCACGACCTTGTCCTCCGTCGCCAGGACCTGGACATGCCTGGTTTCGCCTGGGCCTTTCGGAATCCACATGTCCAAGAGCGGCTGAGGGACGTAGGCCCCTGCGTGGAGGCGGGTGTGTAGGTCCTTCACGCGCTCATCGAGCTCAGCGATGTAGTCCTTGGCCGTGACTCCATCGATGCCCGGCTGGGCTGATCGCCGAAGCTGGCGGGCCGCCTTCCCCAGCGCGTCTTCGTCCAGTTGGTGCCAACGAGGTGGATTTGGGTTCTTCATCCCTCCTTCTACCCGTGCTCAGCGAACGCTTGCTTAGAGCCTCCAAGAGAGGTCGATCAAGCGGGCCGCGTTCGCGGGTAGAAGGAAAGGTGAACCACCAAGACCGAAACAACCTGAACCCGCAGCGAGGTGAAGCGCCCCCCCTGCGGATGCTGAACGGAGGCTCGAAGAGTCCTGCCTCACCCTCTACCGCTGGCTGGAGGTCGGACGCCGACGTTCGCTACCTGTCGCCCAAGAAGGTGGCCGACCGGCTCGACATGAGCGTCGAGGTCGTCCGCCGCTGGTGCCGCAACGGGGTCGTGCCCGGGGCCAGGAAGCTCCGTGGCGGGCGGCAGTGGCGTATTCCTGAGTGGGCCCTGTCAGCGCTGCTGGAGAGGCTGGACTCGGAGCCGATGGAGGAACCGGAGGACAAGATCATCATCGCAACGAACATCATCGACGCCGCCATCCGTCGTGATGGAAGAAGGAGGTAGGCATGGGCACGAAGCGGACGACGTGGGAAGTCAGGGTCAGGCCTCCGAACAAGGCGAAGCGCCAGCGCAACTGGGTGTTGGTCCGGTATCCGCCGTCCGGTGCAGTTGATGAGACCGGCAGGCGCTACCGAAGCGAGTCCTGGTCGTCCGGGACGGAGGACCACGAGGAGGCCGTAGCTGAAGCCCGCAGGGTCGAGGCCAAGCTGAACGCCGCCTGTGGCCTCCTGGCTGATGAGACCGTGTCGTCGGTCGTCGAGGCCTACCTGGCCGGGAACGAGCTCAGCGAGAGCTACGCCACCAACTGCCTGTCGGCCATCAAGGCCGCTCCGATGCTGCGGAGCCTGGGCATTCACGACATCTCCCGAGCGAAGGTGACTCTTGCCCGTGACCAGATGCGCCCGGGTCGCTCGAACTCGACCGTGAACGGCTACATCAGAGCTCTCCGGGCCGCCTGGAACTGGGCCGAACTGCGAGGGATGGTCTCGGTCCCTTGGCCCAAGCTGAGGAGGCTTCCAGCCAAGAGCAGCAAGTCTCCCTATGAAGCGTACGAGGTCGGGAAGCTCCTCGACTGGCTGCAGGAGAACCCTCGTGGCTTCACCGACTGGTACGCGTACTTCAGCTTGTTGGCCGACACAGGGCTCAGGCCCGGCGAGTTGGTGCGGCTGAAGGGCGAACACGTCGACCGCATCGGCTGCCGCCTGCTGATCTCCCGCAACAAGTCGGGCCGCCAAGGCCAGAAGCGCATCGAAGAGTGGGTCCGAGTCCCCCGGGCCACGATGGAGCTCTTGCCCGAGCGTGAGCCGGGGCTGTGGCTTTGGCCTTCACGGGGCGTCCAGGCTCGGGGCCACGTCACCGTCAACGGCGCTCGGCTCGCCCTCCAGAAGGCCCTCAAGGCCTGCGGGATTCCCCACAAGGGCAAGCTCGATCAGTACTCGTTCCGGCGCTGGTGGATCGATGCCGCCGACGATGCCCAGGTCTCCCTTGGGGACGCGATGAAGCAGACCGGACATCGGAAGGCCGAGACCCATCTGGGCTACCGGCGAAACAGCAGGCGGGCCGTGTCCCAGGCTGCCGTCGAGAAGGTCCATCGCTACCGGCTTGCTCCGCAAGCTGCTCCACAAGAACGTGCGGAGCAAGCGCAGAGGGGCGAGCCAAGTGCTGCCGCCGCAGGGGGCTACCCCGCCTCTTCGCTCTGCAGCCGGTAGAGCGTCCAGTAGAGGCCCCGCTGTTCGAGCAGCTCCTCGTGGGTGCCCTGCTCGCGGATCTTGCCCTTGTGGAGGACCACGATCCGGTCGGCCTTCTTGATCGTCGAGAGCCGGTGGGCGATCACCACGGCGGTGCGGCCGGCGAGGAGGGTCTCGAGGGCCCGCTGGATCTTGGCCTCGGTGGCGCCGTCGACGTTGGCGGTGGCCTCGTCGAGGATCAAGACGTCGGGGTCGCGAGCGAGGGCGCGGGCGAAGCTGACCAATTGACGCTCGCCGGCGGAGAGGTCGTGGCCGCGCTCGCCGAGGACCTGCTCGTAGCCGGCGGGCAGGTCGGCGGCGACCTGGTCGACGCCGATCGCCTGGGAGGCGCGCTCGACGGCGGCCTGGTCCTCGCGCCCGAGGCCCACGTTGTGGGCCAGGGTCTCGGAGAAGAGGAACGTCTCTTGCGGCACGTAGGCCAGGCGCTGGCGGAGGTCGTTGGCGCGGAAGGCGCGCAGGTCCTGGCCGTCCCAGGTGACCGTGCCGTCCTCGGGGTCGTAGAAACGCCCGAGGAGCTTGACCACCGTCGACTTGCCCGCGCCGGTGGCGCCGACCAGGGCCACGGTCTGGCCCTTGGGCACGTGCAGGGTCACCTTGTCGAGCACGATCTCGCCGGTCTGGTAGCGGAAGGTCACGTTCTCCAGGCTGAGCCCGGTCTTCAGCGGCTCGAGGGTCAGGGGCGCGGCGGGGTCGGGGAGCTCGTCGGGCTCGTCCATGAGCGTGAAGATCTTCTCCGCCGAGGCGAGGGCGTTCTGCAGGATCGTGTAGCGCCCGCTGAGGTTCTCGATCGGGGCGTAGAAGCGCTGCACGTAGTCGACGAAGGCCACCACCAGCCCCGCGGAGACGGCGGCCTCGGCGAGCAGCCCGCCGAGGGCGGCCCAGAGCAGGAGCGCGAGGGTCAGGGTCTCGGCCAATTGGACACCCGCGGAGAGCATGCTCGAGAACCACAGCGCGCGCATGCTCTCGTCGTAGAGCGAGTAGGTCAGGTCCTGGTGCTGCTGGTCGTTCTTGGCCTCGCGGCGGAAGGCCTGGACCACGAGCATGCCGACCACGTTCTCGTTGACGAAGGTGTTCAGCGCGGTCGAGCGGTTGCGCAGCGCGCGGAACAGCTGGCGCATGTAGCCGCGCATGCGCGCGAGGGCGAACACGAAGGGCGGGAGCAGCACGAAGGAGATCAGCGCCAGCTTCCAGTTGAGCCAGAGCATGGAGCCCACGATCCCGATCAGGAGCACCGTGTCGGCGACCACCGTCACCAACCCCGAGGAGAGGAACTCGTTGAGCGACTCCACGTCGCCGGTGAGCCGGGTCAGGACCTTGCCCGTGGGCGTCCGGTCGAAGAACGCCGGCGGCAGGCGCAGCACCCGGCGGAAGAGCTGCAGCCGGATCGCGCGCATGATCCGCTGCCCGGCGAGGGTCATGAGCACGTTCTGGGTGAACTGCAGGATCCCGTGGCCGAGCACGAGCCCAATGAACACGAACGCATACGGCGCGATCCCGGGGGCGTCGCCCTCCTTGATCGGGCCGTCGAGGACCTGCTTGAGCACGTAGGGCTGGCCGAGCTGGGCCGCCGCGGCCAGGGGGAAGAGCACGAGCGAGATCCCCAGCAGCGTCTTCTGCGGCCAGGCATAGGACAACAGCCGCGAGAGCAGGCCGCCCTCGAAGCGCCGCTTGCCTTCGTACTCGTCCTTGGGAGCCGGGGGCGTCACTCGGTCTCCCGCAGGCTGGCTTCGAGCTTCTGGCGCTCGTGCATGTGGGCGAAGCGCGAGTCGGCGTCGGCGAGCAGGTCCTGGGGCGTGCCCCGCTCGACCACCGCGCCCTCGTCGAGCACGAGCAGCTCGTCGACCCCGAGCAACGTCGCCGTGCGGTGGGCGGCGACGAGGAGCGTGGTCGCCGGGAGGGCCGCGCGCAGGTTCTGCAGGATCTGGACCGCGGTCTCGGCGTCGACCATGCTCAGCGCGTCGTCGAGGAGCAGGATCGGCGGGTTGATCAGCACCGCGCGCGCGATCGCCAAACGTTGGCGCTGGCCGCCGGAGAGGGTCACCCCGCGCTCGCCGATCAAGGTCTCGAGCCCGGCCTCGAGCTGGTCGAGGTCCTTCTCCAGCTCGGCGACCTTGGCCGCGTCGAGCACGTCCCGGGGCGTGGCGTCGGGGGCGCCGAAGGCCACGTTCTCGCCCAGGCTCAGCGAGAACACGTAGCCGTCCTGCGGCACGTAGCCGATCCCCGAGCGGAGGTCGGCCAGGTCCCAGCCCTCCAGCGGCACGCCGTCGACCAGCAACTGCTGGGGCTCGAGCTCGAGCAGGCGCGGGACGGCCCGCAGGAGCGTGCTCTTGCCCGAGCCAATCCGCCCGGTGAGCCCCAGGCTCTTGCCCGCCTGGACCTTGAAGCTCACGGCCTTGAGCGCCTCGCGGCGCTCGGAGTCGCCCGGGTAGCGGTAACTCAGCTCGCGCGCCTCGAGCTCACCGCGCACGGGACCGCGGCCCTCCGGCTGCTCCGGCGAGACGATCGTGCGCGGGGCGTCGAGCAGCTCGTCGAGGCGCTCGAGGCTCGCCAGCCCGCGCTGGCCGAGGCTCAGCACCCAGCCGAGGTAGATCGTAGGCCGCAGCACGAGCCCCATGACCGAGAGGAACAGCGCCAGGTCGCCGTAGGAGATCGTCTTCTCGGCCACCCGCTGCCCGCCGAACCACAGCAACACGAAGGTCCCGATCCCGCCGGTGAGCACCGAGCCGATCATGATCCCGCCGCGGGTCACGGCCTCGGACATGCTCTTGCGCAGGTAGTCGTCGTTGGCCTCGGCGAAGCGCCCGGCCTGCTCCTCCTCGAGGGTGAAGGCGCGGATCACGTCGATCCCGCCCAGGGCCTCCTGGATCCGGGTCGAGAGCCGATCCATGGCCTCCTGCGCCTGCCGCGAATAGCGGCGGACCCGGGTCGCCGCGAGCATGGTCCACACCGCGAGGAAGGGGTAGGGGATCAGCAGGTAGAGGGTCAGCCAGCCGTCGATCCAGGCCAGGTAGGGCACCGCGATCGCGAACATGAACACCGCGTTGAAGGTGTAGAGCACCCCGGGCGAGGCAACGCCCTGGAGGATCCGCAGGTCGCCGATCGAGCGGCTCATGATCTCGCCGGTGGGGAACTTCGAGTAGAAGCTCGGCGCCGCCACCAGCAAGCGCCCGAAGACCTTGCGCCGCAGGTCTCGGGCCACCTGGCGCCCGACCCCGAGCATGACCACCCGCGAGGCCGTGCGCGCGAAGGCCAGCACCAGCCCGACCCCGATCAGGGTCGCCGCCAGCTGCCAGGGCCCGGCGACGAGGGGGTCCCAGAGCGAGGGCGCCGGCCCGTCACCGGGCGGCGGCGCGACCCGGTCGACGGCGGCCTTGATCAGCCGGGGCACGGCGAGGGTGAAGGCGTTGGTGCAGAACAGGAGCAGCAGCCCCGCGGCGTAGGCGCGCTTGTAGGGGCCGAGGAGGGTGAGGTAACGGCCGAAGCCTGGACGCGCGCGGTCGGACACAGCGCGGGATTATAGGGGTGGGGGCCCGATCCCCACGGCCCGGGTCAAGAGGGGTCCTGGAGGGGCGCTTGGAGGAACTTGGGGGCCTCTGGCTCTGGATCTCTGGGGGGCTCGTCCCGAGCCCCCTCGCCCTCGCAGCCAAGCTGCTCGCGCTCACCCCAAGGGGCCGTGGCGCTCTCTGCCTCTGCCTCCGGGTCTGCCTTCTGCTGGGCTCGGGCGGGGGTAAACCCCGCCCCTACCTCTGCCTCTGCCTCCGGGTCTGCCTCTGCCTTCTGCTGGGCTCGGGCGGGGGTAAACCCCGCCCCTACCTCTGCCTCTGCCTCAGCCTCAGCCTCTGCCTCTGGGTCTGCCTTCTGCTGGGCTCGGGCGGGGGTAAACCCCGCCCCTACCTCTGCCTCCGGGTCTGCCTCTGTCTTCTGCTGGGCTCGGGCGGGGGTAAACCCCGCCCCTACCTCTGCCTCTGCCTCTGCCTCTGCCTCTGCCTCTGCCTCTGCCTCTGCCTCTGCCACCGTGACCGTGGGCTGCGACCCCAGCGCGACCACGAGCTCGGCGTCGCGGGCGGGGCGGCGGTAGTTGAGCACGAGGTCGTCGCCGGGCTTGAGCGTGTAGAACTCGCGGAACAGGACCATGTGCGCCTTGACCCGCACCCAGTTGAAGCTCATCAGCAGCAGGCTCAGCCAGGCGATCTTGAGGTCGAACAGCCAGAGCATGCTCCCGTCGGGCCACAGCCGCCCCAGCCCGCAGAGGAGGAGGAACACCGCCGAGGCGTAGACGGCCCAGCGGGTCTGGGCGAGCTCGAGGTTCTTGAACTCGGGGAGCCGCATGCGCCCCCAGTCGACCCGGGTGAACGGCCAGAGGAGCACGAAGGGCAGCACACAGAGCAGGCCCAGCACCAGCGACTTGCCGATCCGGTCCCACTGGTCGTGGGACCCGAGCTGGATCGGCGCCGAGACGAGGAAGCCCGCGGCGAGGTAGCCGCAGGTGTAGCGCACGTGGAGCAGGAACACCTGCACCAGCAGGCGCTTGTTCTTCCAGTGCTCCGACGGCGACGACCAGCGGCGCTCGGCCTCGCGCTGCTTGAGCCGCAGCCAACGCCCGACCGGGCTCTTGGGCTGGGGCAGCTGGCGGCCCGAAGGCGTGCGCGGCGGGTCGTCGTCGGCCATGCCTCAGTCTACCGCGGAGAGCGCAGCCGCCGCCGACTGTCCAGATCTGGTCGATCCTTCGCCGCCGCGCCAAAGCCCTGACGCGCCAACCGAATAGGTTCACGCGAGACGAACCGAACCCCAGTGGCGGATACCCGGCGGATACCGCCTCCTAAGCCGTGCCAGGCTCGCGGCTTGGCCCGCGGAATGGCGCTTGCCCTTCCGCCTGGCATGAACCATCGCAGCCTCCTCCCCGCGCTCGTGCTCGCGCTGACCCCGCTCTCCCTCGCTCAGGACGGCGTCGCCCCCACCCTCAGCGGCGACGCCGACTGCGCGCCCGCGCCCCAGCTGGTGTTCGACCTCGGCTGGGAGCCCGACGCCGGGCGCGGGTTCTGGGGCACGATCTTTCGCGGCCAGGTCAAGCGGGCCGACCACACGTTCTTCGACCTCCCCTTCCCGCTGAACTCGCGGCGGCTGGAGAACGGCGCGCCCTCGCTGGAGGGGCTCCCGATCCCCTACCGCTCGCGCTACCTGCCGGTCCCGCGCAAGAAGGGCTTCGTCAAGATCGCGTTCGAGGTCGCCCAGACCCAGCCCAGCGGGTTCTCGCCCTCGGGCCCGATCTACTTCCGCTTCGACGGGCCGATCCACGCCCCCACGGACGACCCCCTCCTCAGCCAGCGGCCCGACGCCCAGGTGTTCCTCGTCGATATCGACCCCGCGAGCCCGGACTACCTGAGCAAGCGCCCGATCCACGTGGCGCTGACCCAGCAGGCCGACAGCTACCGCCACGCCCACACCCTGCAACTGCTGCCGGTGCCCGGCCTCGGCCTGCGCCCCGAGACGACCTACGCCGCGATCGTGCTCCGTAGCCTCGGCGCGCCCGGCCACGAGCAGCTCGGCCAGCCCGCCGAGCTCGCGGCGCTGCTCCGCGGTGAGGTCCCGACCACCGACGCCGAGCCCCCGACCAAGGCGCGCAAGGCGCGCACGTGGGCCGAGCGCGTGGCGCGGAACGCGGCGCGGCTGCAGACCGCCTACCGACCGCTGGTCGCCGCGCTGCCCGCCCTCGAGCTGAGCCCCGAGCAGATCGCCGCGGCCACGGTGTTCACCACCGGCAACCCGGCCCAGCGCCTGATCGACGCCGTCGACCAGGTCAAGCAGCTCCCGGCGCTGCCGGTCAAGTCCCTCGAGGCGCGGGACGACCGCGACAACGACGTCTACCACGCGCTGACCGGCACCTACCGCGTGCCGCAGTATCAAGAGGGCAACGCGCCCTACCTCATGGGCCGCGGCGTGCCGAACAAGGTCAGCGAGGCCGGGATCGGCAAGCTCACCGTCGGCAAGGTGCTGGGCAACGGCTCCTTCCGCTACGACGACGACGGCAAGCTGGTCGAGGTCCGCAAGAGGAAGACCCGCTTCGAGATCTCGATCCCCAAGGGCCGCATGCCGGCCAAGGGCTTTCCCCTGCACCTCTACGTTCACGGCACGGGCGGCATGCCCGACGAGGTGATCGATCGCGGGCGCAAGACCGTGAGCCCCGACGAGGAGACCCCGGGCGAGGGCTACGCCAAGATCGTGGGCGAGCACGGCTGGGCCACGGCCTGCGTGGCCACCGGGTTCAGCCCCGACCGCGTCGGGCTCCGCGCCGGCGGCGGGAACCTCGGCTACAACTTCCTCAACTCGCGGGCCATGCGCGACAACTTCATTCAGATGGTGCTCGAGCTGGTGCACTTCCGCGCGCTCTTGCTCGACCTCGAGATCGACCCCGCGCTCTGCCCCGACACCGACACCGGCGCGGCGGGCAACGGCGCGATCCGCTTCGACCCCGACATGGTGGTCGTCAACGGGCAGTCGCTGGGTAGCTACCTCGCGGGCATGCTGACGGCGACCCTGGGTGGGTTCCAAGGCACCGTGCTCACCGGCGCAGGCGGCTCGTGGATCGAATTCCCCTTCGGGCCCAAGGTCCCGTTCCGGCTGATCAACCTCGTGAACGGGCTGCTGTTCCAGAAGGACCAGGCCGGCCTCGACCGCTTCCACCCGCTGCTGATGGCCTTCGACCTCGCGATCGGCCCAGCCGACAACGCGCACATTTGGCGCCACGTGCTCAACGAGCCGCTCCCCGGCCGCACCCCGCCGCACCTGCTGGTGATCGGCGGCCACGAAGACCTCCAGGTCGCGATCGGCACCCAGCGCGCGCTGGTGCTGGGGATCGGCGTCGACATGGTCGGCCCCGACGTGGGGCCCACGCCGGCCGATCGCCTGACCCCGGTCTTGCCCTGGATCAGCGGGAGAGAGCTGCCCTACGGCGTCTCGAACAACCGGCTGCTGCCCAACGGCCTGCGCCGCACCGCGGCGGTCGTGCGCTACGAGGCCGACGAGATCCAAAAGGACGGGCACAAGGTCGTGTTCCAGCTGCTCGAGCCTCAGCGTCAGCTGGTCGCCTTCCTCGACGACCTGGCCGACGGCGTGGCCCCGCGGGTGATCTCGCCCGCGCTGCCGGCGCGCACCCTCCCGGCGAGCATGCCGAGCCTCACCGGCCCGGTCGTGCCCCTGCGCCGCTAGTCCGCGCGCGGCGCCACGATCGCGCCAGCTTCGGCGGGCGCGTCCTCGACCGCCGGGCGGTGCAAGAGCGCGACCCCCAGCACGACCAGCGCGATCCCCACCCCTTGTCGCGGGCTGAGGCGCTCGGCGTAGAGCCAGCACCCGATCAGCACCGCGCCGACCGTGCCGCAGCCGGACCACACCGCGTAGGTCCAGCCCACGGGCAAGGTCTCGAGCACGAAGGCCAACAACGTGAACGCGCCCAGGTAGCCCACCGCCACGATCAGCGAGGGCCCGAGCCGGGAGAGGCCGTGGCTGGCCTTGAGCGCCGAGGTCGCCGTGACCTCGCACACGATCGCCAACGCCAGGAGCAGGAGCGCGGTCTTCATTCCGCCGCGCGGAACGCGCCGAGGCCGGCGAGCTTGGACAGCTCGACCACCGCGTCGACCCAGGCGGGGTCGCTGTTGAGCGAGGGGACCATGGTCAGCTCTTCGCCGCCGCGCGCCTGGAAGTCTTCGCGGGCGCGGATCCCGATCTCCTCCAGGGTCTCGAGGCAGTCGGCGACGAAGGCGGGCAAGACCACCGCCAGGCTCTTGACCCCCTGGTCGGCGAGGGCGTCGATCCGCTGGTCGGTGTAGGGCTTGATCCAGGGGGTCCGCCCCAGCCGCGACTGGAAGCACACCTCGTAGTCGTCGAGCTCGAGGGCCTTGGCGAGGGCGCGAGCGGTGGCGTAGCACTGGGCGCGGTAGCAGCCGCGGTTCGCCGGCACGAGGGTCGCGCAGCAGTCGTCGCGCGAGAGGCAGTGCGCGCCGGTGGGGTCGCTGTCGGTCATGTGCGACTCGGGCAGCCCGTGGAAGCTGAGCAGGACCTTGTCGGCCTTGGCCTGCTCGAGGTGCGGGCGCGCGACGGACGCCCAGGCGCGAATGAAGGCCGGGTGGTCGTAGTAGGGCGGCACGAAGCGCAGCGCAGGCACGACGTTGAACGCGCTGGCGAGCTCGAAGATCCGCTGGGCCGCCGAGCCCCAGCTCGACGAGGCGTAGTGCGGGAAGAGGGGGAACACGGTGATCGAGTGGATCCCGGCGTCGTTGAAGCGCTTGAGCGCGTCTTGCAGCGACGGCTCCTGGTAGCGCATGGCCAGCTCGACCCGCACGTCGTCGCCGACCTTGGCCTGCACCGCCTGGGCCAGGTCTTCGCCGTGGTGCAAGAGCGGCGAGCCGCGCTCGGCGTCCCACACCTTCTTGTAGGCCTTGGCCGACTCGCCGGGGCGACGGAGGAGGATCGTGGCCAGCAGCGGGTAGCGCACGGCCGAGGGCACCGTCAGCACCCGCGGGTCCGAGAGGAACTCCGAGAGGTAGCGGCGCACCGGCCCGGTCTCGGGCGCGGCCGGGGTCCCGAGGTTGACGAGCAGCAGGCCTTCGGTAGGAGTGCTCACTTCTGCGGCCTCATGGCGCGCATGCCCGCGGCGAGCACCTCGTGGGGCAACTCGGTCAGCGCG
>Ga0070727_10001496_pt1 | contig 24634 bp, 30 predicted proteins | sample tdAd472_FD_66722 | JGI IMG/M metagenome (GOLD analysis project Ga0070727, IMG submission 66722) | Marine sediment microbial communities from the Atlantic coast under amendment with organic carbon and nitrate - tdAd47.2 | ecosystem: Environmental > Aquatic > Marine > Coastal > Sediment | place...
TCGCTTGATATTGGTCCGACCCGACATGGTTTAACCCATGGTCAGACCATTTATTTCTTCGACCCTTCCGGTAACCGCTCAGAAGTATTCTGTGGTGGGGATTACACCTACCCCGATCACCCTGTGGTCACCTGGGATGCCGATCAACTTGGCAAAGCAATTTTCTATCATGATCGTGTCTTAAATGAACGATTTTTGAGTGTTTTAACCTAGGGTTGCTAATGGATATTGTTCAACAAGCATCGATTGATTGGGCATCGGCGCATCTGGCTTGCGAGGCGGCGATGCGGCAAGCTCAGGCTTTGTCGGTTCATGTGAGTATTGCGGTAGTTGATCGTAGTGGTCGCACAATGGCGTTTTTATGTGATCCCCTGGCGCCCTTCCATTGCAGTGACATCGCCACGGACAAGGCCTATACCGCCGCCAGTTTTGGCTTGCCAACGCACCGCTGGACGGAAATCTCGCAAAGTATGTCGGTTGCCGTAAAAGAAGGACTTTTGCAACGGGACAGGATGGTGATGTTTGGCGGTGGATTCCCAATCGTTGTCGACGGCGAGCGGGTCGGTGGCATTGGCGTATCCGGTGCGAGTGAAACGCAGGATATGGAGTGTGCGGTTGCCGCACTGAACAAAATTGGTGCTGATAAAGAGAGCGTATAAATGAGTACAAAAGACATATTGAATTTTATCAACGGCGAATACACGAAAGGCACTTCAGGCAAAACTTTTGAAAATCGCACACCGGTAGACGGTTCCCTGATCGGTATCGTCCATGAAGCAGGTCGTGCTGAAGTTAACGCGGCGGTTGAAGCGGCGCGTAAAGCGCTGAAAGGGCCCTGGGGTGGCATGACACCAGACCAGCGAAGCGAGATTTTGCATCGTGTGGCGGATGGGGTGACAGCCCGTTTTGATGAGTTTCTCAAGGCGGAATGTGCCGATACCGGCAAGCCGGTATCCATTGCCAACCACATCGATATTCCGCGTGGTGCAGCTAACTTTAAGGTCTTCGCCGACCTGGTTAAGAATGTAGCCAACGAATCGTTTGAAACGCCAACGCCGGACGGGACTGGTGCGATTAACTTTTCCGTGCGTCGCCCCAAGGGCGTGATTGGTGTAATCAGTCCGTGGAATTTGCCATTGCTATTAATGACCTGGAAAGTCGGGCCAGCGCTGGCCTGTGGTAATACCGTCGTAGTCAAGCCTTCGGAAGAAACTCCGACTACGACCGCACTGCTAGGTGAAGTGATGAACGAAGCGGGTGTGCCACCAGGAGTATTTAACGTGATTCAAGGCTTCGGCCCTGATTCCGCTGGCGCATTTTTGACCGAGCATCCTGGCGTCGATGCTGTCACCTTTACCGGTGAGACGCGTACAGGTGAAGCCATTATGAAAGCGGCGGCGGTTGGCGTGCGTGACGTATCCTTCGAGCTGGGTGGTAAAAATCCGGGTATCGTATTTGCCGATTGCGACATGGAGAAAGCTATCGAGGGCACCATGCGCTCGGTGTTTGCCAACTGTGGTCAAGTTTGTTTAGGTACGGAACGCGTCTATGTTGAACGGCCGATTTTTGATGAATTTGTCGCCCGCTTTGCGGAACGAGCCAAACAGTTAAAACTGGGTGTTCCAGAAGACCCGACAGTTGATATGGGGCCGCTGGTCAGTCATGAGCATCAACGCAAGGTGCTCAGCTATTACCAAAAGGCAAAAGATGCTGGAGCAAAAATTGTGTTGGGTGGCGGAGTCCCGAATATGCCTGCGGAATTGGCTGCGGGTGCCTGGGTGGAGCCTACTATTTGGACAGGTTTGCCAGATGATGCTGCGGTGGTTACCGAAGAAATTTTTGGACCCTGTTGCCATATTCGGCCCTTTGATACAGAAGATGAAGTAATTGAGTTGGCCAACTCGCTACCCTATGGTTTGGCCGCTGCGGTTTGGACAGAAAACACCTCACGCGCAATCAGAGTCTCCGGCCAGGTTGAATGTGGTATCTGCTGGGTGAATAGCTGGTTCCTGCGTGATTTACGCACTGCTTTTGGTGGATCAAAACAGTCCGGCATCGGACGCGAAGGTGGCGTACATTCACTGGAATTCTATACCGAGCTGAAAAATATCTGTATCAAGCTTTAATTAGCGGATGGAATCATGAGTCCGGAAAATCCAGAAATTGCTAATGCCATCGATACTGGTGGTTTTAGTACTAATTACCATGATCAGGGTGAAGGTTTCCCCCTGCTCTTGGTGCATGGCTCTGGTCCAGGGGTATCGTCCTGGGCTAACTGGCGTGGCGTTATTCCAGCGTTAGCGCAATCACATCGGGTGATAGCACCAGATATGGTTGGATTTGGCTTTACCGAACGACCAGCGGATTTCGACTACAGCCTTGATCATTGGGTTGCTCAGTTGATTGATTTGATGGATAAACTCGACATTGTTCAGGCCGACATTATCGGTAATTCATTTGGTGGCGCAGTTGCTTTAGCGACCGCTATCAAGTACCCGCAGCGAATACGTAAACTAGTGTTAATGGGTAGCGTTGGTGTAGCCTTTGAAATCTCACACGGTCTGGATGCGGTTTGGGGTTACACCCCTTCCGTGGAGAATATGCGTAAGCTGATGGATTTGTTTGCCTGGGATCGCAGTCTGGTGACGGATGAGTTAGCAGAGCTGCGCTATCAGGCCAGTATTCGCCCTGGCGTACAGGAAAGCTTTGCTAATATGTTTCCTGCACCCCGACAACGTTGGGTTGAGGCAATGGCGTCTGAGGAACAGGCTATTAGAGCAATTGATAAAGCGACCCTGATAATTCACGGTCGTGACGATCAGGTGATTCCGCTGGAGACCTCACTGAAACTGGCAGAATGGATCGAAAACTCTGAACTGCATGTGTTTGGGCATTGCGGGCATTGGACGCAAATTGAAAAAAACCAGCGTTTTATCGAACTGGTGAAAGCATTTTTAAATTAGCAGGATTAAATCATGATGGATAAAGAACTAATCAAATCGTTGGGTGATGAGCTCTATGGCGCGCTGGTGGATCGCTCCACCTTAGCGCCACTGACCGAACGTCATCCCGATATCAGCATTGAAGACGCTTACCATATATCTCTGCAAATCCTGGAGCGTCGTTTGGCGGCGGGTGAGAAGATGATCGGTAAAAAAATCGGCGTCACCAGCAAGGCGGTGCAAAACATGCTTAATGTGCACCAGCCGGATTTTGGGTTTCTGACAGACAAAATGATCTATAGCGGTGAAATGCCAATTAGCAAAGAGCTTATTCAGCCTAAAGCAGAAGGTGAAATAGCTTTTGTGCTCAAACGCGATTTAATGGGCCCCGGTGTCACCGTCGCACAGGTGCTGGCGGCCACTGAAACTGTCATGCCTTGCTTTGAGGTGGTTGATTCGCGTATTGAAAACTGGCGTATCAAAATTGAGGATACTGTCGCGGATAATGCTTCTTGCGGTTTATTTGTGGTCAATCAAGACGCCGCGACTCGGCCCCAGGATGTTGATCTGGTTGCCTGTGGTATGGTCGTTACTAAGAACGGTAAAACGATCAGTACCGGCGCGGGTGCAGCGGCATTAGGTAGCCCCGTAAATTGTGTGGCCTGGCTTGCTAATACCTTGGGTCAATTCGGTATTCCATTGAAAGCGGGCGAGATTATTCTTTCTGGTTCGCTTGTGCCGTTAGAACCTGTGCAGGCAGGTGACCACATGAGTGTACGCATTGGTGGTATCGGTGATTGCTCGGTGCAGTTCACCTAACAGACTGACCCACTCAACGAACATTGGAAAATAAATGATGCGAACTTTAGATCAAAAGACTATCGAACAACTGGCTGAACATTTGGAAAAAGCGGAACTGGAAGCCTACGAGGTAACCAAAATTACCGATGATTATCCGAACATGACCTTTGATGATGCGACTGATATTCAATGGGAAATCCGGCGCCGCAAAGAAGCCCGAGGCACCAAAATGGTTGGCATGAAAATGGGCCTGACTTCCTGGGCAAAGATGAAACAAATGGGTGTTGAACAGCCCTGTTACGGGTTCCTGGCGGATTATTTCAGCCTCCCGGACGGTGCTCAGGTGGAGACCAAAGAGCTGATTCATCCCAAGGTGGAAGCGGAACTGGCACTGGTCACCAAGAAAGTTTTGAAGGGGCCGAATGTCACCATCGAAGAAGTATTAGACGCCACCGATGTGGTGGTGCCCGCAGTAGAAATTATCGATTCGCGCTACAAGGATTTTAAATTTGATATCACCAGTGTGCAGGCCGATAACTCCTCCTCCACCCGCTTTGTGGTAGGCAGTCGTTCTGCCGCCGCAGACGCCTTTGACTGGAGCACACTGGGCGTCGTAATGCTAAAAAATGGAGAGGTCGTGGAAATGGGTGCGGGTGCAGCCGTGTTGGATCACCCAGCTAATGCCGTTGCTATGCTGGCAAAAATGTTGGATGAGCGTGGTGAGGAAATCCCTGCGGGTAGTTACATTATGACGGGCGGCATTACCGCAGCGGTTTTGGTAGAACCAGGTGATTCAATTGTGGTTCGCTATCAGCACCTAGGCGACGTTACGATGAAGTTTATTTGATTCGTAGTAGGTGCGACCGCAGTTGCATTTACGATGAGTAATAACGGATAGAATTAATCTGTGGGGTTGAAAGATGAGTAAAAAATTAAAAGCGGCTATTATCGGTCCCGGCAATATTGGCACTGACTTGCTGATGAAAGCAATACGCAGTGACTGGATAGAACCGGTCTGGATGGTGGGGATTGAAGAATCCGAAGGGATTAAACGCGCCCGTGATTTTGGTATGAAAACCTCCATCTCCGGCGTCGATGGGCTACTGCCGCATGTTATTGAAGACGATATCCGTATCGCCTTCGATGCCACCTCCGCCTACGTGCATGCCGAAAACAGTCGTAAGCTCAATGAGTTGGGTGTGATTATGGTCGACCTGACCCCTGCAGCGATTGGCCCCTTTTGCATACCGCCGGTGAACCTCAAAGCCCATACGGAAAAACTCGAAATGAACGTCAACATGGTGACCTGTGGTGGCCAAGCGACCATTCCGATCGTCGCTGCCGTTTCCCGTGTGCAGCCAGTGAGCTACGGCGAAATTGTCGCCACCGTGGGTTCGAAGTCTGTTGGCCCCGGCACCCGCATGAATATCGATGAATTTACCCGCACGACAGCTGCGGGTGTGGAGAAGGTGGGTGGTGCTAAGAAAGGTAAAGCGATTATCGTTATTAATCCGGCGGAACCACCGCTGATTATGCGCGACACTATTCATTGCCTCACCGAAACAGAACCGGATCAGGAGGCGATTACACGCTCGGTGTTGGATATGGTTGAGGCGGTGAAACGTTACGTGCCCGGCTATCGGTTGGTCAATGGGCCGGTTTTTGACGGCAACCGCGTTTCTGTTTTTATGGAGGTGGAAGGGCTGGGTGATTTCCTACCCAAATATGCCGGTAACCTCGACATAATGACGGCTGCGGGCTTGCGCACCGCAGAGATGTTTGCCGAAGAAGCGGCAAATAAAACCATTACTTTGCCAGCGCGCGGATAGGAGGGATTGGAAAATGAATTTAAAAGGTAAGAAAGTCACCCTCCACGATATGAGTTTACGTGACGGTATGCACGCAAAACAGCATCAAATCAGCCTGCAACAAATGATTGATGTCGCGACTGGGTTGGATGAAGCGGGTATGCCGCTAATTGAAGTCACCCACGGTGATGGCTTAGGCGGGGCTTCGGTTAACTATGGTTTTCCGGCGCATAGCGATGAAGAATATCTCAAGGCTGTTATTCCCAAGATGAAGCAGGCAAAGGTTTCTGCGCTGTTACTGCCCGGCATTGGTACTGTTGACCATCTCAAAATGGCCCATGACTGTGGTGTTAGTACCATCCGAGTAGCGACCCACTGCACCGAAGCGGATGTCTCGCAGCAACATATCGGCTTAGCCTCGGAAATGAAAATGGATACGGTTGGTTTTCTGATGATGGCGCACATGGCGTCGCCGGAGAAAATTTTGGAGCAGGCCAAGCTAATGGAATCCTATGGTGCTAACTGTGTTTACTGTACTGATTCAGCGGGTTATATGTTGCCGGATCAAGTGACAGAAAAAATTGGATTGCTGCGCGCAGAAATGAAACCCGAAACCGAAATCGGTTTTCATGGGCACCATAACCTGGGGATGGGGATTGCTAATTCACTCGCTGCTATCGAAGCCGGGGCAGCTCGTGTTGATGGCTCTGTTGCGGGCCTTGGGGCGGGAGCAGGGAATACACCGCTGGAAGTCTTTGTTGCTGTGCTCTATCGCATGGGCGTCGAGTCTGGCGTCGATCTGTTTAAGGTCATGGACGTAGCGGAAGATTTGATCGTGCCTTTGATGGATCACCCGATTCGTCTTGACCGTGATGCATTAACGCTGGGTTATGCTGGTGTTTATAGCTCGTTCCTGTTATTTGCCAAGCGTGCGGCGGAGAAATACGGTATTTCCGCGCGCGACATACTGGTAGAACTAGGGCGTCGGGGCACCGTTGGCGGTCAAGAGGATATGATCGAGGATCTAGCCTTGACGATGGCTAAGGAACGGGGAGCGAAGTAATTGGCTTTTCCCTCATCCTAACCTTCTCCCTAAGGGAGAAGGAACTGTCCTTTTATGTTGTTTAGCCTTGCGCCATTTTCATATCGTCGGCTTTTCCAGCACCCAAAGGGCATAATAAAGGGTTAGGGTGAGGAGAGTCGCGCCCCCTCAAGTTAACATTTTCCTAACTGCGGATAAGGCGAGATACTTTCGTCATCCGCATAGAATAATCCCCTCTCCCTCCGGGAGAGGGCTAGGGTGAGGGCCATTTATGACAACCCCAATTGACGTAAAACTCTATTTCAATTTCCGTAGCCCCTACTGCTACATCGCATCGAAAACCCTGTTTCAGGTATTTGATGAATTCCATACCAATCTAATCTGGCGGCCATTGGGAGGCTGGACCGGTAGATCATCGCCTGATCGCGCCAAGGTCAAAGTGCCGTTAACTCGGCAGGATGTCGCACGCATCACCAAAAAAATGGGTATTCCTATGAATCCGCCACCGATGACCACTGAGCCTACCAAAGCTGGGGCGGGTTCTTTGTTGGCGGAACAAAAAGGCGTATTACGCTCCTATCTGGTTGAGATGATGCGCGCTGAATGGGCGTATGGCTTGGATATCGGTGACCCCGACGTGATTCTCAGTGTCGGCGATAAAGCCGGTTTGGATCGCGCCGAATTAACACAGGCCATTGACTCTCCGGCTAATCTAGCTCAGTTGGAGAAAAACTGGGAGGAAGCGCAAACTCTTGGTGTTATTGGTGTGCCTACTTTTGTTATCGGTGAGGACATCTTCTGGGGCAGCGACCGTATTGAATATGTGCTAGATCATTTACGCGAACTTAGACTTTCGCGTCTTTAATACCGGATTGCCCATGATAACGCTCTATCATCGCAGTGACTGCCCCTTCTGCTGGAAAGTGCGCATCGCTTTGGCTGAGTTAGAGATTAACTATCAATTAGTGGATACTGTGCTGGGTGAAAAGCATCCAGAAGTGATCAAGCACAATCCGAAAGAGTCGGTACCTGTCTTTGTCGATGGGGGAACGGTTATTTGGGAGTCCAATACCATCCTGGAATATTTGGAAGATGTCTATGGGCCGGGGAAACTCTACCCCGGATCACCCGCGCAACGCGCCCAACAACGATTACTTGTGAGCTATTCAGACACAGTCGTTGGCCCCGCGTTAAGGGATCAGGTATTTGAGAAGCGCTCCAAGCCAAAGGCAGAGTGGGATTGGGATGTCATTCATAAGAGTGAGCAGGCATGGCGCAGTTGTCTTGTTCAGCTAGAACAATGGCTTGGTGATAAACCGTACTTTAGCGACAAATTTTCCGTCGCAGAATGCGCGCTGTTACCGCGTCTTGGAATTGCTGAAGCCTATGGCGCGATGGCGTATCAGGATTTTCCGCAGATCATGCGCTGGTTTAACGAATTGAAACAGCGGCAATGTTATCGTAAGTCCTTCCCGTGTCAGTTCATTCAATGCGACTCTTAACAAAAAGCTAACGTTGTACGCTCTTGGTATTTCCCGATTGCTATTTAACCTGTAGTTCGGTGTTGATAAATTTTCCTGGTAGCAGACAGATGCTTGTTTGGAGAATACTCAGTTTAAATCCCCAAACAAGCTTCAAAAAAACCTGAGACCATTATAAAGTTGCCTGATGATAAAAAAGCCAGGTGATTGTCGAATGCAACGGTATCATTTTTTCTTAGTCCTTTTATTTCTTAGTTTGTCCGCAACTGCTTCGGCGGAGCTCAATGTCATTATGGTGGAGTCGGGAGTATTCGAGCGACGGGGTGTGACCAGTGAGCCCGGTACATTAGTCATCAGTAGTGGTCCGGAACAGATTATTCCGACTAAAAAAGTCATTGCCAAACTCGGTACTAAGTTCGGTATTCGCTATAGCTTGGGCGGTAAACAGAAAACGAATAATCTTGTCACTTTGCTGTATTTGACCCCCGGCATTATTGATCCCGGCGGCGAACGGCACGATAAATATGTGGAAGTCAAAGATCTTGGGTTCAGCTCAGGCAGCCATACCATTGCCTTTCAAATCACCGAACCCTATGAATTGGTGCCGGGTACCTGGCAGATGATGGTGTTTGAAAAGGATCGATTGCTGGTGAAGGAGTCTTTTGAGGTGGTGCTTAAAGGCACTGAGACGCTATCGGATTTTATACAAACGGACCAATAAGCCGTTTTGAGGAAACAGTCTAATGGAACAACTCATTGAGGATTTAATCATGGGCCGGGAGGTCGCTACCGAGCGGCTGAAAAACTGTCTGACGGCATTTTGCGAGGGGAGTTCTCCGCCGGAACAGTTGGCGGCACTGTTGGCGGTGATGCGCTGTCGTGGTGAAACAGCGGAGCAACTGGCGGCTTTTGCCCAGGCGCTGATGGCAAAGGCAAATTGTATTGCTGTTGGTGATAATGTGGTCGACCATAGCGGCACCGGTGGTGATCATTCGGGTAGCTTCAATATCAGTACTACTGCCGCGTTACTCACCGCAGCCTGTGGTGTACCCGTTGCCAAACATGGCAATCGATCGGTTACCAGTAAAAGTGGTAGTGCCGATGTACTGGAGGCGCTTGGTGTTGATGTCAGCATGCCGCCAGAACGAGCACAAACCTGTCTGGAAGAAAATGGCTTTGTGTTTCTTTATGCACCGGTTTATCACCCAGCCTTTAAATACATCGCACCCATTCGCAAAGCACTTAAAATAAAAACCATTTTTAATATTCTGGGCCCTCTGCTGAATCCGGCCAAAGTCAAACGCCAGGTCATAGGTGTTTATGATCGTCATCTAATGAACGTCATTGCAGAAGCAGCCTTGCAGCTGAATAATCTGCGTGTGATGGTGGTATCCTCTGCTGATGGGCTCGATGAAATTTCCATGGCAGCGCCCACCTATGCAAAAATGGTTGAGGGTGGCAGCGTTAGAGATATGCTCATCGATCCGTTAGATTATGGTTTTTCGTACTGTGATTTGCAGCGTCTCAAAGGTGGCGATGCGCAAGATAACGCGGCTATTTTAAAAGCGGTGCTCGCTGGGGAGGTTGGGCCACGAGCGGATTGTGTAGTGATCAATAGTGCCGCCAGCCTTTATGTGGGCGGTAAGGTGGACAATTTAGCAGATGGCGTGGAGCTGGCCAGATCGGTGCAGCAAAGCGGTAAAACGATAGACTTATTGAATCGGGTGATCGCCTTTGGCGGATAGGATTGAATGATGCTGGAAAAGATTTTTGAAGAAACAGGGCTGCGTGTAGAGAGGGATAAAAAAAAGTATCCACTTGAGAGGATTGCCTCTGAACGCTTGTTTGCGCCGCCAGATCAGTTTGAAAGCGTTTTTCCCGTTGACGAGATTAATATTATCTCCGAGATTAAATACGGTAGCCCGTCCAAAGGTAGGATCTTTGATCCCGACATTATTTCTCCGGTTGAAGTGGCCAATCAATATGTGCAAAACGGTGCCAAAGCCTTATCGATTTTGACCGAGCCTAAATATTTTAAAGGTTCCTATCAATACCTGATGGACGCTCGGCGCGCCAATCCGCGTGTACCTATTTTGATGAAAGATTTTTATTTTGACCCTTACCAATTTTATCTGGCGCGCTATATCGGTGCGAATGTGGTGCTGTTGTTAGTGCGTTATTTGGACGCGGTGCAACTAAAGGATTTTTACGATCTGGCCTGTGAGCTTGGCTTGAGTGCCTTGGTGGAAGTGCATGATGCGAATGAGTTGGAAGCTGCGATTAACATCGGCGCTAAGGTGATCGGCGTTAATAACCGTAATCTGGAGACGTTAAAAGTCGATTTGAAAACAGCAGAAGAGCTTTATGCGATGATACCAGCGGGCGTCATCAAAATTTGTGAAAGCGGGATATACGAACGCACCGAAATAGATGCTTTCCGCAAGATTGGTTACGACGGCTTTTTGGTCGGCACCTCATTGATGAAGGATGGCGAGCCTGGGGCTGCGTTAAGTAAACTGATTCATGGTTAACGTCAAAATCTGTGGTTTGACACGCTACGAAGACGCTAAGCTAGCGGCGGATTTGGGTGCCTGGGGGCTGGGGTTTATCTTTGTCGAGTCCAGTCCGCGAGCTTGTACCATCGATCAAGCGCAGCGTATCTGTGAACAGCTACCCCAGGATATCGAAAAGGTGGGGGTGTTCCTCAATGAAGACGTGGACAAGGTTAACCGCATTGTCGAACAGGTCGGTCTGAGTATCGCGCAACTGCATGGTCTGGAAACTCCTGAATATTGTCGGCAGATTGATGTTCCTGTCCTTAAAGCGATTCAGAATTTTGATTTGAATGATTTCGATCTACTGGGCCGCTATGATTGTCGGTTGTTAATGGATGCTCCGCGAGTGGGTGATGAATGGGGTGGCACCGGGCATGAATCTGACTGGGCGCTGGCTCGTGCTATTGCGGCAAAATACCCGCTATTTTTGGCTGGCAATTTAGGCGTGCACAACGTTGCCAATGCGATTATGACAGTGCAACCGCTGGGGGTGGATTTATCGTCCAGCGTCGAGCGTAGTCCTGGCGTGAAGGATCCCGACAAATTACGACAATTGTTTCGCGTGATTAATGCAGGGCATCTCTAAAGGAGTAAATGAGGAGTAAGCCAATGGCAAAAACAGAAACAAAAAATGGACGTTTAGAAGAGCAGATCCTCGGAGAGTCGAACCAGCTATTCAAATTATCCATGGCCTCAGAGTTCAGCGAGGCAGCACTGTTATTGGTGCAACAAGCTAAGCGCTGTATTCAGATATTTTCCCACGATTTGGAAGGCCCCGTTTATAACCATGAAGAATTTATCCGAGCACTCACCAAAGTTGCGCATTATCACCGCACGTCAATGGTGCAAATACTGGTGCGCGATACCAGCGTCGCAGTAAAGGAGGGACATCGTTTAGTCGCCCTGTGTCAGCAATTCCCCAGCAACATACAGGTGCGACGAATTGCCGAGGATTATAAAAACAATAGAGAAACCTTTTTAATCGCCGATCAAGTGGGCTTTTTGTTTCGCAACGATCCCGACCGGTATCTCGGCAAGGTGAATTTCAATGATGCTCGTGAAGCCGGTAAATGTTTACGCCTGTTTGATGAGGCCTGGGAACGTGGTGGAACGGTGAGTGATATTCGGCGATTGTTTATTTAGCAGGGCTTGTGCTTTCAACCGTTAAAAAAAGCATTGGTACCGCAAATAAATGACTGGTTTGCAATGTGGTAATCTTGCTGTCTTTAGGATATATCATTCATGGTTATCACTCCATTCAAAGCGTTAGTCTGTCCACTAGACGGCAACCCTTTACATTGTAACGAATCCTCATGGCGCTGTGCTGCTGGGCATAGTTTCGATATCGCTCGCCAGGGCTATACCCACCTGTTGCCTGTCCAGAACAAACGTTCCCGTAACCCGGGCGACAGTAAAGCAATGGTTGCGGCGCGCCAGCGCTTTCTCAATGCTGGTTTTTATCGATCGATTGCCGCGGCAGTGAATCAAGCAGCACTTGAAAATCTGCCCTCTAATGCGAGCTGCCTTGATGCTGGCTGTGGCGAAGGTTATTACCTGCGTCAGTTGGCGGCAGTGGCCAGTGACAGTGATGGTTCGAGTTTGGCATTGTTGGGCGTGGATATTTCTAAATGGGCGGTCCTTAGCGCAGCCAAACAATCTCAGCAATCAAATTGGCTGGTGGCGAGCAATGCTAATATCCCCGCGCAAACAAACAGCCTAGATCGAATACTCTGCATTTTCGGCTTCCCCGTTTATAGCGAGTTTGCCCGTGTACTTAAACCGGGCGGCGAGTTAGTACAGGTCGATGCCGGACCGGATCATCTGCGGGAACTACGCGAAATCATTTATCCAAGCCTAAAGGCGGAATCCACGCTTGATACGCCATTGCCAGAGGGGTTCACTCACCTTTCGAGTCAAACGGTCAGTTATCCGCTAAAACTAACCAATGCGGAGCAAGTAGCGGACTTACTGGTCATGACACCGCATTTTTACCGCGCCAGCGCGGAAGGGCGCGAGAAGGCTTTAGCCCTGACGGAATTGGTGGTGACGGTAGATGTGCGATTGACGCGCTTAGGGCGAGGTTGATTATTTTTTTACAAAAGATTTAAAGTATTTGTTACAAGAAATTGAGAGGTTTGGAATTTATATTCTGACGTCAATCCTTCTCATCGGCACCAAAGGCAAATATCCTGGTAGGATAGGGTTCCTGGCTGTTTCTTTGCTTACATATTGCAAATGAGAAGACTGCTGCATCAGGTTTCAATCAAAGGCTCTCTAGATTTTTTTACACCGCTCCAAAAACCGCTTCTGCTGGAGCTTCAATAGACGATTTTAAAAGCAATGCTTGGCGTTGTATTTTGCCTATGCGGTAACAGGTATAATGTCGTAATTTTTACTCGGTGAGCGAACCATAGCATGAGTAACGAGATCAATTACAAAAACAACCCTCTGCATGGGGTTGGTTTAAAAAACCTGTTGATTGAAATGGTAGATCACTACGGTTTTGAAATTCTCTTTGCCTATTTAAATATCAATTGTTTTAAGATTAACCCGAGCATCGAATCCAGTGTAAAGTTTCTTAAAAAAACGGATTGGGCGCGTGAAAAAGTTGAGGCGTTCTATTTGTATGAATTTAAAAACTTACCTAGAGCGTCCTCCGAACAGTTTTTATTACCTCCCAGAGATCGAGTTATTCCAGATGATCAAACGCCAGGGGAGCCTAAAGAGCTGAGTATTGAAGACGCTGAGCGATTACAGGAAAAGCGCGCAAAGAAAGCGGCCGAACGAAGGCAAGGTGCAGGGCATCGCCCAGGTAAAAGCGCTGGCGCTGTGCGGGGTGAGTATACCAAGGATCGAGATAATAATCGTAAGCGCAAGGGTGAACCAGAATCGTCGGAAAAATCAGGTACATCAGGTACGGGTAGTATCGATCCATGGGCGAATTGGAAAAGAAAATAAGGCCTCTCGATAATAGGGGATGTTTTTATATTTTGAATCAGGAGAGCAAAAATGTTTAGTCATATTATGGTTGGTGCAAACGACATTAACGCAGCGAAAGTTTTTTATGATGCAGTCTTAGGCGCTTTGGGCCACAAGCCGGGAATCATCGACGAAAAAGGTCGTTGTTTTTACTTTACTGACAGCGGTATTTTCGCGATCAGTAAACCCATCAATGGCGAGCCAGCAAATCATGGCAACGGCAGCACCATCGGCTTTACTGCCGAGAATACCGCTGCCGCTGATGCATGGCACGCGGCGGGCATCGCTAATGGTGGCGTAACTTGTGAAGATCCTCCTGGTGTACGTGAAGGCGCCATTGGTAAGCTTTATCTTGCTTATTTACGAGATCCTTCCGGAAACAAGATTTGTGTCCTTCATAAGATGAGTTGATCACGAGTCGGACGGAGGGGAATTCGGTTTTTGCGGGCCTACGCCTAGGGAGCCATCTGATTAATTGCTCTTCTCTTTCGCTTTGGCGAAGGCTGCCGCAAAAGCGTTGTTTACAACGGGTGCGGCCTGTTTCTGTCGTTGTGGTTTGTGTGCCTGTTTTGTTTGAGGCGCTTTTTTCCTGTTGCTGGATGTTGGTTTCTTAACTTCCGCTACATCCTCAAGGCGCATAGTCAAAGCAATCCGTTTGCGCGCCTGATCAATTTCAACGACTTTAACTTTCACGATATCACCGGCTTTTACCACTTCGCGTGGATCTTTAACAAAGCGATTGGCGAGGGCAGAAATATGTACCAGCCCGTCCTGATGCACGCCGATATCGACAAAAGCGCCAAAATTGGTAACGTTGGTGACAGTGCCTTCCAGAATCATTTCCGGTTTTAAATCGGAAATTGCTTCTACGCCTTCTTTGAGGTTGGCAGTTTTGAAATCCGGCCTAGGGTCACGGCCCGGTTTGTCGAGTTCTTTGATAATGTCGATGACGGTGGGTAGGCCAAAGCGTTCATCGATAAAATCCTTTGGTTGCAGTTGTTTTAAAACTTCACTATTGCCGATGAGTTTGTTGATTTCCTGTTTTGAGTTGGCCGCCATTTTGGTGACCACTGTATAGGATTCGGGGTGAACCGCGGAGGCATCGAGTGGGTTGTCGCCGTTACGAATGCGCAAAAACCCTGCGGCCTGTTCAAAGGATTTTTCACCAAGACGGGGTACCTTTTTCAGCGAATCCCTACTTTTGAAAACGCCGTTAGTATTGCGAAATTCCACAATATTGTCAGCCAAAGTTTGGCTAAGGCCCGCAACGCGTCTGAGCAATGCGGCAGAGGCGGTATTCACTTCAACGCCGACATGGTTAACGCAGTCCTCTATCACAGCATCGAGATGTCGAGCGAGTTGGTATTGGCTGACATCATGCTGATATTGGCCAACACCGATGGATTTAGGCTCAATCTTGACCAATTCTGCGAGCGGGTCTTGCAAGCGTCTGGCGATGGAGATCGCGCCACGAATAGTCACGTCGAGATCGGGAAATTCCTTGGCGGCGGTTTCTGATGCCGAATACACCGAAGCCCCCGCCTCGTTGACCATGACTTTTTGTAAACCCAGCTCCGGGTGTCGTTTGGATAAATCCTGACAGAGTTTATCGGTCTCTCGTGAGGCGGTGCCATTGCCTATTGCAATCAGTTTTGCATCGTATTTTTTTGCCAGTGCGGCTAATGTTGCGATGGATTGATCCCATTGATTTTTCGGGGCATGGGGATAAATCGCGGTAGAATCGAGGTACATGCCGGTGCCGTCGACAACCGCTACTTTGACGCCGGTGCGAATGCCGGGGTCGAGACCGATGGTGGCTCTTTGTCCCGCAGGCGCGGCTAATAATAGATCTTTGAGGTTTTTCGCAAAGACATCAATGGCCGCATCCTCGGCGCGATTTCTTACATCAGAAAATAAATCGTTCTCCATCGAAAGTTGTAGTTTAATGCGCCAGGTCCAGCGCACAACTTCGGCCAGCCATTGGTCGGCAGCACGGTTTTTATTCTCAATACCAGAGTGTTTGGCAATCAGTACTTCACAGGGATGAAGCAATTCTTCAGCGTGGGGTAAGTCCAGTTTCAACTGTAATATCCCTTCTTTAGCACCGCGAAATAAGGCGAGGGCCCGGTGTGAGGGGATATCCTTAATCGGGCTGCTATGGTCGAAGTAATCACGAAACTTGGCACCTTCGGCTTCTTTGCCTTCAAAGACTTTGGCGTAAATGCAACCGTCTTCAGCCAGCCGTTGACGTATAGCCTGTAATAAATCTGCCTGCTCGACAAAGCGTTCCATCAAAATATATTTGGCGCCGTCGAGCACGCCTTTTTCATCTTTGAAGGCGTCTTTAAAGGCTTCGCCAGTATTTAGGTAAGCCAGCGCTTCGGTTTTAGGGTCAAGCTCGGGGTTATTAAAAAGGGCGTCGGCGAGGGGTTCAAGGCCAGCTTCAATTGCAATTTGGCCTTTGGTACGGCGTTTAGGTTTGTAGGGCAGATACAAATCCTCCAAGCGGGTTTTCGTGTCTGCCTCGGCAATGGCTTTGCTTAACTCGGGGGTAAGTTTGCCTTGTTCTTCGATACTTTTAAGAATGGTGTCGCGTCGATCCTCAAGTTCACGCAGATAACCTAAACGTTCTTCCAAAGTGCGCAACTGGCTGTCATTCAGGCCGCCCGTAACTTCTTTACGGTAGCGGGAAATAAAGGGAACAGTAGAGCCTTCATCCAATAGTGAAATGGCGGCATTGACTTGTTGTTCTTTAACCTGGAGCTCGTCGGCGATACGCTGGGTGATATTTTTCATTGGCTACATAATTAGTTAGGACTAGGGGCGGGCATTATGGAAAAATTTTAGCCGTAGTAAAAGACTTGTATTTTTCTTATTTTAAGGGTCGCGATTAATGTCTGACGCATGCAATTGAAAAGCAATCTTCGGTGTGTGGTGCTGGTTACACGGGGAAGTGTGGACGACTGTGGGTGCTCAGACGCAAGAGCTAGAGATATATTCCAAAAGCTTGTTCAGCATTCGTTTGCTGGCGGTTTTGGCAAACTCCACATATTCACTTGCAGCGAGGTCGGCGGCTTGTTTGCTGTGGTAAGGTCCCACACAACGTCCTTCTCGGGTTTCAAAATACCAATAATTATTAGAATGAAAAGTTCTTCTGGAACGCGGTGGTGGTGATGACTGATCGCCGGTTCTCGCATCCGCTGTTATTGCTACCGCTACTGCTGGGTTGCTTTCAGAAGGGAGTGATGCTTGTGTCATTATATTAACCATAGGTTGCACCTAACTATCTATTTCAATCTATTTATTTCATTATTGCCATAGGTTTTAAAGCTAAGGCTTTCTTCGGCGGTAAATCCTTTGGCAATCAAAGTGTTAGTAGTTAAAGCAATTAACGCACCATTTTTTAACCTATTGAAATTAAAGAAATATTATTTGGTTTGTTATGGGGCTGTATAAATTGCTGACATTTTTAGTGGTGCCGGGGTTGGTTGAAGACCTACAGAGTGGGTGGCTTGTTTTGGTTGATAAACTGGAGGGCTTGAGCGCAAGTCTATATAAAAATGCGGGGTGTTAAATACTAACCTCCGGCTATCACGGCTTTATAACCCAGCTTGCTAAGCTCTTCCTGTAAGCGCTCTTTGTAATCGCCTTGGATTTCGATGATGTGATTTTTGACGGTGCCACCACTGCCACATTTCTTTTTCAGCTGCCTAGAGAGCTCTTTCAGTTGCTCTTCATTAAGAGGTAGACCGGTAATGCAGGTGACACCTTTGCCCTTGCGACCTTTGGTTTGGCGTTGGATGCGGATTTTGCCATCGCCCAAAGGTGCGGATCGCTCTTTACATTTACCCTCATGTTTGGGCGCCCCGCATTGAGGGCAAAGTCGCCCTTGATCGGTGCTATAGACTAGTCTGGAATTAGATCGAATCATCTGTGTAGTTTGGTGGTGATGAGAAGGGCTATCTTAATTTGGAAATTCAACTTTTGCCACCGTCTATTTCCCTCGCGCTATTTACCTGTGTGTTTTTTGCGTTAGTATTAGCTCGTTTATTTTTTGCGAGTCGGATATGTCTTACCAATTGATTAAAAATATACACCTGATGGCGATCAGCCTTTCCATCGGTGGTTTTGTGTTACGTGGCGTATGGATGATGTTGGAATCAAAGCGACTAAATCAACGTTGGGTTAGGGTGCTGCCCCATATCATCGATACAGTGTTGCTGAGCAGTGCTGTAGCAATGGCAATCAAAATCCACCAGTATCCTTTTGTACATTCCTGGCTAACCGCGAAATTTGTCGCGCTATTGCTTTATATTGTGTTCGGTATGGTGGCTCTGAGCTATGGCAAAACGAAGTCGATACGAGTGGCAGCATTTTGCGCCGCGTTGCTGTCCTTTGGCTACATTGTGCTGGTAGCTTTGTCGAAAACACCGATTCCGTTTTAACGGCCATGAATGTAACCCCTTTAAATACTTTTCCAGAGCTAGAAATTTCCGGCAGTGCTGATGATTTGGGTTATCAGCATGGACATGAGCTTGCCAGGCAGATAGAAGACACCATCGAATTTTATGCCCGACTGTTTGCTCGTAAACAGCAGGATATTTTTGCGATGGCGAAACATTTTCAACGTGTGATTGGCGGGTTTAAACCAGAATATACGACGGAGATTGAAGCGCTGGCGGCAGCAGCTCAAATAAACCCCTCTTGGATTTACGCGCTCAATGCACGTAGTGAAATTCTCAACGCTTTGGCGCTGGAGTGCACAGCCGTATTTTTCCAACGCACAAGGCTACTTGGACAAAATTGGGATTGGTCACAGGACATGGAGCGGTTAGTAAGGTTGGTGACGCTTAAGCCCGCTTCTGGCCCCGTTATCAAAATGCTAACCGAACCGGGAATCATTGGTAAGATCGGTATGAACTCAGAGGGCTTGGGGGTTTGCTTAAATATTTTATCCTGTTCCAAGCCAACGAATGGTGTGCCTATACATATTCTGCTGAGAGCGATTTTGGAGAGTTCCAATCTGGCCGAAGCCTGTCGTTGGGTTGAGCATGCGGGTTCGGGCCGCGCCAGTAATATCATGCTGGCGGCTGATAATGGTGAATGCCACGACATTGAATTTGCGGGTGATGAGCAATTTAAACTCGCGCAGCAACCGGTGCAGTTACATACCAATCATTATATTGGTGGGCAGGTTGCTACCGGAGGGTTGCAGTTAGAAAGTTCGCTGAGTAGATTTCAGAAAGCGGAAGCACTTGCGGCCCGGTTAAAAGAATATGATCTGGATGAGATGAAAGGGTTGTTATTGGATCAATCGGCTGGAGAGTCCTCGATTTGTTCCTACTACCATGACCATGAGTTGCTTGGAAATTGTGGTACTGTTTGTACCTTGATTATGGATTTAAGAAACCGCCAGATTTATTTAAAAAGGGGTAACAATATGGGTAGTTCATTTACCCTATATTCGCTCTAATGATGGGAAATTAAAAATATTAAAAAATTTTTGAATTTATTCGGAACTATGTGATTTGAGGTGGGTCTATCATTTACGAATTATGTAATACCCAGTTTACCCTCCCTTGTGAAACCTTAAGCCCAGGAATATACCCCCGGGCTTTTTTTTGTGTTTCTTTTCTTGATTATCAGGCTTAAGCTCAATTTTCATAGCGGCAAAACTTGCCGGATTTGGGTGATTACTGGCAGAATTCATCGCGACTATTAACCGGGAGAAGCAAATTGTCATTAGCGCTGGAAACGATAAAAGTTGAACATAATCCATTCGGGGGAACGCCTGACGCAGCCGTCATCTGGCTACATGGTTTGGGGGCGGATGGCCATGATTTTGAAGGAATCGTACCGCAGCTAAGGTTGCCTGATTCTATGGCGATACGATTTGTCTTTCCCCATGCGCCGATTCGGCCTGTCACTATCAATATGGGCTATGAAATGCGGTCCTGGTACGATATTTTGTCCATGGCTGAAGTGCGCGAAATTAACCCGCAACAACTGCAGGAGTCCTGTAATCAGCTTGAGCAGCTGATCGAGAAGGAAATTGAGCGCGGGATATCCTCTGAGCGGATAGTCATTGCCGGATTTTCTCAGGGTGGGGCAGTGGCGCTAACTGCGGTTCCTTGTTACGCAAAGCCGCTGGCTGGGATTATGGCGCTGTCCACCTATTTACCGCTAGCGGACTATGTCGCCAAGCATAGAGCGCAAGTGAATGCCGAAATTCCTATTTTTATGGGTCATGGTGTACAGGATCCCGTGGTCGCTCATGCCCTGGGAATTGCCACGCGCGACCAACTGAAAGCTTGGAGCTATGAAGTGCAATGGCACGAGTATGCTATGCCACATGCTGTTTGTTTGGAGGAAATTGCCGATATCTCCGCTTGGCTAATTGAGCTATTAAAAGCGTAGCTTGGGATGTCAGCTAGGCTATACTTTAGTTAACGTCGAATCGATTTAACTCTATGAAAGCAATCCTTATATCCCTCTTTCTCGTTTTTACTAGCTCGGGCGCGCTTGCGGTCGTTGAAGTGAAGCTGGATCAGTTAAAGCTGGTTGATGGAGTACGGTTGTCGACTGAATCCGGTGAACCCTTTTCCGGCATAGTGGTTGATTATTACAGCAATGGCCAAAAGCGGTTGCAGATCGATTTTCGTAGGGGTATCAAACAGGGCAAAGAGATTGCCTGGTATAAGAATGGTCAGCTCAAGCATGTTGTCCGTTATCACCGTGGCGAGCCGCAAGCTTTGGGGTCAAGCTGGTATGCCAAACAAAATAGTAAAAAAACCCCACAGGGGTATTTGCGCTGTGATGCGATTCAAGCCATTGAAAGCGACTGCAATGGGGGAGCCGCCCATGCAGACGACACTATACTGGCTGACACAGCCGCTTGTGAACGTTTTGGCAGGTTGCTTGAGGTATGTAATCTATTGGCGGAAGAGGTTAAACCCCCTAAAAATAATAGACTTGTTTTTTGTGATGGCCAAGCTGATATGGAAGCAGTGTGCGGCGTCGAGAAAGATGAGACAGCGAGTCTGCTGAGTGCCAAATTTATATTTTGTGATGATAGCCCAGAGTTGGCCGAAGTTTGCGAAAAATAAGAACTTGCTCCAGCATAGTGAGTCGATCGCATTCGTGTTCTCCTACCCCCTTTGAGCATTCGGTTTCAATATGGAAATTACGAAAATTGGTGGGACTTGACCCATATCAAGGAAGCCATTCCGTAAAAGATTGATGATGACGTCATGTATAATCTTGTTGCTTCTTGGCTTAACCCCTACAGGCCGTTAGGGCTGATTTTGATGAGCCTCTTGCTCAGCGTTGGGCTTGCGAGTGCAGATGGGTTGCAGCTGAATTCCGAGCGTCAGCGGGAACTTGAATACTTACTTAAACAAGACTGTGGTTCCTGTCATGGTATGCGTTTAAAAGGTGGCCTGGGACCGTCGTTGTTACCGGAAGCGCTGGTTGGAAAACCTGACAATTATTTAAAACAAGTTATCAGTAAGGGTATGCCTGGAACCGCGATGCCACCTTGGCAAAATGTGCTGTCGGAACAGGATATTGATTATCTGGTATACCTGATCACCAACCAGGCGATAACTCAGTCGGGGATAGTCATAGAGGTTAAGTAATGAATAATAAAGTACTTGCCATTTTGTTGGGCTTAGTCTTTGTCTGCATTTCTGCCTGGGCGAGAGCCTGTGACTCACAGTTACGCGGTAGCGGTGATTTGGGCGTAGTGATTGAGCGTGAGCGCGGCAGTTTACTCGTGGTGGAGAATTCATCGGATCAGGTGTTGTGCCGAGTTGAAGGGCTGGGCGACTTGTCACATGCCTCTGTCGTCTTTTCACGTGACGCCCGATATGCTTATGTGTTCGGGCGCGACGGTGGCCTTACCAGGGTTGATATTCTGACAGGGAAAATCACTCACCGAATCATTCAGGGTGGAAACTCCATCGGCGGTGCAATTTCACAGGATGGTTCGTTAATTGCGGTTTCCAACTATGAGCCGGGTGGCGTTAAGATTTTTAGCAGTAACGACCTGTCATTGGTGGCAGATATTCCAGCAACCTTTGCTGGTGCAGAAAAAGGTTCCAAAACCGTTGGGCTGGTCGATGCGCCGGGCAACAAATTCGTTTTTTCATTATTTGAAGGGGCTGCCACTTGGATTGTTGATATGTCCGAGCCAGCAAAACCAACATTAAGTAAATTTGCGGCGATCGGTAAACAGCCTTATGACGCGCTGATTTCCGGCGATGGGCGCTATTATATTGCCGGTTTATTCGGCGAGGATGGCATGGCGCTGTTAGATCTTTGGCATCCCGAACAAGGTGTGCAACGAATTTTGCCGCACTATGGTCGTGGGCAGGAGAAACTGCCAGTCTATAAAATGCCACATTTGGAAGGCTGGGCAGTAGCGGGTGATCTGATCTTTTTCCCTGCCATTGGCTTGCACCAGGTTTTAGTGGCAAACAAAAATAGCTGGGAGCAGGTGGCGCGCGTTGAGTTGAAGGGCCAGCCGGTATTTGCGATGGCGCGACCAGATGGACGTCAAGTGTGGGTGAATTTTGCCTTCCCTGACAACAATTGGATTCAGGTGATCGATGTGCCTAGCCTAAAGGTGATTAAAACTCTGGATGTTGGTAAAGGTGCTTTGCACATGGAGTTCGCGCCTCGTGGCGAAAAGGTCTGGATTTCAGTGCGCGATAAAAATCAGATAAAAATATTTGATACCCAACGTTTAAGCCTATTGAAAACATTACCAGCGCAAAGTCCGAGCGGTATATTCTTTACCAATCGCGCAGGTAGAATAGGCCTGTAATGGAACTCTCCGAGCAAGATCGGCGATTACTGAACCAGGTACAGCAGGATTTTCCGCTACACCCCGAGCCGTTCAAAGTATTGGCGACGCAACTGGGTATACCAGAGCAGGAAATACTAGAGCGTCTGCGATTATTTGAACAAGAAAATGCGATATCGCGTTTTGGCGCGGTATTCAATCATCATCAAGCGGGGGCCAGCACGTTGGCGGCCCTAGCTGTTCCCGAAGAAAAAATCGAACAAGTTGCTGAGTTCGTGAACGCCTTTGCTGAGGTGAATCATAACTACGAGCGAGAGCATGAGTTTAACCTCTGGTTTGTGGTAAACGCGCCGGATCAACATGGCGTTGAGCGGGTGCTAAATAAGATTTCTGCGGCCTATCCGTACCCGCTGCTCGATCTGCCTATGGTTAAGGGCTACCACATTGATCTGGGTTTTCCGTTATGGTAACGGATGCATTGGCGTATAAATTGCGCAAACTTTTGCAGGAGGGTTTGCCTCTGGTTGAGAAGCCTTATCAGGACATCGCCCGCCAGCTGGCGGTAAGCGAACAGGTCGTGATCGATAAAATTACTGAGCTGAAACAGCAGGGTTTGATTAAGCGCTTTGGTATGGTGCTGCGACATCATGAGCTGGGCTACTCGGCCAATTGTATGGTGGTATGGGATATTCCTGACGAACAGATCGAACAGGTTGCTGATAAACTGGCGAGTTCATCCTGTGTCACCCTGTGCTATCAACGACCGCGGCGTGAGAAATGGCCCTATAACCTGTTCTGCATGATTCATGGCAAAGTGCGGGAGCAAGTGGAAGGTCAGCTTCAGGAAATGATTGAAACGCATCAACTCGATTACCCCCATCAGCTATTGTTCAGTAGTCGCCGCTTCAAACAGCGTGGTGCACGCTATGTCTAGGTTGATGAAATTACAACAGCAGCAGATTGAATTGACCGAGTTCGAAAAACAACTGATCAATGCTTACCAGGGTGGATTCCCGTTGACGCCAGAACCTTTTGCTTTGGTCGCGCAAACTCTAGGAGTGACAAGCCAGGCAGTGCAGCAAACGCTGACGAGCCTTTTGGAGAGAGGGGTGCTGACGCGGTTCGGGCCACTTTATAATATTGAAAAAGCCGATGGCGCGTTTTCACTCTGTGCATTGAAGGTGCCTGAGGAGCGCTTTGATGAAGTCACGGAGCAAGTCAATAGTTATGATGAGGTAGCACATAATTACCAGCGTGGGCACGAATGGAATATGTGGTTTGTGCTCGCGACTGAAAATGAGCAAAAACTATTAAACATTTTTGAAGAAATTATGCGGGTTACAGAGTGCCCAGGTTTAAACCTACCCAAACAAACAGAGTTTTTTGTGGGGTTAAAGCTTGAAGCCTGATCAGATTGCAATGACGATAAATCAAGCTTTAGTGAAAAAAGTGATCGGTGCCACGCAGAATGGATTGCCGATTTGTGATCGGCCTTATCAACGGATTGCCGAGCAGGTTGGGATCGCCGAAGAGGAACTGATTGCGTTGATGCAGAAAATGCGCTCAGCTGGTTTAATCCGGCGAATCGGTTTGGTGCCAAACCATTATGCTCTGGGTTACCGTTTTAACCTGATGACCGTTTGGGATGTGGACGATCAAGATATCCTGTCTTTAGGTGAAACCGTCGGGCAATTGGATTTTGTTAGCCATTGTTACCAGCGACCGCGCCAGGAGCCGGATTGGAACTACAATCTTTTTGCCATGGTGCATGGCCGCAACGAGCAGGAAGTCGAGCAGCAGGTAGCACAGATTAAACAGGTGCTGGGTGCTTCCTGTCGTGCGATGACGCAGCTGAACAGTTTGAAAATTTTAAAGAAAACGGGTTTGCGAATCCGTTCATGAGGGTAGTGATATGTTTCGAATAACGCAATTTATGCAGGCGCTGGCCAACCCTGAGCAAGCCGCTCCTTTGCGTAAACCGCCTGGCCCTGTGGTGATCTGGAATTTAATTCGGCGTTGTAATCTGTGCTGTAAACACTGCTATTCGATCAGTGCCGATAAAGATTTCCCTGGCGAACTATCTACCGAGCAAGTCAAAACGGTGATGGATGACCTCAAACAGTTTCGTGTACCCGCGCTGATTCTGTCCGGTGGTGAACCGTTGTTGCGACCGGATATTTATGAAGTTGGTAAATACGCCAAAAAGAAAGGGTTCTACGT
>Ga0070727_10001497_pt1 | contig 24624 bp, 19 predicted proteins | sample tdAd472_FD_66722 | JGI IMG/M metagenome (GOLD analysis project Ga0070727, IMG submission 66722) | Marine sediment microbial communities from the Atlantic coast under amendment with organic carbon and nitrate - tdAd47.2 | ecosystem: Environmental > Aquatic > Marine > Coastal > Sediment | place...
CCAGAAAATGGTTCGCGGGCGCAACTTCCGGGCGGCCAATCACCAGATGAGGCAACTCAGCTTTGGAACGCTCGATCTAGCGCTGCACGTCGACTACAACCCCGAGACCGACGGCGACCCAGTCTCCTATGCCAACTCCATCGCCCGCGAGTTTGTCCCAGCGCCCCTTCCGGACGACTACTCCATGCTGACCGCGTTCTCTCATCTGTTCTCAAGTCCGGTGGCCTACGCTGCGGCCTACTATTCATACAAATGGTCCGAGGCGCTCGACGCGGACGCGTTCTCTCGCTTTGCCAAAGAGGGCATTTTCAGCGATGCGACCGGCCGCTCCTTCCGCGAGACGATCTTGTCCAAAGGCGACAGCGAGGAGCCGGAAGTACTCTTCCGAAAATTCATGGGGCGGGATCCAGATCCAGAGGCCCTATTGGTGCGACTCGGCTTGGCGACCGCTTCCTACCGATAGTTCGACCGTCTTCCGTCCGATAAGACGAAGAGGAGATCGCGGAGCCCTCCGCGGCCCTGCGCGCTGGACGGTATTACGTGGACGTTCAAAGTCTGTCGATCGGGATCGGAGTCGGTTCCGCAGTCGCAATTGCGGTGTGGGTCTCATCGCGCCGCCGGCTCCAAGCCTCCCGACACGAACTCGAGCAGAGAGACCTTACTCACGATGCGCAGACGGCATGGATTCGAACCATGCTCGACAACATCAACGACGGCGTCGTCGCCCTCGACACGGCCTGCAAGACGACGCTCGTCAATCGCCGCTTCCTCCACATCTTTGGAACCCGAGGAGAGGGCCTGCCGCTCACGGCGTTCGTCCATCCCGACGACCGTAGCCGCCTACAGGAGCAGATTGAGCACTGCCTGAACAGCGGAGTCTCGGTAGGAGGAGTCGAATATCGGGGATGGCGCGAAGGCTCCTCCGAATTCCCTCTGGAGTGTTCCCTGCGAGCCATCGATTCCGGAGGCCTGCGTATCGGCGTCCAAGCGGTCTTGCGCGACGTCTCGCATCAGAGACTCATCGAGACCTCCCAACGGGCCCTCGCGCAGCGCCTCGAGTTCTTTTTCAGCGAGATGCCCTTGGGCTGCATCCTATGGGACTCCGAACTGCGGATCCAAGAGTGGAACGCGGCCGCCGAAAACATCTTCGGCTGGCCCGCCTCCGAGGTGCTGCAAAGCCGCTACGAAGAGGTTCTGGCCCTGCGTCCAGGCGACCCTGTTGAAACCGGTCTGATCGACCTCGTAGCCGGCAAGCATGCCGTACGACAGGCCTGCAGGAACAGCAGTCGGGACGGGCAGGAACTCGACTGCGAATGGTTCCACACTTCCTTGCTCAATGAACGCGGCGATGTAACCGCGATCGCATCTATGGTCGCCGACGTCACGCAGCGCAAGATGCTCGAACAGCAACTGCTGCAGTCACAGAAAATGGAGGCGGTAGGCACGCTGGCGGGCGGCATTGCACATGACTTCAACAACCTGCTCACCACCATCATCGGAAACATCTCGCTCACACGGATGCGCCTGGGATCCGCGCACGCCGCCGAACCCGGCTTGCGCGATGCGGAAACCGCCGCCGACCGCGCAGCCGAGTTGACGCAGCAGCTTCTCAACTTCAGCCGCAAGAGGACGGCGGCGATCGAGCCCGCGAACCTGATCCAAAGACTGGAAGAATCTGTCGAGCTGTTCCGGCATGGTCTCTCCTCGGAGATCTCACTGCAAACCGACTTTGCGCCAAACCTCTGGCCCGCGGACGTCGACCAGGGCCAGATCGGACAGATCGTCATGAATCTCTTGGTGAACGCCCGAGACGCCGTGGGAGAGTCGGGCGCGATCCGCTGTACAGCCCGTAACACCGAGATCGACGCCCAGTTCTGCGAGTCGCACGGTTGGGCCGAGCCCGGGGACTGGCTGCAGATCTCCGTGAGCGACGACGGCCCCGGCGTGCCGGCCCATATACAATCGCGAATCTTCGAGCCCTTTTACACCACCAAGCCTGTGGGTAAAGGAACCGGCCTGGGCCTCTCGGTCGTCTATGGCATCGTCACTACGCACCGCGGAGGCCTTGAGGTGACTTCAGAGCCCGGCGAGGGCGCCTGCTTCTCGCTGTACCTGCGGCGCAGCGAACAAGCAGCTCCATCCATGCCTGCCCAAGAGGACGACCACCGCTTCGGTCGTGGGTCCTCCACAATCCTGCTGGCGGACGACCAGGAGGCCGTCCGCCGCCTCACCGCACGCATTCTTCGTGACCAGGGCTACGCTGTGGTGGAAACCGCGGACGGAAGCCAAGCCTTGAGCGAGTTTGAGCGCGGGGCCGCCCGGTTCGACCTCCTGCTGCTGGACGACGCCATGCCGGGCAGGACCGGACGCCAAGTGCTCCAGGAACTTCGCAGTCGCGGAGTCCAGACGCCGATCATCATTACCAGCGGACACGCCGCCGAGGATGAGTCCACGCGACTAGGCAGGTTCCTCTCGAAGCCGTACACGCCCCGCAAGTTGCTCGAATTGGTCTCGGAGACACTGGACGGCGTCGCCGTCTAAACCTCAACCAGCGCTATTGGAAGCCAAAGCCAATGACGATGATTGCCAGCTCCCGATCATCGCCTGGCGGCGAGTAAGGCGGATCAGCGCGCAAGGTAATCCGCGCCGCACCTTCCAAGTCAAAGTCGATCGCGCCCTCGAGGAGGTATCCGCCGCTTGACGCATACTCCCCTTCCGCGACGGTTCGGCCGTCGATCTCCACGCTCACCTTGCGGGCGGGAGCGTCCTCGGGAATGTGGAACTGAAGCCTGAAGCTCGCCGCCGCGGGCGGAGCCAGCAAGACGGCCGAGGCGCTGGAGCGCATCCAACGCCATTCGGCGCCGTCCGAAGGATAGAAACCAGTCAGCAAATGCGCGTCGGCCTCCGCCTCGCCGAGTGAAAGATACGAAAGCGTCGGCTCAGGCGCTCCCACCTCAAACACCTCAATGCGATCCCACAGGGTCCCGCCGATTCCAAACGGCAACACTCCATACTCGGAAGAGGAGTAGCCGGAATGCGTGCCGGGCCCGATCGTTCGGGGCCAATACGGAAACTGCTCTATGTCGATGCTCAGAACCTTCTCTTTCTGCCCCGAAATGGCGTAGGGAACCGTTGCAGCCAGCGACGACTCGACAACCACAGCGCCGTCCGAAACCTGCTGTCCGGCAAGCAACGGTTCGACTCCAATCTGAGCCAGGTAGTAACGCAAGCCCCACTCCGCATCCGTCCAGCCTCGCCCGCTCATGACTTTCGCGACGTCCTGCGTCGCGAGTCGATGTGCTGTGGCATTTGCGGCCTCCTGCTTGACCAGACCGCTGCCCAACATCATGTTCAATACGAGCGCACCCGCAAAGACCCACCTCGATGAAAGGCGCTCCACTGCCATCAGGGCCACCGCTGGGGCCAGCGGAAGCAAGTATCGCGCCGAGCCCGCGTAGAAAAGCGCCAAACTCCCCAGGAAGAACACCACCACCCAGGCCCCCACAAATCCCGAGTCGCGCTCCTTCTCCAACCAGGCCAAGCGGGCCGCCTCCAGCAACACCAACAGGCCGCTGCCCGCCGAAATCAGGTAGAGCAGCCTCTCGTTCAATGCGTACTCCGCCGGCAACAAAGCAGCCAGCACGCCCGCGGCAAACCACGCAATCATTGCAGGCACACGCCGCCGAAACCCGATGAGCACCGCCAACGGCGAGACCGTCCAACCAAGATGACCGAGCAACGCAAGCGAGCTGTTCCATTTGCGCTCGAGCGCGAGCAAACCGTACTCCGTCGTGTAGCCTCCTAAGACTTCCATCGGCGCCGTGCCGGTCGTCACACGCTCGAAGATCTGCCACGCCACGGCCAACATCGGCGCCGCGAAGACGGCCAACCATGCGCGGGGTTCGCGCCGGTGTTGGTACCAGGCCAAGTGGGCCAGAATCGGCACCGCCAAAACCGCCTGATAGCCGGTGAACCCCGCCAGCGCCAGGGCGCCCGCTGCCGGCAGAAACCGCTGATGTGCGAAGAGGGCCGCGCCGAGCGTCCAAAAAGCCAGGAGCGGAAGATCGGCCTCCAGCTTGGCGCCGTTGACGACGAAAGCCGGGACGGCGCAAAACAGGAGCGCCGCCCAGAGCGGTTTCCGGGTAAAGCGCCGAGCGAGCGCGTACATCGAACCGACAGCCAGCAACGACCAGAACAGATATGCAAGATGCAGCTTCACTTCGTCGACGCCGCCGAACAACTCGATCAGCGCCGCCAACAGCAGTCCATTCAGCGGCGGGCGCGTGTGTCCGGCGGCCCAGACGGTTTGCCCTTGCAGCCGAAACGAAAAATCGAGCGGGTGCAAGGGATCAACACGCGCATTCTCTGCAATCAGCAGATAGTAAGCGTCGTCGCCCTGCACCGGCATCGTCCATAAGAACGGCAGCCGCAGCAGCAACATAAAGCCGAACAGAATGGCGAGGTCACGCCGCAAGCGCCTAGGGTAGCAACGGTGAGTCGCCGCGGAGAACGGCGACTATGCCGGTCGCCAACGCACAATCGGTTGGCGCGCCGCGCGGGTCTCATCCACGCGAGACGTACGCGTTGAAGTCGGCGCCTCCCGGATTAGTTCGGGGTCCGATTCAGCCTCGTCCGCAATCGCACGCAGAGCGTCGATCAACAGATCCAACTCCTGCTTGCTCTCCGTCTCGGTCGGTTCAATCATCAAAGCGCCGTGCACGATCAACGGGAAACTCACCGTGTAGGGGTGGAATCCGTAATCGATCAGCCGCTTGGCGATGTCGCCCGTCTTGATACCGTTCTTCAGCTGCCGTTCATCGCTAAAGACAACCTCATGCATGGAGGCCCCGGAATACGGCAGATTGTAGGAATCCTCCAGGCCCTTGCGGATGTAGTTGGCGTTCAGAACAGCGTCGAACGTCGCATTCCGGAGACCGTCGCCGCCGTGCGCCAGGATGTAGGCCAAGGCACGCACGAGGACTCCGAAGTTCCCGTAGAACGCCCGCACGCGGCCGATGCTCTCAGGGAGGTCATGCTCCAGTCGGTACGTGCCGTCTTCGCTCTGCAATACACGCGGCTTGGGTAGGAAGGGAGTCAAGTGCGGCGCCACGGCAACCGGCCCCGCACCGGGTCCGCCGCCGCCGTGAGGCGTCGAGAACGTCTTGTGCAGATTGAGGTGCATCACGTCGACGCCGAAGTCGCCCGGACGCGCCCACCCCACCAATGCATTCATGTTCGCGCCGTCCATGTAAAGCTGCGCGCCGCGCGAGTGCAACAGATCGGCAATCTTCTGGATGTCTTCCTCGAAGATCCCGACGGTGTTCGGATTGGTGACCATCAACGCAGCCACCGAATCGTCCACTGCAGCCTCCAGCGCCGCGAAATCCACCGTGCCGCGGCTGTTGGATGGGATCTCCTTGACTTGATACCCCGCAATGGCCGCCGTCGCCGGGTTCGTCCCGTGGGCCGAGTCCGGAGCCAGGACCACTTTTCGCGCGTCGCCCTGCGATTCCAGGTAGGACCGCACAGCCAGAATGCCGGTCAGCTCACCGTGCGCACCCGCGGCCGGCTGCAACGTCACGGCATCCATCCCGCAAATCTCAGCTAGATACTGCTCGAGGTCGTACTGAACCCGCAGGCAGCCTTGCGACAGCGCCTCCGGCTGGTAGGGATGCGCCCAAGCCAAACCCTCCAATCGCGCGACGTGCTCATTGAGCCGCGGATTGTACTTCATCGTGCAAGAACCCAACGGATAGCAGCCTAGATCGATCGCGTAGTTCCAGGTCGAGAGCCGCGTGAAGTGGCGGATGACGTCGACCTCGCTGACTTCTGGAAAATCGCTAATCTCCGCGCGTACGTTGTCCGCGCCGAGGGCCTCGTCCGGATCGACCGCCGGTACATCGAGCGGCGGTAGCTGGTAGCCCACCTTCCCCGCCGAGGAACGCTCGAACAGCAACAGCTCGTTCTGCGTCTGGTGGGGGCGGACCTTTTGGATCTTCGCGCTCTGCGGTCGCTTCGTCATGTGCAACTACCAAGCCTCCGCGAACCGCTCCATCTCGGAGCGCGTATTCATCTCCGTGGCGCAAACCAACATGGCTCCGGCCAGTTCCGGATAGAAGCGCCCGAGGTCCAGTCCGCCGACGACGTTCCGCTCAAGCGCTCGTTGGTTGACGGCCTCGGCCGAACCCGACGCCGGTCGAACCACAAACTCATTGAACGTGTTCCCCGAGAACACAAGCTCTGCGCCGCGACCTTCGAGCTGCGACAGCAAGAACCGAGCCTTTGAAAGATTCTGCTCCGCCAATTCGCGCAACCCGCGCTTGCCGTATACCGACATGAAGACGGTCGCCATCAGCGCGACCAACGCCTGGTTGGTACAGATATTCGACGTCGCCTTGGCTCGGCGAATGTGTTGCTCGCGCGTGGCTAGGGTCAAACAGAACGCCCGCCTGCCGTCTTCATCCAGCGTTTCGCCGACGAGCCGTCCAGGGATCTGCCGAATATATTTCTGGCGAGTCGCCAGTACCCCGCACGAGGGGCCGCCGTAACTGGGCGGGTGCGCAAACGACTGCATCTCTCCCGCGACGATGTCCGCTCCTTTGGGCGGCTCTAGCAGTCCTAGGGCGACCGCTTCGGTGAACATCACCACAAGCAGCGCGCCCTTCTCGTGCGCGAGTTCGGCGACCGCTTCGGAATTCTCCACAACGCCGAAGAAGTTCGGCGACTGGATCAATACAGCCGCCGTCTCATCGTCGATCCGTCCGGCGAGGTCTTCCAGATCCGCCTGCCCGGTCGCCGGATCATACTTCGTCCGCTCGACCGCCAGGCCTTGGCGACTCAAGTAGGTGTCCAGCACCTCGCCGTACTCCGGATGCAAAGCGCCCGCGACGATCACCTTTTCGCGGCGGGTCACGCGAGCAGCCATCATGGCGGCCTCCGGAGTCGCCGTCGAGCCGTCGTACATCGAGGCATTGGCGACCTCCATCCCGGTTAGCTGCGCCACCATCGTCTGGAACTCGAAGATCGTCGTCAGCACCCCCTGCGAAATCTCGGCCTGATAGGGCGTGTAGGAGGTGAGGAACTCGCCGCGCGTCACCAAAGGGTCGATCACGACCGGACGAAAATGCCGGTAGGCGCCCGCCCCCAAGAAAGACGCATAGCCGTCGGCGCCCTCCGCAGCGCGCGCCTTGAAGTAGTCGATGATCTCGTACTCGCTCTGTCCGTTGGGAATATCCAGGGGCTGCTGGATACGAGCTGCGGCGGGCAGATTCTCGAAGAGTTGTTCCGGGTTCTCAAACCCGAGCGACGCCAACATCTGCGCGCGCTCGTCGGGGGATTTTGGGAGATATCGCAACCGCTTAAGACTCCGTTTCGGCGGCGACGTACTTCTCGTAGTCGGCGGCGGTCATCAACTTCTCAATCTCTTCTTTCGCCGCTACCTTCACGCGGACTAACCACCCGGTTTCGTGCGGTGATTCATTGAGCTTCTCCGGCTCGTCGACGAGATCGTCGTTCGCCTCGACAACTTCGCCGCTGACCGGCGCGTAGAGATCCGAGACGGCCTTGACGGACTCCACCGTCCCAAACGAGTCGCCGACGCTCAGAGTGGATCCCGCCTTCGGGAGTTCCACAAACACCACGTCGCCCAACTGGTCCTGAGCGTGATGCGTGATACCGACGAGCGCCTCGTCGCCCTCCAACTTCACCCATTCGTGCTCTTTCGTGTAGCGATAATCCGCTGGGTAGGTCATCTGTTAGCCCTTGCTCCTCGTATAGAACGGCCTCTTGACGGTTTCAGCTTCAATGCGCCGACCGCGCACTTCCACCTCGATCGCGCTGCCCACTCCGGCGTGTTCCGCCGCCAGCATCGCCAAGCCGATATTCTTGCCGAGCGACGGAGCCGGACCGCCGCTGGTCACTTGCCCGATCTGTCGATCGCCGGCGAAGACCGGATACCCGTCGCGGCCAATCCCACGCCCGCGCATCTCGAAGCCCGCGATCTTTCGCTCGACGCCGGCCTCCTTCTGACGAACCAAGGCGTCGCGTCCGACAAAATCGCCCTTGTCCAATTTGACGAAACGTCCCAGCCCGGCTTCCCAGGGCGTTACGTTCTCGTCGATCTCATGACCGTGTAAGGACATCGCGGCCTCAAGACGCAGAGTGTTCCGCGCACCCAAGCCGCAGGCGGCGATCTCGTGGGGCTCGCCCGCCGCCATCACCTTCGCCCAGACGTCAGCGGCGTCTTCCGCCGGCACATAGGCCTCGAAACCGTCCTCGCCCGTGTAGCCGGTTCGAGCCAGAATCGTATGCGTCCCCGCGAACGTGCACTCCACAAACCAGTAGTAGCGAACCGCATCCAGATCCGCGTCCGTCAGCGACTGAACGATCCTCCGCGCCCGGGGTCCTTGGACCGCCAACAGCGCGTAGCTCTCGCCGACGTTCTCAACCGACGCCTCGAAATCGTTGTGCTCGACGATCCACTCGAAGTCACGGTCCTGATTCGACGCGTTCACGCACAGAAAGTAGCGTTCGTCGGAAATCCTGTGGACCAGAAGGTCGTCGATAAACCCGCCGCGCTCGTTCAGTAGACCTGAGTATTGGGCCTGTCCGTCCTTCAGGCTTGCAGCCCGGTTCGAGCTGACTCGCTCGACCAGATCAAGGGCATCGGGACCTTTGATCTCGAGCTGCCCCATGTGGCTCACGTCGAAGAGCCCGGCACGCTGACGGACCGCCTGATGCTCGGCCACCAGCCCGCCATACTGGACCGGCATGTCCCAACCGCCAAAGTCGACCATTCGCGCCCCCAACGAGCGGTGAACTTCGTATAGCGGCGTCTTTTTTAGCGCGGGAGGTGGGGTGTCTGGGGCCATTCACAAGCCGACGAACACTCAAGCTACCAAGGGCGAAAACACAGCGTCAACTACACGTGTCGCCGTTCCTGCTTTAGGTCCGATTCGTATGGTACAAATGGGCCTCCACCATGCAGTCCAATACCATCAAGCGCAAGCTCAAAGAAGGCGGATGGGTCCTCGGGACCTGCGTCACCGACTACGTCGGCGCGGAAGTCGTCGCCGCACTCAAAGCCGCCGGATTTGACCATTTCTTCCTCGACACCGAGCACGGCCGCCCCAGTTTCGCCGACGTGCAGACGCTCACCCGCGTCGCCCGCGCCGCCGACGTAACGCCCCTCGTACGAGTCACGGTCAACGAATATCACTACCTCGCCCGAACCCTCGACAACGGAGCGATGGGCGTTATCTGCCCGCGCGTCGAGAACATCGAACAAGCTCGGCACATCATCCAGTGCACCAAGTTCCCTCCCCTCGGCAATCGCGGTTACGGCCTGCGCAGCATCGTCACCGATTTCAACTTCAACGGCGCCCTCAAAGAGATGGAGTCCGCCAATGACGAATCGATGGTGATCCTCCAAATGGAGACCCAGTCTTTCGTCGACGACGTGGAGAACATCACCGCCCTGGAAGGCGTGGACGCCACCATGGTGGGCCCCTTCGACCTTTCCGTCTCATTGGGCATCCCCGGACAGTTTGACCACCCTAAATTCTGGGATGCATTCGATAAAATGGTCGAAGCGTGCGACAAAAACGGCGTCGCCCCCGGCGTCCATGCGGGCAATGTAGAGATGCTTCAGAAATGCAAAGAACACGGCGCCCGACTCCTGTTCTGCGGAACGGACGCCTCCGTACTCGTAAACGGCTGGAAGGCCATGCGGGCGGCGTTTCCGGTCGGTGAAGGCCCCAAGGAAGGCGGCGGCGGCTACATGTAGACCGACGCCCGCGAGTTTGCTTCCCGCAGATTTCATGCTAGGGTACGGAGGCTACATTCTGCGGCACGAATTACTCTGTTAAGTCCGCTCTCTTTTTGACGCGGACACACAACGGCACACCATCCTACTTTTCAGAAAACTGAGGCGGCAATGAACCTTTTGGAATCGATCCTAAGCGCACAAGGCGGAGGCGCCGTGCGCGGCCTAGCGCAGAACTTTGGACTCAATGAGGACCAAGCCGCCGCCGCGGTCAAAGGGTTGCTGCCCGCTCTCGCCGGCGGCGTCAAGCGGAATGCGGCGCAGCCGGGCGGATTGGAGAGCTTGCTCGGAGCCCTCGGCAAGGGCGGCCACGAGAAGTACCTCGATCAGCCCGAGACTCTTGGCCGTCCGGAAACCGCGCAGGACGGCATCGGCATTTTAAGCCACCTCCTCGGAAGTAAGGACGTCAGCCGCGCCGCTGCGAGCCGAGCTTCCGAGCAGACCGGAATTGGCTCGGACATCCTCAAGAAGATGCTCCCCGTGGTGGCCTCGATGGCGATGGGAGCCTTGAGTAAGCAGACCGCCTCCAACAGCGCCTTTAGCTCCGCGAGAGCCGGAGCCGCACCTTCCGGTGATCTTATGGGCCTGTTGGGTCCGATGCTCGACGCCGACGGCGACGGTTCGGCAGTCGACGACATCTTCAACATCGCGCGCAAGTTCTTCTAGCTCCGCGAGGATAGGCGATCGTGTTTCGACGAAGAAGGACCACTTCCGGCGGACGCCGCCGTGGAAGGGGCGTCAAGCTCCTGCCCATCGTGTTGTTCTTGCTCTACGCCGGGTACTACTGGTTCGCCAACCAGGAGGTCGTGCCGCACACGGGCCGCACCCAACTTGTGGACATGAATCGTGAGCAAGAAGCGGCGCTGGGCTTTCAGTCCTATCAACAAATTCTGAGTCAGGAGGCGGTCCTGCGTTCCGGGGAGATCGTAGACCAAGTCCGAGAGATCGGCCGCCGCATCGCGGCCGTCTCTGAAGATCCCGGCTTCGACTGGGAATTCAACGTCATCCAGTCCGACCAGGCCAACGCATTCTGCCTGCCGGGAGGCAAGGTCGCCGTTTACACCGGGATCATTCCCGTCGCCAAGAACGTCGACGGCCTGGCCGCCATCATGGGGCATGAGATCGCACATGCCATCGCGCGCCACGGAGCCGAGCGCATGGCTCATCAGAAGCTCATGCAGTTCGGCACCCTCGCCGCTGGAATGGCGTTGAGCGATATGGACCGCACGACGCAGGCCGCCGTCATGGGCGCATTGGGAGTCGGCGCGCAGTACGGCGTCTTGTTGCCGTTCTCCCGCGATCATGAATCCGAAGCGGACTACATCGGCCTGGTCTATGCGGCCAAGTCGTGCTTTGATCCGACCGAGGCCCCCGAGCTTTGGGTCCGCATGGGCGAAGCGAGCGGCGGGGGACAGCCCGCTGAATTCATGTCCACGCACCCCAGCCACGAGACGCGCATCCGTCAACTGCAAGAATGGATGCCTGAGGCGCTCGAACTCCGAGCGCAGCATTGTCAATAATCAACATACGTAGTCAGCACTAAGGAGTTTGCATTTATGGGTTTGTTTGATTTCGTTCGCAACATCGGAAAGTCAATCCTGGGAGATGACGGCGAGCAGGCCGCCGCGATCCAGAAGAACATCGTCGAGCTGCTTGGAGACCGGGTCGAGAACTTGACCGTCCAGTACGAAGACGGACTGGTCTCACTGGGCGGGCAGGTCGACTCGGGCGCCACCAAGCAGAAATGCGTCCTGCTTGCCGGCAACCTGAAAGACGTCGAGAAAGTCAACGACGACCATCTTTCGGTCAAGCCGCAGCCGGAGGCCCCGCCGGAGCCGGAATTCCAGTTCTACACCATCGTCAGCGGCGACACTCTCTGGAAGATCGCGTCCAAGTACTACGGCAACGGCGCCAAGTGGGAAACGTTGTTTGACGCCAATCGTGAAGTGATCCAGAATCCCGACCTGATCTATCCCGGTCAGGTGATTCGCGTCCCGCAAAAAGCCGACTAGTCCCGGTCGATTTCCGCAACTTCCAACGCCCTCCGTCATCCAATGTCTGGAGGGCGTTGATCATGCTGGATATCAAAACGATCCTGGCTCCCGTCGACTTCTCGGACCGCTCCGAACAAGTCGCTCTTCACGCAGCCGAGTTGGCTCGAGTCTTCGACTCAAGACTTCTACTGCTTTACGTTCGGCCGTCCGAACTCTACCCCGCCCTCGCACCCATGGATGTTGTGCTGCCCGCCGACATCCACAAGGAAGAGGAGAAGCGCGCCGCCCAACTCCTCGGCGAGATGGCGGCCCGAATCGCGCCTCAGGGACGCGTCGACTGCCTCGTGCGCGAGGGCGACCCGGCTACCGTCATCTGCCGTACGGCCGAGGAGAACGACGTCAATCTGCTGGTCATGCCGACCCACGGTCGGGGACTGTTCCGGCGATTCCTACTGGGCTCGGTAGCCTCGAAGACCCTGCATGACACCGCTATCCCGATCCTCACCGGCGTCCATCTGGATACGGCGCCTGCGTTCGGCGGCGCGGAGGGGTACCGCACAATAGCCTGCGCCATCGGGCTGGGCGACCACGACCACGCGCGCAAGGTGCTCGCCGAAGCCAACGATTGGGCCGCCGTCCTCGGGGCTCAACTGCACGTCATCCATTCGCCCTCAACCGGCGAACTCGCGGCCTGGGAAGGCGTTCCGGTGGAGACGCCGCAGGAAGTGGAGAAGCGTCGCAGGGACGCCCTCGAAGACATGCTGAAGCAGACTGGGATCGAAGCCGACGTGCATGTAGTAATGGGTAGCCCTGTGGACACGGTCATGCGATCGGTGGAAGCACTTGACGCCGACCTACTGGTCGTCGGCAGGAGCGTCCGATCGAGCGTCCTTGACCGGCCACATGGAGACGGGTACGACTTCATTCGCGAATCTCCGGTTCCCGTACTGAGCATCTGAGGCGCTTTTTTGCATCTCAGGTAAATTCCTAGTATCTGGGCAAGGGGCGGCCCAGTGAACCTAGACCCAGTCGTGCCGGATCAGACGATCGTTCTACTGCAAGCCCTCGCGGTCCGCCCCCCGGGCCCCGGTCCAGGAGGCGGACCGCATAGCGGCCTTCAATTGATCGGTTCGCCTCATACCTTTTGCTTGCTCCTGTGTCTGCTGCTGTACTTCTACGCGCGGTCGACGGCCCGTGGCGACGATCGCACGCGACAAAAGTGGATCGAGTGGGGGCTGATTGCCGGCATGCTATCCGTACTGCTGACGCTGGCGCTTCGCGCTCACGGCCCCGCCCAGATTCCCATAGTTCCGCCGTTGGGAATGCGACTGCTTGAAACCCTGCCTAGTCAGATCGTATCGGTGACGCTCGCCGCCGGCTTCATGCGCTATCTCCTCGACCAGAGACAACCAGCTCAAAAATACTGGATCTGCTCCATGGGAGCCTTGGGCGCCACGGCGTTGATGGTTATGGCTCTGGGCCCAGCCGGTCGTCCGCCGCATCCCATTGACCCATCCATGAATCCTTTTCATCTCCACGGCGCTTTGGACCTAGTGGGGTTCACATGCCTGGCCGTGGGACTAGCGCTGGCGTATCGCCTCGTGCACGGCGGCGAACGGAGACTGATGTTGGCGGCACTGGGATGCATGGCAGCCACACAACTGAGCAGCCTGGTCGGCGGGATGGTCTTATACGGCCCGAGCCCACGGCCGGCCTATCCGCTCGTCCTCACGTTCTCGTCGTTGACGCTGCTCATCTTGACCCACCTATTCATCCGGCAGCGCGCCAAGGAAATTCATACGGACTTAGCGCTCCTCGAAGGAAGAGTGAGCGAGCGAACCAAGGAGTTGAAAGCGGCCCTTGGCCAGTTGGCCGAGGCGAACTCGCTGCTTGAGCAGCAGTCCAACGTCGACGTGCTCACCGGCGCCGGAAATCGTCGCAGCTTCAACGACGCGCTCGCTGAGGAATGGAGTCGGGCTCGGCGCACCGGACAACCGATCACCGTCGCGATGGTGGATTTGGATCGCTTTAAGGAGATCAACGACATCCACGGTCACCCGGTCGGCGACCAATGCCTCAGCGGTCTGGCGAGCGCTCTGCAGAACGCCGCGCGCCGCCCCCCTGACCTCGTGGCCCGCTTAGGCGGCGACGAATTTGCGGTCCTTCTTCCGGAGACTTCCGGCGAGGCTGCGGCGCAATCGCTGGACGACGTTCGGCTGCAGGCGTCCATGCTGACCAGTACCCTTGCGCCCGATCTGGCCATGACGATTAGCGTGGGCGTTGCGAGCTGCGTTCCGTCGGCAGAGAGCGCGCCCGAGGACCTCGTTCGACAGGCGGACAACGCCCTCTATAAGGCCAAGCGGTCCGGCCGCAACAAGGTCGTGCTTTCGGAATCCGGCGCGCTTCAGGTGCTCTGACCCTCCACCTGAAACCTAATTCCCAACCTCTGCTTGCTGCTACTCTGGCTGAGCCCATGGAGGCCAGGCAGCAAGGTTCGCCCGGAGTCCCGACAGCCGATTGGCGCGATGTTTCTTGTGATGGCCAGATCCTCAGGGGCGTTAGCTCGATACTCGGCGATTTCGAGCATTCGTTCGAGGAGGTGTTGGCGGTCGCGGCCCATGTTCGTTATCCAGACGATACCGATCCATTCCTGCCGGACATGGACTGCTGGCTCACATTCCTCACCCGCCAAGAATACGGATTCATCTACGAGACCCAACTCACAGAGACACTTCTGTCCGAACTGCGCATCTTCCTACGCGACGAGCATCTCCGGCTCTACCCGGCGTGGGGGCGTTGGAACATGGAACGGGGATGCGATAGCCGGTTCATCTATCCGCCATGGATCGACGGATTCTCGGTCTACGATTGGCGCAATGAACGGAGAGGCCGCCGCTCGCGATTTAGCCGTCTGATCGGGAGCTATGGATACCCCGCTTCTGAGGGATCACTCGGCCCTACTATCGACTGGCTCATGTCGACAGATCGGGACGATCAGAAACGCCGCTGGGAAGAGACAAGCGCCAATCCACCTCGGCCCACGGCCCTGGGGTCTCGGCGCTCGCGTCACTTCCGTCAATCGAAGCATGGGATTGTTCCAATCGTCGCCTGCTCCGTTGCGTTGGGTATCGGTGCCGCTGGCTGGCCTGAATCTTTCCACTCACTGCAGGGTGTCATCAGTATGTTTCCGCTGGCTCTGTTGGCTTCATCTCCATGGTGGCCGCAACTGTTTTGCGAGACCCGGTTGCATGATCACGGAATTTCCTTCCGCCGCTGGTTCTTCCATGCACGGACCATCTATTACCACGACATCAGAGTGGTGGTGGAAGACGACGCCGGCACTAAGATCATCATTGGAGACGGGGAGTCGATCCGACTTCCCAAGCGGCATACAGTGGCAGGTGTCACGATACGTGACCTGCAACGCCGCAGCCTGGCAATGAGTTGCGCCGCGCAAATGGGTGTACCATACCGTCTTCCCGAAACCACCTGATTCAGCGACAAGCCGCCGCGTAGAGCCGAAAAACGTTCGCGGAGGCGCCGCCCCATTTCACAACCGCCTCCAGCGGCCTTGCTAAGCTCTCAGGCGATGCATCGGTTCGCCTTGGTCCTTCTTCTCGCCGGCGCGCTTTCCGGCCAGGAACTGCACCCCCTCTTCGACGGCAAGTCCCTGGACGGATGGGTCAAGAGATCGGGCGTTGCGGATTACCGGATAGAGGACGGCGCCCTCGTCGGACGAACCAAGGCGGGAAGCCCAAACACGTTCCTGGGGCCGGACAAAGAATATGGCGACTTCGTCCTCGAGTTCGACGTCAAGATGGACCCGCGGCTGAACTCGGGAGTCCAGATCCGAAGCCACGAATACCCGGCTGAAACCAAGACGGTCATTATCAACAACGGCCGACGCGAGCGAACCTTCCCGAAGGACCGCATGCACGGCTATCAAGTCGAGATCGCTGCGGAGTCGGACGGTTCCGCCGGCGGCATCTTTGACGAAGCGCGACGAGGGTGGCTGCAGGATGTGGTCGATCTCCCCGGCTGCTCGACCGCATTCAAGGACGGGCAGTGGAATCGCTACCGCGTCGATGCCCGGGGCGACCGCCTTCGCACTTGGGTGAACGGAGTTGCCTGTGCGGACGTTGTCGATCCGATGGACGCCGCCGGGTACTTCGGATTCCAGGTGCACTCGTTCAAGGGCGATACGCCCGCGGAGGTCGCCTGGAAGAACATTCAGATCGCCGATCTAGGCAAGCACGTCTGGAAGCCCGTCTCGCTCGCGGGCTGGGAGCACCGTGGCGGCGGTTCGGCGTCCGTCGAAGGGACTACGGCGACGTTGACCGCCGAGAAGGGGTCGGCTGGCGGCTTCTTGGTCAGCCCCGGCCGGTACGCGGACTTCACGCTGCGGCTGGAGTATCGAGCTTCGTCGGGCAACAGCGGCGTCTTCTTCCGAGCGATCGACCTCGGCAAGGAGCAGACGAAGGGGATTCGCGGGAACGAGATCGAGGTCGACCCGACCCGCGACCCTGGCGGATTGCAAGAAGTCGCCGGGCGAGGCTGGTTGCAGCACACCGGTCCGTCGGACGAGGCCTACTATTACAAAGCCGACGACTGGAATGAGCTTGTGATCCACGCGCACGGCGGGCGCATCGTAGTCCACGTCAACGGGACCAAGACGGCCGAAGTGAAGAATGATCCGGGCCCGAAATCGGGACACATCGCACTGCAACTAAATTCGCGCCAATCCGACGTGAAGATGGAGTACCGCAACCTTCATTTCCTGTTGCCCGAATAGACGGACAGACCATGCTTCGACTCTCGATCGCACTGCTGTTGGCGGCGCTCCCCGCCCTACCCCAAGCCGAGTACTTCCCGCCCGAGAACCTGCCCTCGGTTGAGGAATTTCCGAACATCGTACTGATCACCGGCGACCACCTCCGTTGGGACCACGTGGCGGCCAACCGGAACCCGGCGATCGTCACGCCCCACATGGATCGTTTAGTGCGAGAGGGCGTCACCTTCACCTCGGCGTTCACCGTCGGTGTGGCGTGTACTCCCAACCGAGCCTCGCTCATGACCGGCCGCTATCCGAATGCCCACGGTCTGGTCTCGAACGGCATCATGATGCCCGAGGACGAAGTAACTTTGACGCATGTGTTGCGCGACGCCGGCTACTACACCGGCCAGATGGGCAAGCTACACTTTATGCCGCACAAGGACCGCAGTCACCGCGAACCCTACAGGCCGTACGGCTTCCACCAGATGCGACTATCGGACGAACCCGGCCCCTACGACGACGCCTTCGGACGTTGGCTGTGGGCCCAGGGTGAAGAGGTTCGCGAGAACGCCCGAGTCGCAATGCCGGGCGAGGCGGGCCGCCGTGGATACTACGTCTTCAAAGGAACCGACGATACGACTCACGCCTCGTGGGTGGCGACGGAGACGATCACCTTTATCCAAGATACGACCCGCCGCCAACCCGACCGGCCGTTCTTCGTGCATGCGGGCTTCTATGCGCCGCATCCGCCGCTCAATCCGCCGCAATCGGCGCTCGACGAATACAAAGGGCGCGAGTTACCGCCGATGCATTGGTCCGAGGAGGAGCTTGATTTGCTGCCGCCCAACTTCGCTCGTGGGATGCAGAGTCTGCTCTCGCGTACCGATGCCGAGTGGGACGACTACCGGCGCTACTTCTACGCCATGGTGACCCATCTCGACCACAACATCGGGAGGATCATCGATGCTGTAGAAGAGGCCGGTGCGCTGGACCGCACGATCTTTGTGGTGACGTCCGATCACGGCGACTACCTGGGCGACCACCGCATCGCCGGCAAGAGCGATCGCCCCTACGACGGCGCCATGCGCATTCCACTGATCTTCCGGGGGCCGGGAGTTCCCAAAGGTGCCAAGACTGACGAACTCGTCGAGATTCTGGACGTGATGCCCACCTTGATGAAGATGCTGGGGCTGAAGCAGACCGCCGGCAATCAGGGCCTCTCGCTCACCGACGTCATGGCTGGGGGCCACGGCCGTAGAACGATCTACATGCAAGGCATGAAGAACAAGATCCTGCGCTCCAAGCGAGCGACTTACGCCGTCTATGCGAACGGCGAGGAGTTGTTGTTCAACCTCGATCGAGATCCCCACCAGTTGCGCAACATCGCGCGGTCGCCCGCTGCGCGCCCGTTGCTCGATGAGATGCGGAAGCTTCTCTTGTTGAAGACCATCGAGACTCGCGATCCGCTCCCGCCCCGGATTCGGCCATACTAACGGTCGATGCGCATCTTGCTTCTAGCCCTCGTCCCGGCCATGCTGTCGGCGACTGATTTCCACGTCTACTACCTCGGCGGGCAGTCCAATATGGACGGCTACGGCTACGTGAAGGAGCTTCCCTCAGAGTTGAAGCGGCAATCCGACGACGTCTACATCTTCCACGGCGACCCGGCGCCGGACACGGACACGCACGGCGGACGGGGCCTTTGGGCGCCGCTACAAGCGGGGCACGGAGTCGGGTTCAGCTCGGACGGCAAGTCGAACACGTACTCGAACCGCTTTGGCATCGAACTCACTCTTGCGCGCAAGCTCAAGGAACTCCATCCGGACCGGAGGATCGCGCTGGTCAAGTATTCCCGCGGAGGAACCTCGATTGATGAGCGGGCCGCCCGCTGGTTCGGCAGTTACGAGCCGGACTTCATCGGCGGCCAGGATGAAGGGGCGGGCGTCAATCAGTACGACCACTTCCTCACGACGATTCGCAACGCATTCGCCGCCGACGACATCGACGGAGACGGCGAGTCTGACCGCTTGATCCCGGCAGGAATCTTGTGGATGCAGGGCGAGAGCGACGGCGCCGCGACGCGGGCCATCGCAGACGCCTACGAGCACAACCTGACTCGGTTAATGAACCTCATGAGAGCGGCCCTTCGCGTGGACGATTTGCCGGTGGTGATTGGAAGAATTTCCGACTCGGGGAACGACAAGAAAGACGGGCGTGTGTGGAATCACGGTCCGGTTATCCGTGCGGCGCAGCAAGCATTTGTCGACTCCGACACGGCCGCCGCTATCGTGACCTCAACCGACGACTACTCCTACTCCGACCCCTGGCACTACGATTCGAAGGGGTATATCGACTTTGGAGCGCGCTTCGCGGAGGCGCTGGAACTGTTGGCCCAGTGAGCTTCGAACTACCTCGCTTCTATCCGATTTTGGATACCGGCGCCCTACAGCAGCGCGGCCTGGATGCGCTGACTGTGGCCCAAGAACTGGCGGACGCCAAGGTGGGCATCGTGCAGTTCCGGCACAAAGGAGACTTCCATCGAGACGCGTTCGATCTCGCCGAACAAGTGGGCGAAGTTGTCCGCGAGGCGGGCGCCCTTTACTTCATCAATGACCGCGTGGACGTGGCTCTGATGCTGGGTGCGGACGGCGTCCATGTGGGCCAAGAAGATCTCCCTCCGAGCGCCGTGCGGAGGGTGGCTGGTCAACGATTGCTCGTTGGGTTGTCCACACACAATGAAGAGCAACTCCGGGCCGCCGCCGACGAACCCGTAGACTACGTCGCGCTGGGGCCCTTATTCGGAACCACGTCGAAGGACAATCCCGATCCGACGGTGGGCGTCGACGAATTGAAGCGTCTGTCTGGATCGATGCGGAAACCGATGGCGGCGATCGGAGGAATTTCGCGCGGCAACGCGGGGCAAGTCCTGGAGGCGGGAGCCGACTCTGTGGCGGTCATCTCCGATTGGTTGGAAGGGGACCGCGTTCGAGCGATCGAGCAGTGGTTGCAGGTATGAGGCCCGTGCTGCTGTGCTACAGTCTCGAAGTTTACGAGTAGAGGAGAACGAAATTTGGCAGCTCCACGAGCCCAATGGGGATCGCGACTTGGTTTCATTTTGGCCGCCGCAGGATCGGCGGTCGGTCTCGGCAACCTCTGGAAATTCCCCTACGTAACAGGCGAGAACGGCGGCGGAGTCTTTATCCTCGCCTACCTCGTGTGCGTCCTGATTGTGGGCTTGCCGGTGATGGCCGGTGAGATTATCGTCGGCCGATCCACACAAAAATCTCCGCTGAACGCGGTGCGTCAACTCACGGCCGACAGCGGCGTTTGGAAGGCCTTTGCTTTGCTGTGGGCGTTTGCAGCCATCTCGCTGCTTTCCTACTACAGCGTGATCGCCGGATGGGCGCTGCACTACGCGTTTATCTCGCTCACCGGGCAACTCTCTTCGGTAGGCGCGGAGAACGTACAAGGCGTCTTCAACGACCTGTCGAGTGACGGCCCGCTGCAGTTGTTCTGGCACGTAGCCTTCATGGCGTTGACGATGGGCGTTGTGTTGGGCGGCGTCCAAAAAGGGATCGACCGCTCCTCACGTGTGTTGATGCCGGCCCTGCTTCTGATGCTGCTGGGGCTGGTGATACGGGCGGCGTTCCTGCCGGGATTCGGCGAGGGGCTGGAGTTCGCGTTTGGAATTCGGCCGGAGGAGTTTCGTGCGGAGTCGGCGCTGGCAGCGCTGGGACAGGCGTTCTTCAGTCTGTCGATCGGCATGGGCACGATGATGACGTACGGCAGTTATCTCAAGCGAGACGACGACGTCATGAATTCCGCGATCCAGATCTCGGCTCTGGATACGGCGGTGGCGATCCTCGGTTCGCTGGTGATCTTCCCGATCATTTTCACGTTCGCGGAGCTCTCGCCGGGCCAAGGACCGGGGCTGTTGTTTGCGAGCATTCCTACGGGATTGATCCAGATGCCGGGGGCCTGGTTCTTGCTGTCGGTGTTCTTTGTGTTACTGGTTTTCGCTGCACTGACCAGCGCAATTTCACTGTTGGAAGTGCCGGTGTCGATCCTGATTGACTCGATGGGGTGGACGCGCAAGAAGGCCTCGCTGATGGCCGGAATAGCCGTTACGGCGTACGGTGTTCCGTCGGCGCTGAGCGGCAGTTTCCTAGGCGGCCTGGACGGGCTGGTCTCGAACGTAATGTTCCCGCTGGGCGGAATTGGAGTGGCGTTGTTTGTGGGATGGCGGATGGACGATGCGATCCGGCACGATCATTTCCTTTCCGGGACGCGATACGCTTTTGCCTATAGCGGCTGGTTGTTCTTGATGCGGTTCGTGGTCCCGGTGGGGATTTCGATCGTGTTCTACAACGCCGTAGTGCCCTACTTCACGCAATAGAGCGTGTCAGGTCTTTGTCATGGCACTGACATTTTCGGGTCTCCAGACCGCCATAAGTTGTTGATTGTTCGTTCTGGGGCGCGCCGTTTTGACGTGGCCCTGACGCGGTCTACGGCATAAGTTGTTTTGTTTCAATAGTGGCTTCGGCTGTCAGGGAACTATGGGTGTCTGAAGGCGGCATCGATCAGGGCTAGCGCTCCTAAGGGGCTTTGTTTGTGGGAGTTAACTATTCTCATGGGGTTCTCCTTGCGTGTCATGCGTTCGGGGTTGGGGACCGGAGAGGGGTGCGCCCTCTTCCCTCACGCACTCTCCCGCGACGCCGCGCAACTTCTCCAAGCCTTAAAACTGGGGAGTCGATTGTGATCTTCGAAGACGCCCCGGGGCTTACGTCTCCATTCGGCCGTCGGGGCTTAGTCTCAGGGTAGAGGTCGGAGTAAGGGGAATCGGGTGCGCGGCAGCGAAAGTGACTGAATTGATTCGGTTGGGGAGCGTGTGACGAGCGATCTCTTGTGGGAGACTTTGCCCCCATTGAATTATGAAGAGCTTCGTCCCCTCTTGGGCCCGCTCTTGGCCGAACCTCCAGGCCTAAGGCCGGACCAAGCTCCCGTCCATTCCCCGCACCGTCGTCCAGTCGGCGTTGGTGTGATCATCCGCCAGCGGGTACTTCGCCGCGATCTTCTCGTCTAGATCGATGCCCAGCCCGGGTTTGTCCGACCCGTACAGATATCCGCCGCGGAGTTCCGCGGCGCCCGGCATCATCTCGCGCACCTCTTCAGGAAAGTCGTTCTCTTCCTGGATGCCGAAGCTCGAGATCGACATATCCACGTGGTACGCGAGCAGTTGGTTGATCGGATCGTTCTCGCCGCCCTCCTGGAAGGCCGTGCGGCAGCCGAACTGCTCGCATAGCGCCGCAATCTTCTTCGCCTGCGTGATGCCTCCGATCATCCCTACCCGCGTACGGATGAAGTCGATCAGGCCCTCGGCGATCATCGGACGCCACTCCTGCGGCGAGGTGAACAGCTCGCCCATCGCCATCGGCGTGGTGCACTGCCGGCGGATCATGCGGAAGAACTGGATCTGCTCCGGCGGCAGGATGTCCTCCACGAAGAACATCTTGACGTCTTCGAGCCGCTTGGCCAGCTCCATCGCCGAGGCGGGAGAGAGGTGCTCGTGGACGTCGTGGAGGAACTTTACCTCCCAGCCCATCTTGTCGCGTAGGTGCTGGAAGAGCTGGGGAATCGTGTCTACGTAAAGCTCCTCGTCGAAGGCCTGACCGGAGTAGCCGCTCTCGGGCCGGCTGCCCTTGCCGGGCGCGACAAAGCCGCCGCCGCCGTAGCCGCCCATCTGGACGCGGACGTGCCGGAAGCCTTTCTCGTGCCAGTCCTGGGCGCTCTCGACGCAAGCGTCCATCGTGGGGCCGCCCGCGTGGGCGTAGCAGGGTACGGCGTCGCGCGCTTTACCGCCCAGCAGCTCGTAGACGGGCATGCCGGCGCGCTTGCCCTTGATGTCCCATAGGGCGGAGTCGAGCGCCGTGGTGCAGACGTTGGTGATCGGCCCGTTGCGCCAGTAGGAACGTTGGTAGTTCCACTGCCACATGTCTTCGATGCGGTCGGCAGGCTTGCCGATCCAGAACGGCTTGTAGTGTTTTTCGAGAGCGGCTCTAGCGGCCCAGGCCAGATAACGGTCGTTGGCCGATCCGATGCCGTAAAGGCCGGGCTCGGAGGTCTCGACTTTGATGAAGACCCAGGAGTAGTGCGGCCGCGGACTCACGCCGATCACCTTGACGTCGGTGATCTCGACTGGCGGCAGCCCGCGGGTGGCCTGAGCGTAGAGATCGGCTGAGCGCAGCATCCAGGGGGCGATGGCGAGGGAGCGGAGAAAGTTGCGTCGACTGGGCATCACGGGCGCTAGTGTAGCGTTCCGTGTAGGTGCGGAGATGGTCGCGAGGCCAAGTGTGTGGGCAGCTTGCCGAGACTTGAGGCCCCGGTGGCAAGAAAGGGCCGCCCCGGTGGGCGGCTCTTTGAGCGAAAAACTGGGGACATGGCTTGGAATGGGCGGGGCGTAGCGCAGCTTACGCCATAAATGCAGTTGCGGCGGCTTCGCGGGCTCCTTTTTACTGACTTGGGATACGCCTACGAGCCCGAGCCGCGAAATCGGGCGTTGTCCCCGGTTCTTTGTCCCCGGTTTTGCTGGTTTTCCTGTGTCGCAAGTCCGGTGTGCCGTGGTGCCGTTGGCGCATTCACAGGCGCAGTCGCAGGTGCTGCGGTCGAGGCGTTCTCCCAGTATCGGGCTGGCGAAGGCTATGACCGTCGTAAACTTGTTGGAGCCGGTGCGCGCGGAGGCACCATTGGCATGGCGGCTGGTGCAACGGCAGGAATGAGCGCTCTCGGGCAGGAATCGGCGCTGGCGTTCGGAAGCGCTGTCGGTGGTGCGATGGATCGCCAGGTTGACGGCGATCCTAGTACGGATGCTGGGGCTCCGGTGCTTATGGGCGTTGATGCTGGTGCCGGTTTCGTCGGCGGGTACGCGGCTGGAGGCGTAGGAGGTCTTGCTGCCGGTCAGGCGGAGGTTACGGCAGTATCCGCCCAAGTAGCCCGAGCAGAGGCCGCTCGCCGAGGTATAGCAGCGGCCGCATCCGGAGATAGCGCCGGTATCGCCGCAGCCGCTTCGGCCGCCCAAGCGGCTACACTTGAGGAGGCGATCGTGGGGCTGGCCGCTGGTCAAGCGCCGGGCTTGGCACGTTCCTCTGCCAGTGCTGCTACTGCTTTTTCGCTCAGTCGACTCTACGACTACTTATTCGGAACTGCGGCAGATGCCCCGGATCAGGAATCCGACTCGGCCGAGGAGACCGGCCAGTGAGCATTCCGTCTCAGGCTGAGAATACCTCGGCTGCAGTCTACCGCTCGGCAGTCTCATATCGAATCTTGCTCTGTGTTTGTGGTGCTAGTGTCGTCGCACTGGTCCTTCTAGGCTTCTCAGCCGGTCTGCCCGGCATGGTATTGCCTACTGTAGGGACGTTGACGGCGTTCGGGTCCCTTCTGGCAATCGTTCAGACTCTCCGGTTTCAGGTCGCTATCTCCAAGTCGAACATCTCAGTCTCTGGATTGTTCGGTCCACGATTGCGGCGGGAGTTCAGCGAGATAGAGGGGATATCCGCAGATATCGACGGTCGAATTGTGTTGTTCTTTGACGGGTGGGATGGGATGAGCAGGATAACTCGCTCCTGGCACGGAGTATTGGACAACTTCGATCTGACCGACCGGTTTGTGAAACTGCCACTTGCTGCTAGTAAAGATAAGGCGCTCCGTGCTTATCTGGGTGCTGGCATCCGACGCCCGTGAGGGGGCGTAACCGGGCGTAACCGGGGGCGTAACCGGGGGGGCGTAACCGGGCGTAACCGGGACAGGCTCAATTCCGAGGGATTCGAGGGGGGCTTGGCTGCTGAGCGTTGTGGACCTTACACTCAGATACCTCGAACGTGCCTTGTCTTACGCTTTTGGGTGAACTAGGACCGAGCGGCGACAGGTTCCGGTTCTAAGGTACAGACCGGACGGATGGGTAACAGATCAGACCGGACGGATAGGTAGCACCATGGCGAGATGCCATGGAAGGAGACCTGTCCAGTGGACGAGCGAGC
>Ga0070727_10001500_pt1 | contig 24609 bp, 8 predicted proteins | sample tdAd472_FD_66722 | JGI IMG/M metagenome (GOLD analysis project Ga0070727, IMG submission 66722) | Marine sediment microbial communities from the Atlantic coast under amendment with organic carbon and nitrate - tdAd47.2 | ecosystem: Environmental > Aquatic > Marine > Coastal > Sediment | place...
CAGATCATCACCTGGGCCGCCAATCAGCGTGTCCGCGCCCGAACCACCGATGATCCGATCGTTACCGGCGTTGCCCTCAATCCGGTCGCTGCCACCACTGCCGACCAGCACGTCACTCCCGTCCGAACCGATCAGCGTGTCGTTACCGCTGCCGCCGTCGAGCGTGACCGACGTCAGCCCTGCCGTGAAGAACGCGCTCACGTCAATCGTCTGAGCCGCCCCTCCGCCGGTCAGCTCCGTCCTCTCGGCACTGATGATCGTGTCGTTGCCGCGACCGGCCATCGTTGAGTTCGTCAACGTCACGTTACCGGTAAAGGACTCGCGAATGAGATCGTTTCCGTCGCCGCCGTTCAGCGTGTCGTTTCCGTCGCCACCATCGAGCGTGTCGCCCGTCGAGCCTTGCCCCCGGACGAGATCGTCGCCGGCGTTACCAACGAGTTCATCCTTACCAGAACCTCCATTGAGCGTGTCGTTCGCCACGCCTCCGAGCAGTACATCATCCCCGCCATTGCCGGTCAGATTGACAACCCCGGTCGCGAGCGACGCATCGAACCGGTCATTGCCATCGCCGCCCGCAAACACGATTGGAGTCGTCACAACCCCGCCGGTGTCGAGGACCGTGACGATGTCGTCACCAGTTGATCCTGAGATTTCCAGCACTGATACCGAATCGGCAGACTGACGCAACAGGTCGGGAAAGCCGGGGACTCCAGCCACTCGCAACACCAGGTCGTCGCCATCCCGGAGGATTTCGTAATTGCCGCCGGCTGGCAATTCGATCGACGCCGGCTGGGGCTGAGGCGGGCTCAGAAACAGAAGATGCACGGCACCGCGACTGGCGTCCTCGACCAGAATGCCTGAGTCATCGCCGGAAGCTCCGACGGCCAGATCGGCCACGCCATCGCCGTTCAAATCGCCCAGTGACGTCACTGAACTTCCGAAGAAGTCGTCCTGATCGAGGATCGGGCCGTTGGGCGTGTTGCCGTCGATCTCCACCGACTGCTTGACACTCCCGTCCGAATTCAGCAGCAACACATGCACCGCACCAGCACGCGAATTCAATGAATCTGCGGGTCGATCGCCAGTAGCTCCGACGACGAGATCGTTCACACCATCGCCATCGAGATCCCCCAGCGCTGTTACCGAGCCCCCGAACTGGTCCCGATCGTTGAGACTGGGACCGTTGGGCGTGCTGGAGTTGATCTCCACCGTCTGCTTCACGCTGCCGTCCGCGTTCAGCAGCAGTACATGCACAGAACCCCTGGCAAGACCGCCGGTGTCATCACCAAATGCTCCGACGGCGAGATCATTCACGCCGTCCCCGTCGAGGTCTCCCAACGACGCCACTGAGGCACCGAACGCGTCTCCATCATCAAGGTTGGGCCCGTTGGGTGTGCTGGCGTTGATCGCCACCGTCTGCCTGACGCTGCCGTCGGCGTGCAGTAACAGCACATGAACTGCACCGCGTTCCGCAAAAGCGCCAGTACCACCCGTGTCATCATGGATGGCTCCGACGGCGAGATCGGGCACACCATCACCGTCCAGATCACCCAGTGACGTCAACGAACTCCCGAAGAAGTCCTGGAAACTGAGGCTGGGGCCGTTGGGCGTGGTGGCGTCAATCTTCACTGACTGTTTGACGCTGCCATCGGCATTCAGAAACAGCACATACACCGCGCCACGACTGTCGTCATCGCTGATGGCCCCCACGGCGAGATCGACCACGCCGTCGCCATTCAGATCGCCGAGCGACGTCACCGATTCGCCGAACCGATCGTTGGGCGTGAGGCGGTCGATCTCGACCGTCTGCTTGACACTGCCGTCGCCATCCATGAACAGCAGATGCAGATTGTCATCGCTGTAGGATGCGGCAGCGAGATCGTTGATACCATCGCCGTTGAAATCACCCAGTGACGCCAACGCATAGCCGAACCGGTTGCCGGCAACGAGGCTGGGGCCGCTGGGTGTGCTGAAATTGATCTCGACTGTCGACTGTGGCAATCCGCTGCCGGGAGCGGTGATCGCGAATGTGTAATCCTCAACCTCGCCATCACTGGCCGCGCCGGTTGAGTTTTCCGCCGCCACGTCGGTGCTCAGGCGGAATCGAGCGTACGTTGTTCCTGTGGAGCCAGCAGGAATCGTCGGGAACGTCAGAGTGAAGCGACCATCCGTCGTGCTGTCCGGCACACCAACTGAAGCTCGCTCGGTGACGTTGTCGAACACGCCGTCCTGGTTGTAGTCAATCCAGCCGTAGAGTGTGGCCACGCTGCCCGTGGTGTTGGTCGCCAGCAACGTGATTGTGGGCGCAGCACCTTCCGTCCCCAGCAGGTCCAGCGGATCGAGCACCCCGTCCTCGTCATCCGGCAGTGCGGCGTTCACATCGTCCGCATTGGCTCGCGCGTTCTGCAGCGTGCCGTCCTCAGAACCATCAACCGTGTCACCGAGAAACAGATCGGCGACGACGTCGTGGCGCGGCCCGTCGCTGGCCTCGGTCGTTTCGTAGTTGCCCGAGCCCGTTCCGGCAACCGCATCCGGCGCGTCGCCAAAGTCCACCGGCGGTCGTGCAGCGAGGTTCAGGATGTAGACCGCTCCTCCGCCCGAAACAAAACTCCCACCGTATTGAGTGATGGCATCGTTCTCATCGGCAATCGCTCCGACGACGATATCGGGCACGCCATCTCCGTCCAGATCACCCAGTCCCGACACAGCGCTGCCAAAGTTATCGCCGGTGTCCAGGGAGTCGTCGGCCAGGCCGCCCAGGTCGTCGCTGATCTTCGTATGGCTCTTCACTGTCCCGTCTGAATTCAGCAGCAGCACGTACACCGCACCTTCGGAGCCATCTAACTGGGCACCATCGGAGTCTGCATCGTTCTCATCATTGGGTGCCCCGACAACGATGTCGGGCACGCCGTCACCGTCCAGATCCCCCGGCCCCGCCACTGCAGAGCCAAAGTGGTCCTGGTTGCCGAGGGACCCGTCGTTCAGCCCGCTCAGGCCGTTGCTGATCCTGACCTGATTCTTCACCGTGCCGTTTGAGTTCATCAACAGCACATAAACCGCGCCTTCGTTGACACCGGTTGTTTGGTCAAAGCGCGCCCCAACCGCGATGTCGGCCACACCATCGCCATCCAGATCACCGATCGTCGCCACCGCACTCCCGAAATTGTCTCCAGCGTCCAGCGAATCAGCGGCCAGACCACCGAGACCGTCGCTGATCTTCACCTGACTCTTCACCGTGCCGTCCGAGTTCATCATCAGCACATAGACCGCGCCTTCGCTGTAATCACCATTTTCATCTCCCTGTGCTCCGACTGCCATGTCGGGGACGCCGTCGCCGTCCAGATCCCCAAGTCCTGCCACCCCGGTACCGAACAGGTCAAAAGGTTCGAGCGAAGGCGTCAGGCCGCCCGCGCTATCATTGATCCTCTGCTGGCTTTTCACGGTACCATCGGAGTTCAGCAGCAGTACATAGACGGCACCTTCACTGGGACGGTCGATACTTCCGCTCGTGCCGAACGCTCCGACAGCCATGTCGGGCACACCATCGCCATCCAGATCCCCGAGCCCGGCCACTGCGGCGCCAAATTTGTTCGACGGTCCCAGAGAGCCAGCGGTCAGGCCGCCGAGACCGTCGCTGATTTTCACCTGACTCTTCACGGTCCCGTCGGAGTTCATCATCAGCACGTAGACCGCGCCTTCCTGAGCATCCGAGCCCGCGTCGTTCTCATCGTTGAACGCCCCGACGGCGATATCCGCGACTCCGTCGCCATCCAGATCCCCCAGTCTGGCGACCGCACTGCCGAAAGAGTCAGCAACATCCAGCGTGCCAGCGGCCAGCCCCCCCAGATCGTTGCTGATCTTCACTTGGCTCTGCACCACACCGGTGCTCGGAGCGGTGATGGTGAACGTGTAGTCTTCGACCTCGCCGTCGCTGGCAGCGCCTGTCGGTTGTAACCCGGCGTCGTCGGTGGTCAGCCGAAACCGCACGTAGGTTGTCCCGGCCGAGCTGCCTAGAATGGCAGGAAACGTCAGCGTGAATGGCTCGTTGATCGAACCGTCCGGGACAATGACCGCCGCCCGGTCGAACGAGGTAAATTCGCCGTCCTGGTCGTAGTCAATCCAGCCTGTCAGACGCGCATTGCTGCCGGTGGTGTTCGTCGCCAGCAGCGTAATTGTCGGCACGGAGCCTTCCGGCCCGAACAGCTCCAGCGGATCGAGCACGCCGTCTTCGTCATCAGACAGCGCACCATCAACGTCGTCCGCGTTCGCCTGAGTGTTCTGCAATGTGCCATCATCGCTGTCGACCGAGGCACCCAGAAACAGCCCTGTCACAATTGTGTGACTGGGTCCGTTGTCGGCCGCGAGAGTTTCATAGTTCCCGCTGCTGGTTCCCGGTTCGATATCCGGCGCGTCCCCGAAGTCGATGGTCAGAAGCACACGAGGCTCCAGCCTGTCCGTCGTCGACATTGCCAGGCTGGGACTTCCCGTCCGCAGTCTCCCGACGCGTCTGCGGGAGACTCGAGAAACTCTGCGAGCGGAAGCCTTCAGGGCCGTCAGCCAGTTCGTAAGCGTCGACAGACGCCGGGGAGCACTCGAATCACTCGCGCGAAAACAGGCGAGCCAGGCACGCAGCTTCATGGAAATTCTCACGATACGATTGCTGGTAAACTGGCCCGACACGATTGAGTCGCGTTCTGGAGGGGAATCCGAATTCGGGGCGATTGCGGACAGAGTGGACCATGAGTTTCTGTGGATGCGGGAATTGGCACCGGGCTGGTGCCCGTTGACAGGAGCGGCGACGGGCAGAACCATGCGGGAGAATTGGGCCGGACCGGGAAGCTCAGTGCCTGAAAGCGCATCAATGGCGTCGCGCGATACTCAATTCGTTTTCAACCGACTGCAGTGCGGGGACGAACAGGCTGCGCGAGAGGTGTTTGACCGTTACCTGCGGCGGCTGGTCGCTCTGGCCCGGTCCCGACTGTCGGACAGGCTGCAGCAGAAAGTCGATGCCGACGACGTCGTGCAGTCGGCGTTTCGGTCCTTCTTTATCCGCGTTCGAGACGGCCAGTATGTCATTGAACGGTCCGGCGAACTGTGGAGCCTGCTGGCGTCAATCACGCGGAACAAGCTGCTCAAGAAAGCAGAGCACTTCCGTCAGCAGAAACGCGATCTTCAGCGCGACCGCGCTCTGACAGTGAGCGACGATTCGTCCTGCGATCAGGCCTTCATCGTTGAGCCAACCATCGAAGAAGCCGCTGCCCTGTCGGATGAAGTCGAGTTTCTGATGAGAGAACTCGTTCCCCGGCAACGCACCATGCTGGAGCTGCGACTGCAGGGGCAGACGATCCCGCAGATTGCCGATATGGTCGAACGGTCAGAACGAACCGTGAGACGGTTTCTGATTCAGTTTCGGCAGCAACTGGAAGAGCGTCTGCACGAGCTGGATGCGAATTGAAAGCGCCACCGCGCCACCCGACCCCGGCGCGACAGCATGATCGCCCCATTGTCAGGGAACCGTGTCGCCAGCCGCGCTCACCCAGGTTGCTCCGAGAATCGCCGCGTCGTAACCGTTTCCGGATGAGTCGTGCAGTACGTCGCCGGCTCCTTCATGAAAGTCGTACAGCAAGACAGTCTGTTCGTCGGCGACGAAATCAGCGGGCTCGAATTCTTCCGGGTACCGCACGCCGCGGGACAGGCGAAAACGATCAATGAGACCGCCGAAAACTGACTTGCCAACACCTCGTCGGCCCAGCGTCAGCTGATCAGCACTCGCGCTTTGCAAAGCCTGTGTCAGGAACGCATGGACGGATCGGCTGGGAAGATTCCGAAACGAAAGCGGTCCGGGAGATCGGCAGCCGTTCACAAACAGCTCCAGTTCCTGCCCATTCCACTGACCGACCAGATGGGTCCGCCGATCGTTGAGGACCGTTCCGGGCCATTGCGAGTTGGCGTTCACGCCACGACGTTCAAACCAGACCTGAAATGCGTACGTTTCGTGATAATTCCGGATGCTCAACGACAGCGGCCCCACCTGTGCTGCGACGCGTTTCCAGTCAACGCCCTCAAACGCCGGATCAGGAGTCAGCCAGATTTCCATCGCAAACGGCTGCGTAAAGTCAAAGTCGATCCACGGAACTGCAACGTGAGCTTCCGGTTGATCGAACCTCAGAGCAGGACCAGTGCGAGCCGGCAAGCGCTCCTGAATCTGTTCGAAGAATCGTTCAGCGAGCCGCGCGTAGGCACCTGGCTGATTCATCGTTGCGACTGCGACGCGCGAGGCCCCGTTGACCTCTGCATGATTCTCCCGCCCACTGGAATCAACAGCCGTGCTGCCCGCGGTCTCGTCGAAGTGGTACAGGCCCAGCGTGTGTTCGTCCGGTTCGAAGCGAGGCTGCGGAGCAAACCTTCCGGAATAGCGAGCTGTGTCAGAGATGCGGACTTCGTCGATCTCTCCATGAAACCAGAAGTTGGAAGAACCGGAGTCGGCGTCTTTCGTGTACCGGGTGCCGATGAGAAACGGACGCTCGATGAAGGGGATCGTACCGAGTGTTTCCGCTCCGTCCGATTGCCGTTCGCCATCCAGATACAGCTGCAGCGTTGATTGATCCCAGACGACAGCGACGTGTGTTCGCCGATGTGGGAACTCGCCTGTTGCGGCGACCTCGGCAATCCAGCGACCGTTGTTGCCAATGCGAACCAGCCAGTTCTTCGCGGCTGCCCGCTCGTCATATGACTGATGCAGGTAGATGCCTGAGTCGGTCGCGTTGGAGACAATCGCCCCGTTGCCATACGGGTTCGCGGGCGACACCCAGGCTTCAATCGTGATGGGATGCGATCCGTCATAGACGATCGGAGTCGCGACGTAGTCGTCAACACCGTCAAATGAGAGAGCGAAACCGGAGAGGCGACTGGCGGTCAGTTGAGCGGCTTTCGAAGCCTGCGTTTTCTCGTCTGAGATTCCACGGGACCTGTTGCCGTCTGAATTCGTGAAGTGACTGGCCGCAGCGACACAGACGATTACGACGGCCACGAGAGATGCGGCAGCGGTCCACTTCGAGCTGCCTCGAGTTTTCTGGCGAGCCGGCCTAGCTGGACGACTGCCGGACCGGGTATCGAGAATCGCACTCAGGCGTTCCGCCACTTCGGACATCGACATCGGACGCCCTGCAGGCTCCTTCGCCAGCATCTGCAGACAGAGTTGCTCAAGATCAGGATGGACGTCGACACCAAGATCCGACAGAGCCGGAGGGGCGTCGCGGGCACTCTTGACCATGATCGAGCTGGCCGAGCCTGTAAACGGCAGCCGCCCTGTCAGCGCTTCAAACAGCATGACTCCCAGACTGTAGATATCTGACGACGGACCAACGCCGCTGGCTCTGCCCTCAACCTGCTCGGGAGACATGTAGGCCGGTGAGCCGAACGTATCGTCCGTCCGCGTAATCCGCTCGTCTTCGGGAACACGTTCACGAGCGGCGAGACCGAAATCCATGACGATCGGATGTCCGCTGGCATTCAGCATGACGTTTGATGGCTTGAGATCGCGATGCACAATCCCGGCATCATGAGCGGCCTGCATGGCTCGCGCAACGCTGACGAACAGTGTGACAATTTCCGCGACGGAGACGTCACGTTGATCCTTCAGGAACTCACCGAACGTCGGCCCGTCAATGTACGCCATCGTGAGAAACGGCTGTCCGTTCATCTCACCGGTATCAAACACCGGGCAGATTCCCGAGTGCTGCAGGACGGCTGCCGCTCTGGCTTCGTTCACAAAGCGTTCCCGAACCCGTCCACTGTCGACCGCGTGCGGAATTTTGAGCGCGACCCGACGCTCCAGCTGAGTGTCCTGGGCCAGAAAGACTTCTCCCATTCCGCCTTTGCCCAGGCGTTTCAGAATTCGATAGCGCGACAGGTGCGTCGTTCCACAGACAGTTGTGTTCTCTGCGACAGGCGTTGAACTCTCAGTGACTTCCCCGGTATTCGGCCCCCAGTGACACGTTTCGATTCCGTCCTGATCACGTTTCAGCTCGTGACGCACAGCTTCCAGAGCCGCCGCAACTTCGGCGTTCTCCCCGAACCTCCGCGAGTACGAATCAATGGCGGGACTGTCACCCCAGCGGTGGCGAATCCGGAACTCCTCGGCGATCAGCCCGATCGGGATCAGGCCATTGTGCAGAACTTCCGGCCAGCACCGTGCATAGTCTTCGACAAGCGGTCGCTGACCAATCGCCTGCGGGGCAGCCTGCTCATCAGCCGGGGAACTTTCGCTTTCAACAGCGTCTCCGTCGCGGGAAATGCTCGCCCGTCGCCACCGATACTCCATATCGATCGCGATCAGTTCCAGAAGAAGCGGTCGCTGTTCATTGCAGGAGACTCCGGAACCTTCAAGAAACGGCCCGAGTTCCGGCGCACTGTCGCTGCCGCGCCAGAGACAGTCGAACTGGTCAAGGATTCCGTCGAGATTGACCATTGGACGCTCGAAGTCCCTGAAGTGTTGATTGCCGGACGGGATCTGTTGCCTGCCACCATTTCTATCGAATGTTGCGATCGACGTTCGACGGGCAAGTGAGACATCAGCATGCGGACGATCCGCCCTCCAGTTGAGAACGATGTCGTTCTCTGGGTGAATCCCAAAACACGACAGGCTTTGGACACGCCGCAAGACACCTCAGTGGGATTTCCTGAAAGTCTCTGAGCAATGCGAATCTTCAGGTTGCGAAATCACAACCGCAGCCTCACCACGGTTCCGCGACACGGAAGCATCTGGAACGACGCTAAGGAACGCGTCCGAAACAAGTTCCCCAAAGTGGCGCCTCGCTCCGCGAGGTCGGCCTGGTGGCTGGGCAGGCCTCGCGGAGCGAGGCGCCACTCTAAAAAGAGAAGTCGTTTTGGACGCGATCCTAATCCGAAAGGCTCCTGAGGTACGCATACAGATCGGCCAGATTCTCGGGCGTTGCGTCCTTCAGCAATCCGGTCGGCATCAGGGACTGCGGGAGCTGGCGGCGGAATTCGATGTCGCGCGTGGCGATGCGGAATGTCTGGTTCGTCGAGTTCCTCAGGATCAGCCCGTCGACGGATTCGTAAATGATCAGGCCGGAAAAGACCTTGCCATTCTGCGTCTCAATCATGGTCGTCTGGTAGCGATTCGGGACGTCGCGGTTGGGATCGGCGATCGCCGTGAAGAGATCGTCGCGTGAAAAACGCCCGGCAACTCCAGACAGGTCCGGACCGAGCGCCTGCCGTCCGCCGTGGCACTGAGCACAGGACCGCTTTTCGAAAAACGCCTTGCCGCGGGTCGCATCGCCGGACTGCCAGTCGACCGCGACGAGAGTCTCACGCAGCGCGGCCAATCCAGCTCCGCCGGTGCCACTCAATTGTGAGGCATGACCGGGGAACGTCGTTGCGGCCCAGTCGGTCCAGTGGTCAATGGCGGCGCGTTGGTCCGCTTCCTGCGCTCCGTCGGGAAGCCTGCCGTCAACGAGCATCGCGAATCCGAACTCGCGCTGCGAATTGCGACGGAGCAACTCAACGACGTGGTCGCGCAGAGCGGCCTCGTTCTTGTCCGCCCCCAGCCGCCGCAGGCAACGCACGAGAGCGACGTTCTCGCCAGCGTCGACCGATGAGGGCAGTTTGGCCAGCGCATCGAAACACGCGCCGAGCACCTCGGGCTGCGACGCTTCAAGCCCCTGCACAAACAGCGGTCGATCCACTGTCTGAGGATTGCCGGCGAGAACAACAAGCACGGCTCCGCGCACGCTGAAGTTCTGAAACTGACTGCGAACCAGTTCGCGATGCTCAGGCCGATTCGACTCCCCGAACACGAAGATCACGTCATTCGTCCACGGATACTCGTCGCCGATTTCCGTCACGCGATTGGCGAACGCAGCAATGGCCGGCTGCAGAGCTTCCGGCGGAAACTGGCTCATGTAGAGCACGTGCCCCGGTTCGCCAAAGCCAGGCTGCGCGACAATCGTCTCCGGCAGCGACTCGTCAAGTTCCACCAGCTTTTCATACAGCTCTTTGAAGCGGTCGTCCCAGTTGCTGTCCTGATGCAGCTTTCGTTGTCGCAGCTTTGCTTCGATGCAGACCAGTCCGCGCGCGATGGCCTCGCGATGTGCTGCGTCGCGGAGCGCCGGAATCCGAGCAGCCACAATGAGATAATGGACATCCCGCGTTGGATGCGAATCGACCGTCACCTTCTCCAGCACGCGCGACAGCAGCGCGGCATTGAATGGCTGCAGCACGGCCAGCAGTCGGCCGAGTTCCTCATCAAGTCGTTCGTCACCGGTCGGAAACTGCTCGGCCAGTCGAACCCGATACGGGTCGAGCACTCGTTCCACATTCGACAGATCAATTGCTGACGCGTAGCCATCGAACACCGCCGGCAGCTTGCCTTCCGGCGTCAGGTCGCCGAGCGCCAGCTGCATCAGGCGAACGGCCTCCAGCCGCGTTTCGGTCGGCAGATCACTCGATTCCAGCAACCGGCTTCCCGTTTCAAACGCTCGCAGATTGAAGCCCGGATCGCGGCCCAGCGACCCGAGAGCGGCTGCGATTTCCCCGTTCGGACCGAGCGTTGCCGCGCGAGCGGACAGGCCAGCGAAAGCGGTCGACGACAACTGTGGAATCAATCGAGCTGCCGCGACGCGATCGAAGCGCGACGGACTGGCGAGTCGACGACGCAGGCCACTGACCGCCTCGTCAGATGCAATCTCACCGGGTTGTCCCTGCAGCGCTTCCGAGGCGACGCGACCGACGAACGGATCGCGATCGTTGAGAAACGCCGCCACCGCCTGCTTCAGATCGTCGTCCGACCGGGTCCGGCCAAGGCCCCAGACGGTGCGGGCTCTCACTTGAGCGGACTCGTCGGTTCGCAGTCGATCCGCAACGTCATTGCCAAACCCGCGAAACAGCTCGACGAGAATCTCGATCGCCCGCACGCGACGATCAACCGGCAGCTCGGCATCAATCGCCGCTCGAACAAACTCGGCTGCCCCGGCATCGCGGGCCAGAGTCTGCCAGCGACTTCGCGACCAGCTCGACAACGGCATCGGTGCTGTCAGGCAGGCGAACGCTTTGGCGGCTGGCGTTTCCGGACGACCGGGCCATTCGAGGGACGATTTGGATTTCGCCCTCACGCGGTAGACGCCGCCGCGCGTCCCGCGACCGCCCACGCTGACGAACAGGCTGCCGTCCGGTCCGACATCACAGTCCGTCGGCGCGAAGCCATGATTGCCGACGCCAGTCATGAACGACTCCGTTGTCGGCTCGTAACTCGCGCCGTCACGCTTCAGCCTGACAGTGAGCACTCGCCCGTAAGTCCAGTCGAGCACAAACAGGCTGTCGCGGTACTCGGCGGGAAACTGCCAGTGGCGGTAACAGATCGTTCCCGTCGGTGAGCCGCGCCCGAACTCGGCCATCACCGGCGGCATGTCGACAAAGTCGCTCGGCTGTTTCCAACTGCGTGTCACCCAGCCGGCATGCGATCCCGGCAGCAATTGAAAGACGCGCGTCGGACGGTACCACGGCAGAGAAACGTCGCGCTCGCCGTCACTGTCGAACGCGAACACGTCGCCGTTGCTGTTGAACGTGAAGTCGTACGAGTTCCGCATTCCGTGCGCGACGATCTCGCCGCCCGTCAGGTTCGGCCTGAGGCGAAACAGCGTCCCGGCCTGCGGACTCTTGACCGGCGAGGTTGGCAGCGTCGCATAACGGCTTGTGATCCCGGCGTAGTTTCCGGCAATCAGGTACCACCAGCCATCGGGGCCTTTCTGCACGGAATGGACATCGTGCTCGCCGCCCGCCTTGAATTCGAGAAAGCGATCCGGTGGACCATCGGCCCGGTCGTCCCCATCGCGGTCGCGGTATCGCCAGAGGCCGCCGTCGCCGACGCACAACAGATCGCGACCGAACCAGTACAGCCCTTGAGCGCCACTCTTCGGGCCGTCGGCAAACTGTTTCACCCGATCGGCAATTCCGTCACCGTCCGAGTCGATCAGAATTCGAACATAGCCAGCGCCGGAAACAGTCACTCGACCGAGTGAGTCGATCGTCAGCGAGTAGATGTCGTGCGCGAGATCGTCGTCCGCAAACAGTGTCGCCTCAAAACCTTCCGGGACGCGAACGCCGACTTCGGCTGCCGCAAGTTCTGGTTCAATTTTCAGTATTGTCGCGCTGGCCAGAACAATCAGGAACATCGCGAACTGTGGACGCATCCGTCCAATCGCATCTTTCGGTCCGGAAATTGCCTCACCGAACCTGAGAATTGTCTGCAGACGCCGAATGCCGCGGAGTGTGTGCTTCCCTGACCGGGAGGAATCCGCTCCAATGCCCTGAAACATAGAGAGTTCCGTCTCAAATCGACCTATGGTTACATCCGTTCGAATTGCGGTGACGAATCGTAGCGACGTGAAAACTCAGCCGCGACAGGTCGAGACGGTGTGTCAGGCGCAAGCAGGCCTGACCAGCTTCTGGTCACAGCGTTTCGGAATGGCCGACGCGCTGCCACATGCTGGAACTTTTTCTGCTTGAAGAATCCATAGTCGCTCAGTCCAGGAAGTCATGATGGCTCACCAACGCAAGAAGCCAGCACCGGTCGCCTTTCTCTACGAGAACTCGCTGTTTCTCATCGCGGGCGCCGTCGGTGCTTTGATCTGGGCGAACATCAATGCGACTTCCTATCAGCATTTCGTCAACCTGAACCTGATTGGCGGCGACGACGCGCACCATGTTGACCATCCGGCCTCGGACGCGGAGCCCGCCGACTCTGAACATGCCGAACCGGCAGTTGCGGCAGCCGATGATGGACATGCTGACGAGCACGCGGCTTCCCCGGATTCCGACGCACACCCTGACGACGGCGCGGACTCGGAACATGCGGGCGGGCATCACGGTTTTACGGTCTCGTTTCTGATCAACGACATTCTGATGGCGCTGTTCTTCGCGATCGCAGCGAAGGAAGTCTGGGAAGCCATGCTGCCCGGCGGTGCGCTGTCCAACCCCAAGAAAGCGGCGACGCCACTGATGGCCACCCTGGGCGGCATCGTCGCTCCGGCGGGAATCTATCTGGCCTGTGCCGCAGCGACCGGCCAGTCCGCTTTGATGGGAGGCTGGGCCGTACCCTGTGCGACCGACATTGCCTTCAGCTACCTGGTGGCCCGCCTGATCTTCGGACAGGGGCATCCCGCGATTGCGTTTCTGCTGCTGCTGGCCATCGCCGATGACGCAGCGGGCTTGATCATTCTCGCACTCTTCTATCCGTCTGCACCGCTGGCCCCGGAATGGCTGGCGCTCGCGGCCGCGGCCGTCGCGACGTGCTACGGGCTGCGGCGTTTCCGAGTTCACTCGTTCTGGGCGTACCTGCTGGTCCCCGGTGTGATGAGCTGGTTCGCCTTCTACAAAGCCGGCATCCACCCGGCTCTGGGACTCGTTCCGATCATCCCGGCCCTGCCTCATGCCAAAACCGACCTGGGCCTTTTCGCCCGCGAAGAACTCAATCGCGACGACACGCTCAACGAATTCGAGCACTGGTGGAAGGACCCGGTGGAGCTGATCCTCGGCCTGTTTGGCCTGGCGAATGCCGGCGTCGCGTTTTCGGCAGTCGGAGCGGGAACGTGGGCCGTTCTCGCCGGCCTGATCATCGGCAAGCCGCTGGGCATCACACTCTTCACCTGGCTGGCCCAGAAACTGTTCCGTCTCGAAATTCCCGGCGGCATGACCTACCGGCACGTTGTCACGCTCGGGATGGTCGCGGCGATCGGATTCACCGTCGCCCTGTTCGTCTCGACGGCGGCGTTTGGCGGCGGGAAGGCTCCGGTTGAGGTTCTCGATTCGGTGAAGATGGGAGCACTTGGCAGCTTCGGAGCCGCGATCCTGGCCATTCTTCTGGGCCGCTCGCTTGGCATCCGACCGCAGAAGTCGCTCGACGAAACGCTCGCCGGAGTGTCGGCAGAAACCGGCAGTGAGGCCGCAGGCGACGTCGAATCCGCCAGCTCAATCTGCATCGCGACACCGTAGGGCCACACCGTAGAAACGTGCCGGAAACAACTTCCCGATCTGGCGGAAGCCGGCTGGGTCAGCATTGAGTTGGCGAGCCACTCATTCCCCATTCGGGACTGTCGAATGACGGGATGCGACCTTTCGGCGTTTCAAGGCCCAACGGGCCGGCCATAGATCAGCCCTGAACGCAACATTGGGACCGGCAGCATTCTCTGCCGGCTCGAGCGTTCCGCTACAGCGCCGGCAGCCACGAACAGTAATACATGGCTTTCGGGACGGTCGCTTCGAGTGTTTTCTGCCAGAGCGTCTCTGGCTCCCGAGCCTTTGCGGTTCCCATCAGCACGTCAAGCAACGTCGGCTGCCGCTTGTACTTGAAGACGTTGACGCTGCTGAGTCCCAGATCGGCCTGCAGGATTTCGACGACCTGTTCCTGAAACGCGATCTCGTCAACCAGCCCGTTCTCGACCGCCTGGTTCGCCGTGAAAATCTGCCCCGTCGCCAGTTTGCTGCGGACGGTTTCGACGTCCAGACTCTTCCGCCCCTCGGCAACAATCTCGACGAAACGGGTAAACGCGTCGTCCATGATCGCTTCCCAGACCTCGCGTTCCTCTTCACCAATCGGCTTGAAGGGATTCAGCGAGTCCTTGAACGGCCCGGTCGTCAGCGAGTCCGACTGCACACCGAACTTCTCAGCCGCCCCCGAAAGGTCATAGCGCGGGATGATCACGCCGATCGACCCGGTCCAGGTGGTCGGTTCGGCGAAAATCTTTCCCTTCTCGCCAGCACCCATCGCGACATAGACACCGCCCGACGCCGCCATCCGCTTCATCGAAACGTAAACCGGCTTCTTCGCGCTGAGCTGCTTGAGCCGGTGGTAAATCTGATGGCTGTCCGCGACCAGGCCGCCGGGGCTGTCGACCGACAGCACAACGCCCTTCACGTCGTCATCGTCCCGCGCGGTCTCGACGAGATTGATAATCCGCTCGGTGAACGGCGGCATGATCGTCCCGCTGATCTCGATGATCGCGATGCTGCTTTTCGCGAGTTCATCACCGGAAACGTGCTCCTGTAACGGCCCGGACTCCTGGTCAGCCTCATTACTCAGCAGGACAAAGTTCAGGAAGACCGACAGCAGCAGAAACGAAAACAGCATCCGCGTCACCCAGCTCCGCAGAAACCCCGGCTGCGGCGGCACCTGCACGATGACGGGCGGTTGAGAACTTTCGCGTTGGAATCCGGCACTCATGACTTCCTCGTCCACTGCAGGTAGATCTGAAACTTCCCTGAGCCTTATCCTCGCCCGCCCTCGCAGCAGGTTTCACAAATCGTGTGACAGCGTGAGCACTGCAGCTTGTGGCGGATATCAACCAGCGTGCCGCCACAGACCGGACACACGGGCAGAGTCGTTCCACGGTCGGGGGAACAGCTCCGAGTTTCGGTTGCAGATTCTGTTGAATCGATTTCCCTGGCCATCGCTGCTCTCGACCTTTCATTGCTGGCGACCCGCGACGCTGATGCGGTCGCATTCTGGTAACCAGCCGAATTGGCGTACAGGCTGACGCGCCAGTGATCGGCAGAAAAGACGGCGCCAACACAAACAAAAAGGCCCTGCCGGAATTACTCCGGCAGGGCTTTCGGCCTCGATTCATCCGCAGCAGGCTGATGCCGCACCGTTAGTGATCGTTGTCCGACGGTAGTGATGCTGAGTCGCCCCCGTGTACCGGTCCGCACTTGACCGTCAAAACAGATTGGCTCGAAGTAGATCAATATTCTGCACAGCGAGACACTATCGGCGGCATTTCATAAACTCCGATGCTCAATATTCACGAGGAAGATCGCCGCGCTGATGCTGCGCAAAGCGAGACTCGACAATTCCCGCCGTACGATCGTTCCGCGGTGGTTTCAGAATGCTCAGATTTGGGAGGTCTTCCGGAAACCCGACCAGCCTGAAATACAGCTCTCGGTTTTGATTGCCTGCAAGCTCGACGATCTCCATCCACGTCCGCCTCCACTGGACCATCTTTGGCGAGTTCAAATCAAGCTGGCGAATCAGTCGGCGTACAGCGATATCCTCACGATTTCGAGCTTTGAGCACACCGTTCTCAACGTTTACGGTGACGCGATTGCTTCGCAGCAGCTCGAATGGATCGTCGACCTCACGACTGCCTTTCACAAGGTTGCAGCACCGGCAGGCATATACCAGATTCGCGTAATTCAATTTCAAGGCTGGCTTCAGCGACTGTGGCTGAAAGTGGTCGAGTTCAAAGTCTCCAGTGACTCTTCCCCATGCCTCGCGGTTCAAACAATAAACGCAACGAAAGTCAAACTCATCACGCAGCCAGGGCCGGAACGACTCGTACCTCTTGAATCCCCCTGGTCCGTGACGCCGAAGCGTTTGCACTTCCGGGTAGTCGAAGATCAAGGCGTATCTCCATCCCGGCCCAGCGCCCGCAACTGACGATGGAGAGCAAGTGCAGCGTTCATTGGAAGGTGGCCACTTGCCTCAAGATGTTCTCGCATTCTGAAAGTGACCGCTTCCAGATGAACCTTGTCGGCAAACGTCAATGTTCCCTGGAGTTCGCGATCGATCAATTCAAAGCGTTGACTGTTCGCAATTTCGTCCCAGTGCATATCAGCGGCGAGAATCTCGACTGCAGCTTTGCCCAGCAACTCAAGGGCCTGGTCAGGCGATACTCCGGCATCGCCATATGCAGCGATCACAGCACGTGCAGCAACGGCATGGAGGTCAGAAACTCCAGCTCCAGGAGCCAAATCTTCAACTGCACCCACAATGTTGTCGTTTACGGTGTCGACGAACGTCTGAAACCAGTCAAACAGGGGATGCGCCAGCCCCTCGCGGACTTCCGATTTATCGCCGTCAAGCGATCTTTCTGTCGCCACTGCGATCTCCTCCATCGAGAAGAGTGGCTGAAAGCGATGAAGCGACACTTTGTACAGCCTGTTGGCAGTGAGCTAAAGTCACTCGATTCGGCTCGCTGGATTCGGCGGCGAGCTGCCGAGCTCGCACCGTGACCTCTTTAGCGAACAGTGATTTCCAGCGAACGAGTGCCCTCGCTGCTTCGACGTCGATCCAGACTTCTGCCTGATGACTCATCCCAACCTCCCTGTCGGTGTTGGTCGCGAATGAGTCGTCCAGCAGCCTGCCTCCTGATCATTCGCGACACAATTAAGCAACAGCGACTCACGACAGCATTACCGCTGTCGTGAGTTCGCTGCCGAAGTCGAAAATCAGATCAGGATGTCATCGATTCCGTCCAGGAAGATGGAATCGAGCACGTCGTTCGAGACTTCGTCGACGATGCCGGCGTCCTGTTCGCTGACATCAACGTTGTCAGCTCCGCCCTGTCCGTCGACTTTGTCGAACCCGGTGTTGCCGGTGATCGAATCGTTGCCGTCACCGCCCTGAGCGAAGGTTCCACCAGGACCGGCCAGGATCGTGTCGTTACCGGCAGCTCCACGCAGTGTCGTGAAGCCGGAGAATCCGGTTGCGTCGATCGAGTTGTCGCCGGCTCCGCCTGTCAGCTCGCCACGTTCGATATCGACCAGAGTGTCGTTACCGGTCGCAGCACTGCTCAGCGAACCGTCTGCCAGAGTGAAGTCGGTGTCGGCCTCTTCAGAGACGCGGTCCACTCCGGCACCGCCATCGATCAGGTCATTGCCGGCACCGCCCGAAAGCACGTCGCCGGTTCCGCCCTGACCGAACAGCTGGTCGTCGCCTGCACCACCGGTGATGGTGTCGCGGCCCGCCCCGCCTCGCAGCGTGTCGTTGCCATCGCCACCGTCAATGATGTCGTCACCGCCCATGCCGTGAACGATGTCGTCGCCGCCACCACCGTTGATGGTGTCGTCGCCGTCGTTGCCGTAGATCAGGTCGACGATCGCACCGCCGGTGATCTGGTCAGCTCCATTGCCACCGTTGACTGTCACGGAACCGGTGAAGCCGGAAGCGTCGATCACGTTGCCGCTGTCGCCACCGGTCAGCTCAGCCTGTTCGATATCGATCAGGTTGTCAGTTCCAGTCGAACCGCCGGTCAGCGAGCCATCAGCCAGTGTGAAGTCCTGATCGCCAGCTTCCTCAACGGTATCAACGCCGGCACCGCCGTCGAGCGTGTCGTCGCCCAGTCCGCCGCGGAGACGGTCACCGCTGCTGCCCTGGCCGAGGAGCCGGTCGTTACCCGCTCCACCGTCCATGACGTCACGGCCCGCACCACCGCGGAGCATGTCGTCGCCGTCACCGCCGCTCACGGTGTCGTCGCCACCTTCGCCAGCCAGCATGTCAGCGAGCGAGCTGCCCGTGACGACGTCGTTGCCGTCGCCAGCATTCACGCTGACCGAGGTCAGGCTTGTGAAGTCAGCTCCGTCCACGCCGCTCAGATCGATCGCGTCAGCATCGGCACTGCCGACAACCGCGATTGATGTCACGGAGGAGGCGGCGATTGAGCCGAGCGACGAATCAACCTGGCCGTCTACCGTGATGACAACCTGCCCGCCAGAGGCTCCGATTTCGATCGAGGCACCGGCTGTTGCCGTCACTGTCAGAGCCCCACCGGTGAAGTCCAGTGTTACATTCGGGCTGCTGCCGCTGTCGTCGCTGCCAATCGGCGGATCGAAGTTGCCAACAATCGGCTCGGAGTTGTTCGATCCGAACTGGACGAAGGCGTCCTGACCAAGCGGTGCCGGGCTGAAGTCGTGATCCAGCGTGGCAACGGTGCCGTCAGCTCGGACCATCATATCCCGGTCATCGGAGAGCAGGATAAACCAGTCCGCCGTATCCGCCGGCGTGTTGGCTTCCAGATTCGGAACCTTCAGGCCGATGTCGTCGATGCCATCCTGATCCAGGTCAGCCGCGAACGGCCGTTCTCCAACCCCCGGACGACCGAAGGCGATCGTGGCATCCGCGTTGGCATCGAGAACGCCAGGCGTTCCATCCGCCGCACCACTCAGGTCGAAGTAGAAGACATTCAGGTCAGCCCGGTAGGTCCCCAGGTCATCCATGCCGTCGCCGTCGAAGTCGCCGACGATCGGTGCACCGCGGAGATCACCCGTCAGGGTCGTATCGCCAGCGTTGCCAAGGATGTTGTCACCGTTGGTATCCAGGAACCAGACGCCGTTGTTGGCATCGAACAGGCCGATTTCGTCGCCACCCTTCGTGTCGTCGAAGTTGCCGGCCACTGGAGCACCCGCTGGCGGGTCAGCCATGGCCAGTGTTGACGAGAAGTCGATGACTCCGTCGTTATCGAAGTCGAGGTTGAACCGCAGGACGCCGCCTTCACGCCCGAAGGCTCCGAGACGGTCAAAGCCGTCTTCGTCACCGGGCATCGTCCCGGCCGGAGTGAACTGACCGGCGAAGACCGAGTCGGTTTCAATTCCGAAGTCGAAGACCAGATCGCCGTTGACGGTGTCGCCATCGGTGATGCCGTTCATCGAGTCGAAGGCGCCGTTGCCGTTCAGGTCCAGCGTGACCAGGTTCTGCCCGATCGCACCGATCTCCGGACGGCTGTCGACCGTGAAGCGTGCCGAGAAGTCGCCGCCTGGCTGGCCGTCTCCGGTTGGGAAGGTCGGTCCGCCATTTGGCTCAGAGGAGTTGCTTTCACCGTCGAGGCTGTTGCCCGCCGGATCAACCAGCGTGTCGTTGATCGTCAGTGTGAAGCGATCATCCGGCAGCGGATCGACGAACGTGATGACCAGCTCGCCGGTGGCCGGCTGGCCGTCGACGACGGTATCCGACTCGAACATGATCGACTCGATCGGAATCACGCCGCTCAGGTCACCACGGACCTCGACATTCCCGATCGCTTCTGCCTGTTCTTCGAGCAGGGCTTCGTACAGGAAGTTGGCGTCGATCATGTCGCGATTCGGCAGGTCCTGAATGTTGACTCGAATCGCGTCAACAAGCGGTGTTGGAGCGAGGTTCGATCCATTTGCCTTCACGCCGAACAGGTTGAAGTCCGGAGCGCCGTCAATGTAAACGGCTTCCTCAGGACCAGCCGGGTCGTAGACCTGCGGGCCGCGAGTGTCGAGGAAGATCAGCAGTTGGTCCGGATCGGCCAGATTGCCCGCAACGTCTTCCGTCGTGGCAAAGATGCGTCGCGTTCCGTCCTGACCCAGTCCCAGCGAATCGTCGTTGAGGTTGACGTTCGATGTGACTTCCCAGCGACCAGCCGGGAACTGATCCGAACCGTCCACGGGCGTCGCAACCGTCTGCGCGATCAGACGATCGACCGCCGGATCAAGCATGCCGTCGTTGTCCGTGTCCACGTAGACGCGGACGATCGAGTCGGCTTCAGCTGTTCCGTAGAACGTTGGCGTCGTGTCATTGGTGACGCGATCCGTGAAGGTATCCGGAGTTCCGGACTGTCCGACCACACCGGAATCGCTCGCACCGTCGAGTCCATCGCCAGCAACACCTGCCAGACCGAATTCGACCGGCGGATCGACCGTGTCAACCACGATCTCCAGTGATGCACTGCGGGCACCGAAGCCAGTCTGCAGTTCGGTCGACGGATCGACCATCTGCACGCGAGCCGTCAGGAAGTGACTTCCGTCCGTGAGGGCCGGAGTCGTGAACTCGTAGACGCCTTCCTGGCCAGCGACGGCTGTCGCGAAGCCCAGAGGAGTCTGCGGCTGCGTTCCGGTCTGAGTTCCCGGTGCCGGCGAGCTGCCTTCGTCGAAGATCGCAATCCGGTATCCCGCGGCTCCGGCTCCTGCCTGGAACGGAATCGCGATGACCTGATCCGGAGGCGTGTCGTCCGCATCGTTGCCCGGCAGATCGTGCAGGAAGATGCCGTCATCCAGACGGAAGACAATTGTCGGCGTGTTGTCACGCGTGATGTTGTCCGTCTGGTTCCGGCCGGTGTCACTGTTCGACGGCATGTCGTTCAGCGTGTCGTCGCCGGTCGGGTTGTCCAGCAATTCCAGATCGTAAGGCACCGGTGCCGGATCGTTGATCGTCGTGACGCTGTAGTCGTTCAGCACGGTGTCATCCGCACCGAAGACTTCCAGGTAGTAAGTCTGGCCAGCGACGACCGGAATCCGGACGCGTTCGTTTTCAGCATCAGCGTCACCGTCAACGTTCAGCTCGGAAGCGCTGTCGTTCTCACCGAAGGCTCCCGTTCCAGCAATCACGTCGCCATTGATGTCGCGAACCTGGATATCGAGGTTACCGTTACCCGGCAGACCCGGACGGCCACTGGCCACGGTCGTCAGTTCGTCGAAGAAGACCGTAATGTCCAGCGTACCGGTTTCATCAGCCACGATCTCGAAGAAGTCGCGATCGGCCGGCAGGTCAAACGGGAGAGCCGTCGTTGCAGTCGGCTCGATGGTCGCATCGACGTTGAGCGTGTCGTTCGCACCAAGGTGCGTCGCCAGCGTACGAGTATCGTTGAACTCGTTGCCGTCGACGTTCAGCACGCGAACTTCACCGTCAGCAGCCGCGATGGGCTGAGCGAACTCGATGTCCTGGAACGTCGCGACGAATGGTTCGGCATTGCCTGGGCCGACCGTGATCGAGCCGGACTGCTCGTCCGCACCACGGCGGTACAGGACCAGGTCGCCGGTTCCATCGTCGTTGACCGCGATGCGATCGAGTGTCGAATCGGCACCGCCATTGACGTCGACCCGCAGGCTTTCCGTCACGCCGTCCGTCCAGGTGACACCGACCAGGTCCGCACCGTCGTGGGCCAGAATCTGAGCCCGTTCAACAGCGCCCGCCGTCTGGATCGTATCCGTCTGGCTGTCACCGTCGACGATGTGAGTGATGCTGGTGTTGGTCGTCTGGCTGAAGCTGATGACATTCCCGTCGTCGCTGCCTTCGATGAGGACCGTGTCGAAGCCGTCACCGCCTTCGATCGTGTCATCACCGTCGCCACCGACGAAGGTGTCGTGACCGCTGTCACCGTCGAGCAGGTCGTTGCCGCCCAGTCCGAGCAGCAGGTCGTGACCGCTGTTACCGCGAAGCGTGTCGTCGCCCGATCCGCCTTCCAGCGTGTCGTTGCCGGAACCACCGATCAGCGACGCGTCAGCTGACAGGTAGTCGTTTCCGGAGTTACCGACGAGCTGGATGGCCATCGTGGCTTCGACGCCGTCTTCAGCCTTGATGATGTCGTCGCCTTCGGCACCTTCAACAATCAGAAGGTCGCCGTCGGCTCCGATACCGCTTCCGTTGGCGATGTTGACCAGAGCCGCCAGGCCCTCGATCTCCAGCGTTCCGCCGTCGTCGTTGACACCGATGTTGTCTGCGACGCCGGTGCCGCGAGCGGTCACCATATCGAACTCGCCAGCGGCTCCCAGATCGAGATTGACGACCTGCGTTGACGTGCCGGTCATATCGTTAACCGTGATGTCATCGCTGCCGCCGTCGCCGTTGAATGAGACTTCTTCGACATCGGCCATGTCGAGTGCGAACAAGCCCAGATTGGTCCGTTCAAATGTCGTTCGCGCTCCATTCGCGGTGATGTTGACCGTGTCGCCGGAGGCCGTGGAGCCGTTGACGATCTGATGGTCAACGCCCGTGCCACCTTCGACGAGGTCACTGCCGTCACCATTGTCCCAGACGAAGGTGTCCGAGTCGGCTCCACCGTAGACTGAGTCGTTGCCAGCATTACCCGTGATCGTGTCGTCGCCAGCACCGCCGCTGATTTCATCTGCAACAGAACCGCCAGCCAGAGCGTCATCACCATCGCCACCCGAGATGGTGACGCTCGAAGCGGTTACGCCGGAAGCGTTGATGTCGTCGTTGCCTGCTCCGCCGTTGACCAGAGCTTCGATCGACAGGCCGCTCAGGTCGATGTCGTCATCGCCGTTGCCGCCGTCCACGTCGATCCGTTCCAGGTCAGCCGCCGTGACATCCGCCGTGCCGGTCACAACGCCGCCGACCGTGATGACGCTCGCCGCCTCTGTGAGGCTCAGCGTGTCATCCGCTTCGGTGCCGTTGTAGTTCACGATGTCGAAGCCTGCTCCGCCGGACAGCGTATCGTCGCCGTCTGAGAGGTTCAGGATGTCATCGCCGGCGCCACCGTTCAGGACGTTGTTGCCGTCCAGACCGGTCAGCGTGTCGTTGCCGGCGTCGCCGTTCAGCGTGCCGTCGCCGGTCAGAGCGTCGTTGCCCTGACCACCGTTGAAGACCAGCGTGATCTCGCTTTCGACACCATCGATCGCCGTGATGACGTCATCGCCGTCGTTGCCGTCGATCGTGAGCGTGTCAGCAGGGGCCGTGCTGTCGAGTTTGACCCCGTAGGTGAAGCCGGCGATGTCGACTTCGCCACCGCTCGACGTACTGACGGTCAGCTCATCGTTGGCGTCGCGGCCTTCGACGGTCACGGCATCACCGTCACCATTCAGATCGATTTCGAGCTGCTGAATTTCTGAGTTGTGCAGGTCGCCGACTGCGATCGTGTCACCGCCAGCACCCGAATCGATATTCACGAACTCGACGCCCAGCACGGCCGAGACTTCACCGTCAACAGAGACGTTGATCACCTGATCGCCGCCATTGACGGAGATCGCGTTGGCAGACCCGTCAGCGAAGAAGTTCATGATATCGCTGGCGTCGCTGCCACCGCTCACGGTGTCGAAGCCGTCCCCGATCACCCAGTCGATGACGTCCACGCCGTCGCCGCCGTCAACAGCGTCGTCGCCTTCATTACCGGCGATCTGGTCGAAGCCTTCGCGACCGTAGATCACGTCGTCACCCATGCCACCGGTGATGATGTCATCGCCAGCATCGCCATAGAGTTCGTCGGCCTGCTCGCCGCCGCGGATTGTGTCCTCGCCGTCGCCACCAAAGACCGTGACCGAGGCGTCTGCCATGGTGGAAGCGTCGACGTTGTCGTCCCCGGCCCCCGCATCAACCAGAGCCTGAGTCGTGACGGCATCCAGATCGATGTCGTCGTCGCCGCTGCCACCGGTGACATCAATGCGTTCGATGTCGTCGGCCGTCGCATCGACGGTACCGCTGAGAAGGCCACTGACGGTCAGCACGTTGGCGGCTTCCACAATGCTCAGCGTGTCGTCCGCTTCGGTGCCGTTGTACTGCAGGATGTCGGTGCCGGCTCCACCGGACACCGTGTCATTTCCATCCGACAGGACCAGTGTGTCGTCACCCGTTCCACCGTTCAGAGCGTGGGCTCCGTCGCCGCCTTCGAGAACGTCGTTGCCAGCATCACCGTTCAGGGTGCCGTCACCCGTCAGGACGTCGTTGCCGGTTCCGCCGTTAAACGTAATGGCGAGTTCCGCTTCGGCTCCGTCATTGGCCGTCAGGCTGTCATCGCCTCCAAAGCCGTTGACAGTCAGTGTGTCTGTCGCGTCAGTCGTGCCTTCGATGATGATCTGAGCGGACAGCCCAGAGACCAGAACTTCGTCAGTTCCGTCAGCAGCCACAACCACTTCGTCTGCTCCGATCGAAGCACCGATCACAACAGCGTCCGTGTCACCGTCGGCATCCGTTCCCAGGTCGAGTGACACATTGGCAACGCCGGTCGTGGTCAGCTCATCGACATTGACCGTGTCGGCTCCAGCCATCGCGTCAATCGCGACGTTCTCGACACCGGCAACATCCAGTGTCACGCCACCGACGTCACGCGTCAGTGACAGACG
>Ga0070727_10001501_pt1 | contig 24604 bp, 19 predicted proteins | sample tdAd472_FD_66722 | JGI IMG/M metagenome (GOLD analysis project Ga0070727, IMG submission 66722) | Marine sediment microbial communities from the Atlantic coast under amendment with organic carbon and nitrate - tdAd47.2 | ecosystem: Environmental > Aquatic > Marine > Coastal > Sediment | place...
CGCCTACCACGACGAGGACCTCGACGTGGACACCGACTTCTGCGCCATGTGCGGCCACGACTGGTGCTCGGTCCGCATCTCCAAGGAGATCCAGGAGTTCGCCTCGGGCAAGGCCGACGGCTTCGAGCGCGGCAAGCCCGTCCGCTCCGACGCGCTCACCGAGGACCAGAAGAAGATCCTCGAACAGCGCGGCTACCTCAAGCCCGAAGAGATCCACAAACTCGCCGCGAAGGCCAAGGCGAAACTCCAGGCCGAGGGCAAGGTCGCTGGCGACGGCAAGGCGAGCTGCCACAGCGATTTCGTGGACCCGGACGAGGCGAAGAAACTGCAGGGGGAGAGGCTGGTGCAGTTGAATACGGCACCGGCGCATGGGATTGCGAAGGAAGATCGGATTATCTGATGTGCCTCCAAGGGCGAAGAAAGGTTCGGCTTACCTATGGCACTCGTCGACATTGATGAATTGCAACTCAGATGTAGGGACAAGACCGCAAGAGACTATATCGATGAAGCAGTGAGGTGCTACAAGGCCGGCGCCTATCGCTCTAGTATAGTCTCTACATGGAATGCTGTTTTCTTCGACTTTTTGCATAAACTGCGCGAGCTCGATCTTTACGGAAGCACGGCTGCTCGAAATAAATTGAGCGAGTTCGAACGCATCCGTTCTGGAGGAGCCGGTCGACTCAGTGAGGCGTTACGATTTGAGCGAACACTACTGGACATGGCTGCAACTGACTTTGAGTTACTTGAGCCATCTGAAAAGGAAGATCTCCTAAGGCTGCAGCACGACCGGCATCGCTGCGCTCATCCCAGCATGCAAACTTCCGATACTCCTTATCACCCCACTGCCGAACTCTGCCGCCTGCACCTCCGAAATGCTGTCGAGATTTTCTTGAGCAAAGAACCGGTCCAAGGCAATTCTGCTATCAAGTATCTTTTTGAAAACCTGAACTCGGAGTACTTCCCGCAGAACCCAGAACAATCCGTAGAAAGACTCCGGTCAGGCCCACTTGCTCGAGCTAAACCGTCTCTCGTTCGGAGTTTTTACATTCAGGCGAGTAAAAAGTTCTTGTTTGAATTGGAATCCGAAACTGAATGCAAGAAGTATATATCAGCAATCAGTGCATGCGAGTCGATGTACGGACAATTAGTCAGTTCTATCATACGCGATGATTTTCCCTTGATATTGGCTAGGGTTGAAGACGATCGATTGGCGTACTTGCTTTGGTTCGTGGCGAGCATACCTACTGCGCGTGTTTTGGTTACCCAGCCGGTGTCCGATAGATTGTCAGTGTATATAGCTGCCGTGGACCGTAGATCTCCGGTTTTTGGTCAGGTAATGAAGTCGGCTGCATCTATGAATGTGTTTCACGATGCTTTTGAAGCGAGAGTTGCAGATATTTCTAAGAACGATTTTGCTCACATTGCTGCAGATGACCCGCCACCGTCTATGATTAGTCGTGCAATTCGCGATTTAGCAAATGCGGGTACTTTCCGCGGTGCTGAGGCTGTGATGGAGTATGAAGTTCTTCCTTTGGCGTCCCACTTATCTGTGGCCGAGACAATATCTGTAATAGAGGCTTGCAGAGACAATGACCAGGTCTGGTCAGCCGCCAAGGTTCCAGAGCTGTTGTCAAAATTCTTCATGGAATGCGTTGCCAATATTGAAGAGACACGCGAAACGTGGCTGGAGTTCAAGGAAGAGATGCGTGGTGGCGCAAGGAATGTCTGGGGAAACTTTGGCAAGCTGGATGAGTACTACAACCAATACTTCCCTGCCTAAAAATAGCAAAGGGCGGGTGACAGCTAGGTGCTGCAGTCGCGTTGCTATGCGGCGAACTAGTCTGGGCATTCTTCCCGCTTTACCCCAGCCTTCCTCCCCGGCACCTTCAACACCCTCAATTGATTCAGCGTGACGGTCGCGGCGAGTCGGCGTTGGTGTCTGTTGGATCTCGCATCGCGCTGGGCTCTGGTGGCCTGCGAGGTGATGGGGGTGGCCTGCGCGTCGGCTGCGGCTTCGGTCTGGACCTCTTCGAGCGAACCTGCGCAGACAACGCAAAAAACAGGGCGACGCCTGTGCGCGCCGCCCCGTGGAAAGAGTGCGATTCGAGTCGCGTGGCTTACGCCGTTTTCTGGCGCTTGTGGACGCCTTCGGCGACCTCTTCGATCAGTTTCTTGTTGAAGGCCGGAAGATCGTCGGGCGTGCGGCTGGTGACCAAAGCCTGATCGCAGACGCACTCGGCATCCACCCAGCGGGCCTTGGCGTTCTTGAGGTCGTTCTTGATCGACGGGAAACTGGTCACCTCGCGTCCCTCGATCACGCCGCAGTCGATGAGGATCTGCGGGCCGTGGCAGATCGCGCCGACGGGCTTGCCGGCCTTGAAAAAGGCGCGGACGAACTCGGTCGCGTCTTCACGCATGCGGAGCTTGTCGGGGTTCATCACGCCGCCGGGGAGCACGAGCGCGTCGTACTCGTCGGCGCGTCCGAGCGCGTCTTTGACGGTTATGTCGACATCGACCGGGTCGCCCCAGTTGCCGTCTTTCCAGCCCTTGATCTGGCCCTCTTCAGGCGAGACCACATGAACGGTCGCGCCCTCGTTCTTCAGGGCCTTGATGGGCTCGGTGAGTTCGCTTTGCTCGTAGCCGTCGGTCGCGAGCACGGCGACTTTGCAATCGCTGAGTTTGTTGGCCATGTGGAGTACTCCTTCGCTTTGGGGGTTGTGACACGCCCGCCGAAACCGACGAGCGATACGCAACAATGGCAAGGAGCGGTGACGCGCCGGTGAGCGCGCGATGAAGCCGGTTTCATTCACAAGGCGCTGGCGCTCGTTTCCCCGGAACGGGTCATTGCACCTTCCGGGAAACCGCGTAGATCGCCCGCGAATCAGTCGCGCAGCAGCCCCGAGGCCCGCAGCACTTCCAGCATCTCGCGCGTGAACGCGCGGGCCTCCGACGAACGCAGCACCGAGCCGTGGTCCGTGCCGGGAACCAGCTTGATGTACCCGGTATCGCCCGGCGTGCGCGGGCGGAGCTCGTCGAGGCGCTCCGAAAGCAGCGCAACCGCCTTGTGCAGGTCAAAGTTGTCCTCGGTGCCGCAGATCAGCCGGATCCGCGTGCGCCAGAGCAGCGCGTAGCGCTCCGGGTCAGAAGCGAGTTTGGCCGAGAGGTCGTGCTGGCGATACGCTCGGGCGATGGCGGGGTCGATGGCCCCGGTGCGCGGGTCGAACAGCGCTGCCGGGTGCGACGAGCCGCCGGGCCCGGCCTGGCTGGGACCGAACGCCGCGAACCACGAGTCCCACTGCTGCCCGCTGGTGTTGTTGGGGCCCATGACCTCTTCCATCAGGTTTTCCTCGCGGATGGTCATCTCGACCTCGCCTCCGGAGGTGTAGGAGGGAAAGGGCCGGCGCTCGCCTTCCGGGGCGCCCGGCGCGCGAAAGTACATGTTGGGCGACTCGTAGATGTCCACCGCCTGGAACGCGCGGAAGTCCACCGGATCCGGCGCGCTGGAGAACGCGATGCCGAACGTCTGCGGGTAGGTCAGCGCGAGGTGCAGCACCGTCCAGCCGCCGGACGAGTGCCCGCGCAGGATCCGCCCCTCCGGCCGATCCACCAGGTTGAACTTCTCCGTCAGGTGCGGCACGAGTTCACTGACCAACGCCTCGCCGACGGGTCCGTTGTTCGGGCTGTCGAGGAACAGGTGGTGTCCGTTCGGGCCTTCCGGATCGAGCGTGATGGCAAAGGCGGCCCGGTCGAGGCGCTTCGCGTCCGGGTCGGTGGTGCGCTGGCGCCGTCTCGGCTCGGACAAGCCGCCGAGATGGTTGCCACCGAAGCCGGGGACGTTGTAGATCGCCGGGTAGGCGCGCGCTGGATCGTGATTCTCCGGGAACACCACCGTGGCGCGCAAAAAGACTTCATAGCCGCGAACCTTTGAAAGCAGTTCCGAACGGAGTTCGACGATCTCCACGCCGCCGGCGCGCAGGGCCTGCGGATCACGATCCGTCTGCTCGACGGCACGGTTGAGCACCAGCCGGTACGCCCGGTCCTCCGCGCCCCCCACTTCGACCTCGACGATGTCGCTGGACAGATTGCCGGGCTCGCGGCTCCAGCCGGAATCCAGCCGGGCCCGGTCCAGCACCGCCTGCGCGCGATAGGTCCCTGCGGGCAGATTGCTCCAAACCACCGGAAATGAGGTCGCCCGGTCGGTCAGCAGAACATCGGTGCCCGGCACGAGATCGGTCACGTCGAAGCCGTACATCGGCTGGGGATCGGAGAAGAACGGGCCACTTGCGGGCGACGCCCGCTGCAGGCGCCGGCTTTCGGCGGCGTCGGCCTCGCTGATCAGGTACACGACGATCCGGCCCGTGACCGGACCGCCCGCGATTTGCGGATCGATCGAGACGCTGACCGAGGTGCCCGCGCCCGCGAGCGGCGCAAAGGCTGCCAGGAAGATGATGCACACGAAGCGACAGGCGAAGGCCATGCGTGGGTTTCCTCGAAGATGACAACCGGCGCAACCGGTTCAGTCGCGCCCGAACGCATACCCTACCCGCACCCATGCCCGAGGATTCACAGCAGCAGCCCGACCGCCCCGAAACGCTCTCCATGTCCGAGGAGGACTGGTACGACCACCCGAAGTGGTACGACGTGCTCCACGCGCGCGGCACGGCGGCCGAGGTCACCGGCATCGAGGTCATCGCCCAGCGCTTCGCGGGCTGGGACCCCGACGACCGCTACCTGAACCTGCTCGAACCGGCCTGTGGCACCGCGAGGCATCTCCGCGTCGGCGCGCGCCGGGGGCATCACTGCTGGGGCATCGATCTCGCCGAGCCCATGCTCGAGTACGGGCGTGAGCGACTGCGCGAAGCCGGACTCAAGGCCACCCTGCTCAATCTCGACATGACCGCGTTCAGCGCAAGCGACCTCGGGCTGGGGCACCGGCGGATCGATGTCGCGTTCTGCTTCATCAACAGCGTGCGCCACCTGCCGACCGATGAGGCGATGGTCTCGCACCTGCGCAGCGTAAAGCGGGTCCTGGCGCGCGAAGGGGTATACGCCCTCGGGATAGGCCTCGCGTCCTACGGGAGCGAGCGGGAATCGGAGGATGTGTGGAAAGGCAAGCGTGGTCAGTGCGCGGTGACGCAGATGGCCCAGTATCTGCCGCCACCGAATCTCATAGTTGGCCAGAGGGGTTCAGAAATCGAGCCTCATCGCAACGAGCGGGTCATCAGCCAACTCGCGGTCACGACACCCACCCGCGAAGTGTTCGTCTCCCACGCGTTTTCGCTTCGGACCTACGACGCCTCCGAGTGGCAGGCGGTCCTGAAGAAGGCGGGGCTCGAAGTGGTCGGGCTGGTGGACGAGTTCGGCGACGACCTCGATTGGGACTGGCGAGCCGGGGCCCCAGGCTACGCTGTGTTCCTGCTCCGCTGAGCATCGATCGGGCTGCAGAGCCGTGCGGGAAGGGCCGATAAAGCGTCTGATGGGGCGATCAGTGCCCCGGCTCGCACTGACGGTCGGTTCGGACCGATCGGGTACAGTGTCCGAACCTCTTTTACGCCTGCGGCGTGTTACCTCTGACCACGGACCGGGAAGACCGCCCATGACTGGATTGCTCGTCGAACGATTCCGCCCGCTCGCCCTGCTGCTCGGCCTCGCCCTGAGTGCCCTGCTGCTCGGCGGATGCTCGGGCACGCAGGCCCACTCGTACTCGCTGACCATGCCCGAGGGCCTGGTCCGGCTGGCGGTGGATGTCGAGAACTATCGCGGGCACGTCGAGGTCATCGCCGACGACGACGCGCGGAGCGTGACCGTCGACGGCTGGATCTGGCTCGGCGCAGAGGCGATCAAGGCCGGCGGCGAGGAGCCCTACACGCTGACCAGCGTCGAGGCCCGCATCGAGCGGTCGCCCGATGCTCCCAACTCGGGCGTGCTCCGCGTGCGCACAAGCAGCGAACACTCCGAGTTCCACGACCACCACGTTCGCCTGGTCATCCGGGCGCCGCGCGTCGACGGCCTGCGGATCGTCAACCGCGGCGGCTACGTCGAAGTCGTGGAAGCCCGGGGCGCGGTCGAGATCGAGAACGCCTCCGGCGGCATCCAGTTCCGCTCCTCGAGCCCGATGGTTGACCCCGTGCAGGTGCTCGCGACGGACACCAACATCTGGTACCAGGTCCCGGCGGGATCCACCGGCGAGGTCGTGCTCGAAACACTCGAAGGCCGCGCGGTCTACAAGAACACGCTGACCGACAGCGACCAGACCTACACCACGATGAGCCAGGACGGTGCCGACGGTTCGGTGATCCGCACGGTGCTGGCGAACGGGACGAACCCGGTGAACATCCGGACCAACCGCGGCGACATCCGTCTGCTCGTGATGGAGGACCCGGTCGGCTACAAGACGAACTTCGACTGGGTGATGCCCGAGCTGCGGAATTACTGGCGTCACGGCGGTTCGAAGAACTACGCCCGGAATCGGCCCGACGACGACTACGAGTCGGGCTCGTTCCGGAACCGCTCCGACTGATCACTTCCTCACGCTGAGCTCGCGTTCGAGCGACCGGAGGTCGTCTGCTGCGCGCGCAAGCTCGTCGCCGGTCAGCAGTCGCCCTGCGTAGCGGGACTGGTAATACAGGTCGGTGAGGCGAGACAGCGCCCGAGCCACGCCCGGTGCCTCGGGCTCGATCATCGACGCATGGACGCTGGCTGGCAGGAACGCCGGTCGAGCGAGCCCCGCCCTTTCTAACACCCGCATCGCACGGTCGAAGAACCGCGTCTGTCGCTGGCGACGCAGTCTCTCGGCATCGACGGGGCTGCGCAGCGCCATCAGCCTTCTCAGCATCGCCTGGAGCAGCCGCTTGGCGATCACGGCAAGCCCGGCGACGACCGCGCAGATTGCGCCGAGCGTCGCGAAGGACAACAGAGAACGGGTCAGGTCTTCACGAACCGACCCGGGAATGCGCTCGCTGCCGACGTTCTCCGCGATACTCCTGGCGCGTTCGAAGATCCCGAACGGGCCGGACGAATCCGAGCGGAGCAGCTCGGCCTGACGGTCGCGGTCGAAGCCGATGACATTGCTTGACCATGCGAACTGGAGTTCATCAAACCACTGGCCGAGGCGTGCGAACACGCCCCCGGGCGGGCGGTGGACCTCTTCGAGACTGAGCCGCGGCGAAGGGTCATAGGTCTTCCATCGCTCGATGAAGTACGGGTACTCCTGACCGAAACCGACGACCCGCTCGCTGTCCTCGCCGACGGGTAGCGAAGCCAGTTCGCGATCGACGAGAGCCTCGACCCATGCGTGGGCGTGGGACTGGCGGATGGTGTAGGTCTGGCTTTGGGGGTTGTACTCGGTGGCGACGAAACCCGTGACGACCCGCGCATCGACCCACACGCTGCGACAGAGCGCGGCCAACGCCGACGCGAAGTACTCGCAATGCCCCGCGGGACGCTCGAACAGGAAGGTCTCGATCGGATCCTCGCCGTCAGGCACCACCATCATGTCGAGCGTGTAGGCGTAGTTGTTGCTCAGGTAATCGGTGAGCAGGTCCACGATCCGTTCCGAGACGCCCGGTTCGAGCACGGATCGCGGCTCATCGGGATCAAACCCCGGCACGCGGTCGCCGAGGATTTCGAGCGCGAGCCCCCGGATCCGCGAATCATCGACGGCGAAGAAGTTGTCCGGGCGCTCGAAGATGGACGGGCGTTGCCCCGGCTCGACGCGCGTCGACGCATCCGGGTTCGTCAGGACGGCGTAGCCGATCGGACCGCGATGATTGCGCAGGCGGGCGACGCCGTCGACCGGGCTGACCGTAAGCCGGCGCCTCGCGCCGGGGATCGCGAACTTCTGGGGCTTCCACAGCGTGAACAGTTCGGACGAGTTGAGGTTCCGCACCGAAACACGGACCTCAACGTTCGCGTCGTCGATCTCGTATGTAAGCGGGAAGCGATCGCCGGGGTAGACCTCCACGGCGTGCTGCCCCACTTTGTCCGCGTTCCGCGACCGGTACCAGACGGCGCTCTCCGGGTCGAACGCGTCCAGCACCGCGCCACGGAGGCGATGCGTCTGGTTCTCGCGCCAGATGTTGACGCCACCGCTGCTGAGGCGCATGTGGAAGGACGCTTCCATGACAACGGTGGGGCTCTCGGTGATCGTGCCGGGTCGACCGAGGCGCACCTCGTTGTTGAAGCCGGTCGACGCACCGTAACTGGCGGGCTGCCAGTCTCCGAACGCGCCGCCGCCGATGTTGCGGGGCATGAGGAAGAACACCGCGACGGATGTCGCCGTCACGCCGACCATGGTGAGCCCGACGAGGCGACGCACGGTCCGTCTCGCGAGCCGGTCGAAACCCTTCGCGGGGGGGTCGTGCTGCTTCGCGAGCCCGGCGCGAACGCGCTGGGCGTGCGTATGCAGTTGCCCCGCGTAGATCTGATACAGCACCACGGACCAGAACGCCAGCGGGAGGTAGAGCAGCAGCACCAGCGCAACCTGAAGCGTCACCGACGTCAGCACGGCGCTGATGGCGACGAGCAGGCTGAGCATCAGCATCTGCGCCTGGTCTCGCGGAGTGCGCGATTCGAAGAGTTTTATGAGTTGCAGGTAGACAAGGTACTGCGCGATGACCGACACAACATCGGCGAGTTCGCCGGTCGCGGCACGGAACATGAGAACGAGCGCCGCGACGAGCATCGTGTTCGCAACCCACCGCGGAATCGGGCTGGCGAGTCGATCTCGGAACACGAAGTACGACACTGCAACACCGGTCGCGCCGATCAGGAAGATCAGCGCGTCGAGCTCCGCGACGGCGTTCGCGAAGATCCCGACGAGCACCGTGAGGTGCGACGCGATGTGGTAGCGGCGGTACACGGTCGTCACGACACGCCCTCCGCCGATCGGGACGCCCGGCGCGAGTCGACGACGCCGTCAAGGACCTCGGCAGTCAGCAGGCGTGCGCCCTCGGGCAGCGGCGCGATCGATGGGTCGGCCTGCACCCGGAAGACCCTCGCGTCGGCCGGCGAAGAGCCGGGCTCGCTCACCGTGCCGAGGCGCTTGTCGTTCAGATCGATCCGCGCGAGCGCTTCGAGCATCGCGCTGGTCCGCCCGTGCATCTGCGACGGCGTGATGTCGATCCCGAGCTGAGGGACGCGCAGGCCCGCCGCGACATCCATGCGCGAAGCGAGCGCGGCGAGCGATGCCGCGAGACAGATCGCCCGTTCCCCGGCTGACTCGTCGGTGTTCCCGCTCGGGTCGCCTTCCCGCGCCAGCGCGAGATCGATCAGCACCGCGGTGGCTACCGGTTCGGCGAACTCCCGCGTCCGAAGGTTGCCGCCGCGCGCCGACTGCTTCCACGCGATGCGACGCATCGGATCGCCGGGCTGGTAGTCGCGGATCGCGTAGAACTCCAACCCGAGGCCGCGACGGTCCTGGCGCTCGGTTTCGGTGCGCCCCCGCCCCCCGCCGGCGAGCAGGACGCTCGCTGGCAGCTCGACGACACGAGGGAGGATGAGCAGTTCGTCCGGTTCCGTGACCGTGACCGACTTGAGCACGATGCCGAACGGGAAGGTCGTCGAGATCGTGATCCGATCAAGGCGCATCAGCCCGCGGCGCTCGCACGGCAAGATCGCGGCGATGTCCTCCGTCGAACCGGCGGGAACGACATCCACGAACGCTTCGGGGATCGCGCGTTTGCGGTCGCGCTTGCGGAGTTTTCGCCGGGGTCGATCCGCCTCGATGAGGTCGATGGCCATGGCCGGGACTCGCCGTCGCGTGTTCCGCACGCGATAGGAGAAGCGTGCGTTGTCTCCGACCTGCGCCGGCGCGACGGGTCGCCGATCGACCTCCAGGCCCATCATCATCGCGCCGGACACGACACCGCTGACGAGCATCGCGCCCAACGCGACGCCGAATACGATGAACAGCAGATTGTTCTGGCTGTTGATCGACCCGATGCCGAGCAGGACGGTCACGACGATGTAGAAAACACCCCCGGAGTGCATGTGGTAGCGGCGCGCGACGACCTTCTTGGCGGGCTTGGCGCTGGTCACCGGTTTCGAGAGCAGTGTCGTCCGCAGGGCGCTCACGCGTGGCCTTTCGCTGGCGGCGAGGCGGGCCCCCACCACAAGGAGGGTACGCACGAAGCGGCGCGGAGGTTTCGTCCGAGTCTGCTGACTTCCCACGAGGGACTCGCCGATCGTTTGCTGGCGAATCCGTCCGCAACGCCCCCGACAAGCAGCGCAGCGTCCGCGTCGAGCGGCGGACCTTACGGACCGTCCCTGAACTGCTCGTACTGTCCGTACAGGTCCTCACGCTCCTCGCCGAGGTCGCGGTCTGTGCCACTCGTCATCACGATGAGCACCCGCTTGGAGCGTGACGGCAGGCGGAAGTAGCCGGTCGCCGGGTCGTAGCCCTGGCGACGGGCGAAGAAACCGATGTCGTAGTTGAACGCGCCGGCACCGAAGAGATCGATGGGCAAAGCGAACGAGCCGTCTCCGGCCGAGTTGCCTCGCGTCAGCGTCCGCCGGTTGAGCTGGCCGGGATCCTGCTGGATGTGAAGCGACACCCCGCCGAGGCCTTCGCCGGCCGAAAGGCGTGGATCGTCGGCGTTGACCAGCATCACGCCGGAGTAGTCACCCCGGATGACCCGTCCCTGCAGGGCATATCCATCGCTGGAGCAGGCCGGCAGCAGCGTTGCGACCAGCAGCAGGACGACCAGAAAAAAGGATCGGTTCACGCGCTGCCTCCGGAATCGGTTTCATCGATGGTCGGCTGGGACTCGGGCGACTCGTCTGCCGCGTCGGCGCTGTCTTCGGGGTCGCTCGCATCCTTCGCGATCGCTTTCGACGCTGGCTTCTGCTCGGTGATCAGGTTGGACAAGCCGGGGAAGACATCGTTCACCGGCGGCAGGTCCTTGATCGCGGCGAGTCCGAAGACCTCCAGGAAACGCTTGGTCGTGCCGTAGAGCAGCGGGCGACCGAGCTCCTCGGCCCGCCCGACGATGGTGACGAGGTTCTTCTCCATGAGGCCACGCAGAACCTCGCCGCACGCGACGCCGCGGATGGTCTCGATCTGCACGCGCGTGATCGGCTGACGGTAAGCGACGATGGCGAGCGTCTCGATCGCCGCTCGCGAGAGTTTGCTCGACTCGCGCAGACCCTGGATCGCGGCGATGGCCGGGGCGAACTCGGGCAGCGTCATGATCCGATAACCACCGGCGACGGATTCGATGCGGAAGGCTCGTCCGGTCTTCGCGTAGTCCTCGTTGAGCACTTCGATCGCTGCTTCGATGGTCTGCGTCGGCTTGGGGAACACGCCGGGATGGTCGCGCATGCCCGTGGCCTCTGCGATCTTGCCTGGAGCGAGGGCCTTATCCATGGTCAGCAGCAGGGCTTCGATCACCGCCGGGATGCGGTCGGGCGCGAACGCTGGCTTTTCAAGCGTTTCGGACCCGGAGTCGGTCTGCCGGCCGGATTTGGCCTGCGTGTCGTGTTCGGCGGTCGCGGTCTTGCTCATAGCGTCATTCTAGCCGAACGACGAGGTGCCTCGTCCGGATGAGATCATGCTCACGATTTCCGGACGTGTAAATCTGGTCCGGTCGGGGCGCGAAAACCGCACAAAGTACCGGTGACTTGCATAGTTTGTCATACAGACCTTGCACCGCGACCGATTGGGTGTCAGGTTCAGATCTCCGGGTGCGCGAGCATCCGTCTTCCGAGGCCGCCGCTCGATTGGTGGGGGTCACCTTCAACCGAAGGATGCCGAGAGATGGCACAGCAATCGACGGAGCAGGCCGACGCCTCACAGATCAACGCGGCGCTGCCCGACTACGAGCAGACGCTGCTGGACCTCGCCAAGCGCGACGCGGCCCGCGCCCTCGAAAACCCTGAGGAACGAGCCACCCGCAGCGTCGCCCTCTGGATGGCCGATCAGGTCGCCGAGCACGCCCGCCGCGCCGATCTCGACCCGCAATTCGCCCGAATGATGCAGGAGCACGCGAAGGAGATTCGCGACCGGGTCCTGTCGGCTCCGACCGGCAAGGCAACGCGCCGCTGGTGAATCCGCCCATTGGGCGGATCACCGCTAGTACCGCGTCTCCCCGGGCACCTCGAACTCGCTGAGCAGCGTGTCTCGGATGAGCTGCTCGAGCGTCTTCGGCTCGTCCACACCGATGAACCCTTCGGCCTCGGTCACCGTGTCGCTGCTGCTGCCGCGCTCGCGGATGCGCATGGACTTCACGAAGATCACATCGCCGCTTCCGTCGCGGCGCTCCTGGCGGCTCAGGCTGTCGAGATCGTCGGGGCCATAGGACGTGACCTTCATCGCCCCGCGGAAGCCCGGGTTCCAGACGATGCACCTCCGGCCGGTCAGGGCGTACAGCGTCCTGCGGGCCTTGCGCTTCCCCCAGAACGGTGTGCTGAGCATCGCGAACCCGATCAGGATGAATGGCAGACCCCAGAGCGGGAAGACCCATTTCATGATGCCCGGGGGTCCCCCGCTCCCGCTGTTCGAGAAGTCGGAGATTCCACCGGCCGCCATGTACGTCCAAAAGAGCGCAAACGCCGTCCACGGGATACCGAAGAGTACAACCGGCATCGACTTCAGGACGATCCCCGCGCCGTTGTGGCGACCGGCCCAAATCAACTCTTCGCCGGACTCCAGTTCGCGATCGATGCGCGGGTCACTCTTCGGATCTCGCAACATCGACGTTCCGATGTACTCCGGCTTGCCGAACCCGCGACCGGGATCCTTGTAGTACTTAGACACGCCCGAGATCCTATCTCTCGACCGGCCCTGTAGTCCCCCCGAAGAGCGTTTCACGAACCAGCCGCTCAACTTCACGAACGTTCTGGATTCCTCGGAAACCGACCTCGTCGAGGTCTTCTTCCGGCTCAGCTGTTCCCCCCTCCGGACCCGTATCGCGCCCAAGGATGAGATTGCCGCGTCCCCTGGCGTCGATGTCGCGGTACATGTCGCGTACTTCATCCGGCCCGAGATCCTTCACTCCGAAGCCGCTGTCTGTTCGACACCAGACGAGGCAACGCCTGCTGGTCAGCGCGAACAACTCCCGCTTCGTCTCTCGGTACTCGATGAGTGGGTAGATCACCAAGGCAACTCCGATTAGCCCCACGAGCAGGGCCGCCGCTCCCATCACAATCCGTATCGCTACATCTAGGAATGGCAGGATCTCGGTATCGCCGCCGGCAAGCGGACCACCTACGAACTGTCTCACAAACAAGAATCCGACAGTGGTGATCGGGAGACCGAGCAGGAACGGCAAGATGGTCTTTCTCAGCCTCAACCGTACGAGCGGCCTTGCCGCCCAGACGACTTCCTCGCCATCGGTGAGTTGCTCGGCGATGCGGGCGTCGGCCGTTGGATTGGGCTTGCTGTAGTCCTTGAATTCCTCGGTCACCCGGTCATGCTAGCCATTCTCAGAAAAACACGGTGTTCCTGGTCATTCACTGGCCCCTGCCCGCGACCGATGCCGCCGGTCTCGGTACACTCCGCGATTCGACCGACGGCAGTGGCGCCCCGTCGGACGGTCAGTGAATCCCCATGAGCGACGAATCGAACCAGCACGAACTGGGGAACGCGCGATCCGCGTCCCCGGTTGAGCCCTCCGCGCTCTCGAAGCAGCCGCTGTCCGGACACGACAGCGCGATCAGCGAGCTTCTGCGCGTCGCCGTCCCGGCTGTCGCCACCATGACCTCCTATACGGTCATGCAGTTTGTGGACAAACTCATCGTGAAGGAGATCGGGCCCGACGAGCTCGCGGCGGTCGGCAACGGCGGCATCGCGGCGTTCATCCCCGGCGCGATGATGATGGGCCTGCTCGGTGTCATCAACACCTTCGTCAGCCAGAACCTCGGTGCGGGGCGTCCCCAGCGCGGTTCGGCGTACGCCTGGAACGGGCTGTACCTCAGCGTGCTCGCATGGCTGGTGGTGTTCGTGCCCTTCGCGATCTTCCTGCCCCAGGTCTTCCTCGCCCAGCAGGCCATCTTCGATCTGACCGCTCCGGCCGAGGCCGTTTCGGCCATGCAGAACCAGTACGGCAGCGTCCTGCTGCTGGGCATGATCTTCACGCTCGGCAGCCGCTCGCTCGGACACTTCTTCTACGGCATCCACAAACCCTCCGTGGTCATGGTCTCGGCCATCACCGGCAACATTGTCAACGTGCTCCTCTGCAACTACCTCGTGCTCGGTCGAGTCGGACTGCCCTTCCCGGGAGCTGAATGGCAGAGCGGCTGGGAGGGCATGGGCGTCCTCGGCGCGGCACTCTCGACCGTCGCCGGCGGCGTCGTGGAACTGATTATCCCGTTCGCTCTGTTTCTCTCTCGAAAGACCGACGCCCAGTACCACACCCGCCGAGCGTGGCGATACAGCTTCGTCCACGTGAAGGACATCCTGCGCATCGGCTGGCCCGCTGGCTTGATGAGCGCGAACGAGCTCGTGTGCTGGTTCGTGTTCATGACCGGTTTCGTCGCCCACTTCGACAAGCCCGGCGAACCGGCGGTGAACAACGCGGCGGGCTGGATCACCCTCCAGTACATGCACCTGAGCTTCATGCCGGCAGTCGGGATCTCCATCGCCCTGACCGCCATCGTCGGCAAGTACATCGGCGCGAAGCGACTGGACATCGCCGTCAAGAGAGCCTGGCTCGGCCTCGGGATGACCGTGGTCTACATGTCGATCTGCGCCGCCCTCTTCGTGATCTTCCGCCACGACCTCGTCCGGCTGTTCGTCGGTGCCGATTACGATCCCGAAGTCGCAGCCGAGATCATCGAGATCGGCTCGACGCTGCTCATCCTCGCCGCCGCCTTCCAGTTGTTCGACGCCGTCGCGATCTCGCTCTCGGGCGTGCTCCGCGGGGCCGGGGACACCGTCTGGCCCGGGGCGGTCACCATGATCCTCAGCTGGGGAATCATCGTTGGCGGCGGCAAGTACTTCATCACCTACCACGAAGACCTCGGCTCCCTCGGGCCGTGGATCGCCGCGGCGGCGTTCATCATCGCCCTTTCGATCGCCTTCTTTGCCCGCTTCCTCGGTGGCAAGTGGAAGCACATGAAGATCCTGCGCGAGCACGACGCCGACGAAGCAGGCCTCGGCGGCGCCCTACCCGACCCCGAGAGCGGCTACGACCTCGCCGGCTACGACCCGGCCTCGGTCTCCCCCCAGCAGGGCCCGTCACCCTCCTGAGGATCGACGGATCCGCTGGATTTGAGGAATCCGCCCGATTTTCCTACGATATCCCGTCGCGAAGCGGTCCCTGCCCGGACGCCGAGCGACGCACCACACACGACTTTTCTCGTCCGCCCCGGCCCGCGAGGCCGGGGGCCCGAGTCGAGAACCAGGGAGCACGCGTACATGGCCCAGAACCAAGACCCGATGGACATCATGATCGGCGCGAGCGAAGCCGCCGGCGACACCGCCGCGGCGGCTCAGCACCTGCGCGACGGCGACGCCTGTCGCGAGCGCAGCGATCGCGCCGGCGCCTTGGCGGCCTATCGCAAGGCCGTTAACGCCGCACCGAACGATGCCCGGGCCCTCTTCAAGCTCGCCTACGAACTCGACCTCCTCGGTGAGGAGAACGAAGCGATCGCGCTCTACGAGCGTGCATCGGAGCAACGCCCCGCGCCGGTCAACGTGCTGATCAACCTTGCCGTGCTCTACGAAGACCAGGGCGACTACCGCTCGGCCGAGAAGTGCCTGCGCCAGGTGCTCGACACCAACCCGAACCACCCCCGGGCCCGCCTCTTCTACGAGGACGTTGTCGCATCGAAGGACATGTTCATCGACGAGGAGCACGACCGCGATCTCGCCAAGCGCAACGCCCTCTACGACACCCCGGTCACCGATTTCGAACTGACCGTCCGCGCCCGCAACTGCCTCAAGAAGATGAACATCCGCACGCTGGGCGACCTGCTCCGCGTTACCGAGGCGGAACTGATGGGCTACAAGAACTTCGGCGAGGCCAGCCTCATCGAGATCAAGCAGATGCTCGCCGCCAAGAACCTGCGCCTCGGCCAGGGCCTCGAAGACCAGCACCGCCGCATGCGCGCCCGCGTCGCCGAGTCGGTCAAGGGCCAAGGCGGCAACGAAGGGGTCCTCGCCAAGTCCGTCACCGAACTGGGCCTCTCCGTCCGCGCCCGCAAGGCGCTGCAGGTGCTGGGCATCCAGACCATCGGCGACCTCGCCGCACGCACCGAGGCCGAGCTCATGGGCGTGAAGAACTTCGGCACGACCTCGCTCGACGAGGTCAAGGAGCGCCTCGAGGCCTTCGGACTCGGCCTGCGTGAGCTGAGCTTCTGAGAGCACAAGCGAGCCGCAGCAGACCTGCCCCGGTACGCCTGAGTCCCGGGGCTTTTTGTGCGCCTCGACGGATCCCCCTCCGATCGACGATGATGGTGCCATGACCGAGACGCCCGGCCAGTCCCCCACCGACACCCCCGAAGAACACCCCGTCCTGCCCACCCGCTGGCACGGCGTGGCGCCGGTCCGGCTCGTGTGGCTCACCGCCGGGCTGGTCATCACCGCCCTTGTCGCCCTCTCGGCCTGCAGCACGCTCCTCCCATCGAAGGCCACGCCCGTCTCGCCCGGTCCGGTGATGCCCGGCGCCGAGCCGACAAACCCCGCGACCGTCGGGCACGAGAGCGAGCCGCTGATCCGCGTCCGCATCGCCCGCAGCGAGCCGCTCATCACCATCGGCGGCCCGGAGACCGTGCACATCCTCGGCCCCAGCCGCCCGCGCATCCGAGCCCAGAACTCGCCAGCCGACGACGACCTCGGCTCCTCCAGCCAGATCGTTCCGACGCCCGTCACGATCACCGTAGGCCGCGAGGCCTGGCGCATCACCGACGGGCGGGGCAACTCCCGCCGCATGCCGCGATCGACCCGCGGCGTGGACGAAGACGCCCTGCGCATCACCTCGCTCTCGGCCGACATGCTCGAACTCGACGGCAAGCAGCTCCCCGGCTCGCTCTGGCTCCACGGACGCTCGGGATCCGGCGACACCGGGTCGATCGACGTGGTCGAGCATCTGCCCATCGAGGTGTACCTGCCGGGCGTGATCGCCAAGGAGCTCTACCCCAACTGGGCCCTCGAGACCTTCAAGGCCCAGGCCATCGCCGCTCGCAGTTACGCCATGCAGGAACGCCAGCGACGCCTGTCCATCGGCTCGCACTTCGACCTCGAATCCACCACCCAGGACCAAGTCTACGGCGGCGCCACCACAAACCCCACCGCCCTCAAGGCCGTCGAGCAGACCTACGGGCGCGTGCTGACCTGGAACGGGCACCTGCTCCGCGCGTACTACAGCTCAACCACCGGCGGCCGGGCCGCCAGCGCCCGCGACACCTGGCCGACCGGTCCGGGCTACGAGTTCAACCTCATGCCGCCGATCCAGGCCTCCGCTCGCGACGATGTCGACGATTTCAGCCCCCTGTTCCGCTGGGAGGTCGAGCGCGACATCGAGGAGACCAGCCGGCGCATCCGCACCTTCGCCGAGAGCCGCCGGATGGGCATGCGCACCATCAAACAGGTCGCGAAGATCGACCCGGTCGCCTTCAACGACTTCGGACGCCCGCAGCGATACCGCATCATCGAGCAGGGCGGGCGCTGGTGGGAGCTGTCCGCGGAGGACACCCGCCTGGCCGTCAACCACGCCGGCGAGAGTGGGCTCGCCAGCCCCACTCGCGACCAGCGCATCAACAGCGGCGACTTCACCACCCGGCGCGACGGCGACAAACTGATCTTCTCCGGTCGCGGCTTCGGGCACGGCGTCGGCATGAGCCAGTTCGGCGCCGAGGGCATGGCCCGGCGCGGCAAGACCGCCGACGAGATCCTGATGCACTACTACCCCGGCGCCGAACTGCAGCGGGCGTATTGATCGGCGCAATGAAAAACGCCGGCCAGGAGCCAGCGTTCTTCGGGGTCGTGATTCGAGGAAAATCGAGCCGTTCAGCGACGACGACGCAGGCCGATCAGGCCCATGCCCGCAAGCGCCAGGCCCGCGCCCGAAGGGAGCGGGATTACCGTGCTCTGCAGCGTGTACTGGAGGTACGAGCCGGCGCTTGACGGGTTGGTCCACCAGTCCGTCGCCAAGCCTTGCACCGACAGATGATCGATGCCCGAATCCCCATCGCCGCCTCCGGAACTCATGACATCAAATCCGAAGGTGTCGCCGATGGAAAGCCCGAGCGCCGAGATCTTCACGGCCAGACGCTGGATGCCTGAGGCATGATCCGCATCGGACGCCGAGACCAAGCCGTTCCCGGTGTAGGTCGCGTCGATCTCAGACCAGCCGCTGTTGTATTCGAAGAGATTGGCGCCGGCACCCGAGCCGCCGTCATCAGCCCACGAGCCGATCCAGAAGTCGTTGTCGGCGTTGTGGTTGATGTTGGTACGGTTCCAGCCGTTGCTGTCCGATCCACCGGCCCGGGTATCCAGCGCGACCATGTACTTGCCCCAGGCCGTCGCATCGAGATCGGCGTCGGTCTGGATGGCAAAGTAAACCCAGGTGTCGTCGTTGGTGACCGTCACCGACCGGATGTCGAGGTTCTGGACACCGGTATCAAAGATGTCGTCGTCGAAGTCGGCGTATGTTCCGGCCACGGCGCTCCCACACCCCAGACCGAGGACGGTTCCAACGCCAAGCAGCAGGCTCGTCTTCACAGTTCGTCTCCTCACTGGTCCCGAACCGCCCGGTAAAACGGTTTACCAGACGCACGACCTAAACGATACACGCCTTTCAGACAGGATCAAGCCCCTACCCTCACAATTCAGGGAAATCCCCCGGCCGACTCGGCAAAAGAAAACGCACCGGCCAAGTGAGGCCGGTGCGCCATGATTCCGAGGAAACCGCGCCGAGTGCCTTAGCGGCGCCGACGCAAACCGATCATGCCCATGCCCGCGAGCGCCATGCCGGCGGCACCGGGAAGAGGGATAACCGTATAGGCGACCTGCACGTCGTCAATCGCGAGGCCGTCGATGTTGGCATAGGTAAACCAGCCATAGCGGTTGCCGCCGACGGTTGTGGCGATGTCATCCGTGGTCGTGCGAGTGAACGAGAACAGTTCGCCGCCGCCCGCATCAAGGAGCGAGAAGATGACCGACAGCGTCCCGCCATCGTCCACGAACTGCTGCTGCAGCGTGTACCAGCCCGCGCTGCTCACCTCGTAGTTGTTCCCGCCGTTCTCGTTCTCAATCTTCCACGCGTTAAACGACCAGTCGGAGTTGTTCGAACCGTTCACGAGCAGAGCGCCGTCAACCATGCCGACATGCCAGATGAAGTCGCGCAGGTGGCCGCCGGATTGGTTGCTAACCGCGCTGCTGTAGTCGAAGCCCTGGCCGTTCGTCCAGGAAGTCGGGTCAAGGTAGATCGAGGCGGAAGTTGTGAACCCCGTGCCGAAGCTGCTGCTGTACCCGCCGTAGCGAGTGAACGCACCAACCGCCCCGAGGGTGGGGGTGCCGAACACGTTGTTCTGCATGGACAGGTTCGTCAGCGTCGCGTGGTTGCCACCCGAGAACGACGTGATGCCGTTCGTGCCCGACGCGACCTGAACGATGTCAGAGCCGTTGTAGTTGTTCCAGCCATCGGTTCCGGCGACGCCGCTTCCAGCGGTCCAACCGGCAGCTTCAAAGCCCTCGTGGTAGGTCACGACCTGCGCCGAAGCGGTCGCCCCGGCCATACCGATCGCCGCCGCGATGATCGCGGCATTTCTTTCGAATCTCATCTTTGAGTCTCCTCCCGCGCCGACGCTGGTCGGCCGACGGCGCTCTGCATTCCGGGCGAACGCTGGATCTACACGAACCACCGATCCCGGATAGTTCTCAGCCGACAACCTACCACAGAAATAGAGGGAAACCACTTAGCCTTTCGTTCGGAAACACTATTCTGGCGTTCTGGCAAAATGTGTCGCCCGAACTGGTCAGGGCAGCAGCCGAAGTTCCTTCGGCAGACGCGGAATCAGGATGACGACCCCCCGCATCGGACGGGATAGCCGATCCCGCGTCTCGAGCATCATCTGGCCGACCGTCGGAACCGGAGCGGCCCTCGGTCCAAAGGCTCCCTCCAACGACGGCATGGGCGCATCAAGGGTTTCGAACATCTGCACGCGCTCGTCCTCGGCGTCGGCCTCGACATCCTCCGGGCGAGTCGAAGGGCTCGGACCGAACCGCGCGGGCTGGTCCTCGGGCTCACCGGCCCTTTCGGCCTCCGGCCGCGAGGAGGCCTCTCGCTGTTGCAGGACCTCGATGATGTTCTCGCGGGTAACGCCCTCGATCCGGGACCAATCCGCGTCCGGCACATCGGTCGTCAGCACGATCGCGTATCCCGGCGGCACCGTCAGTTCGAGCAGCGCGTCCTCGACGGTCGGCCCCTGCCCCATGAGGTCCGGCGTGACGAACTCCATGCTCGGCAGCTCGAAGATGTTGCGATCGTCGCGCCGCGGGTCGCGCTGCTGCAGCTGCGTGGCCACCTCCAGGCGCATGGAAGCGCCGACCACGGGCTCCCCGTCCCGTTCGCCGCGTTGCGGGACGATCCATCCACGCCCGAGCAGACGCAACACGCCCTCGGGCAAACGCGACTCCGACCCGTAAACGACGGCCCGCGTGCCGGCTTCGATGCCGCGTGTTCGCAGCAACTGCACCCAATCCGGCGCCTGGCCGAGCCAACGACGCGACCAGCCCGATCGCGGCGGCGCGAGCTGGTGCAGCACGAACACCTCCGAGAGCGGCACCGCCACGACTCGGATACCGCTGAGCCGCAGACGCTCGATGGTCTCGACGGGGAGGAAGTCGGTCGGTCCGGCGTGCGAGGCGAGCGCCCGAGCGATATCGCCCTCGGTGTCTCGCGACAGCCACCAGTGCAGTTCGATGCCGACCGGATCGCCGCGGATGAACGGACGCTCGGCGTCAAAGACCCGCTCCGGAGTCATGCGAAGTTCTGCCTCGCCCGGTCCGTCGGTCGCGTTGGAGCGGCCCGACCCTCCGGACGAACATCCGATCGACGCGGCCATGCCCGCGAGCAGAATCGGCGTGCCGGCGCGCTTCCCGAGATTGCAGAGTCGTCTCACCATCGCGTTGGTTCGCCGTCTGACGCGACCCGGTCGCATGCCGTTCCCGCTCACCTCGTGCCCGGATCAGTAAATCTCCGACGGGTGCAGGTGATCGCTGCTCGCGGGGGTGAACTCGTTGATCCGATCGATCATGCGCCGCACGAGCCCGATGTTGTGGCGCGTGTGGTGGAAAGCGATGCGGGGCAGTTCGAGCATGTCCTCCTCGACCTCGTACGGACCGCGCTGCACGATCTCGCCCGACGCGACGAGCGAGGAAAACTCCTCATTCAGCCGGCGCACATCGCCCGGCTCCAACGGCTTCTTGACGCGGATGACCAGGTCGTCCTTCACGTACCGAGACGAGTGGTAGTTCCGGTAGAAGCGCGTGATGTGCTCCACGGCGTCTTCCATGTCGCGCGTGATGTAGTACAGGTTCAGGTCTTCGGGTGAGATCATCCCGTTGTTCAGGAGCGAACGCCGGACATAGTTGTCCCAATGCTCCCAGTACGTGGAGCCCTCGGCCTCGCAGAGAACGATCGGCACCATCGCCGACTTGCCGGTCTGCACCAGCGTGAGCGCCTCGAAGATTTCGTCCTGTGTGCCGTACCCGCCCGGAAACACCGCGACCGCCTCGCACTGACTGACGAACATCAGCTTCCGAGTGAAGAAGTACCGGAAGTTGATGAGCTTGTCGTCGCCGGCGATCACGTCGTTCGCTGTGGTCTCAAACGGCAGCCGGATCGCAAGACCGAAACTCGCCGCAGCTCCGGGCCCCTCGTGGCCCGCCTTCATGATGCCGTCGCCCGCGCCGGTGATGCACAGCCAGTTGTTGGCGGCCATAAGGCGGCTGAACTCAACACACGCCTGGTAGTCCGGGTTCTCCGGCGGAGTGCGTGCCGAGCCGAAGATCGAGATCTTGTGCCGGTCCGGGTACTTGCTGAACACCTGGTACGCGTAGCGCAGCTCCTTGAACGCCGTGGTCAGCAGCTTCAGCTCGCCGGTGTCCCGATCGTCGGTGATGAGCTTGAGCGCGGTGATCAGCTGCTCGCGGATCAGCTTGCCCTCGTAGACCTCGGTGTCCCCGCCGCACTCGGCGATGATCGAATCGAGCTTCTCGATGAAATCGGGCTGATCGACCCGGCGTTTGCCCTTCATCGGCGAGTGGATCGCCGGGTACGCGTCCTCACGCGTCGGGTCGGGGGTCACCGAATCGAGGCGCGACATGTTGTTGATCTTCTCAGAATCGTTCTGGTTCATTCGTTCTTTCATGGTCTGGTGCGGGACGCATCGTTCGCGTCTTTACGGGCGCGGTCTGTCGTCCTCGCCTCCGATGATCGCGTCGAGAAGCCTCCGCGTGGCGGTCAACTGCTCGACCTCGACCCGCGGATCATAAAGCGTGCCGCCGACCCGTGCCGTAACCAGTTCGTTGCGGACCCGCTCGAAGATCTCCGTGAGCAGCGAGACATCCCGCAGAACCACCGTCGTGAAAGTGAGATCAAGGCCCAGATCCGGCAGCGTCATCGTGCCCGATCCCTTGATCGAGACAGACTTCGACTCCGCCGAAAGGTCGTGGAGGCTGACGACCGGTCCCTCGATGAAGGCTTCGGCGTAGGCAAAGTCGATCGGCTCGCTCACGGGTGCCTGCAGGCTGGAGAGCTTGACGAACTGGATCAGACCCGGCAGGCGCAGGACCTCGGTCCCGTCCGACCCGGGCGCCGGTTGCACCCGGATCAGCGCACGCCCGCGCTGCGCGTTGACGTTGCCGAGCCGCCCGGTCAGCGAAAGGTTCGCGTCGAGCAGACCGCGGTTCTCGGGTGCGCTCGCGATCCCCGCCGGGTCACGCGAGACCTCGGCGAGCAGCCGCCCGAAATCGAGACCGCTCAGGTCGGCCTGCGCGCGCCACGCGCCGCCGACGAACGATGCCGACTGCGCATCGGGACGGACCTCGCCGCTCGCCGCCAGCCTACCCCCGGCGATCGACGCCGACACCGAGGGGACATAGACCGTGCCCGGCGCATCCGCTTCGCGTCCGTTCTCCGCGCTGATGAACCTCGCGCCGGTCTCGACGCGAGCACGAACATCCGACAGCTGCGCGCCGCCCACGACCGCGCGCTCTCCGCTCAGATCGACCGCCACCTCCGGCGCTCGCCCGTCCGTGAGACGAGCTTCGATCGATGCCCGACCGACGAGGTCTTCGAGGCGCAAGCCGATGCGCACATCCATCGCCTCGAAGCCGACCACGCCCTCGAAGAACGCCCCGCCCCCATCGATGCGCAGATTGGCATCGCTCATCGACAGCGTCGAGTCCGACGCCATCTCCATCCCGTTCATCATCGAAACCACCGCGTCCGGGAGCATCGCCCGCACCCCGTCGTGCAACGAGGCCGCCGTCGCGCTGATCGTCGTTGCCAGACCGAACGGTTCGGCGTCGGTTCGACTCCAGGCCCCGTCGACCGTCGCGTTCAGGTCGGTCGAACTCAATTCGAGATCGATCGCCCCGCCGCTGTCGCTCACGCCGATCGAACCCTCGACGCGATCGAACACCGCCTCGTACCCATCGCGGCTCAGCGCCAGCGTGCGAGGACGCACCTCCGCGTCAAGCGAGGGCTCGTCGCCGCTCCGCAGCGTGAAGTCGGTATCGAACAGCCCGGCAAGTTCCAGAGAGGCGACCCGCTCGCCAAGCGCCGGCGAGAATCGCCCCACCACCGCCTCCGGCAGTTGCGATTCGAACAGCGCATCGCGCACCGAACCGGCCAGGCTCTCGGTCGTTCCGCCACCCGCTCCCAACGCTTCGAGGCTGTACCCACCGTCGACACGCAGCCGTCCGGCCAGCGCGTCGTTGAACCGCAACACGCCTTCGACCGAATCGAGCGCGACCCGGCCCGGCGTGATGCCGACCGTCCCGGTCGCGCCGACCACCTCGGCACGCCCGCCGAACGCGTTGAAGACCAGCCTCTCGATGCGGTCCGCTTCGACGGCGTAGCGCAGGTCCTCTTCGCTGCCGTCCAGCGTCAGCCGCGCATCAAGGCGCCCCGCCGGATCGAACTGTTCCCGCAGCGACACGACCACGCCAGCGCGGCTCGCGTCCGCAGCGTCCAGCACTCGCTCCAGAGGCTGACCGACCGCGATCGACCGCCCTTCCAGGTCCACATCGATCAATCGCGTCACGCGCCGGGGATCCCCCTCGCGCGCCGGATACTCGACGCGAACCGAGCCCGAAAACGCGCCCTGGTCCTCTCCCACCCGACCGGCGAGCGATGGCATATCGAGGAAGTCGTCGGTCACAACAAACGCGCTCGACAGATCCGTGAGCAGCGCCGGCGCGATCCCCGGATCACCGGCTTTGAAGCGCATCAGGTCCTCGTCGCTCACGCCGATCGCGCCCGGCGGGTGCGCCGCAACACCGTCGAAAGCGACCTCGACGCGGAAGTCCGTGGAACCTCGCTCGGACGCGAAAATGTGGGCCTCGCAGCCGGCCGTTCCGACGAGGTTCAGCCGGCGCAGGAATCGGTGCACGCTGAATTCTGAATCTCCCCCGTCGCCTGACGCCCGCTCCTCG
>Ga0070727_10001505_pt1 | contig 24573 bp, 13 predicted proteins | sample tdAd472_FD_66722 | JGI IMG/M metagenome (GOLD analysis project Ga0070727, IMG submission 66722) | Marine sediment microbial communities from the Atlantic coast under amendment with organic carbon and nitrate - tdAd47.2 | ecosystem: Environmental > Aquatic > Marine > Coastal > Sediment | place...
CGCTCTTATCATCGGAAAGGAAGTGATGATAAATACCGGCTTGTTTTTGAAAAGCACCGGCCAAAAAAATACTATCTCCTTCGAAAATGGAAATTTCCCGGTTGCTGCTACTATACCAATGGCTGGTCTCTACGACCTTTATGGCCTGATTCGCCTTCAGTTGGGTATAAATATCCTGATGACCTCCCGGCCAAGTTATAATCAGGCTATCAACGGAAGAGTGATGGCCTAAGCCGAAATGGATGACATTTGAGTGATGAGAAAGATAACTCGATCCGCCATCTGCCTCTCGGATCAGGCTTCTATCACCTAGTACCACGCGCACTTGGCTGCCATAGCCATTCCTATTACTCCAACGGCCCACCAATTGTAATTTGAACCACTTGTTTTTATTGGCTAGGTTGTTTTGGTAGAGTAGGGCATGGTCCTCTGATTGCTCATCCTCAGCCACTACGCCGAAGAGCATATCCAAGTCTCCGTCATTATCCAGATCGGCGAGGCTTAAACCTCTGCAACGCTGGTTAGTGGCCAAACCCGTTTTGGTGGATACTTCTTCGAATTGATGATCTTTATTGCCTTGAAAAAGTCGATTCTCATTGTTTTGGTGCGGGGCTTCAATCACCTGGCCATTGGCTACAATTAGGTCCAGATAAGTATCATTGTTGAAATCTAGAAAAGCGGTTCCCCAGCTGGTTCCATCTGGGTTGTTTACGCCTTTGTTGCTACTAATATCTTGGAAAAACTGTCCTCCCTCGCGGTTTTCAAAAAGAGGATTGTCAGCAATATTAGTCACGTAATAGTCGAGGTCTCCATCTTCATCATAATCCCCAATAGCAATCCCCATCGCATTGATTTTGACATTGAGGCCGGATAGGTAAGCCGCGGCTTGGAAGCCTGGATCGGGAAACTTGTTGATATAGAGTTCATTGGGCTCAAAACTCAAGCCGAAGTCATTGGCTACGTATAAATCTGGGTCACTGTCATGATCATAATCAGTAAAGGCTACGGCTAAGCCACAACCCACATCTGCGACGCCGAGTGTGGAGGCGACATTTACAAAGGTATTGTTCCCCTGATTCTGGTAAAGAAAGTTGGCATAGCCTCCTCTGATATTTTGAGAAAAAGGTTCTTCCTCATAGATCGCGTAGTTATTCACATAAATATCAATCCATCCATCCAAATTGAAATCACCAAAAGAGGCAGAGGTACTCCAAGCCAAATCTTGAATCCCGGCGGTCTGGGAAATATCAGTAAAAGATCCATTTCCATTGTTTTGTAACAAGACATTCGGATCCTCCTTTCCTGTCGTAATCAGTAGGTCCTCATCTCCATCGTTGTCAATGTCCCCCACTGCTACTCCCATCGTGAAAAGCCCTCTCAAGGCAACGCCCGCCTCCTGGCTAACATCTGAAAAGCTTCCATCCCAATTATTGCGAAGTAGGGTATTCGGCCCTTTCCCACCGATAATAAAAAGGTCGGGATAGTTATCATTATTGTAGTCGAACAAGGCCACCCCCCCGCCCATTAAATGAGGATCTTGACAAAAGGCATTGATACCTATTTGTTGACTGATTTCACTGAATGATTGAGCACGGGTCATTGGAGCGTCCGCCAGCAGGGCTACGGCACAACAAAACGCCTGAATGAGGTAGATGGGGGTGTTTTTTAAAGCCATTATTGTAGGATTATTTTACCTGATAAATGATGTTCTCCGAGCCGAATCGTATAAATGTATAAGCCAGGCGGCTGTCTTTTTCCATGGCTATCTTCAGCAAACCATTTTACCTGTAGGTCTTCACTCGCATGGACACTTTTTTGGCCCTGCCAAAGTAATTGTCCGGTGACGGAATGAATTTGATACTGGAGTAACCCTGCTTGTTCCGTCTTTAGGTCAATGGAAATGAATTCACGAAATGGATTAGGGTGTAAACTAATGAGTTCCAGGTGGAGTTTTTGCCCCGGTAGCTTATCTAGCTCTTCCGTCGCTGTGGTCAGGTTTGCTTGCTCTGTAACTGTGATTTTTTGATTGGCTTCGATAGCCAGGAGTGTTTCTGGCGGGCTATTAGGCCAGGTGATGACTAGGCTATCCAAGGTTTTAAGGCCTCCCAATCCAAAATGTACGGGCGTGATACTTTGCGACATGATGCCGGCTCCATAATGGAAACGATAATAGGATTTTCCATTCCCACATGCTTTGACAAGGGCCCCAAATGCATTCCGGTTGGAAGTGGTTCCTACTAGCTCAACTTGTAGCCAGTTGCTGTGGGCTGCTCGTCCAATATTTTGGTACAAATAGGGGGCACCATTGGTATTCGATACCAAGATGTCTAGATCACCATCTTCATCATAATCGAAAACTTCCATGCCCATGCCATGTGCTTCGCCGTTGGCAGCTGCATGATCTGACCAATCTATAAAATGGGGGCTCCCCTCCGCCGCCATATTTTTGAAAAACTTATTGGGATATACTAGTGCATCAAAACCATTGACGACATAAATATCTTCGTCTCCATCATGGTCTGCATCGAATAGGCGTGTCCCCCAACCCCAATGCCCCATCCCCACTTGTTGCGCTGCATTTTGATCTTGAAAAACTCCTGTCTCGCTGCCAGTGAAAAGTGCATTGGCCTGAAATTCTGCAATATTGGTGATATAGATATCGAAATGACCATCATTGTTGTAATCACCAATGGTAGCACCCATGCCATTTCCCGTGTTTCGCAGGCCATGTGCAAGGGTAGCCTCCTCAAAATATTGTCCTGCTTTATTGAGGTAAAATCTACTCTGCCCATAGTCATTGACGACGTATAAATCCAACCATCCATCTTTGTTGACATCAATCGGAATACTGCACCAGGTGCTTCCGGGATCACCCAATCGGGTAGCGGTAGTGGCATTGACAAAACTGCCATTTCCCAGGTTCTTAAATAGACGATTGGTGTTCTGATAATCACTAATATAAAGGTCCAAATAGCCATCTTTATCGTAATCCCACCAGAGTGCACTAGCGTTGACACATTCCGGGCAGCTGGTGATATTCGAGCTTAGGGTGATGTCTTGGAACGACCCATCTCTATTATTCTGGTACAATTGGATATGGCCAGAATGGGTGAGCAATAGATCAGGATATCCATCATTGTCAAAATCTCCCCAAGCTGCCCCAAGCTTATGATCACGAACGGTATTACTGCTGTATTGCTGCCGAAAGCCTGCCTCAATCGTTACGTCCTCAAACCAGCCGCTACCGTTGTTTTTTAATAATCGACTCCAGGTTTTGGGCTGATTGGAGCGAAAGGAATCATAAGCTACAATGAAAATATCTAAATCTCCATCCTGATCGTAGTCGGCTACGGCATTGCCCCAATTATTACTCATTTCGGCAATGTCTCTAATGTGCGTTTTTTGAAATGCCTGGGCATGAATAGCATGCCTCATGGGCAATGTAAACAGGAGCATTACGACACTTGCCCTACTCAAGTGTGTGATGAAAAAAGGCAGTTGCTTCCGTCGAGAAATCGAGGTAGCTAATAAGGTAAACCGCCATTTTTCTTTAGCTATTCGTATCAGCATAGACGCTATTTTTGAATTTTATTTTGGGCTGATCCACAGGGCCAATTATTGGCTGCTTTTTTGCCATAATTCCAAGTAATCATTGTTGTTGGCGACCAAAATCCCGGTGTTTCCTCCGGCCAGTTGGATGAGTTTAATATCTTTTACATCCTTGTTTAGTTGTAGACCACTTTCCCGATTGGGCAGTGCAGTAAAGCCTCCTTTTCCATCCCCTAACAAAATGATTCCGGAGCCTCCATCGTAGCGAATGGTTTCTGTCTCCGTTTCAAAAAAATTCCCCGCCCCTAGGATATCCAAATGACCATCTTGGTTGATATCTAGCAAGTGGGTATTCATGAGTGGGCTAATTTGCGCCATCGTGGGTAGGTATTGGATACGAAAACCCGCCGCACCTTCATTGAGGAGCACGCAGCTTTTGAATTCGGTCGCTTCGTAATGTAAAGCAGTAGAAAGCAACTCTTCTGAATAAATATCCTCCATCGTCGCCGAAGCAAAGCTGGCAAAATCGGTATACTTGTCGGAGATAAATGGCATCTGTTGCGAAGAGCACTCCCGCCCTCTCAGGGGATAATGCGTTTCTTCTTCTCGCTTTGATAAGACAATATCTCCCGTTCCATTTTGATCAAAATCCGCGTAGTAGATGTGCAGTGGATGCTCAGGGTTAGCCTGGTATTTATTATTGGTTCCAATATTTCCTAGCACATAGTCGAGGTCTCCATCCTGGTCAATATCACCACTAGTGATACTAAACCACCAGCCTTTGGCGGCGGCCAGGTTTGTTGCTGTTGCTATGCGTTGGAAACTCGCATTGCTATTCTCTAGAATGGTAATAGGCATCCATTCACCGACGAGCACTACATCCAAATCTTGATCTTGATCATAGTCTGAAAACTCCAGATCAGTGATCATGCCTAAATGTTGCAAGTCTGGTGCTACCTCAGCGGTAATATCTGTAAAAATACCGCCCTTATTTTCCAATAGATAAGACTGGGGAGCGCTAGGGTATTTACCCGGAACCACCCGCCCACCTACGATTAAATCCAAGTCTCCATCTTGATCAAAGTCGCCTGCATCGACTGCCATTCCGCTAGCCGTAATTGTAGGGAGGGCGCGGCTTGCTTTTTCGAATTTACCGGTACCATCATTTAAGTAAAGTCTATCTTGATAGCGTAGCTGCGTATCAAATTCGTTACTTCCACTCACGACGTAGAGGTCGAGATCACCATCTTGGTCGGCATCAAAAAACAGAGAAGCCTGATCTTCATATTGTTTGTCGCTCAGCCAGGTGTCCTGCGAGGTTGGATTGAAGCCTCCGGTACTATTTTGTAGATAAAGTGATGCTGCTCGCCCTGCTGCGCCGCCAATAAAGAAATCCTCGAGCTGATCCTGGTTGACATCTGCGACGGAAAGGAAAGGGCCATTCTGAGATAACTTGTGTGGTAGTAAAAGCTCCTTTTTGAAATCGTCATATGGCATTTCTTCCTGCTTATGCTGCAGTTGAGCAGCTGAGGTAATGTTTTGTAGTAGTGGCGTCTTCTGGGGTGTTTGGGCGATTTTAGGTGTTTGGGCAGCCGTATATTTTAGGTGAATTGTGCGGTTGATTTTAGGATTCTTTTGGATGGTTTTTTTTCCATCTGGCCAGCTGATTTCTATTTCATCTATCGCTTGGATGGTGCCTAGGCCAAAGTGCAGGCTGTAGTCCATGGTAGATAAATATCCACGGGCGGGATTCAGATCGAGTCTTTGGATTTGCTGGCCATAGCGAATTTCTACTTTTGCCCCAATGCCATTGATATTGTTGGCGGGGCCAGTCAACTGTACCTTGATGAAATGGTGAGCTAAGCTTTCATTACTGAGGTTTTCGTAAATGACTGATGGCTCATTTAGGTTATTGATGATCATATCCAAGTCGCCATCCTGATCCAGGTCAGCATAGGCAGCGCCATTTGAACAAGACGTTTCCGTAATGCCCCATGCTTGGCTCATATCCTTGAAGCTTAAGTCTCCCTTATTTCTGAAGACAAAATTCTTGACCTTAGATTGTGGAATTTCCTTGATAAGATCATCGAAGTAGTTTCTTTCTTTGGTTTGATCGTAGCGACTTTTTTGGGCTAGAAAATCATTGTCGATGATATCCCTAAAGATGCCATTGGTGATGAAGAGGTCTTTTAGGCCATCATTGTCCAGGTCGAGTAGGAGAGGGGCCCAGCTCCAGTCTGTTTTTTGAACACCAGCTGTTTGTGCGATTTCTGTATAGGAGTTGTTACCCAAGTTGAGGTGCAAGTTATTGGCCGCATATGGATAATGATATCCTCGCCTGACAATCGTTTGAAAGTTTTCTGTACTCATGCTGCCCATATTCCGTTTGGATCGAACATGTCCCTTCATGGCCATGTCTGCGACATAAAGGTCATTGAGTCCATCATTATTGATGTCAGCATAGTCGGAGCCCATGGAGTAAAACGAGATGTGCCGGAAGTAGTCGGGCAAGCGATCCGAAAAGGTGCCGTCTCCGTTATTGATATAGAGATAATCGGGTTTAATGAAATCGTTGGCGACGTAGATGTCTGGGCGTTGATCGCCATTAAAGTCACCAATGGCAGCACTCAGGCCCCAACTACGATTGAGTACGCCTGCAGTCCGGGTAATATCCTCAAATTTACCCTGTCCATTATTGCGATATAGTTTATCGGAGAACTCGTAATGGAAACCTTCTTTTTCCTGTTCTCCAGTCATGATCTTATTGATATTCGGCCAATCTATAGGATGGTTGACCAGATAGAGATCGAGATCATTATCTTGATCCATGTCGAAAAAGTAGGCCTGATTGGAAAAAGAGGTATCATCTAACCCAAAGGCTGCTGCCTGTTCAACGAAGCTTAAATTTCCTTGATTGATGAATAGTTGATTGGTTCGGTATCGCTGACTTTGATCACCGGATTTGCAGATGTAAAGATCGAGAAAGCCATCATTGTTGATGTCAATGAAGTTGACGCCTGTGGTAATGCCAAAATCTCCTTCCACACCGGCAGATTGGGTGATATCTTCGAAAACTAGGTTTCCTTTATTGAGGAATAATTTGTTCTTCCCGACGGTGGAGGCAAAATAGATATCGGGTAGGCCATCATTGTTGATATCTCCGACAGCTACGCCACTTCCATTGTAGTAATAGAGATAATTGAGGATATTGATCCGATTGTTTTCAACCAGTTGATTGTCAAAAGAAAGCTTAGATTTTTCGGGGGGAAGGCGTCGGAATAGCTGAAACTGTTCGGGGTCTACCGCCTCTTTTTGGCCTGCTTGATCCATATTGCAAGAGCTGAGTAGGAAAGGCAGCAGTAAGAACAGGTATTTGCTAAATGAATAGAACATCCCTTGCCGTTTTGATGAGAAATTGCTGACCTACTACAGGATTGTTGCATGAACAAATATTATTTGGAATAGGTGTTTTCCACCAACCAAATAATATTTGTTCCTGCAACCATGCCATCAGCTTTAGTAAAATTTTACAATCAATGTGCGGGATCCTGCGACAATACGCCTGGCTGCAAATCCAACTGAACTTGTGGGATAGGCCAGTGATCATCTTTACCTGCATCGTATTGGGCTCCTGTCATCCAAGGTCTTAACCCATCTTCATTGGCCAAATAGGCCTTCAGCACATCTGCATCAACCCCCCATCGAACCAAATCAAAGAATCGCATGCCTTCCAAGGCAAACTCCAAGCGCATTTCATGACGAACGGCTTTTCGAGCGTATTCTTGACTAGGGAAGGAAGGATATACGCCAAGACTGTAGTTGGCAGCAGGCTGGGTTTCATCGATTTCCAGTGTGAAACCTGCAGCGAAGTTGGTATTTTTAATTCTACCCATGACGATATCATCGGCTGCTCTTTCACGAATTTGATTGACCAGATCCAGTGCTGTACTCAGGTCATTTTCCTCTACAGCTACCTCGGCTCGCCATAACATGATGTGCGATAATCGGAATAGGTTGAAGTTATCCCCATTCAAACCGCCGGCCCACCACCAGTCGCTGGTTTTAATGGTGCCTTCATTGCGTTTGAAAAACTGGATTTTCTTATTCAAGAACGGCCCCATTCCTTGCTGATCAAGCATCCAATCGCTACCCGTAAATGGCCCCCAATCTAGGAAGGGGATGCCTCTACGACCAATTGTCCAATCTACCCGTGGGTCCAAAACCGCATCCGTTGGCGTAAATTCTTCACTGAATAATACATTATGGTCTTCCCTGAGGAGGTTCGATTGAAAATCATCCAAGAGAGGTAGGCCATCTGCATCCACTTTGAACGCATTGAAGAGGTCAAAAGAAGGAGCACTATAGTCACAGCAAAAGCCAATCTTTCTTGAAAACAAAACTTGATGATCTAAGCCTGAATTATTAACGCCAGCGCCATCGTTGACGGAGTATTGGATATCAAGAATGCTTTCTTTGTTATTTTGAAACTCTTCATTGTGATTGTCATAGAAGTGTTCCATCAATTCGAATGGACCATTATTGATGATATCATCTAGTAGCGGCTTGGCGGCAGCATATTCTCCCTGGAAAAGGTGAACCCTAGCTTTAAAAGCCTTGGCTGCCCAGCGAGAGGCGCGGCCTACTTCTACCGGTGCTTCTTCCATGTCATTATCAATCCCCCATTGAATATCGGCTTCAATATCATCCCAAATCTCACGGTCATTCGGTACCGTAACCGGGTCAACATCTTCAGTGATGAAAGGTACTTTTTCAAACTTGATTCTCAATTGGAAATGGTACCAGGCACGTAACCAGCGAGCCTCTGCCTCAATCTGACGAGCAGCAGCAGCAGGAATCTTATCTCCCGCCAAGCGCAATACCTTCAAGGCGTCATTGGTACGAGCAACGGCATCAAAAGTCTTGATCCATGCGTCGTTTAGCCATTGGTTATCTGCCCGAACATCATACCTTTCAATATCATTAACGGAGGACCAACCCCCGGTTTGATCTCCTCTATACATATCATCCGAAGGCACATCTCCCCATATCCAATTGGTGCCAGAGGCAGCCCCATTACTACCATCTACCGGGTCTCCAGCAGAGTGACCATCGAGCATGGAGTAGGCTGCGATTAAGAGTGCATTTACACCTTCTTCTGATTGCAAAACCACTTCATTGACCGACCCAATTGGGTTTTCTTCCAGAAATTCATCACTGCAGGCGGTCATCAAGCAGAGCATCGCCAGTGATAAACCGATTTTAATATTATTTTTCATAAACTTTATTTTAATAGTTAGAACTTAGTCTATAAGGTGACATTGATGCCAAACATGATTCTTCGGGCCAAAGGCCATACCCCCAAATCAATCCCTCTGTTGATATCGCTTCCTAGAACTTCAGGATTCAAACCGGAATAGCCGGTCAGCGTAAACAGGTTTTCTCCCAATAAGTAAATCCGTGCAGAACCCATGTTTAATTTGCTCAAAACCGTCTCTGGCAAATTGTAACCGATTTGAAGATTCTGTAAGCGGAAGTAAGATCCATCTTCGACGTATTCTGTGGACGTGTTTTGCTCAAATGCAGTCGTACTGGATGCTTTAGGCAGGGTCGCATCAGCATTATTGGCTAAGAAGGGGCTCCCCCAAGATTGGTACAATCTGTCGGGAGATTTTGGGCCCTGGAACAAGCCAAACCTGCGGAAGCGAGCCGTATAATTGAGGATGTCATTGCCAACACTGGCGTAAAAGGTTGAGGTCAAATCAAAGCCTTTATACTGAAGCCCGATTCGAAGGCCAGCGGTGAAGTCTGGATTGGGATTACCGATGAAAGTTCGATCATCAGGAGTAATCACACCGTCTCCATTCACATCTTTGATGATGAGGTTACCAGCTTGGTTGTAAGTACCATTTTCAGGGTGTGCTTCTGCAGCCGCCTGCGTTTGGAAGATTCCATCTACTACATATCCAAAAAATTCGGGAAAGGAATGTCCTGCTTGTGCTCTGGTGTAAACTTGGCCACGCAATTCGCGACCGGGAAGAAAGTCATTTTCAATTCCCGATAGTTCAGTAATTTCATTTTTATAGGTGGTAAAAGTAGTTGCTACATTGAACTTCAGTTCTCTATTAATGCTACCGCGATAATCGAGTGTGATGTCAACACCATTGTTTTTCATCGACCCAATATTCACCGCTGGTGGGATGGCGGTACCGGCTGTAGCAGGAATAGGAACATTGAAAAGCATATCCTCGGTATCCTTGTTCCAAATATCTACTGTTACATCTAGGTTGCCGAAAAGGGTGGCATCCACGGCGAAATTAGTCGTCGTCGTCGTTTCCCATTTTGCAGCGGGATTACCAGTAGCGACGGATTGATAACCTAGTGTGATGTTATTATCCGAGCCATCTATCGCATAGAATGATCCCCCTAGATCGGAGCCGAAGGTAGAAAAGGAGTTATAAGGGTTATTGGTTTGGTCGTTTCCAGATTGCCCCCAACTTCCGCGGAGTTTCAAATCATCGATCCAGCTGATGTTGCTCATGAAAGTCTCGTCACTAATCCGCCAGGCCGCAGAAAATGCGGGGAATACCCCATATTTGTTGTCACCCAGCACCGAAGAACCATCTCTTCGAATTGTCGCATCAAATAAGTATTTCGTCTTGAAGCCATATTGGATTCGGCCAAACATAGAACTAGTTGTTCTCACCGAGCCTGAACTTCCATTCAATTGATTCCCTTCTCCGGCATTCAGTACCAAGAATTCTAAATCATTGGAGAAAAAACCATCTCTGGATGCAAATAAGAAGCGACTAGTTGACTTTCTGGCCTCTACTCCCGCCAATAGATTTACATTGTGATCCCGATTGAATGTTTTGGAATAACTGGCGGTATTAGACCAGTTCCAGCCGATGAAATTATTGGTTCCTTCCGATAAGGAGGTTGATCGAGCGCCATTGGTGTCTTCAAAAGCAGGGAGTCTTGGTGAAAAGTTTTTACCATTGTTGATATTGTAGCCAAACAGTGTTTTGATAGATAAGCCTTCAACAGGGTATATTTCACCGAAGAAATTACCCGAGGCCCCAAAGTTTCTATTCGTGTTGTCCTTTAAACGATGCAATTGAGCTAGAGGATTTGGGCCATCATTCAGTGATCCACCCACGATTCCTCCTGCAAAATTACCTGCTTCATCCCGAACTGGAATCAAAGGACTTACCTCATTGATCAATCGGAAGATTCCGTTATTGTTGTTACTATTATAGCCTTTGTTTTCACTAAAGGTAAGCCCTAATCGCTGACCTACTCTGAGCCAATTAGTTACCTTCGAGTCAATGTTTGATCGCAGCGCATATCTTGAGAATTTTGTGTATTGCAGTAAGCCTTCCTCCTCCAAAAAACTACCTACAAATGCATACTTGGTCTTTTCGGACCCTCCAGTTACGGATAGGTTATAATCCTGGGTAATGCCATCCTGATAGATCACATCTAGCCAATCTGTACCGGTTGCGGTAGATCGAGTGATGGGATAAGACTGTTGGTCATACAAGGCCAAATCAGTACTGGGATCTCCAATAGATGCGCCATTGGGGAAGAGATAATCATTCAAGACAGGTTGATCGCCAGATCCAAAGTGAGGATGAGCTGGATCGATGCCATCATTCATTTGTTCGAGCCATAACATATTACCAATCTCCTGTGGGTCGATCGAAATGTCATACTTTGAATCGGGTTGAATGAAACCTGATCGGAGGCTAAACTCAATTTGTGGTTTTTGGCCTGTCTTTCCACTTTTGGTGGTGACCAAAATCACTCCGTTCGCTCCACGTGCCCCGTAAATAGCCGTAGCGGACGCATCCTTTAACACCTGGATGGATTCCACCTGGGCAGGTGCTGGCTGAGGAGCATCAAATACACCATCTACTACCCACAAAGGACCATTATTGTTGATTGTTCCTAGGCCACGAATACGCACTTGAGCGTTGGCCCCAGGGTTGGCAGCGCTCACTACAGTAAGCCCCGAAGTACTTCCCTGCAGCGCTTTAGATAGGTTGGCTACACCTTGTTGAGAAATGTAGTCCTCATTGACGGAAGTCACAGCCCCGGTGATATCTCCTTTTCTTCTGCTGCCATAACCAATGACGACTACCTCATCAAGGGTTTGGCTATCTTCTCCCATTTGGACATCAATCCGTACTCTGTTATTGACAGCTACCTCTTGTTGGATAAAACCGGTATAGCTAAAAATGAGAACAGCATCTGCTGCTGCCTCTAGACTATAATTCCCATCGATGTCAGTGATGGTTCCTGTTGAAGTTCCTTTAATCAAGATATTCACCCCAATTAAAGCTTCTCCTTCATGTGAAACTACTCCCTCAATCGTCATTTTTTGGGAGAAGGCCACTCCTGAAGAAAACAGGAAAAAGGATAAGAGGAGTAAACCTATCTGTAAGGTCTTTTTCTTAGTTCTTTTTCTCTTCTTCATAAAATCTAGCTTTGAGTGTTTAATAATTTATTGAAATGATCAGTCTATAGTCACAAGTAATTTGAAATGATTTCTGGGATTAAAACCTGTTAGTTCTTTACTAATAAGAATTGGTTATTTGTGTTAATAGCGATACTATAGTTTATAGCTTTGCCTTATTTGGAATAAAATTCCGAAAAAGCTCTTGATGTAAAAATTGCCGGAAAAATTCTGAAAGCCAGAGAATCCAACTAGACAAAAACTGTACAAGTGTGTTTTTTATGAAATAGGCCGTGATTTAATGGAGATAAGACCCCGGTCGAAGGGGCGAATTATTGACTTTTCTAAGTGTTTACCGGACATCAGTAGCGACTAGAGTGCTATTTTTTAGAGGGGATAAGAGCCTTTGTCTAGTTTATATCTAGTCTCATTTCAAGGATTCATCTACATTTTATATCTAATTTGTATATGAACAAGGAGGAGGAACGGCCACGGTTTCATTTCAAGCACTAAAAGAGTGTATTGCCAATTAGAATGAATCGTAGTCGCTGCGAAAATTACCTTCTTGCTGATAAAATGACTCGCCAGAATATAGGTCATCCTCTACTTTTTTTGGATATTACAGACCATGAAGTTACTACCACTTATTGTTCTACCGCTCCTGTTGACTAGCTACGATGGTTGGTCTCAAAAAACAGCAATTGATAGCACCCGAATAGTAAAGGTGCTTTCCTTTAATATCCTGCACGGCGCCACGACCAAAGGCGACTTTGATTTGGATGCCATCGCTCAGGTGATTATTGATGTGAACCCTGATTTTGTGGCCTTACAGGAGGTCGATTACCAAACCAATAGGGCTAAGCAATATGACTTGGCTACCGAATTGGGATGGCGGGCAAAAATGGCACCGCTATTTGGTCGGGCTATGCCTTATGATGGCGGAGAATATGGGGAAGGTATACTCTCCAAATATACTTTCTTACAAACTAGAAATATTGCGCTACCTTTTACACCGGGTGATGAACCGCGAGCTGCATTGGAAATTACCACCATTTTGCCTTCCCATGATACTATCTCGTTTATCGGCACCCATTTGGATCATCTGAGGAATGATTCAAATAGACTGATGCAGGTGAAAGAGATCAATAAGGTGTTTTCTTCCAATCCTTACCCCACGATTCTTGCCGGCGACCTAAATGCTGAACCTGAAAGCAAACCCATGAAGGTGCTAGAAGAAATATGGACAGCTTCTTATCGGCAAGATACTTTGTCCTATACCTACCCCTCCAAAGATCCCGTAAAGAAAATTGATTATGTACTATTTTATCCTGCCAATCGTTGGAGCGTTTTGGAAACCAGATCGATTGAGGATCCCATTGCATCAGACCATTGTGCTTATTTGGTGATTCTTGAGCTTTTAGCGGAATAAAGAGTGAAAATAAAGTACTTAAGAAACAACAATAGATCATGTCATCAGAAAAAGGTAAGCAGGTGAAAACGAGATTGCACGCTCGAAATAGAAATCGAGAAAGATATGATTTAGCCGCATTAATAAGTGCTGTCCCCGCCTTGGCAAAGCATGTAAAACCTAATAAGCATGGGGCGGATTCGGTCGATTTCTCTAGTCCGGTGGCTGTGAAATTGCTAAACAAAGCATTGCTGAACCATTATTATGGGATAAAAAACTGGGATTTCCCAGATGAGAATTTATGCCCGCCAATACCGGGTAGAGCGGATTATATCCATCATGTGGCTGATTTGCTGAGCGAGAGCAATTACGGTAAGGTTCCTACCGGGAATAGCCTTACTTGCCTGGATATTGGGGTAGGAGCCAGCTGTATTTATCCCATCATTGGGCAGGTCGAATACGGTTGGCGGTTTATTGGGTCAGATATTGATCGAAAATCGATTGACGCGGCCCAGGCTATCATCGATGCCAATCCATCATTGGTCGGTCAAATTGAATGTAGATTACAAGACAAGGCCAAGGCTATTTTTCGTGGAATAATAGATCCGGAAGAAAAAATTGATTTATCCATCTGCAATCCCCCTTTTCATTCTTCTAGTGAAGATGCCCAAAAGGGAAGTAGGCGAAAAGTACAGAACCTGACCGGCAAGAAAGTAGAAACAGCCCCCCTCAACTTTGCCGGGCTTAGTAGCGAAATTATATGTGAAGGCGGAGAAGCTAAGTTTATAAGTGACATGATTCGCGAAAGTAAGCGGTTTGCCCTCAACTGCTTGTGGTTTTCAACCTTGGTATCGAAGCAATCTCACCTCAAAGGCGTGTATAAATCCCTGGAAAACGCGGGGCCGAAGCGGGTCAGAACTCTTCCCTTAGGAACGGGAAATAAATCCAGTCGTATTGTGGCTTGGACATTCTTTTCTAAAGAAGAACAAAAACAATGTAGAGAGACGAGATGGAGGGTAGAGGGATAGCCTGGAAGTTGATGGCCCGAGATATTTATTCATAGGTTTGACCGTCTAATCCATTCCAATTCATGAATCAAAAGAAAGCGCCTTGGTACTTCCTACTACTACTCATTATGGCTGGGGAGTCTGTGTTTATCCTTCCATTTGTCCTGCCGCGTGTCTTTCGACCCACCGTGCTTGATGCGTTTAGTCTGGACAATGTGCAATTGGGTTTGTGTTACTCGGTCTATGGATTGGTGGCCTTATTCTCTTATCTTTTTGGAGGGCCTTTGGCTGATAAATACCCTCCACGAAAATTGATTGCTGTGGCCCTGTGGATGACGGCTTTGGGTGGATTTGTTTACGGCACCTTTTCTACTTATTCTGTATTGAAAATCCTATATGGTTATTGGGGTTTTACCACCATTTTTCTGTTTTGGGCGCCGATGATTAAAGCAACTCGGGTGTGGGGCGGGCCTACTTCTCAGGGCAGAGCTTTTGGCTTTTTGGATGGTGGACGAGGATTGGTGGGGGCATTATTTGGCACCATGGGTTTGCTGGTTTTTGCCCTATTTATTACCACTGAAGTAGCTGAAGCAACGGTAGCTGAAAGCCAAGTAGCTTTTAAATATGTGATTTGGGTCTCTACGGGTTTGGTTATTTTGGTGGGTTTATTGGTTTGGGGTTTTATGAAAATAGATCATGTATCGGAGGAAGAAATTACCTTGGAAAAAATCACGCTGCCACAAATTCGGGACGTTTTACGTTTGCCCTCCGTCTGGCTGTTGATTGTCATCATTCTATGCGCTTATGTAGGGTATAAGATAACGGATGTATTTTCCTTGTACGCTCAGGATGTCATGTTGTATGACCAAGTACAGTCGGCCCAAGTGGGTACCTTCTTATTGTTTGTTCGTCCTTTCGTAGGAGTGCTCATTGGCATATTGGCGGATCGTACCCAAACGACGGTCTGCTTGTTCATTAGTTTTGTGATTTCATTCTTTGGGTCGCTATTGTTTGCTGTAGGTTGGATTTCTGCCTCGTCCACCTTGCTGTTCTTTATCTCCGTTTTAGTGGTGGCTACCGGTGTATACGCCAGCCGTTCGTTATATTATGCCGTAATGGAGAGCGGCCGCATACCATTGACACTGACGGGCACTGCGGTGGGCTTGATTTCCCTGGTTGGCTATACGCCAGATATATTCGCAGGTCCTGCCATGGGCTATCTATTGGATGTATCACCAGGTGTTAAAGGGCATCAAGATGTATTTTGGATGTTGGCGTTCTTTTCCTTTGTGGGGGGAATTGCGGCTTGGTATTATTTCCGATTGTATAGAAGAATATAAAACGTTTTTTTCACTAAAAAATGGAAAAATGACATATTGGAGAAGTAATAATGGGGTAGAATATTGATTAATGTGATTTTTTCACTTATTATTAAGGTTCATAAAACCTCTACTTATGTTAGTTCGTTTTGTCGTTTCCAACTATCTGTCTTTCGGAGAAGAAGTAGAATTTAATACATTTACGGGATCACCTCGTCGCTTCAAAGACCATATTTATCAGTTTGATGGTATTGAATTGCTAAAGATTGCAGCCATTTACGGACCCAATGGTGCCGGTAAATCAAATTTGATTCGAGCGCTCTTATTGCTGAGAACATTGATTTTGGATGATACTCCAGTAAATAAGTATCGGATTTCTCCTTTTCGTTTGACAAAAGGAATGGATAAACAACCCACTCATTTGGAAATTGAAATGATCATAGCGGGTGTATTATACAACTATGGTATTGAAATTTATGCTGGGGAAGTGCAGGAGGAATGGTTATATTTCACTGGGCCTAGAAGAAATGAATTAATATTTTCAAGAAAAACACTCAAGGGAACGACAAAAATTCTAATGGGAGAAAGCTTTTCCCAATCAGCTGAAGATCAGCTTAGAATTAGACTATATGAACAAGAACTGCTGCATGATAATCAACTACTATTATCCTTATTATCTACTTCCAAAAAAGTATTTCCAGAGATTCAGAAGATAAAGAACTGGTTTGAAAACAGTCTCTCAATTATTGATTCAGGTTCGAGGGCTACTTTTCTTTCTGGTAATTTTGCACTATCTAGACCTTTTCAAGAATTTGCTAACGAATTACTAAAAACCTTGCATACAGGGATTTTCCAATTGGAGTTGGAAACAATTGATATTGATCGCTATTTTGGTGAGGATAATCGAGAAGAATCAGCTCAGGTTAAACTTCGATTAGAGAAGAATCCAGAGGAGATTGAGTATATATCTGAGGATCATACCCATCTTTGGGCAGTAGCCTTGATGGAAGATGAGAAGGTAGTAGTAAAACGCCTGGTGGCTAAACACAAGAATGCTAATGGAGAATTAGTTTTATTTGAATTGGACGAAGAGAGTGATGGTACACTTCGAATTTTAGATTTTGCTCCAGCTCTCTTTAGTATAATTCACTCTCCAAGTACAGTTATTATAGATGAGATAGATCAGAGTATTCACCCCTATTTGCTAAAACAACTTATTGGCAAGTTTACTAGAAATAACAAAACAAAGGGACAATTAATATTTACCACTCATGAATCCAACTTATTAGATCAGAACATATTTAGACAGGATGAAATCTGGTTTACGGAGAAAAAAAGCACAGGAGAAACTGCTCTATATCCGTTAAGTGACTTTAGTATTCGTTTTGATTTGGATATTCAAAAAGGGTATCTCCAGGGGCGATTTGGAGCGATACCATTTCTTGGGAATTTACAAGACTTAAACTGGGATATCTATGCCGAAGAGGAACAGGGGGTATAAAAAAGGAAGAGCACACCGAGATGCGCGTCTATTTGTAATTGTCGCTGAAGGAGTGAGAGAGGATGAATATTTTGCATGGTTCAATGAACAGAATCAGAGGATAAGGGTGAAGTTGATCGATCGTGTAGAAAACCGCTCTGCGCCCAGTCATTTTTTGGAACGAATAGAACTTTTCATTAAAGAGACGGGTTGGTCTCCCAATGAGAATGATCAGCTATGGTTAGTACTAGATGTTGATAAATGGCAGAGAGAATCTATTACAACACTAGAAATTGCGGTGCAAGGAAGTCCCAATTGGTTTATAGCTATTAGTAATCCCTGCTTTGAAGTCTGGCTTCATTATCATCTAGCGGCAGTAATTTCTTTAGAATTGGATAGCTGCACCAAATTAAAGCAGCATTTACATGAAGTAACGCATACAGGATACAAGGTAGAAGACTTTGGACCTCTATTAAAAATAGCATGTTTAAATGCCTCAAATGCGGACGCTTCAAATGGGAATTATCCCGATTTTCTACAAACTAAAGTATATCGACTGGGTAAAGAAATGTTAACGGTACTCGGTAATACTTTTCCTCAGCATCCTTATAAATGATCCTTCTCCTCTTATGATTGATAAAATTAAAGCACTAGAGAAAGTATCGCGCTTATTAGATCCGCAACAGCTACAAAGAGATAAGTGGAATGCGGAGGTTTTAAACTACTCCAATGCATTTATTAATAAGCTAGGCAAAACGCCCACTTATGTAGACTCCGGAGAGCAGGGAAAGGATATCTATCAGTTAGATATAACCGAAGAGGCTACGGAACTATCCACCTTATTAGAAAGTACCACGGCAAATATTGATGAAGTAGGCATCAATCCAGCTTCGGGCGGACACATGGGCTATATTCCTGGGGGCGGGTTATATCCTTCTGCATTAGGGGATTATATTGCCTCGGTGAATAACCGTTACGCAGGGATATTTTACGCCGCTCCGGGGGCGGTGCGTTTAGAAAATATGCTCATTCGATGGATGTGCCGACTGATGGGATTTCCTGAAACGGCCATCGGTAATCTGACTTCAGGCGGTTCCATCGCCAATCTAATTGCGATCGTAACGGCAAGGGAAGCTCACGACATTAAGGCCCGAGATATTGAGCAATGCGTGATCTATCTCTCTGAGCAAGCCCACCATTCGATTCAGAAAGCGATCCGAATTGCCGGATTATCAGAAGCTCATTTACGCTACATTCCTTTGGATGAAGGTTTGCGATTGTCCGTCAATGCTTTAGAAGAAGCCATTATTGAAGACCAGCAAAAGGGCTTGCGGCCCTTCTTTATCAACGCTTCTTTGGGAACGACCAATACCGGAGCCATTGATCCGATTGAACCCATTGCTGCCATAGCGAAAGCACATAAACTCTGGTTTCATGTCGATGCAGCCTATGGTGGATTCTTTAAACTCGTACCCGAATTGCATGCAAAGTTTAAGGGCATTGAACAAGCGGACTCTATCACCCTCGATCCACATAAGACGCTCTTTCTGCCCTTCGGTACGGGTACGGTTCTCATAAAAAACAAAGAAAAAGTATTAAAAGTGCATCACTACCTGGCGGATTATATGCAGGATACTATTGGAGCCAATGAGGAGATTTCACCGGCGGATGTATCACCAGAACTGACCAAACATTTTCGAGGGATGCGCCTATGGTTACCTTTAAAGCTGTTCGGTTTAAAACCCTTTCGGGCTTCCCTGGAAGAGAAATTGTACCTAACGCGCTATTTTTATCATGAAGTAAAACAACTCGAAGGATACGAACTTGGACCAGAACCCGAGCTTTCTGTCGCCATGTTTAGATACCTTCCTGAAGAGGAAGAAGCCAATGCGTTTAATAAGAAACTTATTCACGCCATTCAAAAAGATGGGCGAATATTCTTATCTTCTACCACTGTAAATGGGGTTTTCTGGATCAGAGTAGCCATAGTGATTTTTAGAACCCACTTAGCCGAAATCGATTTGTTGCTGAAAATCATTAAAGAAAAGGTGGCTGAACTGTCCTAAGTAATGAGGGATAAAGCATAGTTGTATATTTTATTTGTGCCTCATTACTAATTGCTCGCTAGTGCGGAATGATAAAGCTTCCCCATTTTCAAAAAAACAGCTACACATGAATAAGCATTACTATCTGTTGGTTTATTGCTGCCTTGCCCTTCTCCTCTTCTCCTGCAAAGTAGAACTGTCGGTCGATCCCATAACTGAGCACCCTCCACAGGACTTCTCGGATTCCTACAAAGCCCCTCTTTTTGTCGATGATAATCGGGTGGCAAAAATCAATGAATTGGCGCCTGCCTTGGAGCAAATCATGATTGAACATGCCAAGGAAAGAAAGATTCCAGGGATTGCCTATGGCATTGTGGTCGACAATGAATTAGTACTCTCTTCTGCAACCGGCTTGATCAATATAGCGGAAGAACTATCTGCGACAACCGAGTCAAGCTTCAGAATAGCCTCCATGACTAAGAGCTTCACGGCCATGGCCATTCTGAAACTAAGGGACGAAGGAAAACTATCGTTGAATGATCCTGTTAGCCAATACATTCCCGAAATGGCTAAACTGAAATATCTGACAAAAGACAGTCCCATTATCGATATTGAAAACCTACTGACGATGACAGCCGGATTCCCCGAAGATAACCCCTGGGGAGACCGACAATTACATGAATCTGACCAAATGCTGCTCGATTTGATCGGGAATGGTGTATCTTTTTCCAATGCGCCTTCTTATGCCTTTGAATATAGCAATACGGGCTATGCCTTGCTCGGCAATATAGTGTCGCGTGTGTCGGGAATGCCTTATCAAAACTACATTAAGGAAAATATCTTGCTACCACTGGGGATGGAGCAAACCTACTGGGAATATGACGATATACCCCAGGAGCAATTGGCCATCGGTTACCGTTGGGAAGACGAACAATGGGTCTTGGAACCCCTACTACACGATGGCGCTTTTGGTGCCATGGGCGGATTGATCACCTCCATTGAAGATTTTAGTAAATATGTAAGTTTTCAGCTCTCTGCTTGGCCGCCCAGGAATGAAGTAGACAATGGGCCGGTCCGAAGAAGTTCCTTGCGAGAAATGCAAACGCCACAATTTTCGCGATTGTATGCCCGGGCTACCGACTACAGCGGCGCACCTTGTGCCCTGATGTCAGGTTATGGTTATGGCTTAGGCATTGCGCAATATTGTAACGGACTGAAGCGGGTGTCCCATGGAGGGGCACTTCCCGGCTTTGGTAGTAATTATGTGTTTTACCCAGACTATGGTATCGGTATCATGGCTTTCGGTAATTTGACTTATACGGGGCCATTGCCGGCTAATAAAATTGGGAAACTGCTTTTTGAAGAATCCCCGTTGAAACCTCGCCAACTCCCCATTTCCGATATCCTAGCACAGCGCCAGGAGCAAATTCTCGCCTTCATCCAAAGCTGGGATGCCCAACTAGAGGAGGAGATCGTCGCTGAAAATTTATACTTGGATGAATCCCGCGAACGACGCATGGCCCACGCACAAGACATATTTGAAAAAGCAGGAGCGATTAATACAGTAGACGAAATGGTGCCAAGTAACCAGCTAAGAGGCACTTTTAAAATACAGGCTGAAAATGGCGTCATCGAAGTCTACTTCACCTTGACGCCGGAGAATGATCCTAAGGTACAGAAGCTGGATTTATCTTTTGAGGCGAAGGATTGAAGTGGCGAGATACCTATGACTTCCACCTTTGTTGAATCAAAATGATAATGGAAATCAAAATCAAAAGGCTAGAATACAGCCGTATCCGCCGTTGGTACACGAGCTCCTACTGTGTACCTTGTCCTGTCCTCGCCTATCGACAGCTCCTGCTGTCACATATAATCAAAATATTAATTAGAATCAAAATCAAAAGGCAAGAACAAGGCTCCGTGCCTCAGTCTTCAATTTCCCACCGAGAAAATCCGCCCACATCACCTATCCTTCCAACTTCAATACTGCAAATTTCCCTTTGTTCCAACCGTGAACAAGTAGGTATAATTGCTTAGACCCATCAGCGGCCTTGACATAGTGCGGCCAAACATGGTGAATATTCGTTAGCACCGGAATCTCCAAATCACCAGGAACGATGGTAGACACCAATTCTTCGCCTGTATGCGCGTATATCGGAGCCGACTTTTGATCGCCAATAGCTCTCAAGGCATTGAAGAAGAAATGCTCTGATTTATAGGAAACATTGCAGACGAGGCTACCTTCTGGGATGTTGTCAAAAGTTTCGACGAATGCGCCATCCTTTCGGAATTTTACTACCTGGCCAGCTGCCCGGTTGGCTACTAAGAGATGTCCCTCATGTGCGTAAATACCGTGCGCTGTTTGGAATTGGCCCGGTGCTTTCCCTTTGCCACCCCAAGCCAGTTTACCCCAAGTCCAAGAGCCTTGTACTTCTTCGATAGTGAGTACAAAGTCCCCCTTAGAATAGCCATGAGTGGCATAAATAACCCCATCCAGATAGGTAACATCCGTTACGCCAAAGTTGCTCCCTTTGGAGGCAAAGAAATCATTGGCGGGCACAAAGTCAAATTCATTACCTCTAGGCTTGAGGATATCGCTTACAATCGTCCCGTCGAGGTTGAGCACTAAGACCCGCTTACCTTCTTGCGCGACTGCCAATTGTTTCTTCCCTTTATGTACAAAGAATACGATACCGTGAATATTGTCTTTGAGGCGCTCGTCCGTTCCTATTTTGGTCCAGGTCTTCAGGTCGGGACTAATGGAGCAAAGGCCATAGCCTGGAATACCCGTATAAATGATGCCTGTTTCAGGATCTTCATTAAATCCACCGTGCATACCCGGTTCGAATTCTACGGCATCATCGGGGAAGGCTGCCGTCAGGCCCTTGTCCCAAGAAAAAATGAAGTCTCCTTGTCCCGTTACTAATTTGGCTCGATCCATGTTTGCATTCGCATTCGCTACCAATGGCTCGTGCGGATGATGGTGGTCAGCCAAAGAGTGGTGATCATGGCCATGATGAGAATGCGTCGTATCATCATGCTTATTCCCGTGGGCCATGAAGGCAAAGGAAAGCCCTACGATAAATAGTACGACTAAAATCTTAATGGTTGGTATTCTTTTCATTGTTTTGATGTTTGATCGATAGATAAGTATTCGACTGCAAGATATAAATATAAAAGATTCGGGGCGAGGTTTGGTAATCTGGGGTAAAATCGTGGCGTCAGTTCATGAACAAAAAGGCGTAAATTAGAGTACTACAAAGCATTATATTACCACAAAAGACCATCCTGTGATCGACATTAGGGGCTTATCCGTATATTAGACCTCCCATGAGGAGTACAAATACACCTTCTCTGACAATTGGAGTGTCTTAATTTCAAGGATAGAAATTTGATCACAAATGAAACTTACCTATAAGCAGACTGAGCTGAAGCCTGACTATTCTTTTCTAGCCAGACAGGACACCATTCCCTGTATTGAACATAATTGGCACTTTCATCCTGAAATGGAATTGATCTACTTCATGAAAAGTACTGGTACGCGATACGTAGGCAACTCCATTGGTACTTTTGGACCTGGCGAATTATACTTGATCGGGAGCAATGTACCCCATCTATTTCGAAATGAAAGGGAGTATTATGAAAATGAGACGGAAGGAGAGGCCGTCGATCTAATTGTCGTAAAGTTTGAATCTAACTTTTTAGGAGAGGGATTTTTAGAATTGGCAGAGACAAGAAAAATTCAAGCCTTGTTTCAGAATGCCAACCACGGCTTGCAGTTTTCTAAAGCTGCTACCTACCTGGTTCATAACCATATGGTAGGCTTGGTGGGGAGTCACGGCCTTTCCAGCATTATTGGGTTATTACAAATTCTTGATATATTATCAGTAAGTGAGAATTTCACGCCACTCTGTTCGGATGTTATTACTAACACCTTTAAAAAGGATGAAAAGGAAAGAATGGCTGAGGTAATCCGTTATTTGACGCAGAATTTTGATAAAAAAATTGAACTCAAGGAAATCGCTGACATAGCGCATATGACACCGAATTCGTTTTGTCGCTATTTCAAAAAGCGGACCCATAAATCATTTTCCCAATACCTCAATGAAATTCGCATCAGGTATGCTTGTAAGCTTTTGATTGAGGGAGATCGTCCTATCTCAGATATTTGCTACCAATCTGGTTTTAATACCATCACAAACTTCAACCGTCAATTCAAACAGTTCATGAAAGTTACCCCGTCTGAGTTTATGAAAAAATACGAAATCAAAGTCGAAGCAGAAGCCGCAGACCCGTACATGCTATCGGTAATATAGCGCGCTGGATCGAACGCCGCTTTTTACACGCTGTACTTAGTAAGGCATTGGCTTTCCTGAGCTTCGGATTTTTCAGTATCACTAAGGCACTAATCAGTGTATTTTATCTACGAATATCCTTCTCCATATGCAAAAGCTAGTCGTAGGGTAAAATAATGCAACAAGAAGGTAAATTTAACCAAGCTTATCCCGTTGTATCACGCTTCATTTGTAGAAGTGTTAATCATTACTCATTAGGATATAGCTGTTAGCATATGAAAATCAAATCCATACAAAGCTTTGTACTTTCCGATAAATTAAAGCAGAGTTTCTATTTTTCACAGTGGGAGTATTCAGAAAGACGAATTTGCATTGTCAAGGTGACTAGTGATACTGGCCATGTAGGATGGGGCGAAGGTTATGGCCCAGCGAGCATCATCAAAGCTGGAATCGAACACTTAACGCCTTTTGTAGTAGGGCAAGACCCTTTACAAACCGAGACTATCTGGAGCACTATGTACCGACGAAGCTTGGACTTTGCGCGTAGTGGGGTACTCGTTTCGGCTATGAGTGCCATTGATGTCGCACTTTGGGATTTGAAAGGTAAAATATTGGAACAACCCGTCTATCTATTATTGGGCGGCAAGAAGCGAGATACGATTACTCCCTATGCTACAGGAATGTATTTTACAGAAGGAGGAAAACTGAGTCAGGTACTTTCTGTAGAGGCAAAGCAATATGCAGATTTCGGATATCGGGCGATGAAAATGAAGGTGGGACTGGGGATCGAAGAAGATATTGAAAATGTGAAAACAATTCGGGATGCAATAGGCCCCGATATCCATCTTATGATGGATGCCAATCATGCCTATAACTTAAGAGAAGCTGTACAATTAGCCAAGGCAGTAGAGCCCTATAATATCTATTGGTTTGAAGAACCTATTTCTCCAGAGTATTACGATCAATACGCTGAATTAAGAACCAAAACAACTATACCTATCGCTGGTGGAGAGTG
>Ga0070727_10001508_pt1 | contig 24547 bp, 13 predicted proteins | sample tdAd472_FD_66722 | JGI IMG/M metagenome (GOLD analysis project Ga0070727, IMG submission 66722) | Marine sediment microbial communities from the Atlantic coast under amendment with organic carbon and nitrate - tdAd47.2 | ecosystem: Environmental > Aquatic > Marine > Coastal > Sediment | place...
TGAATTTCAGCCGGGCGGTCACGCATCGGCAGTGCCTGCAGAAACGGAGCTGAGAGATTCTCCAGCAGCTCGCGGGGCTTGTTCTGCTGCCGGTAGATCCGGGCGAGGCCCAGGTAGGCGCCGTTGGTCGGACGCTCCTTGATGGCCGCCAGGTAGATTTTTTCAGCGTCGTCGAGGCGGTCCTGTTCGACGTAGGTCTCGGCGAGGAACAGGCTGAGTTCCTGGTTCTCTGGGTCGGATGCGGAGAGCGCTTCCAGTCGTGGCAGAAGTGAGTCGGCGTCGTCGAGCCGGGCGAGAATATCACGGAACAGGATGTAAGGAGCGCGACCGCGCTGCACGTTCGACTCGAAGAAGATGAGCAGCTGCTCGAGGGCTTTCCGGTCTTCTTCCTTCTGGTGGTAGAGTTCGGCGAGCAGCAGGTTGACGGCGCTTGGTTTGCCGCGTCGTTCCCGCTGGGCTCGTTCGAGTGCAGTCAAAGCGCGGTCGGACCGCTTGGCCGCAAGCATGACCTGGCCGATGCGTTCGAACGAGGTGGCCTGCGACTTGCGGAACTCGGTCACCGTTCGGGAATCGAGGCCGAAAGTGGACGGCTTCAGCAGTGCCTGCAGGATGATCTCGTAGCAGTCGGCAGCCTTTTCGGCTTCGCCCAGATTGCTGTAGAGAACTCCGAGATCCTTATTGATGAGAACGTAGAAGCCGGACTTGTGATCGACGACGGGGGATTGCCGCGCCTGTTCCAGATACTTGATGGCGTCGGCCAGCCGCCGTTGTTTGAGCATTTCGAATCCGACGGTGCGCAGCAGCTGATAGTCGGTCGGGTCGAGTTCGACGGCTTTGATCGCCAGTTTGACGGCTTCGTCCGGTTGACGAAGCTGGAAGTAGACTTCGATCAGTTCGCGGTAAACGTAGACGGCGTCGGGATCGAGCTGGCGGGCTTTCTCGTAGGCATCCCGCGCGGCGTGAAAGTTCTGCTTCTGTTGCAGAACTCGTCCCGTCATGTACCACGCCCGCGCGTTCACCGTCGCTTCGGCTTCAGCCGAGCGCGGCGTCACAGGCTTCAGCGGCAGAGCGGGATCGTCCAGCGGCTGTATCTGCAGGCCGCGCGGTTCGCCGTTGTCCTCCGCGGGGCTGGTGGGTTGGGCAGCCTTCTCCGGCGAGGCTTTCTCGGCGGGCGGATCGGTTTGAGCCTGTCCCTGGCGAACGGTGAACAGCGTAAGGGTGATGGCCAGGCCGAGCCGGAACACAGACGTCATGCTTTTCTCCTGTCAGCATTGGCGGACGGCGGCAGAGTTGCGATCTGAAGACAGGCGATCTGCGGCGGTCCGGACCCTGGTATCGTAGCGGCACGTTTCGGCAGCGACCAATAGGGGAACGAGGTCCGGTCCGCTTGTCACGGAAGAATGACTGTCCAACAATCCGTGGCGACGGGCGTCACAACTTACTCGTCGGGTTTCGCGGCTGATGCGTTACGCGAGGCGGATGTTGCTGGGCGTTCAGGCGAAGTCGGGCTGCGTTTCGGAAAAGGGCACTGCATGACGACTGTACTGATCGTGGATGACTCGGCTGTCGACCGTCGGCTTGTCGGGGGCTGCCTGGCTCAGGCTGAGTTCGAGCTGGTCTTCGCCGAGGATGGCCGGGACGCCCTTGATCAGCTTCGTGAGTCGCCACCCGATCTGGTTGTCACGGATTTGGTGATGCCGAAGATCGACGGCCTGGAGCTGGTCGAGACGCTCCGCCGCGAGCACCGCAACATTCCCGTCGTTCTAATGACCGCTCATGGGAACGAGGAAATCGCCGTCGCGGCGCTGCAGAAGGGCGCGGCGAGCTACGTGCCGAAAAAGAATCTGGTCCGCGATCTCGAAGAGACGATCCGCACGGTGATTGGTGTGTCGACGGTCGAGCGGAACGAGGCGCGGGTGCTGGAAAGTCTGGTCAATGTCGAGCTGGCCTTCGAACTCGACAACAGCGTGGCGGCGCTGCGGCCGCTGATTTCGCACATGCAGACTCAGATGCGGCGGCTCGACCTGTTCGAGGAAGCGGACATTGTGCGGATTTCGACAGCCCTGCAGGAAGCACTGGTCAATGCGATTGAGCATGGGAACCTGGAACTCGATTCGGCACTGCGGGAAGGGCTGGGGAACGAGTACGTCGAGCTGGCGGCGCAGCGGCGCTCCGAACCGCCGTACTCGGAACGTAAGGTGCATCTGACGGCGAGCTTCTCCCGCGATCGGGCGACGTGGACGATTCGTGACGAAGGCCGCGGTTTCGATCCGGATGTCATTCCCGACCCGACCGATCCCAGCAACCTGCAGCGGGTCAGCGGTCGCGGACTGCTCCTGATCCGCACGTTTATGGACGATGTCGAGTTCAATTCGCAGGCCAACGAAATCCGCATGTCGAAACGCCGTCCGGTTGAGACGCTGTCGTGACCGCAGGCAGCAGCGGGCTCGCCAGAACTACGGCACGCGTTCGTTTGCTGAGCGTCGCCTGCAGATGTTCAACAGAAGCGGAGAAGGCAACGAAGCCCGGCGGCCTCTTCGGAGACTTTTGCCTTCGGTTCTCACTCAGTTCTGTCCGACGCAATGCTCCTGTGAATGAAATGGATCTCCCATGAGAGTCTCGTCCCTTCTGCGTTCTGTTCTGGTGGTCGCCTGGGGAACCGGCTTGTTCGTTCCGGAAGTTCGCGGCCAGGAAGTTGATCCCGTGTTGATCGACGATGTCGCGGCCAAAGAAGAGAAGCTGCTGTTCTCCAGTCAGCGCCGGGACGTTTTCAGCGAGACGCTCGACGATTTGCCGTACCACATCAGCAAGGTCACGCTGCACGGTGGCAAGAGCGAAGGCGTTGAACTGCTGACCGTCGACAACGGCAAACTGAAGATCACCGTCGTGCCGACGCGCGGGATGAATATTCTCGAAGTCGTGGCGGGAGACGTGCGGCTGGGCTGGAACTCGCCGGTCAAAGACGTCGTGCATCCGCAGTTCATCAATCTCGAAAGCCGCGGCGGGCTTGGTTGGCTGGAAGGCTTCAACGAGTGGATGGTGCGCTGCGGCCTCGAATTCGCCGGCCATCCGGGTATGGACAGGTTCACGACGAACACCGGCGACACCGCCGAGATGATGCTCACGCTGCACGGAAAAATCGGCAACATTCCGGCGTCGAATGTCGAGATCGTCGTCGAAGAGCACCCGCCATTCCGGCTGAAGATCCGTGGCGAGGTCGCCGAGCGGATGTTTTATGGACCGAAGCTGCTGTTGAAGACGGAACTGATTCTGTGGCCGGATTCGACGACGTTTCAGATTCGCGATTCCGTCACCAACGAAGGCGCGTACCCGCAGGAGTTTCAGCTCATCTATCACGGAAACTACGGAGCCCCACTGCTCGGCGGCGGCTCGAAGATTCATGTCGCTGCGAAACAGATCGCCCCGATGAACGCTCACGCCGCAAAGTCGATCGACCAGTGGTCGACGTACGCGCCGCCGACGAAGGGTTTCATCGAAGAGGTCTACCTGTTCGAGCCGCTCGCCAATGAACACGGCCATTCGCTGGCGCTGCTCACCAATCCGGGAGCCACAGCCGCAACGTCGGTCGCCTGGTCGACGAAAGAGCTGCCGTACCTGACCGTCTGGAAGAACACCGCCGATGAACGGGACGGGTACGTGACCGGGATCGAGCCGGCAACCGGCTACCCATACAACCGCAGCGTTGAACGCCGCTCCGGTCGCCTGCAGAAACTCGCCCCGCAGGAAACCCGATCGTTCACCCTGCAGTTCGGCATCCACACCGACGAGAAGTCGATTGCCGCCCGGAAAAAGACCATCACCCGCCTGCAGGGCTCGACCGAGGCAAAGCTGCTCCGCGAGCCATTAGAGGACTTGAGCGAAGGCCACTCCGACAAGTAGCGTGAAACCCTGGCCACGCACTCCCGCTCGGAGAATCAGAAATGGAACACGCCTTCCCGCCACCGTTTCGCTGGGGCTCAGCTGAGAGCGTGCAACTGGCGATGGTCGTTGCGCTTCAAATCATGGCCACGGTCGTTCCGCTGGCTATGACGTATCGGAAAAAGCCAGTCCCATTGTATTGCGTTCTGTGGGGGCTGTTCTGCCTGGCGAATGTCTGGTTTGCTTTGAGCTATCCCGAGGAGTTCTCCAGCAACTGGCGTCACAGGGCTGCTGCTGGGCCCTTTATCACAACGGTTGGGCTGACTGCAGCGACCGTCGCATTCTATGCGTGCAATCGCGAAGTGATTCGACTGTCGCAAGCGGCACGCCTGTTGGAACTCGCGGGCACGTTCGGTGTCATCTGCCTGCCGATCGTTATGTATGTTCTGTTGCTGCCATCGTATGTGTGCAAGTTTTACGGTCCATCAGCTCGGTCGGCCTGTAAGAACAATCTCAAGCAGATCGGGCTCGCGCTGCACAACTACCACGAGGCGTACTCGATGTTTCCAGCGTGCCGGATCAGCGAGCCGCCGATCAGTTGGCGAGTCCAGCTTCTGCCATTCAACGATTACGAACAGCTCTACTTTGAAGTTTCCGTAGGGTGCGTGGAGCGGGCTGATTTGAGACAGTGGTGCGTTACGCGGGCAGCTTCACGCGTTGGGAAGCCAGGCTTGAACGACCGGCTGCCCGCGTAACGCACCGTTCCTGGTGCTCGCCCGCTGCACGCACCCTACAGAATTCTGGGCCAGCATTGGCCTTCAGCCAGACGGAGCGGTCGCCGTCAGAACGAAGTATTCCGACCACCGGATGGTCGTTTGTGATTTACAGGTCGTAGAGTGACGCCATGCCTCCCGCTTTGATCTACAGCCTGATGCTCGGAACCGTCGCTTTGCTGCTGGCGCTGGTGGCTGTGTTGCGGGCGGGGAGTCTGACGGCGCCGGTGCGGTTTATGGCGGCGCTCGTGTTTGCACCGTTGGCGTGCTTCTGTGTCTTCGGGTTCGGGGCGGCGTTTGAGCCGGGGGCCTGGCACGTCGTCTGGCGCTGGGTGTATGCGGTCACGTTTCTGGCCTGTGTCGCGGCGCTCGTGCGGCTGGCGGTGGCTCGGCGGGATGATGCTCGGCGGGATGGCTCGCGGGATGACGGACCGGCCTGAAGGTGGCTGTCCGGGCGGAAAGACAGTCAACTACGCGGCACGGCATTGCCGCTCGCGACGGGCGATGAATTTCAGGCGGGCGAGTCTTTCTCGGTCAACGACGCGCGGATTGGAAAGCGGTCTTCCGGGAAACACTCGCGGCCTCGTCGTGACGTCGATGCCCTGGAAACTTTCAGCGAGTCTCGCCCCCCTTCGCGAAACTGGTCACTGAAGAACTGGAGCATCGATATGGCGTGGAAGACGACTCTCACGGTGTTTCTTCTGCTGGGCGTCGCGATCAGGCTCGACGCGGCGACAATCATTCACGCCGGGCGTCTGATCAACGGTCACGATGGCAAGCTGCACTCCGAAATGTCGCTGGTCATCGACGATGGGAAGATCGTCTCGATCGACCAGGGATATGCTCAAGGCGGCGCGGGCGATTCGGTCATCGACCTGAAGGACTGCACGGTCACGCCCGGCTGGATGGACATGCACACGCATCTGATGTCGGAGTTCCACGCGAAGGTGTACTCGGACAAGTTCTTCATGAACGAGGCGGACTACGCGTTGCGGTCGACGGTCTACGCCGAACGCACGCTGATGGCCGGCTTCACGACGGTTCGCGATCTCGGCGATAACGGAGTTAATTCAGTGTCGCTCCGCAAGGCGATTGATGCCGGCTGGATTGTCGGCCCGCGCATCTTCACGTCGGGGAAATCGCTGGCGACAACCGGCGGACACGCGGATCCGACGAACGGTCTGAAGGGCGACTTCCGCCGAGACGCTGGCCCGGTCGAGGGCGTCGTCAACGGCCCCGACGATGCTCGCAAGGCCGTCCGGCAGCGGTACAAGGACGGCGCGGATCTGATCAAGCTGACGGCGACCGGCGGCGTGCTCAGTCTGGCGGCGAACGGCCAGAACCCGCAGTTCAGCGAGGACGAGCTGCAGGTCATCGTCGACACCGCGAAGGACTACGGCATGACGGTCGCCGTTCACGCTCACGGGACGGAAGGCATGAAGCGCGCCGTGCTGGCGGGCGTCGATTCGATCGAGCACGGGACGTACATGACTGACGAAGTCATGCAGCTGATGAAGGAACGCGGCACGTATCTTGTCCCGACGATCTCCGCCGGCATCTGGGTGGCGGAGAAGTCTCAGGTCGACGGTTTCTTTCCGGACATCGTGCGTCCGAAAGCGGCGGCGATCGGTCCCGTTGCCAGGCAGATGTTTGCTCGCGCGGTCAAGGGTGGGGTGAAGATTGCCTTTGGGACGGATTCCGGAGTCTCGCCGCATGGTGAGAACGCTCAGGAATTTCAGTGGATGGTGGAAGGCGGCATGGCTCCGATGCGGGCGATCCAGTGCGCGACGTTGGAAGCTGCGCGGCTGCTGAAGATCGACGATCGGCTGGGCACGCTGGAACCCGGTAAGCTTGCTGATGTTGTCGCCGTGACGGGCAACCCGATCGAGGACATCACAGCGACGCGCGACGTCGTGTTCGTGATGAAAGAGGGCGTGGTTTACCGGAAACCGTGAGCCTCTGAATTCGGGCGAATCCAGCGACGCCAGCGTCCATGATCAGGCTGGCTTTCGGTCGTCAGGCTGGTGTTCTCGCGGTGGCTTGCCTGGTGGTGTCGCGGTCCAGACGGCGAGAGCGGCAAGGGCCGGCAGGGTGAGGAGCCCGTAAAGAGCCGGGGCGTATGTGCCGAGGTGGTCGATCGAGATCGCCAGCGGGAACGGGCCGAGAGCGGCTCCGAAGATCATCATCGCCCAGGCGACGCCGCGGATCGCGCCCTGATGCGCGCGACCGTAGTAATTGATCCAGATGACGTTCGCCGTGCTGCGCATGATGCTGCCGTGCATGCCCAGCAGTAGAGCGTAAACGATTGCCAGCCAGGCGGCGGGCAGGTTCAGGACCAGCAGCGTGGCGGTCGCCAGGAGGCACATCGCGACGAAAAGAATGAAGCGGTTCTGCACCCGGTCGGTCAGATAGCCGACGGGAAACGTCATCGCGGTTGCGAAGCCCGCCTGGATGGTCATGAGCCCCAGCGCCTGCCACGGAAGCAGGCCGTGCTGTCCGAGCAGTGCGACCTGATGGAAAACGAGTCCCGTGCCTACAAGGCCGGACGTCGTCGGCACCGACAGCAGTTTCCAGAACGTGGGGTTACGGATCGCCTCGGCCACCGTCCACGAATCCGCATAGGACAGGATGGATGGTCCCTCGGTCGACGGCCCTTGTGCTGATGAGATCTGTTCTGGCGGCCTTTGTTCTGATGGAACCTGTGCGGCGGCGATGTCACCAGTTTCCGGCGGTTCAGACGACGCATCGCGTGCCGGTTCTGCAGCGGAGGGGGGATCGGGGTCGAGCCCGTCCGGGTGGAGTCCGAGGTCCTCCGGACGATCACGGATCAGCAGCACGCCCGGCAGGACGAGGATCACCCACGCGGCGAGGCCCAGAGCGACCCAGTTCGCCTCCCAGCCGGAATGCTCAATGATCCGATTGTTGATCAGCGGCACCGTCATCACCGACAGGCCGCCGCCGAGTCCCGCGATGGCCGTCGCCATGCCGCGGCGTTGCTCGAACCACTCTCCAATCAGCCAGACGGAGACCAGCGACATGGCTCCCTGGCCGAGCGTCCGCACGAAGGCGAAGCCGACATACAGATCGATCAGCGAGTTGACGCGCGACATCTGCAGGCAGGCGGCTCCGAGGCCGGTCGCGATCAGTGGCAGCATGACGCGAGCGCCGAATCGATCGACGAGACGGCCGAAGGTCGGCAGCAGCGCCGCGCTCAGCAGCGTGGCACAACCATAAGCCAGCGAGAAATCCGTCTCGGAAATGCCGAGCCCGGCCCGCATCGGATCCTTGATCGCCGCGACGGAATACGACTGTCCCGGAGCCGACATGTACTGCCCGGCCGCCGAGATCGCGAGCATCGTCCAGCCGGGAAAGAACCAGTGCTTCCTCGCGTTCGCCGGGATGGCATTTGCTGACGTTGTGCTCGCCGACGTGGCGCTCGCTGGTGAGGGCGGCTGGCTGTTGTCTGTCGGTGCTGCCGGATGTGGTGTGCCTGAGCCGGTCATTCCGTTGAGGGCCTCGTCGTGTCTTCCCTGATCGGGGGAGGCGTTGTCGCGCCTGCCGCGGTTACGTCGCCTTGGGCATTGTCGCCATGTGTGGGAGCCCGAAGTGTAGCGGACGGGCGGCGGAGGCGCGCGGGTTCGAGTGACGTTCGCAATTGTCCTTGCGATTCCCGCTCGTCGTGCGATCGCGGGATTGATTCTGAGATCGCGGTAGACGTGCCGGTCGGGCACCGGCATCATGGCCCGCGTGCTCGCCGCTCTTGCCAATGACTTCCCGCCGACCTGCCATTCGCGGACCTGTTCCATGACTCGCCGCAACCTTTCGTGCCAGCATCCAATTGGAATTTCACGCCGTGCCGCCGTTCAGGCCGGGGCCGTCGGACTGCTGGGCCTTGGGACCAATCATCTCAATGCGCTGCGGGCCGCACCGGCAACTGATGGATCGCGGCCAGGTGGGCGAGCGAAGACCTGTATCTACATCTTTTTGAGCGGAGGACTGGCGCAGCAGGACAGCTTCGATATGAAGCCGCTGGCGCCTGACACGGTTCGTGGCGAGTTCGCTCCGATCACGACCTCGACACCCGGCATTCAGATCTGCGAGCACCTGCCGCTGCTTGCTCAGCGCAGCCATCTGTGGGCGCTCTGCCGGTCGCTGACTCATTCGTCGAACGAACATTCAGCCGGCCATCACATCATGCTGACCGGTCGGACAATGCTTCCGCCGTCGTTCAGCGGAAGTGGCCCCAACGCGTTCAACTGGCCGTCGATAGCTTCCGTGGCGGGGGACGCGACGCGCTCGCGCAACAACCTGCCGCCAGCCGTCGTGCTGCCCGAGCGGCTGGTGCATTACTCCGGACGCACGATCCCCGGCCAGTTCGCAGGAATCATGGGGCCGCACCGTGACCCGTGGTTCATCGAAGCGTCGCCGTTTCACAACACGTCTTACGGAGCGTTTCCCGAGTTCGAGTTCGATCATCAGGAACGTGGCAACGAAGACAAACGCGTTTTTCAGGCTCCGAATCTGTCACTTTCGCACGGCGTCACGCAGGCGGCTCTGAAGAAGCGCGTCGGGCTTCTCGGCGAGCTTGAGCAGCAGCGGCAGTTTCTCGAAACGCACGCGCATGTCGAGGACTTTGATCGTCATCGTCAGGGCGTGATCTCGCTGCTCAGCGATCCCTCGATCAAGCATGCCTTTGATGTGACGAGTGCTGACGACAAGACGCAGGAGCGCTACGGTCGAAACTCGTTCGGCTGGTCTTGTCTGATGGCTCGGCGGCTGGTCGAGGCGGGCGTGAATCTCGTGCAGGTCAATCTTGGGAACGACGAGACCTGGGACACGCACGGCAACGCGTTTCCGCACCTGAAGGACAAGCTCTTCCCGCCGACCGACCGGGCCGTGTCGGCGCTGCTCGACGACCTGCACGAATCCGGCATGTTGAACGACACGCTGGTCGTCATGGCGGGCGAGTTCGGGCGGACGCCGAAGATCTCGCACCTGCCGAAGTACTACGAGTTTCCCGGCCGTGACCACTGGGGCAAGGTGCAGACGGTCTTCTTTGCCGGCGGAGGCGTGACCGGCGGGAACGTGGTCGGCGCCTCGGACGAGCAGGGCGGGTTTCCCGTTGAGTCGCCGCAGACGCCGGAGAATATGGCGGCCACCATTTACGAAGCACTCGGCATTCCCCGCACTGCCGCCTGGTACGACGCCGTCAATCGGCCGCACCACATCTACCACGGCACGCCCATTCCTGGCCTGATCTGACGCCGCGCTGGTTTGACGTCGCTCGAAGGCAAGCCTGCCGCCGTGAACCTGGTGCGTCGATCGCGAGGGCAATCACGAGGTTGATCGCGAGAGCGCACCGTCAGACGCGACGATGTCCCATCTGGACGATTATGGTCCGCGACATTCCCGGATCAGGGATCGACGTCCAATTGGCGACCGTTCTGATCACGGGGCGTGTCTCGCACTTCGTTTCGTGCTCCATTCGGAAGAAAGTCGCTCATGCTTGCGCGCCTTCCCGCCGTTCTTGTTGCCTTGCTGCTGAGCAGTGTGGCGACCTGGTCCTCAGTCGCTGATGACTTCACACCAACCAACACTCAGGCTGCGGGCGAGCATCCATTGCCGCCGGCGGAAGCCGTCAAGCGGTTACGCGTGCCGGATGGATTCCAGGTGACGCTGGCCGCGGCCGAACCCGACGTGCGGCAGCCGATCGCGATTGCGTTTGACGATCGTGGTCGCCTGTGGGTCGCGGAGAGCTACTCGTACAACGGCAGTCAATTCACTGACGAGATGCACGACCGGATTCTGATCTTCGAGGACTCGACCGGCGACGGGGTCCTCGATCGACGCAGGGTCTTCTGCGACGGCCTGACGCACCTCACGGGACTGCAACTCGGCTTCGGCGGCGTGTGGATCACCGCGCCCCCGAACCTCGCGTTCATTCCCGATCGCGACCTTGATGACGCGCCGGATGGCGAGCCCGTCGTGCATCTTGACGGCTGGTCGCTCAAGGCCGAGCACAACAGCGTCAACGGTCTGACCTGGGGACCGGACGGCTGGCTGTATGGCCGGCACGGAATCAAGCAGCCTTCGCTGGTGGGCCGGCCGGGAACTCCAGACGACCAGCGGCTTGAGCTGAGCTGCTCGATCTGGCGCTACCATCCGACGCGGCACGAGTTTGAAGTCGTCGCCGACGGAACGATCAATCCGTGGGGGCTCGACTTTGATGATCACGGGCACGGATTTCTGACGACCAGCGTGGTCGAGCATCTCTGGCATCTCGTTCCCGGCGCTCATTACGAACGCTGGAAGAATCGAGGTGCCCATCCCGACCCGTTCGTCTACGAAGCCATGACCGCGACGAGCGACCATCTGCACTGGGGTTCGGGGACCTGGGACAAGGCCGGTCGCATGGCGGAGGGCAACAACGACTTCGGCGGCGGACATTCGCACTGCGACGCGATGATCTATCTGGGCGACCGCTGGCCGGAGAAGTACCGCGGCTCGCTGTTCACCAGCAATATTCATGGGCGACGGATCAACCGCGATGGGCTGGTGCGGGATGACGGCGGCCCGTTTCGCGGCGAGCACGCTGACGATTTCCTGCTCGCCGACGATGCCTGGTTTCGAGCCGTCTCGCTGGAGTACGGGCCCGACGGCGACGTGTACCTGACCGACTGGTCGGACAATGGCGAGTGCCACGACCGCGACGGCGTTCACCGGACCAGCGGTCGTATCTACAGGATCTCGTGGGGTGCCCCGATCCGCGTCGACGTCGATCTGGCAGCGGCCTCGAACGAGCAGCTTGTCGAGTACCAGCTCCATCGCAACGACTGGTACGTCCGCCACGCTCGCCGACTGCTGCAGGAACGAGCGGCCTTCGGTCAGCAAATGGTCGCCGTCCATGCGAGGCTAAGAGCGATCTTCGACAGCAATCCGGACGTGACTCGCAAGTTGCGAGCACTCTGGACGCTGTACGTGACCGGCGGCGCGGACAGCGACTGGCTGGCAACGCTGCTCGATCACGAAAGCGAACACGTCCGCGCCTGGGCGGTGCGCCTGCTGGCTGACACCCCACACGGAGTCGCGAAACTCGCGCAGAGTTTCGGCCCGCCTGATTCCTTCATTGACAAGCCGCAGGTCTCCGCGCGATCCGCTGCCGACGAACGATCGTGGCTGGTACGCATGGAGCTGATCTCAGCTCTGCGGCGATTGCCGATCGAGCAGCGGCTCAACGTCGCGACACAACTTGTAGCGCAGCGTGAAACCAGAGATCCGAATCTCGAACGGATGATCTGGTACGCGATTCAGCCAGCGGTCGCTGAGAAACCGAATCAGGGGCTCGCATTCGCGACCGTCGCGTCGCAGCGCTTGCGGCAGTGGGTGGGCAGGCGTCTGGCAGGGCATTCCCGCGACGCGATCACGCTGTTGTTTGAGGCCGCTGCTGAGTCGCCGGAGCCGGTCGTCGTTGCTGACCTGCTCGCTGGCTTCGTCGCCGGGCTGGACACGCTGAAACCGGCAGACGTGCCGGAGTCGGCTCGCGACGTCGTTGTCGGGCTGATCGATCACTCCGAGGAACGCGTCCGCATCCCGGCTCTGACTGTCGCGGCAGCGATCGGTGACGCAGGGGCCGTCGAACGAATCCGGCAGGTGCTGCACGACGGAACGCAGAACGAGGCCACTCGTCGGGCCGCGCTGGCGGGACTGACGAACCGGCGTGAGGCAGGACTGGCTGCCGATCTGCGAAGCCTGATTTCCAGAGGCCCGTTGACCATCGCCGCTCTGCAGGCCAGTGGCGGCATCAATGATTCGAAACTGCTTGCAACAATTCTCGCACGCTACCCGCAGATGGAGTCCGACGAACGCCGTGCGGCCATTGATGTGTTCACGGGGCGAGTTGCAAGTGCGCGTCTGCTGCTGGCGGCGGTCGAACGTGAAGAGGTTCCGGCAGCGGACATCTCGGCGACGCAGGCGCGGCAGATTGCGGCGCTCAAGGACACGGCTCTGCTGCAGCGTCTCGAAGCCGTCTGGGGAACGGTCCGAAGTTCATCGGCCGACCGCGTTCGTCGGATCCGGGAACTCGAAGATCTGCTGACTCCGGGCAGTCTGTCACATGCCGATCTGGCGGCGGGACGGGAGGTGTTCCGAAAAACGTGCTCGAACTGTCATCGGCTGTTTGGCGACGGACGAAGGATCGGTCCCGAGCTGACCGGGGCGAACCGCCGCAACCTGCAGTACCTGCTGTCGAACATCGTCGATCCGAGTGCCGCCGTGCCGGCTGACTTTCGACAGGCGACCGTGATCACGATCAGCGGGCGAGTCATCACCGGAGCAATCACACAACGCACGGATTCTGCTCTGACGATTCAGACGGCCAATGGGGAAGTGAGGATGCGGAGCGACGAAGTTGACGAAGTGACGATCTCGACCCAGTCCATGATGCCCGACGGATTGCTCGACAAACTGACCGAAGAACAAACACGCGACCTGATCGCCTGGCTGATGAGCGACGGCGACCTTTGACAAGAAACGGACGCAGCTACCGTCGGCAGACAGTGGGATCGAGAAGTGGAACCACGCTCTGGCGAACGCAGCTACGAAGTGCCGCCGCTGGTCATCCCTCTCGGCGACGCGATCCGGATGAACTTTCAGCCGACGGTGATTGCCGAACTGCAGGGGCGTCTCTTGAATGATTCGCATTCGTGACCAGCGACAGTAAACCGAGAGCATTACGTGTCGCTCTCGAAGGAAATGCTCGGCTGCCGGAGGCACGTCTGGGCTGAGAAACGCGAGCAGATTCGTTGCGGACTGAGTACAGTGGACAGAGAGTCTTAAAGAGCGGCATGGAATTCCGGTCGATCGATTCGGGAAAACGTGCTGACAAGGCGTGCTCCGGGCGATGAGGCGTGCTCCGGGTGCTGTCGAAGACGATTTCGCACTTGCTCTCACGAGGTGACTGATCATGTTGGGCCGGCGAACTTTCGATGATGGTCGCAGCCTGGTGCGGGATCGGTTTTGGAAGCGGCTATCCGTTCTGGGGCTGGCCGTCGTGCTTTGTGGGAACAGTTTGCTTTCCTCTTGTGGGGCGGGCGAGCTGCAGTGGGCAGTCCTTGCAGATCCTGAAGTCGAACGAGCCGGGCTGGCTGATCTGCTGACCGTCGAGTTGTCGCCGGTGGTGCAGCTGGTCGAGCGGGCTGCGTTGCGAGAGGTGCTCGCGGAGATTGAACTCTCGAAGTTCGGAGCGCCCGATGGAGTCGGCCTGCGTCTCAGAGTCGGGCCGAAGTTCAAAGCAGATCGGTTGATTGTTCTGACGCTTGAGCCGTCGGCTCAGAAGACTCCCCATCTGAAACTCGTCATTTGCGAAACTCGCCAGGGGACGCGACTGTCGATCGCGCGGAGGGCCTGGCCGCCGGACGATGTGCAGGTGCTCGCTCGTGATCTCGCTCAGGTGGCTGGCGAGGTTCGTTCGCGGTTTCCAGAGGGCGTGCAGCAGATTGTCGGTGTCGGGCCGTTTCTCTCACAGAACCTGCTGCACAATTACGATTTTCTGCAGCACAGCCTGCCGACACTGGTGACGGAGCGTCTGTTGGAATATCCGGGGGTCGCGGTGCTCGAACTGGATGAGTACCGGGCGCTGGGAGACGAACTGCGTCTGCATGCGACAAAGCTCGAAGAACGCGTTGTGCCACTGCTGGTGGAAGGTGAGTTCGCACTCACAGAACAGGGCGTGTCGGTCGCTCCGTCGGAGGCCAGACTGAACCTGTCGCTGACAACGTCCGGAGCCGAAGAACGCGTCTGGCAGCAGTCACGGCGGTCACTATCGGAGGTGGCCGACTGGCTGCGGGAACAGCTTCCGCGAGAGTTGCTCAAGTCGGCATCCCGTCCGCAACGTGGCTTGAGTGTCGATGAGCAGTTCGCGGCATTGACGCTGCGGGCGGACACCTTTGCCTCGATCGGTCTCTGGGCGGAGGCGATCGCGTTGCGCGAATCCGCTCTGCTGTTGAAGGACGACCTCACTCAGCAGTTGCGCCTCCTTGGCGACTACCATCTTCTTGTCAGCGCCATTCACGATCGGAATCGCATCGATCGCGGTGTCTGGCTGGAGGCCAGAAAAAGGACGCGAGAAGAAGTTGAGCAACACAGCCGCGAGCTTGACGACGAGTTGCTGCCGCTGCTGGAACGATACTCGCAACTGGTAACAGACCGGCTGGCAGCGCGGGATCTCACCATGCTGGAAGGCGGCGTCCTCTGGAGTGCGGCCTTCAACCGGACGACGAACGTGAATTCGCCGGAAGGCTTCCGGCGGGTTCATGAATTACGTCGTGGGATGTTCTGGAGCTGCATTCCGCATTTGAGAAGCCTCGATCCGTCGCCGCGCAGGGGTGGAGTTCTCCCGGAGATTCTCTACCCGTACGGCTGGAGCCAGGCCTCGTTGCAGAACCCGATTGGTGGGCCGAGTCTCAAGTGGACATCGACGGCGATGGGCTATGCCGATGCTCAGGAGTCAAGAAATACGTTTCTCCGCCGCCCGTTCAGTTCCGACAGAATGTTTGACGATATCGAACGCTTCCTTCGCGAGGCGTCACCGTGGCCGGTTCCCGGATTCATCCGGCAGGTCTTTCCGAGGGATTCGCTACGCAGCCACTCGGGAAACTTCGACCAGTTATGTGACCGCCGCCCGGTGACCAGGGAAGAGTTCACCAGGTTTTATGAACGCCTCGCGAAATCCGACGAACCGCTCATGAAGTTCTATGGACGCGTCGGGCTGCTCGGCCGGCGGCTGAAACCGGAAATGAACGAGCCTCAGCGATCGCTCAATCAGTCGCTGCTTGACGAGTTCGAGTCGGTGCGGCTGGATCTCTTCGAGTATTGTCGACGGAATCCAGAGACGTGGGATGCCGGGGAGTTTGCGGACAGTCTGTTCGATGAGGCCCTGGGCATCATCACGCTCGGACGGAATCGTTACTTGATCGAGTACGCGTTGCGGCGAGACCGCATACCTCTGGTCCCGGTCGACAGGAAGAAGACCGTACCGGTGCAGGAGATGGCAGCTTCGGCAACGATCCGTTTTGTCCCGCTGCCGGAGCATCGCGCAACCTGGGACGCTCTGGTGCCCTGCGGTCCGTCACTCGACGCAGTGTTTACGGATTTCGACTTGTGGCTGATGCCCAGGCCTGGTGTTCTGCAGTCGATCCTGCAGACGGATGTTCGCAAACGCGATTACATTCAGAAGGTGCACTGGGATGGCAGTTGGATCTGGGTAACGACCCGCATGTCCGGCCTGCGAGTGTTTACGCCTGCCGGAGAACTGGTGGGACATCTGCCGGTCATGTCGGGCCTGAAAGATGACAACGTCAGTCTGCCGGACGGCACGCAGACGCTGCCGCCCGTCAATCCGGAAAGTATGCGACCGTCGTCATACCGACCGGACTTTGCGCACGGCCCGGCGGTGGATTATCCCGCGTTTCGAATCTGCCCGCTGGGTGATGGACGTTGTCTCGCCGTGGGACAGTTTGGTCCGGGGCAGCGATCCTGGATCTGCTCGCTGAAGCTCGATCGGTCCGGGCAGTGGGCAGTGAAACTCGTTCATCAGGGCGTGAAGATTGCGAAGATGCACTACACGCTTGCCCCGGACGATTTGAGTTACGCGTTCCGACCAGGCTACGTCGTACCGTTTGAACTGCCCGGTCGTGAGGCGAAACGTGCGGTTGTGATTGGCCGGGGCAGCGGTCGCGCGACGCCGCTGGTTTACGATCCTGAGAGTGAGCAGGTTTCGTTGTGGACGCTGTCGTTTCAGTCTTACTCGCAGGGATTCACACCGATTCCCATCATCAACGGGCAGCTGGTCTATCGACCATTTCACGTTTACGAAGCAATCCCGTCGTCGGCAAATGCTGGACGCAGAGCTGACGGCAGCTGGCGGTGGGCTGCTCCTCAAAGTCAGCTCGTCCCGACCATTGCGAGCTGGTACCGGCTGCACAGCAATCCGCTTCGAGTCGAAAAGCTGGAGTTTGCCGAGTCTCGTGTTGATGTGCCTTATGTTCTGTTCGCGACCTCGTCGCATTTTGGCCCGATTGTCTGGCGTCCGGACGGCAGGATCGAACGTGTGGTTGTGGAAGCCAGTCGGGCTCATCAGTCCGGTGCTCAGCGCTGATTCTGAAGTTGCGGCAGCGCATGCGCGACGCCGGCTTCGGTACGTTTCAGCTCGGACATCGTGGCTGGTTTGCCGTTGGGAATCGTGTTCGTGTCTGAGCTGCTGACCCGGTCGGTGGAAGCCGGCTCTGCGTGGATCAGCTGTCGAAGCGGAACGGGTCGCCGGTGACGCTGTAGGTGGGGCGGAGGGCGATGTTGGTGAGGAGGCCCAGTGCCAGGCAGGTCGCGATCAGGCTGCTGCCGCCGTAGCTCATCAGGGGGAGCGTCATCCCCGTAATCGGCAGCAGGCCGACGGTCATCGCGGTGTTGATGATGGCCTGCGAGCCGAGCAGCGCGATCACTCCGACGCAGAGCAGGCGACCGAAGGGTTCGCGAGTTGTGCCCGCAATCAGCAGGCCTCGCGCGAAGAGGTACAGGTACAGGACGATCGCCACGAAGCAGCCGGCCACGCCCCAGCGTTCGCCGACCAGGCAGAAGACGAAGTCTGTGCGGCTTTCCGGCAGGTGATACGCTCGGCGGCTGTGGATCGGCTGGCCGGACAGCTCGCTGCCCCACATGCCGCCCAGAGCCAGCACGCGCTTCGACTGGTGCAGGTGATAGCCGTCGTCGTCCGGAGCTTCGCCGCCGTGCTTCTGAGTGAAGACCGAAACGATCCGCGACTTCTGCTCGGGACTCATCTGCAGCCACAGCAGCGGAGAACTCAGTACACCGAGCAGCGCGACCGTCAGCAGATGCCGCGGTCGGGCTCCCGCGGCAAAGAGCATCGCGAAGAGTACGGGGAAGAACACGAGCGACGTTCCGAGGTCGGGTTCTTTCAGAATCAGAGCGACCGGGATCAGTGTCATCAGAAATGGCGGGATCAGTCCCGGCCAGCTGCGGAAACTGTCGCGGTGCATCAGGTAGCGGGCCAGCGCTGCGATGACGGCGAGCTTCGCCAGTTCGGACGGCTGAAAGTTCATAAAGCCCAGGGGAATCCAGCGGTGCGCGTAATTCTTCGCCGGCATGAAGAAGACCACAACCAGCAGCACCAGCGTGACGCCGTAGAGTCCGTAGGCCGTCCACTTCAGCCGCTGGTACGGCCACAGTGTCGCGGCGAGAAACGCTCCAATCCCGAACGCCGCCCACACCCGCTGCCGGGGAGCGTACTCGCCGAGGTTATACAGTTCATCACCTCGCGCGATCGCGCTCAGGCCAAGCAGAAACAGCAGCAGCGCAGCGAGCAGCGCCGTCCAGGGAACTCGGCGGAGGGAGAGGGATTCGTCCATGAATCGTCTGGTGAAGGTGGTTGTGTGATCGAATCTTAGAAACGTGTCGGAGACAACTTTCCGATTTGGCGGAAGCCGTCTGGTGTCTGCATTGATTGGGCGAACCACGCATTCCCGATTCGGGACTGTCCAGTTACCGGATTCGCCGTTTCCAGGCCCAACGGGCCGACTGTATACCAGCCCAGGGTGCAGCCCTGGGACTGGCAGCCGTATCATCATCCAGCCCCAACGGGGCGGCCCGAGTACGTCCGTCCGATCCTTGGGGCCGCCCCGTTGGGGCTGGGATTCCGGAATAGATTTCGTTTCCCAGGGCTGCGCCCTGGGCTTTCATAGAGACGGCCCTGCGGGCCTCAATCGCCTGACAGCTATCATCCCGCCGCTACAAAACGAATTCGGGGAGTTATTCCGAACGCGTTCCGTAGCTTCACTCTTCCAGCGGGAGAGTGAAGTGCACGCGGGCGATGTAGTTGGAAGGCGCGTTGTCAGTTGGTCGATGAGCTGCGGAATTGTGGCTGAATCTCGAAACCGGATGAATGCGAGTTTCGTCCCAGGGAACCGTTTGAGTTCCGGGAGCACGGCGCGGTTGCTCGTGCCATTGGAGTTCTGGCGCTCGACGCGAGGGAGAGGCACGACACCGCGCCTCGTCAGAGCATCCATGTGCCGACGAAGAAACCGTTCATTCCGTGAGCGTCTCCGGTGAGAGTAACTCTCTGGGAAGTCGCGGCGTCGCTCCCGCCTGCGTGCAGACGAACGCGGCGACTCGACTGGCGTGGCGGTTGATTGTGTCGAGTGGCAGGTTCCCGAGCAGGCCGAGTGTGACCGCGGCAGTAAACGCGTCGCCGGCTCCGACCGTGTCGTTGACGTCGATTTGCTGGCCGGGGAGTTCGCTGATCTCGTCGCCTCGAATCAAGAGCGAGCCCGCGGCGCCTCGTGTCAGCACGACGGTTTGCAGGCTAAAGCGTTGAGCGAGTGACTGCAGTTGTTCGATCGGCGAACCGGCCAGGTCGTAGCGCTCAGCAAGGACCGGCAGTTCGTCGTCATTCAGCTTGAGGACGGTGGCCAGTCTGAGCGACTCGTCGACGACGCGCAGGCTGACGAACGGCGGTCGCAGGTTGATGTCGAGAATGCGCAGGCAGCCCGGGCGGGTTGCGGCGACGAAGCGTTGAATCGTCTGACAGGAATCGGCGTTGCGCTGGCCGAGCGTGCCGAAGCAGACCGCGTCCGCTTCGCTGGCCAGGTTAGCGAGGTCGTCGTTCCACTCAATGTGGTCCCACGCTTCGTCGCTACCAAACTCGTAGCTCGGGTGTCCGGCGGCGTCGACGGAGACCTGCACGGTTCCCGTTGGGACCTTGTCTGATTGCTGGATGAAACGCGTGCTGATTTGCATCTCGCCGAGTGTTTGCAGCGCAGCTTCCGCGAGTTCGTCGCGGCCAACACTGCTGACCATACGAACGTCGCCACCGAGAGCGGCTGCGTGTGCAGCAAAGTTGGCGGGAGCGCCGCCGAACTTCGCTCCGTCAGGAAAGACGTCCCACAGAATTTCGCCGAGGCCGACGATGAGGGGGCGATGTCTGCTGGCCATGACGCGACGGTTTCCTCGTGGAGCTGAACTCGGAGAGTTGAGGCTGATCTGCAACGTGACTCGCCACGCTGATCGGTAGCTGGATTCGCCAGAATTCAGACTGGCAGCAACGCTGAATTCCTGCGAGTCGTCAGGTTCGAGTCCGAACACCCTGAGTGGTTAACCGAGCGATGTCGGCGTCATCGAACCGCTCTGCGATTTCGATGACGCGTTTCAGTGTTCAATCGGAGTCTGAGTCGTCACGAAGAATAAGGACTGTCGGCAGCCGGCAGAATCCGACCGGTGTTCCTGACCGACTTTCCGTTGCGGTCGGACAGGAGACGGAGACTCAGGCGACAAAACGCTGACGTCGACGCGGGAGGGTGGTAGACTTTTCGCCCCGCCGGACTGGTGGCTCATCCCGACCGGTCGTTGTTTCCTGCCTCAAAGTGATTCCCGCCATGTTTCCGTCTCCATTCGCCGATTCGTTCCGACCGTCCCGTCGTGCTGTTCTGCAGGCTGGGTTTGCCGGGCTGTCGGGGCTGCCGCTGACTGATCTGGCAGTGGCCGAGGGCGGCGTGCCGAAGCGAGCGAAGGCCTGCATCTTCCTCTTTATGTGGGGAGGACCATCGCAGCTCGACACGCTGGATTTGAAGCCGAATGCTCCGAAGGAAGTGCGGGGCGAGTTCTCGCCGATCGAGACGTCGGTTCCCGGAGTTCAGGTCAGCGAGCATTTCCCGCAGCTGAGCCAGCGGATGGATCGCGTGGCCGTGATTCGGTCACTGGGGCACTCGGATCCGGCTCACCTGTCGAGCGGCCATGCGACGCTGACCGGGCATCTGGCCCCAGTGATTCGCAGCGACGCCGCTCCGCCCAGCGAGCGGGACACGCCGCATCTGGGGTCGGTCGTTTCTTACCTGAAGGACGTTGGCCGGTTTGAAGGCCCGGCGGCGACGGGACCTCTGCCGGACTTTGTCACGCTGCCGTGGAAGGCGTATCACCCGGCGGCGCCGGGCGGGGAGGCTCCGGGACAGCACGGCGGGTGGCTGGGACGCAGCTGGGATCCGTTTCTGCTGACCGGCGATCCGAACGCCCCGAACTGGAGCATTCCGGCACTGGCACTGCAGGATGGTGTGTCGGCGGAGCGTCTGGCGTCGCGGAGCCATCTGCTGCAGACGATCGATTCCCAGCGAACGGCACTCGCGGCGGCGGCGCAGACGATGAGTGCGCATCAGACAAAGGCGGTTGATTTCCTGACGTCGTCCGCGGTTCGTGAGGCGTTTGACCTGAGCCGCGAGTCCGACGAAACCCGCGAGCGGTACGGGCGGAACATTCATGGCCAGTGTGTGCTGTTGGCGCGGCGGCTGGTCGAGCACGGAGTCCCGTTCGTGAACGTGAACTGGCACAACGACGGGAAGAATTTCTGGGATACACACGGCAACAATTTCAACCGGCTGAAGAACGACCTGATGCCGCCGTCCGACCGGGCTCTGAGCGCGCTGCTCGACGACCTGCACGAGCGCGGTCTGCTGGAAGAAACGGTGATTGCCTGGGTGGGCGAATTCGGTCGCCGCCCAAACATCACCGCCGCCAATGCGGGACGCGAGCACTGGCCGTACTGCTACAGCGGCCTGCTGGCTGGAGGCGGAATTCGCGGTGGCGCGGTTTATGGGACCAGCGATGCTCAGGGAGCGTATCCCGCGACGGATGCGGTCTCGCCACAGGACTACGCGGCGACGATTCTGCAGGCACTCGGCGTCTCGGATGAGACGCTGCTGTATGACCGCCAGAACCGAGGCCACCGTCTCTATAGCGGGCGTCCGATCGCCGAGCTGTTCGGTTGAGACGCTGACTGGCGACCGCGCAGTGTGGCCTGCTTTCCGGGTGGGCTGGTTCTCGGCTGTGCGATGTGGCTGGGCTCGGATGCTGTCTCAGGACCGATCGGGGAATCGCTGTCGTAGCGACCGTCGCCAGACGGTGGGCTCTTCGCGCGAATTTCGCGGCAGCTGCATCGAACTACGCTCTGGCGAGAGTAGCGACGGAGGGAGTCCGAACTGTGATTTGCAGGCGGACAATCACGAGATGGCGCGCTACGCGGGGCAGGACGTGTCTCGGTTCGAGTGAGGTGTGTCGTCACTGCTGTCCACCCGGCGTTCGACTCGGCCAGGCACCTGGAACCGTCCACTTTTGAAAAATCTGTCCTCAGTCGACGCGTCCAGCTTGTGCGGTTGGTCAGATTGCGCTATCACACGTCGTGAGGTGTTCGCCTGATACGTGAGACTTTGAAGACACTCGGGTTGCAGTCTCTGTGTCGGTCGGGTCTGCTGGTGACGGCCCGTCCCGGCCTGATGGAACCGGTTCTCCTTCGGGAGGATCCGGACAGTGATTCCGGGGCGGGCCTTTGGTCTGATGATTCAGTGGCAGGTCGCGACGCTGGCAGGCCCTGGAAGAATGATCGCGTGATTCGCTCCAGAAAAATCGCCCGCCCCGGTTGCAGAGATCGTCCCAGGCAATGCCTGGAACAGGCGGTTGACCGGGGCGGGCTTCCCCACTTCTGGGATCGCATTTTTGCCCCGATTCGGCAAGAAAAACCGCTGCATTTCTGAAGAATTTCCGAGAGCGGCAGATTCTCGCCGCGAGCGTTCGGTGTGGCAGTGTTCGCATTCCTTCAGACGTCGAGATCGTCAACCAGTGCGGATTCTTCCATAATGATCCGGTATCGTTCGCCCGCGTCTTTGCCGAGCAGCTGGTGAAACGTTAAGTCCGCATCAACCTGACTTTCGATGTTGACCTGCAGCAACGTGCGGGTTTTCGTGTCGAGTGTCGTGTCACGCAGCTGCTGCGGCGTCATTTCGCCGAGACCCTTGAACCGCGTGACCTCGAATTTGCGGTTCGCCGCAAGGCCGGAGAGGACTTCTTCTTTTTCGGCATCGTCCTGTGCGTAGTGGACCTCTTTGCCGATCGTGATGCGGTACAGCGGCGGCTGGGCGAGGAACACGCGGCCCTGGCGGACGAGTTCCATCATGTGTCGGAAGAAGAAGGTCAGCAGCAGCGTGCTGATGTGGTAGCCGTCGCTGTCGGCATCCATCAGCAGAATGACCTTGCCGTATCGCAGCCGGCGAATGTCGAAGTTCGGACCGATTCCCGTGCCGAGTGTTTCGACGAGGTCGCTGATTTCCTGGTTACTCATCACTCGGGTCGTGTTCAGTGATTCGGTGTTGAGCACCTTGCCACGCAGCGGAAGGATCGCCTGTGTTCGGCTGTCGCGGCCCATTCCTGCCGAACCGCCAGCGGAATCACCTTCGACGATGAACAGTTCGGACTCGTCCGGCCTGGTCGAGCGGCAGTCGAGCAGCTTGCCGGGGAGCGTGACTTTCTTGTTCGAGACGGACTTTCGCTTGATCTCCTTGACGGCTTCCCGGCTGGCCGCGCGAGCCCGGGCGGCAAGGATGATCCGGCCAACGATGGCGTCGGCCGTGCTGCCGTTATTGTTCAACCAGGTTTCAACGCCAGCTCGCACCAGGCCTTCGACCTGCGCGGTGATCTCCGGATTGTTGAGTTTCTCTTTTGTCTGCCCCTGAAACATCGGGTCGCCCAGGAACACCGACAGGATCGCGCATGTTCCTTCACGGATATCTTCCGGGCCGATCGAAACACCCTTGGGCCGGATTTCATGGACCTCCATGTAATTCTTGACGGCCTTCGTGATGCCCGAGCGGAAACCGGATTCGTGCGTGCCGCCAGCGTGTGTCCGGATCCCGTTCACATAACTGCGCACCCAGGCGTCAGTTGACTCGGTCCAGCGCAGCGCAACTTCGACACGCGTGCCGCCGTCGAAGTCTTTCTCCGAACGAAACTGCTCGTCGTGGACGGGCTTGCGTTTCTCTTCGGACACGATTTTGTCGAGGTACGCGTTGATGCCATCCGGGTTGGCGAACTCATGCGTCTCCTTCCGGACCTCATCGTGAAAGATGATCTTCAGGCCGCCGTGGATGAACGAGATGTCTTCCAGGTGTCCGCGAATGACGTCGCTTTTGAAGTGCGTCGTGCGGAAGATCTTCTCGTCCGGACGGAAATGGATCACCGTGCCGTGGCCGCGGAACGGCTTGACCTTCTTCACGGGAGCTTTGGGAACTCCGCGTCGGTACGCCTGAAAATACTCGTGTCCGTCGCGATGGACGGTCGCTGTCATTTCGACTGACAGCGCGTTGACGACTGACGAGCCAACCCCGTGCAGGCCGCCGCTTCGCGTGTAGTTCTTGTCGGAAAACTTTCCGCCCGCGTGCAGTGTCGTGAGGATGACCTCGAGCGCCGACTTCTTGAACTTCTTGTGCTTGTCGACCGGGATGCCGCGTCCGTTGTCGCCGACCGTGCACGAGCAGCCGTCCTTGTGCAGTGTGACTTTGATTTCTGTGCAGTACCCGGCGAGGTACTCATCGACGCAGTTGTCGACGACCTCCCACAGCAGGTGATGCAGACCTTTGCTGTCGACGCCGCCGATGTACATCGACGGTCGCATGCGGACCGCTTCCAGGCCTTCAAGGACGTCGATATCGCTGGCGGTGTAGTTCTTCTTTTCGGCAACGGCTGTCATGGCTGGCGATCAGGTCCTTTGATCGGATGAGTTGGTTGGTTCGTCGGTTATCAGCAGCAGTGCGAGGTGTGTTGACCTGCTGTCGTCAGCTTGTGCTGTCTGCAGAAGGTGCGGGTGGCATTGGTTCGCCACAGTAGAGGCACGTCTTGCGTGTCGCTCGCGAGCGACGGTCACAGGCGGGGCAGGTCGCCGTTGCGGCTTCCTGCTCCCGAAGTCGCAGGTCGACCTCCTGAATTCGTTCAACGATGGTTTCGGGCGGCAATTGAAGCTGCTCGGTGATGATTTCACTCATGGCGCGACAGGCCAGCTGCAGTCGATCGAG
>Ga0070727_10001509_pt1 | contig 24546 bp, 16 predicted proteins | sample tdAd472_FD_66722 | JGI IMG/M metagenome (GOLD analysis project Ga0070727, IMG submission 66722) | Marine sediment microbial communities from the Atlantic coast under amendment with organic carbon and nitrate - tdAd47.2 | ecosystem: Environmental > Aquatic > Marine > Coastal > Sediment | place...
GTAGTTTCCGTAGTTGCGAATCATTCTCATTTACATTATCGTCTGTGCATTGCACAAAACCCGCTTCGAGGGACTCCATGAACGCCACCAGACGCCGCGCCATTGCTAGCTTTGCGGCTGTTTCCGCCCTCTTCCCGGCCGTCAGCGCCCATGCAAACGACGACAGCTCTCTCTCACTCGAGCCGATCGAGACGATCACGATCATTGGCCGCCAGACCGATGTCGCCGACGTACCTGGATCGGCCCACGTCATCGATGCCGAGGAACTCGCCATTTTGAATGCCGCGGATATCATGCGCGTGCTGCGCAAGGTTCCAGGCGTCTACCTGCAGGAAGAGGAAGGCTTCGGCTTGCGGCCGAATATCGGCATTCGTGGTTCCGGGCTCGATCGCAGCGCACGCATAGCGTTGCTCGAAGACGGCATCCTGATCGCGCCGGCGCCCTACTCCGCACCGTCCGCGTACTACTTCCCGACCCAGCGGCGCATGAACTCGCTCGAGGTTCTCAAAGGCCCCGCCTCCGTGGCCATAGGCCCGCGGACGACCGGTGGTGCGATCAACATGATCTCGACGCCGATCCCGGACACCATGGGCGCGATGGCCGACCTGCGCGTCGGCCAGCACAGTTCGACCGACGCGCACGTTAACGTCGGCAATCGCGGCGAACGCCTGTCATGGCTGCTGGAGACAGTGCAGGCGGGCAGCGACGGCTTCAAGCACATCGATGGGCCTGTCGGCGGCGATACGGGCTACGACCTGCAGGACTACATTGCCAAGCTGCAGATCGACAGCGATCCGCGGAGCGCGGTGTATCAGAGCCTGCGCGTCAAGCTCGGCTACACGGAACAGGACGCTCACGAAACCTATCTCGGCCTGACCGACGACGATTTCGCGCTCGACCCGAACCTGCGTTACGCGGCCTCGGCGAACGATCTGTTGCTGACCGAGCATGAGCAGTACCAGGCGAGTTACGTCATCGACCCGGGTAACAGCTGGCGTGCCGAAGTCACAGCGTATCGCAACGACTTTTGGCGCAACTGGTACAAGGCGCAGTCATCGGGCGGCACCGGAATCTCGAGCGTTCTGGGGGATCCCACCACCTATGCCACCGAGCTCGGCTACCTGAAAGGTGTGACAAGTCCGGACGATGCAATCCAGATCCGGGCCAATAACCGCAACTATTACTCGCAGGGCGTGCAGGCGAGCCTGCAGTGGGACACAGGTTTCGGCGACACGGAAATTGCCCTGACTACGGGCGTTCGCATTCATGAAGACGAGGAAGACCGGTTCCAGCACCAGGACGGCTACCGCATGGAAGACGGGACACTGGTCCTGACGACAGCTGCTGCGGCCGGCTCGCAGACCAACCGGGTCAGCCAGGCAGACGTTCGTGCTTTGTTCGTCGACGCCGAGATTCGAACTGGTGGCTGGATCCTGACGCCGGGAGTGCGCTTCGAGGACATCGACATGGTTCGGCTCGACTATTCGACCACCGATCCGACGCGCAGCCAGGGCCCGAGCCGGGTACGAGAAAATTCGACCCAGGTCGTCATCCCCGGGATGGGCGCACTGTATCGCCTGACGCCCGAGTGGCGGCTGCTGGCCGGCATTCACAAGGGCTTCAACCCGCCGGCGCCGGGCAGCTCGGCGAGTGAGGAAGACAGCGTGAATTTCGAGGCCGGTGCTCGCTATGACGGCGGCGCCGCGAGCTTCGAGGGCATCTATTTTCTGAATGACTACGACAACCTGGTCGGCACCGTGACGGAGTCGACGGGTGGCGGTGGCGAAATCGGCGACCAGTTTGATGGCGGCGAGGTCCGCGTCTCCGGCCTCGAGCTGTCGGGCGCATACCGCTGGCAAATCGGCAACCTGGAGCTGCCCGTTGACCTCCGCTACACGTGGACGGCCGAGGCAGAATTCAGTAACGCGTTCGAGAGCGATTTCGGCCCCTGGGGTGACGTCGAGGTCGGCGATGAGCTGCCCTACATCCCGGAGCACCAGTTGCGCGCGACAGCGGGACTGGAGAGCGACAAGTGGCAATTCAACATTGCCGCGAGCTACGTCGGCGAGTTGCGGACACGCGCTGGCCAGGGTGCTTTCATTCCTGAAGAATCGATCGACTCGCACGTCGTCTGGGACATGGTTGCCACGTGGCAGTTCACGCGGCATCTGTCGACGTACGTCAAGGTCGACAACCTGTTTGACGAGACTTACATTGCCGCACGCCGGCCCGCCGGCGTGCGTCCCGGATTACCCCGTACAGCCTTCCTGGGCCTGACTTACCGGCTGTAATCTGCCCTGCGGGAACTCGTTTCACTCCTGCGAGTTCCCGCGGCGTGATTTCCTACTGCACGATCCTCGTTATCGCGTTCGAGAAGCGACTCTCGACGCCTGCGCCGTTTATTGAGGTGGCGACGAACTCGTAGGTGCCCGGCCCGAGGTTTTCGATGACAACCCGTGACAGGCCCGGATTGTCAAAATTCATCACGTCTGTGTGCGTTCCGGGGGATTGACCCCAGTACACCCGGTAGCCGGCAAGGTCCATCAATGGCGTGCCATCCTCGTTTTCCGTTGGCGGTGTCCAACTCAGCGTAACCGAGCCGGTCGCCGTGCCGATGGCCGTAACCTCGATTGAGAACGGCGCCAGGCTCGCGCTCGAGGCACCATCGGTTACCGAGATCGCAATAGCCTGGTATAGGCCGACATCGGCCTCCTCAGGCGTACCCGAGAGCTCCCCGGTCAGTTCGTCGAATGTTGCCCACAACGGCTCGCCTGAAATCGAAAACGCCAGCACTGATTCCCCGGCGCCCCCCACCGTCGTTGGCCTGAATGAATAGCGATCCAGTGCAACGATTGTCGCCGCTGACGTACCGGATATCGTCAACTCTGCGCTGCTCGCGGCGACGGCAGGCGAGACAGCAGGCTCCACAACGGCTTCAACGACGACGTTGACATTGCCATCGTCGTGATCATCAGACGCTGCGACGTCGTCGTTGTCGCCTTGTTCTTCCTTGCCGTCATGTTCGTCCTCGTCGCCGTGTTCGTCCTCGTCGCCGTGTTCGTCCTTGTCGTCGTCCTTATCGTCGTTCTTGTCGTCGTCCTCGTCGGCGTGTTCGTCCTTATCGTCACCCCTGTCCTTCTTCTTGCATTTATCTTTATTCTTTTCCTTGTGCTTGTTTTTGCACTTGTCCTTTTTCTTGTCCTTGTCCTCGTCGTCTTTGTCCTCGTCCTTATCCCTATCTCTCTTCTTGCACTTGTCTTTATTCTTCTTGTGCTTGTCTTTGCACTTGTTTTTATCCTTTTTCTTATCCTCGTCCTTTTTCTCTTTCTTGTCTTTGTCGTCTTTCCCGGAGCCGGACGAACCGCCACCGGACTTTTTCGAATCCTTAGCGAAGGACAGCAGTGAGACCGGAACCCACCTTGTTATCGTCGACGGCTGATAATCCCCCCAGATTCCGAGGACTGTGGGATCGGCGCGCTCCCCGGCGATTGCGTCCGCGGGCAGATGCGCGAAGAACGATACAAACATCAGTGCGGGCAGCAAGATGCGCGGACGGAGGGCGCCAGGCACTGGCATGCGCCAACCCGGCGAGCCGATGATGAGATTTCGTGACACAGAATTACTACCTTTGCACGGTAATTTGAGGCTAACGTGCCTCTGTGCCCGAGTGTGCTATTCGGAATTCCAGTTTTTAACTGGTCTTATTATGTAAAAACACCCCATAAAACCCTAACTTTTGGGTAGGTGTTTCCCCCAGTTTGCGGCCCCAGGCCAGCGCGCCGGAATTAGGGTGACTGTCACCCTTTTTCCTACTGCACGATCTTCGTTATCGCGTTCGAAAAGCGGCTCTCGACGCCCGCGCCGTTGAGCGACGTGGCAACGAACTCGTAGGTGCCCGGCGCGAGGTTGTCAACGAAATAGCGCGTAACACTCGGGTTATTGATCGTAACCGGAGGGTTGTAGGCGCCACCATTGCGGCTCCAGTACAGGCGATAGCCGGCCAGGTCCATCAACTGCGTGCCGTCCTCGTTTTCGGTCGGCGGCGTCCAGTTCAGCGTGACGGAACCGGTGGCAGCACCCGCGGCTAGCACTTCTATCGAAAACGGTGCCAGGCTCGCATCGAAGGTGCCGTCCGAAACGGATATCGTGATGCCCTGGTAGAGCCCTACGTGCGCCTCTGCCGGCGTTCCCGACAGCTGTCCGGAAAGGACATCAAATTCTGCCCACGATGGTTTGCCCGAAATATCGAATCGCAAAACGGTGCTATCCGGATCGCTGGCGCTGGGCGTAAACGTGTACGTATCACCCGCTGTGACGGTCGTTGCCGGCGTTCCCGTGATTGACGGGCCCGTGCCGGCTGTCGTCACCGTAATCGTGAACGGGCCGACGCTGTTCGACAGGCTGCCGTCAGAGACCGTGATCGTAATGCCTTCGTAAGATCGGGCATTGGCGGTTGACGGGGTTCCCCACAGACGACCAGTCGTTGCGTCGAAGCTTGCCCAACCCGGCTGTGCCGAGATGCTGAAGGTTAGAGCATCTCCATCAAGGTCGCTGGCGGTGGGCATAAATTCATAAGCTGTACCGGCGCGGACCGAGGTCGCGGGCTGCCCGGAAATCGTAGGCGCACGGTTCTCCCCTCCGGCGGACGTATCGCCCGAGCGCACGACATCATTGATCGTGCCGACGACCGACGCATCGCCACTGGCCGCCATCGCGACTGCTCCATCGAGCGCGCTGCGATAGTTGGCGGGAATCAGGGTGCGAACGAATGACGGCTCCATGCCGGGCTGCACGCCGGCAAGCGACTGCATGAGGTCGAAGATAGCCTGGTCACCGGTGACGGCAAACGCGGCGGCAAGCCCGGCGTTCGCCGAGTCAATCATGCCGGCTGTCGTAGTCAGCTGATCGAGTGTTGGCGCGACGGTGCCTGGAACGACCTGGCCAATGGCCCTGCGCATGTCGTCAGTGGCATCGACCCCGTTGACGTGCAATTCATTCATCATGGCCTCGAGCAGTACCTGCGCCGCAGCGACATTGGCGACAGCTGCTGTACGCGCATCGGCCCGCGGTCCTCCATTGCCCTCGATAACCGTATCGATGAGGTCCGAGCTCAAGGTCTGGATGACAGTGTCGCCGCTGGCACTGTGGCCCGCGGCATTCAGGGCATCGCGCGTGCGACGCACGATTTCGGCAAGCGTCTCGGAAGATTTGATCATCTCGGCAACGTTGCCGGCGTTTACTGGCGTCTGCATGGGGCCCTGGGCTGCCAGTGTGGTCAAGCCGCTATTTACCGACGATACGACGATACCTTCCGCTGCGAGGAGATTGCCCTTCGTCAGTCCACCGTTCATGTCGATGGCTGTTTCGTAGGCGAAGGTAGAGTATGGATTGACGTTGGCGGTGACGCGGCTACTTGCCGACAGCACGGCGCCCAGCAGAACAAAATCCGGCGCGGCATTCGTCACGATGTCCGTGCCACCGGTTGCATCAACGAGCAACGGCAACTGTTTGTCGCTGGCTTTGATATCCACCGTGTAGGAGCCGCTGGCGTCGCTCTTGAATGTGGCGAGCTGCTCGCCGCTCTTGCTTCGAATGCGGACGTTTGCATTGATAGTCGGTCCGTCGCCGACGCTGCCACTTATCGTAATGTCGCTCTGGATCTTGCCAACCCAGTGAGTGTCCTCACCGTTTGACAGGCAAGCGCTAAGTAGCAATGGCATTGCCGCTGCGGATGCGATGGCGGCACAAGTTCGGGCCAGTCCGACCCGATGAGTTCCCTTCATGGCGTGCTCCTGCCTGAAATCAGGCGGGCATGCCAATCGTTGTGGGCTGGTTTAGATTAGCGCTACAAAGCGCAGAACGCAGCAAGCATATTTATGCTTGGCCAGGAGATAAGCGGCGGATTTGGAGAACGCGGTCGTCGTTCCATCGACGCTTTCGAACCGGCAACCCCGCTGTCGTAGGCAAGTGCCCGTAGACCGGTGGTTTTGCGTCCCAACCTTTCGATTGGTTTGCCCTTGTCAGTCCTGAATCAGGTCTGTTTTAAGTCCCTTTAGTTTGGTTTCTGTACCCCGTACGGCCGTACAGTACCACGTCCCTCGAGAAAAAAAACCCCATAAATGAAGCACTTGGGATTATGTCTAATATCAGGCTCTCAGCTGCTTTTTTTGGTCTTTGTATCTCGGTTTATACGTAATGCTATTGACAATCATTCTCATTTAGAATTGAATTGTCACATCAGGAAGAGTCGGACACACCATGTACGTCTGCATCTGCAACGCGATCACCGACAAGCAAATCCGCCGCGCCGCGAGAAACGGCGTGAGCTCCTTGTACGAGCTGCGCGGCAAGCTGGGTGTCGCCTCTGGTTGCGGCTCTTGCGCCCGGACGGCACAAGAGATCCTGAACGAGGAGTTTTCGGCCCGCAGCGAGCCGCAGCTCTACGTCCCCTCCCCGGCCTGACACTACCCCACTACTTTCACGGATTCGGCACGTTTTGCGGTTGCGAATCTGCGCCGCGCCCTTATGATGTGCGGACTGTTACCACGCCTGCCCCGGAGAACAAAGAATGAAAGGCGATCCCACCGTAATCGAACACCTGAATCGCGTACTGAAAAACGAGCTCACCGCGATTAACCAGTATTTCCTGCACTCGCGCATGCTCAAGGACTGGGGCCTGCATACGCTGGGCGACAAGGAGTTTGCGGAGTCGGTCGACGAGATGAAGCATGCCGACCAGGTCATCGAACGCATCCTGTTCCTGGAGGGTCTGCCCAACGTGCAGGACCTCGGCAAGGTTCGAATCGGTGAAGACGTTCCCGAGATGCTGCGCTGTGATCTCGATCTCGAGCTCGATGCCATTCCCGACCTGCAGGCAGCAATCTCGTATTGTGAAGCCCACAAGGACTTCGTCAGCCGCGATATCTTCGATCAGATTTTGCAGTCGGAAGAAGAGCACGTCGACTTTCTGGAAACGCAACTCGACCTGGTCGAAAAGCTGGGCGTGCAGAATTACCTGCTCGACCAAACCTGACACTACCTGTCACTAACTGGCGACAGTCAAAAACTGGCTGCATTCCCTGCGGTTAGCCGCATTACATAAGCCAGTGTCGGGGAAATCGTCACCCTGAGGCGACAAATGACCTGATCCGGATGCAGGCCATTGCGCCGCTACACCCGCAATATTCTTGACCTTTTTGCGGTTTACATAAACTGGCACGGGACTTGCTTTGTCTTTGGGAGCCTCGGGCTTCTTCTGAGCCGAGGTACGTACGTCCCGATGGGCAGCGTTCTTCGCCGCCGTCCGTCGATCAGGCGGTTGGCCGGGCGCCAGCCACAACAAAGGAAGAAAATGCGAATCACCATTGCAATGGTGCTGGCCAGCCTTGTGATTGGAGGATGCCTGCAAGAGATTGAGCCGATATCGAGCGTCGATGACACTTCTTCGGGTATCGATACGCCGGGCGCGGTGGGTACGGCTACACTGAATTGGTATCCACCAACCCAGAACCTGGACGGCTCACCATTGGTCGATCTGGCGGGTTACTACATTTACGTTGGCACAAGCTCGAATTCATACGACAAGACAATACGGCTCGATAATCCCGGTCTGACGTCGTATATCGTCGAGAGCCTGAGCGCCGGAACTTATTACTTCGCGGCAACATCTTTCAATACGTCGGGCATCGAAAGTCAATTCTCCGGGGAAGTTGTCGTTAGCGTCAACTAGCGAAGTATCGAATCCACGTGACAAAAAGAAAGGGAGCCGCAATAGCGGCTCCCTCTCCTATCACTTGGATTCGTTAAGGCCTTCAGAAGGTCTAGCGAACCCTCCTTGTGCGGCGACGTCGCGTACCGACGCCCAGCAGAGCCAGGCCAAACACCAGTAACTCGGCGAAGCCCAAGCTACCTCCACCTCCACCGCTTGGTGGTGGTGGCGGCGGCGGTGGCGGTGGCGGCGCCGCTGTGACGGTTACCGTACGCTGTGCCTGCGCCTGATTTCCGGCGCTGTCCTGAACCGTATACGTCACCGTGTACGTCCCCGGTGTGTCGGAATCGACCGGGTTATCGACGACGATTTGGGCTGTCAGGTCGCCGTCCTGCGGATCGCTGGCCGTCGCGCCCGCGTCCGTGTACGCAGTCCCTTCGACTATGGAGACGCTTGCGTTGCCATTGAGCGTGATCGTCGGAGCATCAGCTGCCGCCACAACGGTAATCGTAAAGTCCTGTTGTACCGGTGCGGCCGTGCCGTCATTTGCCAACAGCTGTACTGCGTGATCCCCGACTTCAGCACCGGCCGGCATACCGGTAAGGGTGGCCGTACCATCACCGTTGTCGGTAAAGGTCAGCCAGGCCGGTAATGTCGGTGCCGTAATGGCAACGGCATCCAGATCCGGATCCGTGGTTGTTGCAGTGTAGCTGTAGGCCGTATCTTCGGTTGCAGCCGTCAACGGTGTACTCGTGAACACAGGAGCATCATTGACACTCGCCACGGTAATTGTGAAATCCTGGGTGTCCGTGAATCCGCCATCAGTAACCTGCAATGAAACTGGATGGTCTCCGACCTCCGCAACCGTCGGCGTACCCACTAGTGATGCCGTCCCGTCACCATTGTCCGTAAACGTCAACCAGGCCGGCAGCGTGGGTGCCAGGATATTCAAGGCATCCAGATCTGGGTCAGCAGCCGTGATGTTGTACGTGTACGCAACATCTTCGGTCGCGGCCGTTACCGGAGTGCTCGTGAAATGCGCGTTGAGGGCGGTCAACGTGAAGTCATCGGTAGCCACAATCGCGCCGTCAGTTGCGGCGACGGTCACCGTCACCGGCGACGCAGTCACGTCCGCCAGGGTTGGCGTGCCGCTGATGTCACCCGTGAGGGTATCAATCGAGAGGCCAGTGCCCGTCGGGAGCCCGGTGACGGTGTAATACACCGTGTCGCCGTCCGTATCCGTGATGGAGCCCGATATCGGTAGTCCCGTCGTATCGTCGCCCTGGTTGACGCGTGTGTCCGGATAGCCTGTAGCGACAACCGGACCGGTCAGGTTATTGATGATGTCCAGCTGGTCGAGCGACAGGGAAGTCGCTCTAAACGGTGAATTGGCTTTCAAGTCCGCCCGCCAGCGAACACCCGTGGTGCCAACAATAGCGACCGGGCGCCCGTCCGGCATAATCCGGGTCCAGATTTCCGATGAAGCATTTCCGGTTACCCAATACTCCACGTCATTGTGAAATCTCGCGCCAACAGCGGTTGTCGACGGCGAAGGACTCAGCTTCACCGACGTGACTGTGGTCGTGGAGTCGATAGGCAGTGACGTCGCATGAGCCGTTAGTTGCTGCTGCGGCGTTCCCGCACCTGCAATGGCCTCATTGTCGAAGGACATATTCTGCTGGGGGCCCGATGGAGCAGCAACCTGGTTGCCAATAACCCAGTCCAGGGCACCGTCGCCATTTATGTCGCCGACGGCGCTACTGGTACTTACCGCGCCCTCAGTCAAGACGAGTCCGTCCTGGCCGGAAGTGCCGACAAATACCGCTGCACCAAAGCTGCCGGTACCGTCGTTCACGTACACGCTATTTCGGAAATCGGTCGACGAATTGACGAGTAAAATATCAAGGTCACCGTCGTTGTCGGGATCTGCAAGAGAGACACCGCTGGCCCCGACCGGAGTAGTCGGCGGACCGACGACTGTGAAGTCCGTCGCCGCAATTGTGAACGGACTGGAATCCTGCGTGCCACTTCCATCATTGAAATAGATCTTGCTTGCCTCTCCGTCCTGCTCGTTTACGACTACGAGGTCGAGGAACCCGTCGTCATTGAGATCCCCGAGCGCACCATGGCGCGAATCTCCGATGTCGGCAGGGGAAACTCCGATGGCACTCTCGGTAAATGTCAGCGGGTTGCCCCCATTGTTCATGAGCACGCGATTGAGCTGATTACCGCTCGAACCATTCAGAAATACGATGTCGATGTCATTATCGTTGTCCAGATCACCAGTCACAATGTGCCGGGTATCTTCAGCAACGCTACCGAGTATTACTCCCGCCGATCCACTAGCACCAAATGGTGTAAGCGGATCGCGAGTGTTAATGAAAAGCAGGTTTTCCTGGGAGGCAGTGTTGCCCTGTATCGCGTCCAGGAACCCGTCGCCGTCAAGGTCCGCTAGCGCAATACTCGTAGCCTGGCGGTTCTGGTTGGAGATGTCATAAATTAGAAACGCCTTCCCGGTCGTACCAACATTGATATAAACCCTCGACCTACCAATAAAATTCGCCGTAACGAAATCGATGTAGCCATCCCGATTTACGTCACCCGTGGCCACTGAGCGCGTATTCGTTGCGCCCGGATTGGGAGTTATCGTGCGACCACCAAAAAAGCCGTTGCCGTTGTTGAGTTGCACGCCGTTGCGGCCACTTCCGGCATCGATCAGGTCGAGGTCTCCGTCGCCATCCATGTCCGCCAAGGCGATTGCACGCGTTTCGAACGTAGATAGAATTAACTCGACGGGCGTCGTACCGGAAAGAGAACCGGTCAGAGGCACGCCGGTAGGTAATCTCAATCCACCGGGGACCCATGCAGCTGTGGTCTCCACAGCATCTTCGTACGTCGTGTCCGAGAAATTCTCGGAGTACGGAAGCGTTTGCGCGTTGGCGGCAACTCCAGCCAAAACCAACGACACCATTGCCAGTGGAGCGAAGACTGATCGCCCTGCCCAACCGCGCGACGGAAACGCCGATCGTCTCCGGGAAACGTTCTGTGTGGAGTCAAACTCCAGCTTTGATTTCGTGTTCATTTACCTCGCTCCCGTTTGTCAGAGGTCAAAAACTCCGGGAACGACCAACGCATACACGCAGCAACGGGCGCCGGGCCCGGAAACTGTTTCGGTAAGCTCGAAAAAGATTGAATGCTCAGGTCGTTCTCTTTGTTCTAGTTATAGTTTTATTAGTTATTTGCGAACTTTCAGCTACCCAGAATTTGCAGGCAGATTCATGGATCGCAGAACAGATGCTATGCCATATAAAGTCGCAAAGAACCACTTTGTGACATATTCCGACATGGTAAAGAAAGGCGACTACAAAAGTGTGACCCGCGTCACAGTTTCCCTGCTCCAGTCCCTGCGACCGCCTCGTCAGGCCCGAAATTTACCCGCTTTCGCGACTTCGTAGATTCGAGTGTTCTTAACATAATAACATCGAAATCCGCATTGCAATATTGCGCGAGGCCGTCGATCCAGACCTCTTGAGTTTTTGTGATGCCAGCTTGGACTCGCCTTAGCGATGTAAGTATGATCCGTTCGTCTTGGCATGACTCAACCTGTCAGGACGATCCAGCCAATTCACTATGGCATCCCACGCCATCCAGTATTTCACCAAGAAAGAAAACAGACTTAAGACATTGTCGACCAACTCTTTCCTGATCATCGGGGCACAACGCTCAGGTACCTCGCTGCTGACCCGGATTCTCAATCAGCATCCGCAGCTGGCGGTGCCACCGGAGTCATTCTTTTTCAACACGTTCGTGCCATTGCAGCGGTTTTACGGGGACCTCGACGACAATAGCAACCTCGACAGGTTTATTGACGACGTACTGGCAACACCAAAAGTCTCCGAGTGGTCTCCGACGCCTACACGCCCTGAAATCCTAGCCCGACTCAGCGCGCGCAACCAGGGAGCCGTGTTTACTGCGTTAATGGAAACCTGGGCCGAAAGCCAGGGCAAATCAAAATGGGGAGAGAAAACGCCGCACCATGTTTTCTTCTGGTCAGAAATCTGCGAATACCTGCCTGACGCACCTGTGGTGCACATCGTCCGGGATGGCCGGGACGTTGCGCTGGGCCTGATCAATGCCCGTTTCGGACCAAAATCTGTTTACGCGGGTGCCTCGCGATGGAGTCGCTGGATGACCGCCATCGATCAGATTCGGGACGCTACGCCGGCGGAACGCTTTCACCAGATATCGTATGAGGACCTGCTGCTGACACCGGAAGAAACCGTCGGAGGAATCTGTGATTTTCTCGGCGTCGATTACGACTCACGAATGCTTGAATTTCACAACGATCAATCGCTGTACAGTGGCTACGCAGCAGAGCATGCCAACCTGAACAAACCGCTGCTCACGGACAAAGTTGCGGGCTGGCGGCGCAATATGCGCGAGTCGGATATTGCCGTTTTCGAATCAATAGCTGCCGCCCATCTTGAACAATACGGGTATCCCGTGACCAACGAATCAGCCAGGTTGTCCGGATTGCAGCACCTGTACTACAAGTGGATCGACGACAAGGTGAGAAAGGCAGTCGGTTTGCTGCGCAACCGCCAGGGCCAAAGTGAAGAATTGCGACTATTGTGGATGCGAATGCGCCTGCTTGGCCGGTACCTGGTCTCACGACCACGCGCATAGACGATCACTCAATCATCTCGACCAGTAGTCGCAGATTGCTTCTCCGATCATGCGCCCGGCAGCCTCGTGACCCTCTGCATTGAAATGGCCCCTGCATTCCGATTGAGGACCATCACTGTGTAGACAGGCTTGCTGTCTCTTGGCCTCCGCCAACATCCCCGGAGCAAGGTCCAGTACCGGTATTTGCTGTTGACTCGCAAAATCGACTAAGCGCGAATTCGTGTAGTCCAGGCCGTCTGCACCCAAGAATTCGGCGAATGCCTCGCGGTAATTATCATCCGGATGCGCTTGTTTCGCTGTGTTCACAATGACCAGCATGAAGTCGCTGTCGTCGCCACGCACTGTCTGAACGAAGTGTTCCAGGCCTTTCTCTGTGATAGTCCATGCCTGACTCCAGTCGGTATGTTCGACTGGAAGATAGATAAAGCTGGCAATGCCTGGTTCGCCAAATTGGGGGGTCTCGCCGACCTCTTTTCGCTCCGGGATCGCACTCTGAACGTTTTCCCTCGCAGATTGGCGATGCCGTGTCGTCGACAATTGCAGCCGTAGTCGATTGAGAAGCTGCAGAATCCTGGAATGATCGACTACCGGTGCGAGCAAGGCCCTGACACGATAGGCAGACGTTCTGTTGAACGACTTGTCAATCTCGATCTGATCGTCGACGAGATCAAAGAAGGGACGATGACTGGACCTGTCCAGTTGCCTGCTATTGTTGACGAAATCGTTGCCAATGAAGAATCCCAGGATAACCAGGTCAGGTTCAAGCTCTTTCGCCATGTGTTCATAAGCCAGGAATTCCTGTGCGGTACCGAAATTTCCGACCGAATAATTGTACGCCTCGATCGCACGGGCATTGCCGCACTGGCGTTCATGGACAAAGTTCATGGCCATCGTAATCGCATCTCTGCCATCACGCGCCCTGGCAGGCGACAGCATGGAGTCGCCCAGCACAGCCACCCTCAAAGGGGGCATCGCGCCCTCGAGTTTTGTCTCGTGTGGCCATTGGCGATCAACACGAACCCATCCCACATTCTTGTCGGCCCGGAGGCCTACCGGCTCCGAGATTCCGAGGAGCATTAGCACTCCTTCGGCCAGGAGGACGCAAATTGCTAGACTTATTCCCAGTAAAATCAGATTTTTTATCATGCTGTTGATTGCCGGTTCCTTCCGGGCTTGTAATGATGACCAATAAACCGATCCGCAGCAAAGCTGCAAAACCGAAAAGACACCGTAACCGAAGTTTGCCGGGCATTATGCAAGATCGCACGCATCGGCTCCTTTCCATTATGACAAGATTCGTCAGGATTTTTTTCGAAGCGGCGACAGGGATACAATTCCAAGGTAGAGTTTCCGTTACGAGAACGAATAGCATCCCCTGGCCCGCCTACGCGATACATCGCGTTAATACGAATAATGACAAGAACAGACTAGATGGACGCACACTCCAAGCAGAACATTCTCGGCATTTCTGCCTACTACCACGACAGCGCCGCGGCGTTGATGAGTAGCGGCTCACTCGTTGCAGCAGCGCAGGAAGAAAGATTCTCGAGAAAAAAGCATGACGCTCGCTTCCCATCGCGCGCGATCCGTTATTGTCTCGATGAGACCGGGCTAAAGCTGACCGACATCGACCAGATCGTTTTTTACGACAAGCCCCTGGTCAAATTCGAGCGGCTTCTCGAGACCTATCTCAGTTATGCGCCACATGGCATTCGATCCTTTGTCGCCGCGATGCCGATCTGGTTGAAAGAGAAACTCTATCTAAAAAGGACACTGCGCAAGGAACTTGCGGAACTCGGGGATTGCGAAATCAGCTCATTGCCGACGCTGTTATTCGCCGAGCACCATCAATCGCATGCGGCATCGGCATTTTTCTTTAGCCCCTTCCAGCGAGCGGCTGTCTTGTGTTTGGACGGTGTCGGTGAATGGGCCACCACCTCAGCATGGCGTGGTAACGGCGCCGATCTCGAACCGCTTTGGGAAATCGATTTTCCACACTCGCTGGGGCTGCTCTACTCCGCATTTACGTATTTCACGGGCTTCAGAGTTAATTCGGGCGAGTACAAGTTGATGGGGCTCGCACCTTACGGCGAGCCCAGGTACGTGGACGTCATCCTCGACAAGCTGATGGACATCAAGGATGACGGCACGTTCCGCCTGGACATGAGTTACTTCAATTACTGTACCGGCCTGACGATGACGAACAAACGCTTCGATGCGCTGTTCGATGGTCCGCCGCGCTTACCGGAGTCGAAGCTTACCCAACGCGAGATGGACATCGCGGCATCAATACAGAAAGTCACCGAAATGGTCGTATTGCGACTCGCCGAGACACTGCATCGCGAGACGGGCGAAAAGAATTTGTGCCTGGCCGGTGGCGTAGCCCTCAATTGCGTGGCAAATGGACGGATATTGCGCGAGGGCCCCTTTGACAAGCTCTGGATTCAGCCTGCCGCGGGCGATGCGGGAGGCTCGGTTGGTGCGGCCGCGACCGTCTGGCATCTGTACAACGATCAGCCCCGGACGGTAAATGGCCACGACCTGATGCAGGGCAGCTTTCTCGGCCCCAGGTATTCAAAGGAGCAGATCCGCAGCGAACTCGATGCATTTGGTGCGCGATATCACGAAGTGGATGATGACGACCTGTTCCCGATGCTCGCTGAAACGTTAGAGCAGGAAAACGTCGTTGGATGGTTTCAGGGCCGCATGGAATTCGGGCCACGGGCGCTCGGTGGCCGCTCCATCGTCGGCGACCCACGCAGCGCGAAGATGCAATCGGTCATGAATCTCAAGATCAAGTATCGGGAGTCATTTCGCCCGTTCGCGCCGTCGGTATTGGCGGAAAGGGTAAATGATTACTTTGAGCAGGAAACCTCAAGTCCGTACATGCTGATCGTTGCGCCGGTCAAGGAGGAACTGCGCATCTCACTGACCGAGGAGCAGCAGTCGCTATTCGGCATCGAGAAGTTGAACCTCAAGCGTTCGGAACTGCCGGCAATCACGCATGTCGACTATTCCGCACGCGTCCAGACGGTGCACAATGATACCAACCCGAGGTACCACAGACTCATCAGAGCCTTCGAAGAACGTACGGGCTGTGGCGTGCTCGTTAACACCTCGTTCAATGTCCGCGGCGAGCCTATCGTCTGTACACCCACTGATGCGTACCGTTGTTTTATGCGCACAGAAATGGATTACCTGGTAGTCGAAGGCTTTCTGCTGAAGAAAGACGAGCAACCCGCATGGGAGCGAGACGACTCGTGGCAAGATGAATTCGAGCTCGACTGAAGCTGATATCGAGGATCAATAGCGTGAGTATCCATCATCCAATACCTGAACTCGATCGCAAAGGCCTGCGCGAATTCGGTGTCGTGACCGGTGGCATCGTCGCCGCTCTGTTCGGCCTGTTTTTCCCATGGATCCTGGACAGGGCGTGGCCACTCTGGCCATGGATTGTCCTGGTTGTGCTTGGTGGCCTTGGTCTGGCGCTCCCTAACGCGCTGAAGCCGGTGTACAGGTTCTGGATGAAATTCGGCTTGTATGCAAGCAAAGTGATGACACCGCTAATTCTCGGTATCGTGTTCTTCGGCGTAATATCACCCATGGCGCTAATCAAGAGGATATTTGGTCGCGACGCAATGGCACGGAAGTTCGATTCGAAATCGTCGACATACCGTGTCCAAAGTGAACGCCAACCGGCCAGCAAACTGGAGAATCCGTTTTAATGTTTGAATTACTTAAGGATTTATGGGCGTTCATGCGCGAGCGCAAGAAATTCTGGCTGGCGCCGATCATTGTCGTGATGGTGATGCTAGGCGTGCTAATCGTCGTGGCGCAAGGATCAGCCGTCGCGCCGTTCATATATACGCTGTTCTAGTCAACAATGGCGTCCCCAAGGGGATTCGAACCCCTGTTGCCGCCGTGAAAGGGCGGAGTCCTTGGCCTCTAGACGATGGGGACGCAGGACATTGAATTACTTAGATTTGGTGGAGCTAGGCGGGATCGAACCGCCGACCTCTTGCATGCCATGCAAGCGCTCTCCCAGCTGAGCTATAGCCCCACGGAGCGCGGACTTTACGGGTGATGAGAACGACTGTCAAGAACTGCGCTCCGACGACAGCATTGTTTGTCGAAACAAGGGCTTGCAATTGCAACAGTCGGACTGAGCGTTGGTAACTCTAGCCAGGTTCTCGGCTCTGCGGAGCAATTTTCATCGACCGAACCCGGTAAGCCCTTTCTCGCAAAAGTACCAACAGGCCCAACCACAGTAGGCCGATTGCACCAACAGCACCGCCACCAGAACTTGCCGCTGGCGGCGGCGGCGGCGGTGGAGGCGGCGGCGGTGGCGACGGCGGTGGCGGCGGCGCCGCGGCCACGGTCACGCTGATCTCAGCCGAACTCGTTGCGCCAGCGGAGTCTGTAACCGACGCCGTGATCGTGTGCGTGTCCTCGCTCAAGCTCGACACTGAGACCGAGACGCCATTTCCGAATGCACCATCAATACTCGAGATCCATTCGATGGAGGAGCCTAGCGCACCGTCCTCTGGATCGCTGACCGCAGCATTGAAGTTGATTGTGTCGCCCAAAGTCGCAGAGGTGCCATCCGGAGGATCAACGATACTGATTGTGGGCGCGACATTGACCGGCACCGAAATCGTGACCGTAATAGTATCCGTAGTCGTCGCGCCGGCAGAATCAATAGCCGTCGCCGTGATTGTATGATCGCCCAGGCTGAGGTTCGCGATCGAAATTGACCCACCTGTTCCCAAATCACCTTCAACGCTCGATCGCCAGGCAATGGACGGAGCTAAAGAGCCATCCTCGACGTCGTTGGCAGTTGCGCGGAAATCTACCGGATCGTTCACGACGAATTGCGATCCTTGCACGGGATCCGTAATCGTGACGATCGGGTGTGAATTTGCAGCAGGCGGCGGTGCTGTCCTCGCTGCAGTCATCGCCGCGGAAAATTCTGCAGTCATTGACGAGACGCGGGATTGTTGGCCGGAACGATTGACCAGATTTGTGCTCTCGGCCGGATCCGAGTCGAGATTGTAGAGGCCGACAGGAATCCCACCACTGTCGAAGACCAGCTTGTAACTACCGTTGCGGAAAGCGAAATGCCTCCCCTGTATGCCGCCGTCCGGTGCGTTGTCCTCCGGAGCATCGGCCTCATAGATCATGTCGCCCCGATCGCCGTTCGATTGCTGACCCATCAGGATCGGCAGGAAACTGATGCTGTCGACAGCCTCGTCCGGGCCAAGCTGCACGCCGACCATCTCAGCCAACGTCGCGTATAGATCCTGCACGCCGACATGTGCATCGCTGGCCGTCCCCTGGGCAATCGGGGACACGCCGAAAGACTGCGGGCCCCATTTAAGTATGAATGGAACACGATGGCCGCCCTCATAGATCGTGCCCTTGTCACCTCTGAAGCCACCGCTCACCAAGTGCCCGGCATTATGCTCCTGGGGAATTCTGAGACCGCCATTGTCGCTCGCGACGATGATCAGTGTGTCGTCGAGCATGTCGCGCGCCTCGAGCGCGAGCAAAATCTGATCGACGATGGCATCGACCTCAAGCAGGAGATCTGCGCGCTCGGTCAGACCGCTCATGCCGGCTACGGCCGTCGACCCTATTGACACTGCCGGTTTCCAGGGACTGTGCACCGCCTGCGAATTGAACATCAGAAAGAAGGGTGCCGGCGATTGCGAGGATGATTCGGCCTGATAGTAGCTGTCTATGAAGTCCAGTGCCTGTTGCAGTAGCGTCGGACCAACATCACGGGTAACCCAATCCGATACCCCGATACCGTCCTTCTCGATCTGAGTATCGCCGTAGTTACCTTCTGTCCAGGTAATCAGGTCATTAACCGACCCCACCAGGGAACCGTCAGAGAAATATGCATAGGGGCTGTGCTGGATGCCACGCAATGCGAGATACGATGTATCGAATCCATGATCGGCGGGACCGTCTACCATTGGCCTGGCAAAATCGACAATATTGTCCGAACCGCCACCAGGTACGAATTCGTCCGAATTCTTCCGATAAAAATGCGCACCCAAGTGATATTTGCCAATGATGGCCGTGCGATATCCGGCACGTTTGAGCATATTTCCCAGCGTCTGTTGGCCGGCCAGAATCTGTGAGCCGCCACTGTAATTCCATTGGCCCCAGGACCTTTGCCCTCGCCAGTGATAGTTTCCAGTGATGATGCTGTAGCGCGAGGGCGCACATTTCGCTGCGGATGTATGAGCATCCGTGAATCGGATGCCTTCCTGGGCGAGTCGATCGATCGTCGGGAGCTCGACCTGTCCATTAGCGTTGTAAGATCGGATATCGCCCAATCCGACATCGTCGGTCACAACGTACAGGATGTTCGGGCGTTGAGCCGCTTCGCCGGCAACTGGGTACGTCAGTAAGCAGCAAGCAGTAACGGCTAGCGCTAAGATCACGCATGCCCCGGCTCGCGACATCTGCTGATTCGCGTCAACTCTTGAAAGTGCTCGGATCCCGTCCATGCGGCTTATTATTTTTATTCCATTCTGGTCGCAGCGGTCTGCAGGCAACATAGCGAGCGACTACTCCACGGTCAAGCGGTTGGAAAAGGCAATCGAAACCCGCCTGCAATAAGGCCCTCTTCGAGCACTAGTGGTCGTCGCAGCGATTATGTAAGACCTGCTCGAAACAGGAATCGCCCTACCCGGCGCTTCCGGAAGCGCGTTTCTCGATCAACCCGATAGCGTGGTCGAGACGCCGGATCGTGCGCTCCTGGCCCACCAGCCACAACGTGACATCGATCGGCGGAGAGACGGGTCCGCTTGTCACGGCAACGCGCATCGGCTGCCCGAGCTTGCCCAGTTTGATGTCGTAGTCAGTCGCCACTTCCTCGATCACCTCGTGGATCGCCGTCTTGCCCCAGTGCTCCAGGGCGGCGAGCCTGTCCCTTACGGAGATCAGCGGCTCGAGAATGACCGGTCGCAGGTGCTTCTTGACGGATTTTTCGTCGATTACGTCAAAATCTTCGTAGCAGTAACGGGCGCTGGCCGCCATGTGCAGGAGTGTCTCGGCGCGCTCGTGATAGGCCTCGGCCACATGAACCGGATCCGGGCCCTCGGCCGGATCGAGGCCTGCACGTATCAGGAAGGGCATGAGCGCCAGGCCGAGCTCTTCTGCCGGAGTAGCGATTATGTGCTGCTGGTTGATCCATAACAGCTTTTCCGGATTAAAAGCCGAAGCGGACTGGTTGACGCCCGCGATATCGAATAAGTCGGTCATTTCATTACGCGTGAAGATCTCCTTGTCACCGTGCGACCAGCCGAGGCGTACGAGATAGTTGAGCATGGCTGCGGGCAGGTAGCCTTGCTCGCGGTACTCGCGAATGTCGACAGCGCCATGCCGCTTCGACAGTTTGGCGCCGTCGGGTCCAAGTATCATTGGCAGGTGGGCATAGGCTGGCGGATTCGCCCCGAGCGCCGCCAGCATGTTCATTTGACGGGGCGTGTTGTTCAGGTGATCGTCGCCCCGGATCACGTGCGTAATTCGCATATCGTAGTCGTCAATGATCACCGTGAAATTGTAGGTCGGCGCACCGTCCGATCTGGCGATGATCAAATCATCGAGCTGGGCGTTGTCGAATACCACCCTGCCCCGGACCTGGTCCTCGACGACAACCTCGCCATCGAGCGGATTCTTGAAGCGTACAACCGGATCGACACCATCACGAGGCTCGGCGCGCTCACGACAGCGGCCGTCATAGCGTACCCGCTCTCCTGCGGCCATCTGCTGCTCGCGAAGCGCATCGATTTCCTCGCGCGAGCAATAGCAGTGATAGGCCTTGTCCTCGTCCAACCACTGCTGCACGACCTCCCGGTAGCGGTCGAAGCGCTCGCTTTGAAAAAAGGGCCCTTCATCTGCGTCGAGACCGAGCCATTCCATACCGTCGGTGATAGCTGCGACGTTTTCCGCGGTCGACCTCTCCTTGTCCGTATCTTCAATCCTCAAAATGAACTCGCCATTGTGATGACGCGCGTAAAGCCAGCAAAACAGCGCCGTGCGAACGCTGCCTAGGTGTAGAACGCCAGTCGGGCTGGGAGCAAAACGGGTTCGAACTGTCATATCGGAAGGTGCCGGGCTTACGGAGAGCGGCATATTGTACAGCTGATTTCTGCCCGGTCAGCAATTCGCTGCGGAAACGAGCGACAGCGACTATTCGCTACGGTTCCTGGACGACGTGCACCGTATTCGTGGGTGCATCAGAAATATCCACTGTGGCGCCGTTGGGGAAGATCACGCGGATATCGACGCTACCGAATCTGCCGACGCCGAGATGCACTTCCGGGTCGTCCTGCGCCATATAACCATGCGGACCGGCAACTTCTTGCCAGGTTATTCGTCGGCCATCGTCGCCCAACCCACGCGGTTCGAAAACAATTATCCGGGATCCGAAAGCGCCGACCTGACCGGTCTGACGTCGCAGGTCGACCTTGATCCAGCGGTTGAGGGATTGCAAGTCATTACGAACAAGAATGCTGAATTGTCGCTTCTGAGCGTAAGCGAGATCCAGATCACCGTCATTATCGACATCTGCGAATGCAACTGAGCGTGGATCGTCAATCGCTCCAATTGCAAATATTGCGCTTGGCGAGTAAATGCCCGTTCCATCGTTCAGGTAAACGTAATTCCGGCCCGGAAACGACAGGTCGAAATCACCATCATTGTCCAAATCTGCGAATCCGCCCATGTAGTGGTTTGTCGAAACTTCAAAGCTCCGTGCAAATCTGAACTGCCCACCCCCTGTTCCCGTAAACAGGTGTTGGTCCAGCATCAGGTCGAGCCAGCCATCGTTGTTGACGTCCGCTACGCTCACGCCGTCACCAGCGGATATGGTCAAATCAAGGTCTGCCGGATTCACGAGACTGAAAGAGCCCGAGCCATTGTTTCGCAAGATGTTCATGTCACCCGTACGATTCCCGGCGAAAACGTCGAGGTCACCATCGTTGTCAAAGTCCACGGCCACCGTGCCCTGCCCCGCCCGCGCGGATTCGAGATTCCCGGCGGCAACCGGAGTGAATTTCAGATCACCGTCGTTCCTGTAGACTTCGTTGCGCTCTGCCCATGGATCATTCGAACCCCGGTAGTTTGTGACTGCGAAGATATCGAGGTCACCATCGCCGTCCATGTCGAGAGCAGTCGCGCCGCGAGTCGGTAACGCCTCGTTTCGCAATCCTGAACTTCCCGTAACGTCCTGAAAGCTCCCGTTGCCGTCGTTTCGGTAGAGACGATTCCGGTCGAATGAACCGTTGAAAAGGTCGAAGTCGCCATCGTTGTCGAAATCTGCCCAGATCGCGGAGTGGCTACCGGAGTCGGAATCGGCGATCCCTCGCGCCGACGCCTCTTCATCGAGGGTGCCATCACCCTTGTTGTGATAGAACATATCGGCCACTGTGGTCGGTACGACATTCCGCGTGACATACATGTCGGTAAGTGAATCTCCGTCGACGTCCGCAAATTGAATTCCGTGACCTCCGAATTCCGGCGGCCCAGACACGCCGGCCGAACTCGTGACATCCGTGAAAGAGATTGATACAGCCGGACGGAGATCTACTGGATTTGGGCCGGCCGAATAGTTTCTGTGCACATCGTCGAGAGACAGTGCACGGTCATACACCGCAACCAGGTAGACCTCTCCGAGAAATGGTCTGTCCAGGGACGTCCGATTGCCTATCTCGAAGAGTGCAGCCAGATCCCAGTTGTCCATGGAACCGTCGGAGATGACCTGCTCCGGCTGGAGAATCCCATTGACGTAGAGCTTCTCCACATTCCCGTCATAGGTGTGCAGAAGATGCAGGCGCCCGGCCCGAGCACTACCGAGCGAGAGTAGTCGGGGACTCGCATCCGGTCCCTTGCCGGTATGCAGCAATCGGACCTCCAGGTCCGTGCCGTCCTGGCCCAACATGAAATTCTCGCTCGCGTTATTCGCTGCGAGAGAAATCATTCTGGCCGGGCCAGTCTGCGAATCGTTCCCCGGCAGTGCCCATATTTCAAATGAACTCTCGCCACTGGACTGTATTGCGCTAATGATCTTGGATGCGGCTGAATTCGAACCGACGACACCACCGTTCAGCCCGATCCCGTCGTTGCCCGCGAGCCAGGTGACGTCACCCGTCATGACCAGGTCGAAGGGCATATTGTCGCCCGCCTGGTCAATGACGATCGACCCGGCACCTGTCGTGAACGGATAATAAGAGACTATCCCCGCAAATACTCGCGTGCGTCGCTCCAATACGGTCACATCGAAATTCGCCTGGTCGGCAAGCGGTTCGGTGCCATCATCGATAACATCGATTGTCACCGACACCTCTGCGGCGATGTCGCCAGAATCAGGTGACACGTGTAGCTCGGCGGTATTTGCGCCGGAATTCACCAGCGTCATGAAATCAGGCAGATCCAGCGAACTGAAGCTGACGCCGTTCCCATCCGGGTCAGTGGCAGTAAGGGGCACGACCAATATGTCGCTCTCCACAACGGCAATGTCCCGAACGGGGTCAATCACAGGGGCGCGATTTACATCATCGACCATTACGGTAAATACCACTTCTGCCGAAAGCGGCGGCATTCCGTCGTCAATGACTCGCATCGATACCGGATACATGTCGCTGTCATCAAAACCCGGGGAAACATCAATTTGCGCCGAACCGTCGCCATAATCCGTTAGCACGGCGAATGCCGGCAGCCCGACACACTCGAAGCGAAGCAAATTGCGGTCCGGGTCAGTCGCGGCAATCCGCACGGTCACCGTGTCGTCTTCGACAAGTGCAATGTCAAGTATGGTTCCAATCGACGGAGCACGATTCACCTCGTCGACGACCACGCTAAAAGTCACTTCTGCTGAAAGTGGCGGGCTGCCACTGTCTACCACCCGGATTGAGACCGGATAAGTGTCGCTGTCTTCGAAACCCGGTGAAACATCGATTTGTGCCGAACCGTCGCCATTATCCATGAGCACGGCGAACGCAGGCAGCTCGATGGGCTCGAAGCGGAGTGAGTCCTGGTCCGGGTCGGACGCAGTAATCTGAATTATTTCGGTAGCATCTTCGGGGATCGTGAGATCTGCGATGTCTGCAAGCGTCGGAGCACGATTCGCGGGTGGAGGCAGCGGCGAACTAGACCCACCGCCGCATCCGGCAAGAATAGTCGCGAAAATAGTGAATAGAGCGACGAACGCAGACAAGCGTGCGAATCCCGAGTCAGACTCCCATTCGGCGACTCTGTTACGGCACGCTCTAACGCAAGCGATCATTGCTTTTGGCCACGCTACCAGAGACTCATTGTGACGCTGCGCAATATAGCAACTTCTATAACACGGAATTTAGTTCTTGGACATAAGCAGATGCCACGTCATGAATTACATGGGTCTCTTGTAAGTCACAGGCACGTTACGTAGGGAAGGGAACGCCTTTCGCAACATCACTTTCGCGATGTCACGCGCCGTCGTGAATTTGATCCCCCATACAGTGTAGAGACCCTGCAAGCCAGAATCGCCGTGATTAACGATCAATGGTCGCGTAGTCAGTTGCATTTCATCACCGTGACCTGCTGGCAGGACACCCTGGTAAATTCGTGCGACTTTTGACTCAGTCAGGTTCAGCGCGGGCACCGCTTCCGCAACCTGCTGAATGAACTCCGAGATCAGGTTTTCCGGAACGATGTCCTGGCGCTCTCCCGCGGGCATGAGGGCATGCCCCGTTCCGATCAATGTCTGGCCCCTCCACGGCAGCATAAAGAATGTCTGACTGTTCGCTCGGCGAGCAGAGACTGCTGCGGCAGATCCCAGATCGTTGGTGACATCGAATAAGAGGTTCCATGCCCAGGAGAATCTGGGCGTCGCTTTTATCCCTGACCCCAATTGTTCCGCAAGCCCCGGGGCCCAGTGACCTGTTGCATTTATCACCACAGGCGACCGCAGTTGTCGCATTCCACCGCTGCGCAAATCTCGAACTTCAACTCCAAGTACGCGGTCGTCATCCCGTAGCAAGCGCACTGCCTCGGTATGATCGAGAGCAGTGGCTCCTTTGGACGATGCCCATTTCAGAAGTTCCAGCAGCAGGGTCTGCGGTTCGAGTACGACGGCATCGTGCCAGCGCGCGCCCCCC
>Ga0070727_10001512_pt1 | contig 24540 bp, 22 predicted proteins | sample tdAd472_FD_66722 | JGI IMG/M metagenome (GOLD analysis project Ga0070727, IMG submission 66722) | Marine sediment microbial communities from the Atlantic coast under amendment with organic carbon and nitrate - tdAd47.2 | ecosystem: Environmental > Aquatic > Marine > Coastal > Sediment | place...
CGGTATATTCAAGGACGACTGCTGTAAAAGTGGGCCATTCCGGCCGAATCCGGCGGACGATCCACATTTTATCACTGGACAGCGTTGCAAAATGCTTGAAGTGAATGACACTACGGCGCATTCCGCGTCTCGCCAGTGATAAAATGTGGGCCGCCAACGCCCTAACCTTAATTGTCCACAGACCCTAAGTTAAGCGAAACAAATAACAATATTAAAGAGAAGACAATGATTCCAGTGTTACTTTCCGGTGGTTCCGGTTCCCGGCTGTGGCCGCTGTCACGGGCGACATACCCCAAGCAGTTCCTGGCGATGAACGGTGAATTTTCAATGTTTCAGGAAACTTTGCGCCGCCTGGACGGGCTCGATGTCAAGGCGCCGATCGTCATCTGCAACAGGGATCACCGGTTTCTGGCGGCGGAAAAGCTGCGTGAACTGGGCGCATCGCCCCAGGCGATCCTGCTCGAGCCCATGGGACGGAACACCGCCCCGGCGATCGCGGTTGCGGCGCTGGCGGCGCAGGAGAAGACCGATGACCCACTGCTGCTCGTCCTGCCGGCGGACCACATCATTCGGGACCATAAGGCCTTCCATCAGGCCATCGAAAAGGCCGAACGGCTGGCCAGGGACGGCGCGCTGGTCACCTTTGGCGTCGTGCCCGACCGGCCCCATACCGGCTATGGCTATATCAAGCGCAGCGCCAAGGCCCGTCACGGCGGCTATATCGTCGAAAAATTTGTCGAAAAACCGGACCGGGAAAACGCCGAAAAGCTTCTGGCGAGCGGTGATTACCTGTGGAACAGCGGCATGTTCATGTTCCGCGCCAGCCGCTATCTGGAGGAACTGGAGAAATATCAACCGGAGGTCCTGCGCTTCAGCCGGGCGGCCTGTGAAAAGGCGGCGGCCGATTATGATTTCATCCGGCTTGATGCGGATTTATTCGCCCAATGCCCGGCCATTTCCATCGATTACGCCGTGATGGAGCATACCGATAGCGCCCGCGTCGTGCCCCTTGATGCGGGCTGGAGCGATATCGGCTCCTGGTCGTCGCTGTGGGAGGTCTGCGACAAGGACAAGAACGGCAACACGCTCAGCGGCGATATTATCGCGGATGACACCCGAAGCAGCTATATCCTGGCGGAAAACAAACTGGTGACGACCATCGGGGTCGCGGACCTGATCATTGTCGACACCAAGGACGCCCTGCTGGTCGCCCACAAGGATAAATCCGAGGATGTAAAGAAGATCGTCGATGAGCTGAAACGTCGCGATCGGGCGGAATCGACCATTCACCGGGAAGTCTATCGCCCGTGGGGAAAATATGACAGCATCGGCTTCGGCGACCGGGACCAGGTCAAGCGGATCACGGTCAACCCCGGCGCCAAACTGTCGATCCAGATGCATCATCACCGGGCGGAACACTGGATCGTGGTCAAGGGCAGCGCCCGGGTCACCCGGGGCGAGGATACCTTTATGGTCCATGAGAATGAATCGACCTTCATTCCGGTCGGCACCATCCACGCCCTGGAAAATCCGGGGGTTATCCCGCTCGAGATGATCGAGGTGCAATCCGGCAGCTACCTCGGCGAAGACGACATCGTCCGCTTTGAGGATAAATACGGAAGAGCTTAGTGGGTTTTAGATAATAGACATTTTATACTCTTGACCCTTCCAAATCAAAAAAATCTGAATGGACTATCGAACAATCGGATGTAGCACCGAACCACTTGATCTTCCAAAAAGACGGCTATGCAACCCAATAACTTCATTTTCCGTAAGGCTGGAAATGCAGTCAGCCGCAAAACGCGCCTTATGGTCCTTGCCGGCATTCTCTTCCTCTGCAAGTTGCCACAAATAACCTAATCGATGCGGTAAAAAAGAGGGGCAAACGTTATTCCTCGAACTTGCGTATATTTTTTTAAATAAATCTTCTATTATCCGGGATTGGCCTTCCTGCTGTGCAAGCAGGGCCGGTGTTGTGAAAATATAATCGCGTGTGATTTGTTTAAGCAGGTTCACCTCACACTGATGCAAAATTTTAATGTCAAGAGACTTTCCACCTTCAGTAATATTTACGGCATGCATATACCGGCCTATTAAAGTCGATGTGAAATTTCTTAACGCTTGCCTTTGTTCCCGGCTGCCGACATAGGGTTCAAGCAAAATCCCCTCAAACAAGCCGAAGACCGCTTCCAGACCTTCCATTGCCTTCCCCAATTGACCTGAAGCATTTACTGGTGCATTGTGCCATGATCCTAATGCATTATTAATAAGAGCCTTTTTTTCATTCTTACGGAAAATGATGCCCCACGGCACCGCATTGCATCTGTGAAAATCCTCAAGATCATGAACGGAATAGGCTATATCATCGGCCCAATCCATTAATTCCGCTTCAAGGGTTTTTTCGTGATGGGAATGAAACTTTCTGGCGAAATCAAAATCGTCTTTTTCTGTTTTATAGGCCGACCATTTGTTTTTTTTATTTTTATCCTTCAGGTCCCGCATCCAGGGATATTTAAGGCAGGCAGCAAGTGTAGCTCGCGTTAAATCCAGACCATGACAATATTGATGTCTCACACTAAGTTTGGTAATAATTCTAAAGGTTTGAGCATTGCCCTCAAATCCATCGCTATCGCCGCTATCTTGAACGAGTTTATCAAGTACTTTTTCGCCGGCATGCCCGAAAGGCGGATGTCCCAAATCATGCGCAAGGCAGGCAGCTTCCACCACTTCTGGATCCAAGCCCTGTTTTTTTGCTTCTGATGGCGTTTTTTCTAAACAATTTTCGGCCAGACGACGACCGACCTGAGCAACCTTTAAGCTATGTTGTTGCCTGTTATGAAAGACATCTTCTTCACCCGCTCGTACAATTTGGGTTACCCCTGAAAGTCGATGAAACGCCGAAGAATATAATATTCTATCTCTATCGCGAGCAAAGCGCGAACGCTGATCATCGTCACCAACGGCATGACGGCGTATTGAACGTTCATTTTTCCCCCAAATCATACGGATTATGCGGCTTGGTTATGACGTTTATTTTTGACACAAACCTGGAACGCCTCGCCAAGCTTAAGCACCCCTGTATCAAGGCCAAATTGAACAGCTTGCTGGATTTCCATTTTATTAAGTTCCCCCTCAAAATGGTTAAACAACTCAGAAGGGGCAATCCCATCATCATGATCTTTTACGACAACCTCAATCTTACCAAGAAACTCGTTAATTGTTGCTTCGTCCATATTGATGTTTCCCTTACTTATTGCACCAGCCAATAATATCAGAAAAATTAAAAATTTGCAAAGTGGTATCTTCGCGCTCGCTACCCCCGGAGAAGTTCGAGAATTTCGTCGGTTTTTCGCCGCATCAGGGTCGGATCGCCGCGGGATTCCACATTGAGCCGCACCACCGGTTCCGTATTGGAGCTGCGCAGGCTGAAGCGCCAGTCACTGCATTCGACGCTGATGCCGTCGGTGTAATCGATGTCGACCGCCTCCCCCTGAAAGGCGCGCAACACCCGCGCAATCGCCCCCTTGGGGTCGTCGAGCTTGCTGTTGATCTCGCCCGAGGACGGGAATTTACGGATCCGTTCCGCCACCATTTGCGACAGGGGCGCCCCCTTGACGCAGATCATCTCGGCGACCAGCAGCCACGGGATCATGCCGCTGTCGCAATAGGCGAAGTCGCGGAAATAATGGTGGGCGCTCATCTCGCCGCCATAGAGCGCATCCTCTTCCCTCATCCGTTCCTTGATAAAGGCGTGGCCGGTTTTCGACTGGATCGGCCGCCCGCCCGCCGCCGTCACCAGGTCAATGGTGTTCCAGGTCAGGCGCGGGTCGTGAATGATGCCGGCGCCCGGCGTTTTCTGCAAAAAGGCCGCGGCCAGAAGCCCGACGATATAATAGCCCTCGATAAACTCGCCCCGCTCGTCAAACAGGAAGCAGCGGTCAAAATCGCCGTCCCAGGCAATGCCCATGTCGGCGCCGTGCTTCAACACCGCATCCCTTGTATCCTTGCGGTTTTCCACCAGCAGCGGATTGGGAATGCCGTTGGGGAAATGACCGTCCGCCTCGTGATGTATTTTGATAAATTCGATCGGCGCGGATTTTTGGCCGAAGGCCGCTTCGATGGCGTCGATCACATGGCCCGCCGCGCCGTTGCCGGAATTGACCACCAGTTTCAGCGGCGTGATATTCTCAAGGTTGATATAGCTCATCAGGTGATCGACATAGGCCTCAAGGATCGAGGTCTTCTTAAACCCGCCGCGCTTTTCCACCGGCGGGAACGCATTTTCCTCGGCCAGTTTCCTTATTTCATCCAGACCGCTATCGCCGCTGATCGGTTTCGACTGCTCCCGCACCAGCTTCAGGCCGTTGTAATCCATCGGGTTGTGGCTGGCCGTGACCTCGATCCCGCCGTCCATCCCGAGGTGAGAGGTGGCGAAATAAATTTCCTCGGTTCCGGTCATGCCGATGTCGGTAACGGTCGCCCCGCTGTCGCGCAAGCCTTCGGTCAGGGCCGCCTTCAGGCTTTCGGACGTCAGGCGCACGTCGCCGCCGACCACGACATTCTGCGGTTTCAGATATTGGCCATAGGCGCGGCCGATGCGATAGACGATGTCCTCATTCAGTTCGGTCCCCAACTGACCGCGAATGTCATAGGCCTTGAAGCAGGTGAGTCCGCTCATCATAATCCCCTGAAATTATATTCATCCGTGACAGATTTATCATGCCCGAATGACTTAATGCTTAACAGGCTTGTCATGCTGCAGGATAAAGTCCTTGACCCGCGGCGCGATTTTCTGCCGCCATTTGCTGCCGTTGAAAATACCGTAATGGCCGACCTTTTTCTGCTCATAATGGATTTTCATCGCGTCCGGAATATTTGAGCAGATTTTATGGGCCGCCCGGGTCTGGCCGATGCCGGAAATATCATCCAGCTCTCCTTCGACGGTCATCAGGGCGCATTTGGTGATCGCGCGCGTGTCGACCCGGCGGCCGTTGGAGGTCATTTCCCCCCTTGGCAGCAGATGTTTCTGGAACACCACGTCAACGGTCTGCAGGTAATATTCCGCCGGCAGATCCATCACCGCCAGATATTCTTCATAAAACAGCCGGTGCTTTTCGACGCTTTCCTCGTCCCCTTCGACCAGATGATCAAACATCCTGCGATGCGCCGCCACATGATCGTCCATATTCATATTGAGGAAGGCCGACAATTGCAGGAAGCCCGGATAGACCACCCGCATGAAGCCCCGGTTCGGCCACGGCACCTGATAGGTGACATTCTGCTTGAACCAGTCAAGACTGCGCTCGGCGCTCAGCCGGTTGACCTCGGTCGGGCATTCCCGGGTGTCGATCGGCCCGCCCATCAGGGTCATTGAGGACGGCACGAAGGGACTGTCCTCCGCCGACATGATCGACACCGCCGCCAGCACCGGCACCGACGGCTGACATACCGCCAGCACATGGGTGTTGGGGCCAAGAAACTCCAGAAAATCAATCAGATAGTCGATATAATCGTCAAGATCGAATTTACCCTTGTAGAGCGGCACGTCGCGGGCGTCCATCCAGTCGGTGATATAGACCTTGTGATCCGGCAGCAACGCCTCGACCGTGCCCCGCAACAGGGTGGCGTAATGGCCGGACAACGGCGCGACAATCAACAGCTTGGGATCATCGGTTTTGATGTCGCGCTTGAAATATTTCAAGTTGCAGAAGGGTTTTTCAACCACGTTATATTCCCGGATATCGACCGCCTCACCGTCAATGACGGTGTTTTTCAGGCCGAATTTCGGCTTGCCGTAACGGCGCGTCACCAGTTCCATGACATCGCAGGCCGCCGCCACCTGGCGGGCCCCCGGCATATAGGACATCGGGTTGAGCGGGTCACTGAGCGCCTGCTGGGTCATGTCAATGGCAAATCTTGCAGGTGCGAACAAACTGTGCTGAAATTCGTACATATGGTACAGCATATAATGATCCCTTTATGCCCCAAAATAATATAATCTTATATTTTTATTAACATAAGAATAAGTTAATAACCCTGTATAGTAGACATAAGCTTAGTTGCGCCGCAACATAAAATATGTGAAATTACCTCAGACAAGCAGATTCAGACCTTTCATTCGGGAGCAAGACATGGCGCATCATTCACTCGCGGGCCGCACGGCCCTGATCACCGGCTCGACAAGCGGCATCGGCCTCGGCATCGCAACGGCGCTGGCGGAAGCCGGGGCGAATATTGTCCTCAACGGCCTCGGCGATCAGCAGGAAATCGAGATGACCCGCCGCCAGCTGGCCGCCGATCACGGCGTCGAGGTCATTTACGACGGGGCCAATATGCTGAAGCCGGCGGAAATCACCGCCATGGTCAAATCCGCCGAGACGAAATTCGGCGCGGTCGATATTCTGGTCAATAACGCCGGCATTCAGTATGTTTCCGCCATTGAGGATTTCCCCGACGACAAATGGCGGGCGATTATCGACATCAACCTGGTATCCAATTTTCACACCATCAAGGCCGCCCTGCCGGCGATGAAAAAGCAGAACTGGGGCCGGATCATCAATCTGGCCTCGGCCCACGGCCTGGTGGCCTCGCCCTATAAAAGCGCCTATGTCGCGGCCAAGCACGGCGTGCTGGGGCTGACCAAGACCGTGGCGCTGGAAAATGCCGAACAACAGATCACCTGCAACGCCATTTGCCCCGGCTATGTCCGAACGCCGCTGGTCGAAGGCCAGATCGAAGACCAGATGCAGGTTCATAAAATGTCCCGCGAGCAGGTGATCAATGACATCATGCTGGTCGCCCAGCCAAGTAAAAGATTCGTAGAGGTTGAAGAACTGGGCCAAGTTGCGTTATTCTTATGTTCCGCGGCCGCCAGTTCCATCAATGGCGCAAGCCTACCGGTGGAGGGCGGCTGGACGGCGAAATAACGACGCGGCGTGATTGCCGCCGAAAGAAGAGCATGAAATGAGCAAATTTCACCGGAACAGGAAAAAAGATACCGACAAAAGAGACAAGCAGGCTTTATGGCTGATTATTTTCGCCATCCTGCTGATCGCCGTGATATTTGTTTTCACCACCTGAGGCTTGCCAGACCCTTTATTCTGCTGCAACCACTTCCCAGTCAAAGGTCAGATTGGCCGCCTTGGCGAGAGTCAGGGAGACGGAGCAATATTTCTCCATCGACAGCTTGACCGCCCGTTCAACGGCGCTGTCCCTGATTCCCCGGCCACTAACGATAAAATGCATGTGAATGTCGGTATAGACCTTCGGCATTTCACTGGCCCGCTTGCCGGAAACCTTGACGATACAGTCAGTGATGTCGTTGCGCCCTTTTTGCAGGATCGCCACAATATCAATGCTGGCGCAGCCGCCGGCGCCCATCAGCAGCAGGTCCATCGGGCTGTGACCGAGGCCGAGGCCGCCATTATCGGCCCCTGCATCCATGGTCAGGGTATTGCCGGACGCCGCCTCGCCGATGAAGGTCATCTTGCCGGCCCATTTAACGGTTACATTCTTTTCCATTATTTATCCCTTGTTTTTTAGCACTGCCTGTTTTTTAATTCCGCCTGGGCCGCCGCCAGGCGCGCGATCGGCACCCGGTAAGGGGAACAGGAGACATAATCCAGGCCCGCCCGGTGACAGAATTCGACCGACGCCGGATCGCCGCCATGCTCGCCGCAGATGCCGAGCTTGATCGCGGGCCGGGTTTTGCGGCCCCGCTCGACGGCGATTTTAATCAGTTCGCCGACGCCGTCCTGATCGATGGTGACGAAGGGGTCCCGCTCGAAAATGCCGGCATGGACATAATCATCAAGGAAGCTCGCGCTGTCATCCCGGCTGATGCCGTAGGTGGTCTGGGTCAGGTCGTTGGTGCCGAAGCTGAAGAATTCCGCTTCCTCGGCGATTTCGGCGGCCTGCAAGGCGGCGCGCGGCAGCTCGATCATGGTGCCGACCATATATTGCAGGTCCTGTCCCGACGCCGCGATGATCTCATCGGCAATGGCCGAAACCTTGGCTTTCAGGATCTCCAGCTCCCGGCGGCTGCCGACCAGCGGGATCATGATCTCCGGCACAATGGCCGCGCCGCCGTCCTTGGAGACATCGAGGGCGGCCTCAATGATCGCCCGGGCCTGCATCTCATAGATTTCCGGATAGGAAATCCCCAGGCGGCAGCCGCGATGGCCGAGCATCGGGTTGAATTCATGCAGCGACTGGGCCCGGAATTTCAGGGCTTCGATGTCGGCGCCCATCGCCGCGGCGACGGAAGCGAAATCCTCCTGCTTCTGCGGCAGAAATTCATGGAGCGGCGGATCGAGCAGGCGCACCGTCACCGGCAGGCCGCGCATGATGGTGAACAGCTCGACAAAATCCTGTTTCTGCACCGGCTGCAATTTGGCCAGCGCCGCTTCCCGGCCCTGCTTGTCTTCGGCGAGGATCATCTGACGGACATTGATAATCCGCTCCGCGTCAAAGAACATATGCTCCGTCCGGCACAGGCCGATGCCCTCGGCGCCGAAATCACGGGCCGTCTGGGCATCCAGCGGCGTCTCCGCATTGGTTCTGACCCGAAGTTTCCGCACCTCGTCGGCCCAGGCCATCAGCTTTGAAAAATCGCCGCTCAGTTCCGGCTGCACGGTTTCCACTTCGCCGAACATCACTTCGCCGGTCGCGCCGTCAATGGTCAGCACGTCATGCCTGTTGACCTTGCGGCCGAGGACGGTGATCACTTGATGCTCCATATCGATATGCAACGCCCCGGCGCCGGAGACACAGGGCCGCCCCATGCCGCGGGCGACCACCGCCGCGTGCGACGTCATGCCGCCGCGACTGGTCAGGATGCCTTGCGCCGCATGCATGCCGTGAATATCTTCGGGGCTGGTTTCCTGACGCACCAGAATGACCTTTTTGCCATTCTTGGCCAGCTCCTCCGCCTCGTCGGCGGTAAAGACCGCCATGCCGCAGGCCGCGCCCGGCGACGCCGGCAGGCCGGTGGTCAGGACATCGCGCGCCGCATTCGGGTCGAGGGTCGGATGCAGCAACTGGTCCAGCGCCGCCGGTTCAATCCGCATCACCGCCTCTTCTGTCGTTATAATGCCAGCTTCGGCCATATCGACGGCAATTTTCAGCGCCGCCTTGGCGGTGCGCTTGCCGGACCGCGTCTGCAATATCCACAGCTTGCCTTTCTGGACGGTGAATTCAATATCCTGCATGTCGCGATAATGGGCCTCGAGCTTGACAAAGACATCGGCCAGCTCCTGATAGACAACCGGCATGCTTTCTTCCATCGACGGCTTGTCCGATCCCGCCTTTTGCCGGGCGATTTTGGTCAGATTCTGCGGTGTGCGGATGCCGGCGACCACATCCTCGCCCTGGGCATTGATCAGATATTCACCGTAATAGGCGTTCTCGCCGGTCGCCGGATCGCGGGTGAAGGTGACGCCGGTGGCGCTCGTGTCGCCCATATTGCCAAAGACCATTGACTGCACATTGACCGCCGTGCCCCAGTCGCCCGGAATATTGTGAATCCGGCGATAGGTTTTCGCCCGCTCGATCATCCAGGAACCGAAGACCGCATTGACCGCGCCCCACAGCTGCTGATGAACGTCCTGCGGGAAGGGATAGCCCAGTTCGTCCTCGGCCTTTTTCTTGAACGCCCGGGTCAGTTCCTTCCAGTCGTCGGCGCCGAGTTCCGTATCGAGGACATAACCGTTTTCTTCCTTGTGAATTTCCAGCAGTTCCTCGAAGTTATAATGATCGACGCCGAGCACCACATCGCAATACATCTGAATGAAACGGCGATAGCTGTCATAGGCGAAGCGTTCATCGCCGCTTTGCCGGGCGAGCCCCTTGACCGTCTCGTCATTGAGGCCGAGGTTGAGGACCGTATCCATCATGCCCGGCATGCTGACCCGGGCGCCGGAGCGGACCGACACCAGCAGCGGATTTTCCGCATCGCCAAAGCTCGCGCCAACGGTCCTTTCCACCTGGGCCAGGGCCGCGTTTACCTGGTCCTTCAGGTCGGCGGGATAGCTTTCTTCATGGGCGTAATAATAGGCGCAGACCTCGGTGGTGATGGTAAATCCCGGCGGCACCGGTAGTCCGATATTCGACATTTCGGCAAGGTTGGCGCCCTTGCCGCCCAAAAGGTTTTTCATCGCGGCGTCGCCCTCGGCTTTGCCGTCACCAAATGTATAAACCCAGTTCGTCATATTCAACTACCTTTTTGGCTCAGAAGGCGATTAACCTTCAATCTTTGAAAAATCTGCAACGCCGTTCATGGTGCTGCGTATCTGCGACAATAACCTGAGGCGATTCCGCCGCTCTCCCTCATCGTCACTGTTGACGGTGACCTTGTCGAAGAAGGCGTCAATAACGGGGCGCAACGTGGCGAGCGCGCCCATCGCCTCTTCGAATTTTTCAGCCGCAACCGCGGATTCACAGGCGACGGAAACATTTTCCAGCCGCGCGAACAATTCCTTTTCCTCGGGCAGGGTCAACCGGGACCCGTCCGCCTGCCCCGTATGGGAACAATCGTCTTTTTTCTCTTCAATGCGGACGATATTCACCGCCCGCTTGTATCCGGCCAGCAGATGTTCGCCGTCCTCGGTCGTGAGAAAATTCTGCAAGGCGTCAACCCGGGCCAAGAGCCGCACCAGATCATCCTGCCCCTGAAGAATAAATACGGCTGAGATCAAATCATGTCGTACGCCTCGATCTCGTAAATGCCCTTTTAACCGGTTAGCAAAGAAGTGTGATAATTTCCATATAGACGTAGCCGCAGATGTTACTTCTTCTGAATTTGAAGATAAATCAGCATTTCCAGTTAACTTGTCTCTCGGTCCAGAACTTGTAGAAAAACTTTCCTTTCCAAAAATGCTACGAAGAAATCCAATAAAACCGCCTTCAATTGTCTTATCTACCTGTTCATTACCATATAATTCCAGATACTGTCCTTTTATCAAAACAGACCCTTTGTAAAAGAAATCAACAAGTCCTACCCTAATATTGTTTTCCACAATCAGCCGGATCACCCCCAAGGCGGCGCGGCGCAGGGCGAAGGGATCCTTGGAGCCCGTCGGTTCCTCGTCAATATCGAAAAAGCCGACCAGCGTGTCGATCTTTTCCGCCAGCGCCACGGCGATACTTACCGGATCGGACGGGCATTGATCATTCGGGCCTTTTGGCGCGTAATGTTCCGCAATAGCATTTGCCACGGCGGCATCCTCGCCCTGCCTTTCCGCGTAATATTTGCCCATCACGCCCTGAAGGTCGGCGAATTCCCCGACCATGCCTGATACCAGATCAGCCTTGCTGAGCTCCGCCGCCCGCCGGGCCTGCGCCACGTCGCTGCCGATTTTTTCGGCGATATAGCCGGACAATTCCACCAGACGCCTCACCCGGTCGCCGACCGTGCCCAGTTTTTCATGGAAGACAATCTCGTCCAGCTGCGGCAGGCGATCTTCGAGCCTCACCTTCAAATCCTGATCCCAGAAGAATTTGGTGTCGGCGAGACGGGCGCGCAGGACGCGCTCATTACCGTCGATGATCTTGCCGCCATGGTCATTGGTCTTCATGTTGGACACGAAGATGAATTTATTACTGAGCTTGCCGTTTTTATCGACCACCGAGAAATATTTCTGGTGGCTTTTCATGGCGCTGGTCAAGGCTTCCGGCGGCACGTCGAGGAAGTCCCTGTCAAATTCACCCATCAGCACCACCGGATATTCGGCAAGGCCCACCAGTTCGTTCAACAGCCCCTCGTCTTCCAGCAGAACAAGCCCGGCATCGGCGGCAAGTTTATGGGCTTCGGCGCTAATCAGGGCTTTGCGGTCGGCCGGGTCCAGCACCACAAAGGCGTCGGCCAGTTTCGCCTTATAGTCGGCAAAAGACGTGACGTTAAACGCTTCCGGGGCGAGAAAACGATGGCCGTGTGTTTTGTCGCCGGACTTGAGGCCGTCGCCGAGATCAAAAGGCACCACGTCGCCATCCATCAAACACAGGACAGAATGTAGCGGCCGCACCCAACGCAGGCCCTTCGCCCCCCAGCGTTGCGACTTGGGCCAGGGGAAATTGCGGATCACCTCGGGCAGAAATTCCGCCAGGACATCCGCCGTTTTCCGGCCCTTTTTCTCAATCACCGCATAGAGGAAGGCGCCCTTCTTCTCTTCGCGGATTTCGACCTGATCGCGGCTGACGCCGGCCCCTTTGAGAAAGCCGTCAATGGCCTTTTCCGGCGCGTCGGCGCGGGGGCCGCGGCGTTCCTCGCGAATATCCGGCTGCTCCCCGTCCAGACCGGCGATATGCAGGCACAGACGGCGCGGCGTGACATAGGCGTCGGCCCGGTCAAACTTCAGGCCGGCGTCTTTCAGTTGATCGCTCACCAGCCGTTTCAGATCCTGAGAAGCCTTCGCCTGCATCCGGGCCGGGATTTCTTCGGAGAAAAGCTCTAGTAAGAATTCTGACATTACAGCATCTCCCCCTGAGATTTGAGATAGGCTTCACAGCAGGCTTTCGCCAGCGCCCGCACCCGACCGATATAGACCTGACGCTCAGTGACGCTGATCACGCCACGCGCATCCAGAAGATTGAACACATGGCTGGCCTTGATACATTGGTCATAGGCCGGCAAGGGATAGAATTTGCCGTCCTCGCGGCCCCGCTTGAGGATATTTCCACATTCCGCCTCCGCATCCCGGAAATGCCGGAACAAACGCTCCGTATCGGCGATTTCGAAATTATAGGCGGAAAATTCCTTTTCATTCTGCAGGAAGACATCGCCGTAAGTCATGCCCCCCTGATCTTCGGGCAGGCCGTTCCAGTCGAGATCATAGACATTGTCGACGCCCTGAATATACATGGCGAGCCGTTCGAGGCCGTACGTGAGTTCCCCCATCACCGGCTTGCAGTCAAAGCTGCCGACCTGCTGGAAGTAAGTGAACTGACTGACCTCCATGCCGTCGCACCACACTTCCCAGCCCAGTCCCCAGGCGCCGAGCGTCGGGCTTTCCCAGTCATCCTCGACAAAACGAATGTCATGCTCCAGCGCATTGATGCCCAGCACTTCAAGGCTTTTCAGATACAACTCCTGAATATTGTCCGGCGACGGTTTCAACACCGCCTGAAACTGGTAATAATGCTGCAGCCGGTTGGGATTTTCGCCGTAGCGGCCGTCGGTCGGCCGGCGGCAGGGCTGCACGTAAGCCGCCTTCCACGGCCTGGCGCCCAGCGACCGCAGGGTGGTCGCCGCCTGAAAGGTGCCGGCGCCCATTTCCACGTCATAGGGCTGCAGGATAACGCAGCCCTGTTCGGCCCAGTAATTTTGTAATTTGAGGATCAGCGTCTGAAACGCCGTCTCCTTTCCTGGTGAGCCCTTCGCCCCTGGGGAACTGTTCATCTGGTCTGTTATCTTTCTTCACATTTTTCAGTGAGCAAATGCAGCATTTTACCCGCTGGAAATTACCGGGACCGCCCCCGTCCGTCAAGGGTTGAATCTGCTGTAAACAGGCCTATGGCGGGAAAGACTTGAAAAACCGTGAAAAACAACCCTATAAGCCGAAGCGCGCCCAAAGAGACCGGCTTTCCAGGGTCGCCAGAATATCGTCGCTCAGCCGCCGCCGGGAGCCGCCCATGCCGAGCAGCCCCTTGACCAGGCCTTTTTCCTCCTTGATGCGCCGGAATTTGGTCTTGTCACCGAGCTTTTCCTTCATCACAGAGTGAATATCGCCGATGCCGTCGATCAGCCCCAGTTTCAGGGCTTCCCGGCCAGCCCAGAACTGACCGGAGAACATGACCTTTTGCGTCCCCTTCAGCCGGTCGCCGCGACGCTCCTTGACCAGATTCTTGAAAAACTCGTGAATGTCCTTCTGCATGTCCTTCAGCAGTTTGACGTCTTTTTCATTTTCCGGCTGGAAGGGATCAAGGACCGATTTATTGTCGCCGGCGGCATAGACCCGGCGCTCGACGCCGATCTTCTCAATCGCCCGGTGAAAACCGAAACCGGCCGAAATTACGCCGATGCTGCCGACGATCGACGCTTCATGGGCATAGATTTCCTCGGCGGCGAGCGAGATCAGATAGCCGCCGGACGCCGCCACATCCTCGGCAAAGGCGTAGACCGGGACTTTCTTTTCCTCGGACAGTTTCTGAATCCGCCGCATGATCAGTTCGCTCTGCACCGGCGACCCGCCCGGCGAATTGACCGCCAGCGCCACCGCCTTGACATTGAAAAGATCAAAGGCGTGGTTAATTCTTTCCTCAACGCCGGCAAGGTTCAGCGCCGTGGAATAGCGGGTGCCGGTGCCGATCACCCCCTCCAGCGGCAAAATCGCCACAACCGGTTTTGGATTTTGAAACAGGGGCAGCGGAATTTTCGCCAGCAGTTCTCTGAATTGATTCAACATGTGTTTTTATCTCTTGTTTTATCTCTATCTATTGCGATGAAAGCCGAAGGATTTTTCCATCGCCACTTATTTTTCCAGATCAAGGGCCGCCCCGTGACGCAGGATGGCTTCCGCCCCGGCGGTGAAACTCCCGTCTGATTTATGCACGACAAGCCCCGGTTTCAAGGTCAGGACGCCCTTGCCGCCCTTTCTTGCCCGGATGATCACCCGGCGAGCCTCCTTCCGCCGCGTCGACCACAGGGGATAGATGACAATATCCCCGGCCCGGCCGTGCAGGGCGGCGATAATATCATCCATTCTGTCGGCCCGGTGGACCAGCGTCAAATGGCCGAGCGGCTTTACCATGCGCAGGCACAGCCGCACCCATTGCTCCAGTTCAATATGGCTGTCCATATGGGCGACGGCCCTGGTTTCAACGGGCGACGCCGTCGCGCCGTTTTTTTTCAGATACGGCGGGTTGGAGATCACCTGATGATAGGAATTCGGTTCACAGGACAGCGGCGGCGCAGCAATGTCGCCGGAAAAATATTCTATCCGGTCGAGAAAGCCGTTGGCTTCCGCATTCCGCCGGGCGATGGTCAGCAGTTCCTTTTGCAGCTCGATTCCATGAAATAGATGGCCCGCGACCGCCCCCTTCAGGCGGGCGGCAAGACAGGCGAGAATGCCGCCGGTGCCGGCGCCGACATCCAGAATCCGCTCATTCGCGCGGCATTTGATGCTGGCGGCGAGGAAGACGGTATCGGTGGCGATGCGATAGCCTTCCTCCGGCTGATAAAGCCTGATGGCGCCGCCGAGAAAATCATCACAGGTGACCCCCGTCAATTCCGTCATATGCTCAAGCCCTACCCTTCTTCCGCGTCCAGTTCGGGGGCAAAATCAATATCTCCTTTGAGGCCCGTCTGGCGAATCAGCGTCAGGGCTTTCGGGATATATTGCTCCTCCACCATCACCCGCTGACCGATGCCCATTATGCCGCCGCCCAATAAACTGGCGTGATTGCCCAAAACCACAAACGGGATGCCTTCCGCGTCAAAAAGCGCAGAAACCCGCGAAATTAACACATTATTGTCCGTCGCAAAAATTTCAATCACGTTAGATTGATCCCTAAAATAGCAATTATTGACCAAGTCACCTTGACCTTTATAGCCACAGAAGACTATTTTGCCATGAATTACAAGGATATTAATCCACCCCTTAAGCAAATATAGTTCACCGGCTGTATAGGCTGATCAAGGATATATCCTTCGGCAACCTTTAAAGGACAGGATTTAAACGTGGGTGTAGTCATATCATTTGAAGAAGAACAGGCCAAGGCGGAAACGGCCCTCGCCCGCCTGCAGGCCCTTGTTGCCGATGACATGACCCGGGTCAATCAGACCATCATCCAGAAAATGCAAAGCCCGGTGGCGCTGATCCCGCAACTGGCCGGCCATCTCATCGCCTCCGGCGGCAAGCGGCTCAGGCCGATGCTGACCATCGCCTCCTCCCGGATGTGCGGTTATGAAGGCGTGCGCCATGCGGAACTTGCCGCCTGTGTCGAGTTCATCCATTCGGCGACGCTGCTTCATGATGATGTGGTCGATGACAGCGACCTCCGCCGGGGTCTTGAGACCGCCAATGCGGTCTGGGGCAACAAGGCCAGCGTCCTGGTCGGCGATTTCCTGTTCAGCCGGTCCTTTGAACTGATGGTCGCCGATGGCTCGCTGGAGGTGCTGGCGATCCTGTCCAAAGCCTCCTCGGTCATTGCCGAGGGCGAGGTCATGCAACTGACCACCGCCAATGACATGGACACGACCGAGGACAGCTATATGGAGGTCATCGCCGCCAAGACCGCGGCGCTGTTCGCCGCCTCCTGCGAGATTGGCGCGGTGATCACCGAAAGACCCGCCGCCGAACAGGACGCTCTGCAGAGTTACGGCAAGAACCTGGGCATCGTCTTTCAGCTGATTGACGATGTGCTTGATTTTTCCGCCGAACAGGAAAAGCTCGGCAAATCGGTCGGCGATGATTTCCGCGAGGGCAAGGTGACCCTGCCGATCGTCCTCGCCTTTCGCCGCGGCGACAAGGAAGAACGCGATTTCTGGCGCCGGACGATCGAGGAGCTGGAACAGGATGACGATGACCTGAGAAAGGCCCTCAACCTGATGAAAAAGCACAAGGCCCTGACAGACACCGTCGAGCGCGCCCGCCATTACGGCGCCATCGCCAAGGACGCGCTCGCCATATTCCCCGACGATGAATACCGCAAGGCGCTGACCGACATCGTCGATTTCTGCATCAGCCGGGCTTATTGATCTATTGCATCCGGCGCTGTTTATATGAAGGCTCAATCAAGGCAGGTCTGCACGATCATTACGTGAATGGCCCATATAAACAATAGTAAAAACTGGTAGTTATACCTAAAGTGGTTTATAGTTAGTTTATCAGTTAATTATCCATAGTATCCGCGTGAATTAAGTGGCTGCCTGTCGCCGCTGAGCTGTGACGTGCGTGTCGGCGGCGGGGCATGCCGTATGGCCGGGACGTCCCTGAACGGCCCGCCGCATGTTGCGATCGGCATAGTTTACCCCACCTCGCAATCACTTGTTATTACAGCCGCAAATCAGGAGCAGAAGCATGAAAAAATTTATCATTGAGCGGGAGATTCCCGGCATCGGGGACTTTGAAGAACAGCAATTTTGCGATGCCGCGGGAAAATCGAACGAGGTTCTGGCTGGACTGGGGCCTGACATTCAATGGATTGAATCCTATGTCGCCGATCATAAAACCTTTTGCGTTTATCTGGCGGAGGACGAAGACATCATCCGCAGGCACGCCGAATTATCCGGCTTTCCGGCCAATAAAATTACTGAAATCAAAAAAATGATAGACCCCACGACTGCGGGGCAATGAAAAGGAACAATTCTCATGACCACCCTTAGAAACAATCTGTTGAAGACAGCCTGTGCGATTTCATCTCTGTCGCTGATTTTCACCACCGGCGCCGCTGGCGGCGAAGCGGAAGACACCGAAGCCAAAATCGCCCGGGCCCTGTCCGCGGCCCCGGAATCCATTTCCGCCAAGGCGACCGTCATGGATGTCGACGGCGCAATCCTGCGACAGGGCAGCAATGGCTGGACCTGCCTGCCGGGCGTCGGACTGATCCCCGGGGATAAGCATCCCATGTGCAATGACGCGGTCTGGATGGCCTGGATGAAGGCGGCCTCAACGAAGACGCCCTTCACCACGGATAAAATCGGTATTTCCTATATGCTGCAGGGCGACGCGCTGGTCAATAATGACGACCCGGCAGCGACGGATCACACCAAGGGCGTCTGGATTCAGGAAGGCCCCCACCTGATGCTGCTGATGCCCAGGGCCATGACAGAAAACTTTCCCCGCAATCCATTCTTCGGCGGTCCCTATGTCATGTGGGGCGATACGCCGCTGGTCCATATTATGGTTCCGGTGGGCGACCGGTCTGAGTAATCGGCCCGGCCTGGAATATGGGAAAAATGGGTATGAAAATGGGAAAATGGGGACAGTATACTATTTATGGAAATCTAGGCACATCTATATGATAAATAGTATGGAAAATAGTATACTGTCCCCATTTTCCTGCTGTCCCCATTTTCCCCCATTTTCCTGCCCTATTTTCCCCTGTCCCCATTTTCCCCTAAAATCCCCCGCCCCGGGCAACCGTGCAATGCAGGTCATGCCCCGGGGCGGATTAGGCGTTGTGTTCCCTCCCCTCTTATAATAGTTTTAACATATTCTGTCTAAAACTGACCTCATAATGAAAATATAACGACAATAGTTCGTCAGAATTTTAACCGGTAAAAGCAGCAAACATGTCATCACCAGACATCCCCTCACTGTCAAAGGAAGTTATGAAGGGCACCCAATGGTATGTCGCCATGCGCTGGTGCATCCGGGGACTGGGCTTTGTCAGCTCCGCCATCCTCGCCCGCCTGCTGATTCCGGAGGATTTCGGCCTCGTCGCCATCGTCATGGTGATTTTCGGTTTTATTTCGCTGCTTTTCGAGTTTGGCGTCAACTGGGCGCTGATTCAGAACAACAAGGCGACGGACGATCATTTCCATACCGCCTGGACCATCCGCCTTTTGCAATCGATCCTGATCGCCCTGCTGCTGGCGGCCTTCTCCCCCCTGATCGCCGACCTTTACGGCGACGAAAGGCTGGCGGTGATCTGCCAGATCCTGGCGCTCGGCACCCTGATCCGCGGCTTTGAGAATATCGGCGCCGTCAAGCTGCAGAAGGATATGAAGTTCGCCCATGACTTCGCCTATAATGTTCTGCCCAAGCTGTTGTCGACCTTTGTCACCATCGGTCTCGCCTTTTATTACCGGTCCTATATGGCGCTGGTGGTCGGCACGGTGCTGGGCAACCTGATCATCGTCCTCACCAGCTATCTGATTGTCCGCTTCCGGCCGAAATTCTCGCTGACGAAACTTGCCGAAATTTGGGGTTTTTCCCAGTGGATCCTGGTGCGCAACATGGCGCAATATATCAATGACCAGGGTGATATTCTGTTGCTGTCCGCTTTGGCGGGACCGGCGAATATCGGCTATTACCGCTGGGCGACCGAACTTTCCTTTATGACCATCTCCGAAATCCAGTTACCTTTTTCCCGGGCCCTGATCCCCGCCCTCGCCAAGATCAAGGATGACCATGATCGCCTGATCAGGGCTTACCTGAAATCACTTTCCATGGTTACCCTGGTCGCGGTTCCGGTTGCGCTCGGTTTTGGCGCCGTAGCCCGGGAACTGATCCCGATCTTCCTCGGCGGTGGCGACAAATGGCTGCCGGTCGTCCCGCTGATCGAAGCGCTGGTGTTTTACGCCATGTTCACCTCCATGTTCGGCATTTCCGGCAGCATGCTGACCATCACCGGCCATGTCAAGCACACGGCCTACCTGCTCTGGTTTCAGGCCATCCTCACCGTGCTGTCCCTCTATCCGGCCTATTATATCGCCGGCATTGTCGGCGTCGCCTATGCGCGGGCCCTGTTGGGCGGCATCATGTTTTTACTGATCAGTTTTCTGATGGTGTCCAAATGCCGGGTTGATTTCAGCCGGATTTTGAGCGTCGTCTGGCGCCCGGTGGCCGCCGGCGCCGCCATGTTCCTCGCCCTGACCGGGGGGGCGCATCTTGTGGCTCTGCCGGACTGGCAACTGCTGATCCTGAAAATCGGCCTCGGCGCCGTTATTTATACGGCGCTGGTGCTGATCCTGTGGCGGCTTTCCGGCAAGCCTGAGACCTATGAACGTAATTTTCTGATGAAAATCAAAACCCGGCTGCTCATCAACCCCTTTCGGAGGACCCCTTAAGCATGACAGCCGGTTTCCCCATCACCAACTTTACCCATAAGCGGTTTTCCATGCAATTTTATCCTCCGGAAATTTATTTATGAAATAAAATTTAAATATTAACCAGATTAAAATGATCTTGTTTAATCTTAATGTCTCGCCCATAAAACAAATTATAAATTAAAGCTGATAGAGAACATCATGACGTCTTCCGCCCCTTTCAGGCTCGCCATCATTGGCATTGGAAAAATATCCTTTGGCTCCCATATTCCGGCCGCATTGGCATCGCCGCAAATAGAGCTGGTCGCCTTTGTCGACCCTGACACCACAAGGGCGCGGGAGATCGCCAGTGAGTTCGGGCTTGACATCGAAATCGTCGCCGCCATTGCCGAAATGACGCAGGAGGTCGACGGCGCCGTCATCGCGACGCCAAATCACTTGCATGCCCCGCTGGCAATTGAATGTTTGGACAAGGGCATAAATGTTCTCATTGAAAAACCCCTGGCCTCTACGGTTGAGGAAGGGCTGCAGATTATCGAAGCAGAGAAAAAATCCGGCCAAAAGGTTTCTGTGGGATATTGCACCAGATACTACCCCAATTATCAGCTTTTCAAGCAGCTACTGGATCGAAATTATTTTGGCAGGATCAGCAGGTTCGCCTATCAGTTCGGCACGCCGGGCGGCTGGTCAACCTTTTCCAACTATATCATGGATCGTGAAAATGTCGGCGGCGGCGTGCTGGTGGTGACCGGCACCCATTTTCTGGATCGCATGATCGATATGTTCGGCTTTCCGGACGAGGTGAGATTACTTGAGGATTCACTCGGCGGCCCCGAGGCCAACGCCCGATTGCTGATGCGCTTTGGCGAAGGCCCGGCGCAAATTTCAGGCTACGCCAGCTTCTCAAAAACCACCGCCCTCAGCCCCGGCATGGTTCTGGAGACGGAAAAGGGTCATGTGCTGCTGGCGGACAATCAGACCGACCTGATTTTATATCCGGATGGTTCCCCCGATCTGGCCGTGAGCCTGCATAAACCGGACCGGAGCAAGACGGAAATATGCCAATTCCAGTTGCAGATTGAGGATTTTGTCCACAGTTGCCAGCAGGACCGCAAACCGATGGTTTCCGCCGCGGAAGGACTGCGTTCCCTGGAGCTGCTCGAAACAGCCTATCGCAACAAAGAGCAATTTCCGGAAAACTGGTTTGAAAAGAAGGGGGCGGGAAAATGAAAAAAGTGGCTGTCTTTGGCGCATCGGGCTTCGCCGGAACCGCGGTTGTCGAGCGTTTGCTCAAAAACAAGGATATTGAAGTCGTCGCCGTTATTCATTCGGACGGCAACGCATGGCGGTTGTCGCGCCGCAAAGACCTGACGCTTCGGCAGGTCGACATCACCGTACCTCAACAGACAAAAGAGGCCATGACCGGCATAACCCATGTCGTGAACTGCACCCGTGGGTCCGATGAGGTTATGCTGAAGGGCTTGGAAATATTGTTGCATGAAGCCAAACAGGCAGGGGTTGAGCATTTTGTCCATATCAGCAGTATTTTGATATATGGCGACAGGCCGGCACCGGCTTCCGTTCATGATACCGCGCCGCCGGACCCGCAGGGGAACAGCTACGGCGTCCTGAAGCTCAAGCAGGACAATATGGTTCAAAAAGCGGCAAAAAATGGCTTACCGGCCACAATAATTTGCCCGCCAAATATTATAGGCCCCTATTCGCTGTTCCTCAACGGGCTGGTGAATATGATCAAAAATGACCAGTTTGGTTTATTGGGGGACGGTCGACATGCCTGTGCAACGGTTGATGTCGATAATCTGGCCAAGGCGATTGACTTGGCGCTTTTTAACGCCGCCGGCGACGGGTCCCGATATTTTGTCACTGACAATTATGACGCCACCTGGGCGGAACTGACCGATTATCTGTTGCACTTGACGGACAAACCCGGGTTGATTACCATTGATCAGCAGGATATTGAGAGCCATATAAAACCGCCTAAAGTGTCCTATAATCCGCTGAAATCCTTGAAGCATCTCGTATCAAGCGACGTCCGGGAAGCCTTGCGCAAAGACCCCCTGCTCTGCAAGGTTGACGTGTTCTTTCGCGGTCTTGTGGCGAAATTGCCCGGTAATATGGAAGACCGGGTGCGACTCGGCATAGAGGGCCCGATGAAGATTCCGAAGGTCAGCAGCGCCCCGCCCATTAACTGGCAGTTCTGTTCAGCCCAGATGCGCGGCGTATTTCATTCCTGTGAACGATTGCAGCAGGAGCTGGGTTATACCCCTGATCACACTTTTACGGAAAGCATGAACGCCTATGTGAACTGGTACAAAGCGATGCGAGGCTATGATACGGAATTTGCCGACCTTCTAAAACGGCTGCCATAGCAAGGCAGGATCATTGTGATCACTATGGGATAAAAACCGGATTCTTTAAAATGGAAAATTTTTCCAGTATTATGAATATGTCCCGCATCATAAATATGTAAAGGCATATGGAATGAATGGTTCGTTGATTTGACAAAAACAGGCATGAACAGCGGAAAAATACCCATTATCGCCTTTGAACATACCGCCTGGCATTCTTCCTGGGCGGGCAGACAACATATCCTGTCCCGTTTGGGCGAAAGGGGATGGCCGGTGCTCTATTCCAACGGCGCCAGCTATTATAATGAAATCAGTTTTTCCAAACCATTTGGGACTGTTGAAGAAACCGACAACGTCACGCTCTATCATGCCGGGTTTTTGCTGCCCCGAAATTACAGAATTAAATTCCTCGATCGTCTCGCCATCAAACAACATTGCCGGGTTCTAAAGAAAAGGGCCGGCCTGACAACAGGGGACAAATTTATCGCCTTTTGCTTTCACCCGGACTTTTATCCTTATGTGGAGGAGCTCAACGCCCCTTACGTCATGTTTCATATTTTTGATATTTATCACCTGATTGGCGCGCCTGAGGGAGAAAGCTCCAACGTCCAAAAACTCATCGACCAATCAGATCTTGTCACCGCCGCCTCGGAAATGATGTGGAATGAGATGGTAAGTGACAAAACCCTGAAACCAAAAATGATATATAACGGGGTTGATACATCCGCCTTCGAGAAAAAACATCCCCGAAAGGGACATGCCTTTCAAGTCATTGAGCGTCTTCCCTCCCCGAAGGTGGGCTATCTGGGGGCAATCAACTGTAAACTGGATTTTACCATACTGGATCATCTGGCAGAGCGCTTTCCCGAAGCGAAATTTATTATGATCGGCGCCCGGAAAGACATAGGAATGATCCAAAGGGATGACCAGAACTGGGCGGCGTTTCAGCGTTATTTTGAACGTCAGAACGTTCATTATTTAGAGACAATCAAAAGAGAAGAAATTCCAGCTTGTCTGAATTTAATGGATGTGACTATAGCCCCCTATAAAACCGATAAATCGACCTGGGCTTTTGCCGGTTATCCCCTTAAACTGAATGAATATCTGGCGGCGGGCAAACCGGTGCTGTCTGCTGCGACCCCGACAGTGATCCAGCATTTCAGTGAAATTGTCGCGACATGCGAGACCAGGGATGAATGGGAAAATGCCCTGTGCGACGCCCTGGACGGGCGCGGCGTCGGCACGCCGGAATCCAGAATTTGCTATGCGAAAAAACAGGATTGGCAGATCAGGGTCGACAAACTGGAGCAACTCATGTCTACTATGCTGACGGGAGAAGCGGGACCTGAAAATAATTAAGCCAAATCTCATCAGGGGAAAAACATGGAAATTTTGATACTCATCTTTCTGGCGCTTAATCTGGCGCTGCTCTTGCTGCTATATGTCAAAATCAGGAAAATTCATCTTTTCTGCTGGCAACTCAAGGACGAGATTTCAGACCATGCCGTCCACAGCATCCGCAATATCGAAGCACTTGACTATCTTTACCGCAAACTGAAATTCGTCTCCCCGTTGCCGCCGACCATGGGTTTTGCCGGATCGCCCGATTTCCTGCGTCTTGTCGCCGATTACGCGGCGCAGGACGACGTAGGTCATATCCTGGAATGCAGTTCGGGGCTTTCGACGATTGTCATCGCCCAGGCCCTGAAACTAAAAGGCAAGGGTCATGTTTACAGCCTGGAAAATGACGCTGCATATGCCGATATAACCCGCAGCAATCTCAAACAGCATGGTCTGGAAGACTGGGCGACGGTGATCACGGCGCCGTTGACGGAACACGCATTGAACGGGCGGAAATATAACTGGTATGATATTGACGGCAAAATTCCGGAACTGGAATTTGACGGGCTGGTGATTGACGGGCCGCCATGGTCTGTTTCAACCAACGCCCGCTATCCGGCCGGGCCGCTCCTGTTTCACAGATTAAAACCGACAGCGCATGTTTTTCTTGATGACTATTGTCGCGAGGAAGAGCAAAATTGCGTGGACATGTGGATAAAGGAACATAGCGGAATGCATCTTTGGAAGCATCGGTTCATCAAAGGTTGTGCTGAATTAAGCAAGGCATAAATCCCGACAGATACAAAAAAGGCCGGCGCGGGGCCAGCCTTCTTATTATACCTGTTATCATTCCGGCGATCATTTCATTGACCTGGCCGGAAAAGCCGCATTCAGTCGATCAGTTTCAGACTGCCGGCGGAAGAACGACCGCGACGGTCTTCCTCCATTTCATAGGAGACTTTCTGATTGTCCTGCAGACCGTTGAGGCCGGCCGCTTCAACTGCGGAAATATGCACAAACACATCGTTGCCGCCGTCGTCCGGCTGAATGAACCCAAATCCTTTGGTGGCGTTAAACCATTTAACTGTACCGTTAGACATTGTATTTTATCCTCTTACGCAT
>Ga0070727_10001515_pt1 | contig 24515 bp, 9 predicted proteins | sample tdAd472_FD_66722 | JGI IMG/M metagenome (GOLD analysis project Ga0070727, IMG submission 66722) | Marine sediment microbial communities from the Atlantic coast under amendment with organic carbon and nitrate - tdAd47.2 | ecosystem: Environmental > Aquatic > Marine > Coastal > Sediment | place...
GTCAACATTGAAACCGGCGAGTTCACCGTCACACGCGGCTCGCAGTCTGGCGAGTCCGACGTCTTCGAGGGCCTGTTCTCCGAGCCGCTGGTTGCCGGCGATTATCGCGTCAGCGCGACGCTTGTGCTGGTCGACGAGAACGGCATCGTCCTCGAACAAACTCCGGCGACCGGCGAACCCGACACGGGACAGTCCGGGTATCCGTCCAGTTCTTCATCGCCGTTTCGCATCCAGCAGACCGGCGTCGTTCTGATCGGTGACGGATCTCCCGATGAACTCACACTGCGACGAATCGGAGATCAGATCGAACTCAGCCACGCCGTCGATGGCACGCTGCAGGTTTACGATGTCAACGCGACCTCGTCGCTTTCCATTTCCGGAAGTCCTGACGACGAACGGCTGATTGTCGACTTCTCGGGCGGAAACCCGATCCCTGCTGGCGGCCTGACGTTTGACGGCGGATTTCAGCAGTCAGCAACGGGAGACACACTGGAACTTCGTGGCGGCTCGGCACTGACCGTCGAGCACCGTTTCGACAGTGCGAACAGCGGGTCGGTCATTGCGGGGATTGGCGGCCAGCTTTCGACGATTACGTATGCCGGTCTGGAGCCAATCGTCGATTCGCTCGCGGCCGTCGATCGAGTCTTCACGTTCGACTCGACAGACCATCTGATCTCGCTGGCCGACGATGCGACGCCCGATGACGGACGTATGGAAATCGCGAGTCTCTCCAGCGAGAGCGTCAACTTTGCCGTGCCGTCCGGGCGAATCATCGTCAACGCGGGCGGCGGCGATGACCTGCTGACGGCTGCGGCGACAGACTCTCTCTTCACGGGGCTGCTGCTGCTGCAGGGGCTTGCCGGCAACGACCAGATTGACGCGTCAGGAGTCGCCGTCTCGACCGTCATCATCGGTGGCATGGGCAATGACACAATCACCGGCTCTGCTCAGGACGATCGTCTGATCGGCGGAGGCGACAACGATGTCGTGGACGGCGGCGACGGCGACGATTCGATCTCCGGCAACAGTGGCTTTGACGAACTGCTCGGCGGAGCCGGTAACGACCGACTCGTCGGACACTCGGGCAACGACGTGCTGTCCGGCGGCGATGACGACGACCGACTGATCGGCGGTGCCGGCAACGATACGTTTGCCGGTGGCGACGGCGACGACTCGATCACCGGCAACAGCGGGATTGATGAACTGGCCGAAGTGTTCGCCGGCGCGCTGACGTTCCGCAGCCCGCGATTTCTCGACGGCGATTTCGGCACCGATCGTCTGAACTCGGTTGAGCAGCTGAACGTCAGCGGAAGCGCCGGCGACGACCGCTTCGATTTCTCCGCCGCGACGATTTCTGTGACGATCGACGGCGGCGACGGAAACGATTCGATTGTCGGCGGCTCGGCGGCGGACGTTCTCATGGGAAGCGCCGGCAACGACACCGTCCGAGGTGGTGGCGGCAACGACCAGCTCAACGGCGGAACCGGCGCCGATCAGATCTCGGGTGACGACGGCGACGACGGGATCGACGGCGGCAGCGGCAACGATCTCGTCAATGGCGGTACCGGCGACGACATCATCTTTGGCGGCGACGGTGATGATGGTCTGTCAGGTTTCAGCGGCAACGACCGGATCATCGGCAATGCTGGCAACGATTCGATCGTCGGCGGCGACGGTGACGACGCCCTCATTGGCGGATCGGACGACGACATCGTGCTGGGCCGCAGCGGTGCCGACAACGTGATCGGCAACGGTGGCCGCGACACACTCGCTGGCGGCAGCGGCTCGGGGCCGGACCCCGGCGACAACATTGTGGGGATCAACGGTGGGCCGAACAACGAAATCGTCGAAGCCTTCACCTTCCCCGGCGGCGACCCCGCATGGATCACGATGCTGTAGGTCCAGCGGTTGCCGAACTCGTCCATTCTGCTGATCGTCAAAACCCCGTGCTGAAGCACGAGGCTGATGAATCACGATTCCAGATCGGGAAGAACGCTCGAAATCAGACGAGCTTCTGCCAGCGGCGGACAGCTGCTGACGGCAGAACGAGGACAATGAGGACGCGGTCGCTTCCGGCGGTTCCGCTATCGCGCCCCGTCGAGAACCCATCCCGGTGGAGCGCGGCGCGCCTCGGTCGAACAAAGGGAGAAACATGGTGCGGTCGGCCCTGTCACCGGCTGCTGACGGCGATCTATGATGCCGGGAGTGCGGCCTGTCGAACTTTCTCCCGGAACACGTCATCAATGTCCGAACTGGTTGACCGCTTTCAGCTGGCGAATCGCGACCAATCGATCACGCTCGAACATTTCCTGTCTGTCGAACAGGACTCCCTCGCCGCTCAGCCCGATCGACGGCAGGCTCTGGTCGATCTTGCCTGTGCTGATCTGACACTTCGCTGGCAGCCTCGACCGGTCGAGCCGGAGGGCACGATCGTCGATGCCGGAAGCACTGTCTCGGCAGAATCTGATCGGCCCACAGTCGAAGACTATGCGCGGCAGTTTCCCGAACTGGTCGAGCCGCCACTGCAGCTGGTGCTGGCCGAGTACGCCGCGCGCGTCCGGGCGGGCGGCTCGGTTGAGCACGCCGAACTGACCGGACGGTTCCCGCATCTCGCGTCACAGTTGCCGACTGAGCTGACTCGGATCGACTCGGCGTTGAACCAGGAGCCGGGTCACGGCGAAGCGCCGCGCACCGATCCCGACGCGGGCAGCGAGACGATCGCTCAACCTGCTGAGCCGCCGCGCAATGCGCTGTCCGAAACGCTGATTGTCGACAACGCGCAGGAGCCGTCGCCCACACTCCATGAAAACGCCGACGCCGACCCGGCCACGCTGGCGGAGAACGACGGCAATTCGGCTCCGCCCGTCCGGGGCCCGCGCGGCATGATCAGCCGCATTGGTGACTATGTGATTCTCAATGAAATCGCGCGGGGCGGCATGGGCGTTGTGTACAAGGCGCGGCAGGTGCGTCTGAATCGCGTCGTCGCGTTGAAGATGATTCTGCAGGGCCAGCTCGCTGCGGATGAAGACATCCAGCGGTTCTACAGCGAAGCCGAAGCAGCCGCCCGACTGGAGCACGCCGGCATTGTCCCGGTCTACGAAGTCGGCGAATTTCAGGGGCAGCATTACTTTTCGATGGGCTTTGTGGACGGTGAAAGTCTGTCGGACCGCGTCCGCCGCGGACCGCTGCCGCCGCGCGAGGCCGCTGCGCTGATGCGGGACGTTGCTGACGCCATCGACTATGCCCACCGCCAGGGAATCGTCCATCGCGATCTCAAGCCGGGAAACATTCTGCTGACTCGCGACGGGCAGCCGCGCGTGACCGACTTTGGACTGGCGAAGGCGGTCGAAGAAGACAGCGGTCTGACTGCCAGCGGCCAGGTTCTCGGCACTCCCAGCTACATGCCGCCGGAACAGGCTTCGGGGCGAATGCGTGAAGTCGGTCCGAAGTCGGACCTGTATTCGCTGGGCGCACTGCTCTATTGCCTGCTTGCCGGCCGGCCGCCGTTTCAATGCGCGATGGTTGTGGAAACTCTGCAGCAGGTGATGGACGCCGTGCCCGTCTCGCTGAAGCTGTTGAACCCGGCCGTCGATCGCGATCTCGAAACGATCACGATGAAGTGTCTTGAGAAGCAACCGGCGCACCGCCTCGAATCCGCCGCCGAACTGCGCGACGAACTGCAGCGGTATCTCGATGGCGTTCCCATTCGGTCGCGTCGCCTGGGAGTCACCACGCGAGTCTGGCGATGGTGCCGCCGCAAGCCGCTGGCCGCAGCCCTGATTGCATCGGTTATCGTGCTGGCCGCCGCCGTCACACTGACCGTCCAGCTCGCTCAGTCCGCAGCAGCCACTCGCGTTCTGGCAGGCCTGCAGTCGGACTTCGAACAGGCGATCGACGCTCCTCAGGCAACGGCCGCCTGGCTCCAGGAAACCACGGAACTTGCAGACCGCATCGCCGCTCAGCCCGACGCGCCGATCGATCCCGTCGAACAGCGGAAGCGCATTACGAGCACCTTTGCCGGACTGATTCAATCCGACCTGCGGCGTCCGAAGCTGAATGCCGAACGAGCTGATCGGATTCAGGCGGCAATCGACCTGCTCAAGCCGCGCGCTCCCGCCCAGGCCGACGAGCTGCAACTGCTGCTGGAACGGCGACTGACCGATTGGCTGGTCGACTTCGAATTCGCCGCGCCCTTTTCATCACTGGCGAACGACGACCGTTCCGCAGAATCCGACTCTGCCGCCGCCTCGCTCAACACGGTCTTCGCTCAACAGAGCGTTTCTGCGACTGAGTCGGGCCTGCTCGCCGAGCCTGGTGAAGCGCCCTCTGAATCGGAGTCCCATCCGGTGGACAGCCCGGTCGAATCACCCGGTGCCGCATCGATCGCTCAACGCGTGCAGACCGCGGTGGCCTGTGTCGACGACGTTGAACTCGAAGCCGTCTTTGGAGTCGGCTGGAGAACCGCGACGGAAACCGGAGTGTGTCTGAACTCCGCTGCCAGTGATGGCTACGATTTTGTTGTGAAACAGCTCGCGCGGCCGCGAGTGCCGGCAAACGACGACGGCACGCCGACGCCGGACCTGTGGCAGTCTGTTGCTGAGCTGCGGCGGAACAGTGTGCCTCTGCTGCGCCGGGCGCTCGATCCGAAAGTTCTGGAAGACGAGACACTGCAGATTCGAGCCCGTCGAGTGCAGGGCCGCATCGAGTTTCAGATCAACTCGGCCGAACCGTTCCACTATTACGACCCGTTCTGGAGCGGGCAGCGCGACAGTGGCAACTTTGCAGTGCTGTGGCCGGCGGGAGTTCCCATCAAACGAATTCTGGCCAGGCATCGTCCCCGACCTCAGATTCAGACCGGCCTGGAGCTGGCTGACGACCTGTACGCTCAGCAGCAGTTCGACGCCGCCGCGGAACAGTTCCGTCGGCAACTGGCCGAGGCCGATGAACGTGCCGTTCGCGAAGAAGCACGCTACAAGCTGGGCATGTGCCTGGTGGCTCTGCAGCGCACCGAGGAAGCCGTCGAGGTCTTCAGCCCGCTGATGGCGGAATCCGACAGCCAGTGGGGCGCTCTGGCTGGCGTCCAGTTGTGGCTGTCGTCGCTGCGCCGTCATGCGATGGACGACGCGGACGCGGTCTTCGAACTGCTGCAGTCGCGATATCGCTACGAGGAACTCGCCACGCTGATTCCCACCAAAGTGCGTGAGGAGATTGTCAATCAGCATATGAAAGTCTTTGCGACGGTTTCGTCGACTCTCAAGTTCGACGAACACCGCGTCCGCAACATGGAACGTGCAGCAGCAGTCGACCGGCTGCTCAGCCCGGACGGACTCGGCGACTACTGGAATCAAATGGAACTCGTGCGGGTTTACCGGTTCACCAACAACCTGAATCGAGCGCTGGCCACCCTGGAACCTCTGCTCGAACGCGGCACGAACGTCGTCGCCGTTCGGCACTACTGCCGGATCCTCAGGCTCCTCGATCGACAGCACGACGGGCTCAGAAAGCTCAACGAGCTGCTGTCTCATCGAGCGACCGGCAATCTGGATATGGATGAGGGGCAGCTGCAGACACTGCGCATTGATCGTGCCCGGATTTTCTACGACCTGGGAAACACAGACGCCGCCGAGAATGATCTGCGCCTGCTCCTCAAGCTCCTTGACCAGGCAGACAAAGGCCGCCACCCCGACTTTCACGCGCGAGCACTCGCAACTCTGATGTTGGGGTTCCTGCTGGAAGATCGCGGTCAGGACCAGGCCGCTCTGCAAGTGTGGCGGACCGGCTTTCAGAAATGCCGGGCCATCTATCAGCAGCTGCGGTCAGCCTTCGATACCAGCCTGATCTCGACGCTGGTGATGGGCTCATTGTGCGGCGACCTTTCCGTGCACGATGCCAACGAATTTACGCGTCTGGTTTCGGGAGCCAACTCGGGTGGTTCGATCGTGTCGATGGCCTCCTCGCTGGTCACGCCGCAAACCGTGGCCGATGCCATGCGGGGCATGTGGCACACTCCGCGAGGTCGTAACGCGGCGCGCGAGTTCGCGTTTGAAACGCTGACACTGTCAGAACGGACGCAACTGCCGGTCGTCCTGCTGGGCCATTCGTTCTTCCGCCAGAAGGCTTTCGACCGGGCGATGACTTCCGAACAGGACGAAGCGTTGTGGCAGTTTCTGCTGGACGGCCACCGGGCGGCGTTCAATACCGGCGAACTCAAACTGCCGCAGCTCATGCAGCTGGCGCTGACCTGGAAGGGTTCGACCAGTTTCGTCGGCTGGGGCGGAGTCGCTCCCACTCTGCCGCGCGAGTTTCGAGCCACTGCCGCGTGGGTACTGGGACACCGCTTTATCCGACTGGGGCAGCACGACGAAGCTCGCCGCTTCTTTCAGACTGCTGTGGCGGATGGAGAAAACTCACCGGTCGCTGGATTCGCGCGTGAAGCCCTGAAGCAACTCGACGCTGGCCAGGCGCGACTGGCCCTTCATACTGATCACAGTGTTAATACTGATCACAGTGTTAATCCGGATCACAATCTCCAACCTGATCACAGTAGTCGCGCTGCTCAGCCTGGCCTGAACGTGACTCTGCTGGACGGTGATCGAATCGTTTCGACGGTTACACTGGATCACTCCTCAGAGCCAGCCGGCGAGATCCTGGTACCAGCCGGCGACTATGACGTCCGTTTCAACACGGTCGGTCTGCCTGCGGTTGCGGGATCCGCACTGATCGCACCTCGGGTGGTGGACGGCGCTGATCCTCAATCCGATGCCGGAGCGAATCGACCGTCAACATCGTATCGCGTCCATCTGCCGCTGGCATCAACGGCCAGGCTCGACATTGCCGCCCGATGGGCTCCCGACGACGGAAACGTTCTGCCGGGCATGGTGCCGCGACCGGCCAGTCTGTCGGGACTCGGAAGGTGGCAGATCGTCCGGGATCAACTTCCGGGGAGCGTGTCCGCGTCGTGCTGGAGTCCCGACGGGAGCATCGTCGCCGTCGCACCGACCGACTGTTCGATCCGCCTGTACGATCCCCGCACCTGGCGGCCCGCCGGAATTCTGCTGGGGCACGGAAGTCGCCTGAATTCCATGCGCTGTTCGCCGGACAGCCGCTGGCTTGCGTCGCTGGAGATGTCCGGTGATCTGATCCTCTGGGACCTCCCCGGTCGGCGGCGGCATCTGAAGATCCCCGGCATCGTGGGACGCATCCATGCTTTCGCCTGGCATCCCGACAGCCAGTCGATCGTGCTCACGGCCTGGGGACAGCCCGGACTCACCCAGTACGGACTGGATGGAACTGTGCTTCAGCAGGTCGATGGACAAACCGCGTACGCCGCCATGGCCTGGAGTCCCGATGGCCGGCAGCTGGCGGCGTCACGGCACGGCGCGAAACAGCTCTGCGTCTGGTCGTGCGATACCGAGGGGAAATGGTCGTCCGCTCCAGACATCCATCCCACTCAGGAGCAGATCCACCTTCTGGCATGGCACGCTGACGGCAAACTGCTCGCGGCTTCCGGCCCGGAATCTGTGCAGCTCTGGGATGCGGACGCCTGGCAGCCTCTGAACTCCTGGCCGGTCCGTCACGCGAATTGGCTCGCATGGAATGAAGCGGAGAACACCTTGTGGGCCGCGAACTGGGAACAACGCGTCCAGCAGATCGCGTTGAGGGACCTCAACCACAGCGCCACTGCCACCACCATCGAGACGCCCGAAGCATGGGCCGGACTGGCCGTGTCTCCGTCCGGGCAGTTGCTGCGCGGCGGCCAGAACAGCTTTCGCGTCTTTCAGCCGGATGGTTCGACGAATCACATTCATCAGACGCCAGAGGATTTGAGCTGCCATCAGCTCAGCTGGTCGGCCGATGGCGAACTGCTCGCTGCCGCCTTCGGTCGCTACCTCACGCTGATCCGGATTGCACGAGCGAAGCCGGGACGATCCTGCCTGGCCGAACTGATCAGTTGCCAGCCGGTTGAGAACGCTGTGGCCGCAATGAGCTGGTCGCCGGATCAGAACCAGCTGGCCTGCGGTTTCTCGAACGGAACGCTTCGCCTGCTGAGTTCCGCGGGCCAGCTGTTGTCCGAAACCCGCTGCAGTGCCGGCATCAGCGACCTCGCGTGGCGGCCGGATGGATCCGGAATGCTGGTTGCCGTCAAGGATGGTACGCTGGTTCCGATTCCAGCCAACGGAGACCCCGAGGAGCCACTTGTTCGCGACACGGGCAACCTGCGGGCGATCGCGATCAGCCCCGATGGGCGGCTTGTTGCAGCCGTCGGCAACGGCCATGTCGCTCAGGTCTGGACGATGGATGGCCAGCCCGCTTTCTCAATCGATACGCAGTCGGCGAACTCCGATGTCGCATGGTCGGCCAGTGGCGAGACGCTGGCGATTGCCGCGTACCATCTGCACCTGATCGACACGGCATCGCAGACCAGCCAGAGGGTCTCCCACAACGGCAGCGCGATCGACGTCACCTTCAGCCCGCAGTCCGGGAAGTTTCTCTTCCGGACGGACATCCAGCAGTTCGATCAGATTCTGCCCAGTGGCGACGACCGCAGACGCTTCCGCCGGGCATCGGGAGAGCTGGCTGCCTCGTCCATCCGTGCCGCTGATGGGCTCCTGGCAATCGGCACGGTCAGCGGATCGATCGAATTGATTTCCACCATCGATGGTCAGCCGCAAGGCGTGCTGGTGATGCCTCGACCGGACAAAATGATCGTCCTGAGCCGTTCGGGCGAGCCGCTGCTCACGTCAGTGATTTCGCAGACCGGCGCTGCTTCACCGGCGAGTACAGCCTTACCAACGCGTGCTGCCTCACCAACGCGTGCTGCTTCACCAACGAGTACGGCGATCGACGAATCGCAGGCGTCTGGTGGTTTGCTCTGGGTGGTCGAAGAGGCGAGCGGCCGGCAGACAACGCTCACCGAATCCGACTTTCTCGATCAGCTGCAATCCGGGCCACAGGAAGCCACGCGTTTCGTGAGAGGCCTGCAGTCACGGTCCGAAACCACAGAAACCGTCGCCCTGCAACCGGTCGGCCATTTGAACGATGCCGGTATCGAGGAGGCATCCGGGCTCGTGCGCAGCCAGCAACACCCGAACGTCTACTGGACCATCTGCGACTCCGGAAATCCCGCAAACCTGTACGCCCTGAATCGCAGCGGCGACGTGCTGGCCGCTTACGCCATTCAGGATGCGAAGAACTTCGACTGGGAATCACTGTCGCTGGATTCGAGCGGGAGGCTGTATCTCGGCGACATTGGCAATCTTGGCAAACGCAGCGAACGGGAGTTCTACGTCGTCGAGGAACCCGATCCGGCTCAGGCGGCGGACAGCTCGCGAACGAATCCCGCTCCCCTGCCCGTTCAGTCCATCATCCGATTTCAATGCCCCGCGCCGGAAACCGACTTTGAAGCATCTTTCGTACGAGACGGAAGCCTGTGGCTGATCAGCAAGGTTCCGTTCGGTCGTACCGAATTATTCGAGCTGCCCGTTCCCGCGGCCGATTCGCCGCTTGATCAACCGCAGACGCTGCGTCGTCACAGCGTGATTCCCGACGTCAACTGGATCACCGATGCGACACTCTCGACTGATGGCCGGCAGCTGACGCTCACGACCTACACCGAGGTCATCTCGTATCAGTTGGAGCCAGGCGAGTTGCCCGGTTCACTTCCAGCGGCGAGCGCGCGGCTGCCGTTTGAAGCGCCGTTGATTGAAGCCGTTACGTTCGAGGACGACGGGCTGCTGCTGCTCAGCGAAGTCGGCAGCCTGCATGCTCTGCCAATCGGATCTCGTCCCGAGTCGGCAAAGGCGAAACTGCCCTCCGAGCCAGCGGCCACCGGAGCACCCGCCTCAGCTGCGTCGCAGTAAACCAGCACCGCACACGAAGCAATCACTCGCGTGCGGTGCCGTCCGGCGGCGGCTCAGACCTCAGTCAGTTCGTGCCCCTGCTCAGTTCGTGCCGCTCAACTGAGCGATCACGGCCTCGACGGACTCGAGCTGCTTTTCGAGATTCGCCAGGGTTTCGCGGACATCGGCGACGACGTTCGCGGGAGCGTTGTTGACGAACTTTTCGTTCGACAGCTTCGCCGAGTGGCCTTTGATGAAGCCACGCAGTTTGTCGGCTTCTTTCTGCTGACGCTGCAGTTCCGCTGCGACGTCGATCAGGCCTTCCAGCGGGACGTAGCCGTCGGCGTCGTTCAGGCTGAAGCTGGCGGAGGCGTTCGGGCGAGTGACCTCGGCGCCGGCGGCTTCGAGGATCGCTTTGGCCAGATTGTTGAACTGGTCGGCGCAGCCTCGGAGTTCATTGGCGACTTCGGTCTCGCACTTCAGATGCAGTTGCAGCGGCTGGCTGGGAGCGATGCTGTAAACCGCTCGGATATTCCGCACCGCGATGACTGTTTCCTGCAGGCGTGAAAAGCGGCCTTCGAGCGCGTCGTCCTGCAGCGATTCCGGCAGCTCCGGCCAGGCGGCGACCATGACGGACTCGGCGGCGGCTTCCGGAGTGAACAGGCCGCGCTGCGGAGCGATCTCCTGCAGGCGCTGCCAGAGTTCCTCGCAGATAAACGGCGTGAACGGCTGCAGCAGCCGGATCAGGTTGTCGAGCACCGCGACCAGAACGCGCTGCGCCGTCGACTTCTCGTCGCCCTCGCCGCGCAGTCGCGGCTTGATCATTTCGAGGTACCAGTCGCAGAACTCGTTCCACGTGAAGTCGCGGATCGCCTGCGTGGCTTTGTCGAACTGGTAGCGGCCCAGCAGCGTGGTGACTTCGTTCGCGACGTGCGTCAGGCGGCTGAGCACCCAGCGGTCTTCGAGCTGCAGGTCGGCCTCGGTGAACTCGCCCGGCGTGTAGCCTTCGAGATTCAGCATCGCGAAGCGGGCGGCGTTCCAGAACTTGTTGCAGAAGTTGCGACCGTACTCGAACCGCTCGCTGACCATGCGGGCCGCCGGCTGCGACGGATCGAGGTCGTACTGCGGCGTCGAGAACTGCGACTCTTTCTTGCACTTCGGACACGGCATCAGCACCTTCTCGGACGAGCCGCGGAGCTTCACCTTGACGGTCTCCGGCTTGACCATCGGGCCGCCGTCGTCGAGCGCCTGCGGGATGACGTGCTGGCAGTGCGGGCACTCGTAGCCCATCGGCAGCTTGACATCCTGCGTCTCGCCCGCGAACGACGAGATCGTGAACCGCACCGCGTCCGTGCCATACCGATCGATCAGGTCCTGAGGATCGCAGCCGTTCCCCTTCGACTTACTCATCGTCTGCCCGAAGCCGTCGAGGATCTTCGGATGGACATGCACATGAGCAAACGGAATGTCGCCCATGTTGTAGAGCCCCGTGAGCACCATGCGGGCGACCCACAGCGTGATGATGTCCCGCGACGTGATCAGCACGCTGCCAGGGTAGAAGTAGTCGAGAACTTCGTTCTTGCCTGTCTCCTCGTTTAACCCGCAGCCGGAGGCGACGGCGTTTTCTGAGTCTGCCGTTTCGCCATCAGCGGCAGACGCGCACGCCTGCGGCTTGCGGTTAAACGATTCCCCAGCCAGCGGCGGATTGTGCTCCGTATCCGGCCACCCCAGCGTCGCGTGCGGCCAGAGAGCCGAGCTGAACCAAGTGTCGAGGACGTCTTCCTCCTGAACGTAACCTCTTTCTTCCAGTGCTGCGACGACCGCAGTATCCCCTTCGTCAAGAACGCAGAAGAACCAGTGTGATCGCTTCTCGATGAACGCATCGTGAACTTCGGAAGCGTTGCGAGACTGCCTAGCGAGCCTGCCTTCGGCTTCCCATTTCTGGATCAGAGCTTCCCAGTCTGCTTCCTCATCTGCGTAGCGTTTAACGGATTCGTCTTCAGTTTCCCCCTCGGGAACTAGTTCACCTTCGACTTGTCGATTTAGCGGAGCAGTCCACACCGGAATCCTGTGCCCCCACCAGAGCTGGCGGCTGATGCACCAGTCGCGTTTTTCTCCGAGCCAGTCGAGGTACGTTCGCTGGTAACGCTGCGGGAAGAAGCGGACGCGGCGGTCGGTGACGGCGTCCATCGCGGACTGTGCCAGCCCCGGTGCTCCGCCGGCCAGGTCGTCCATCTTCACGAACCACTGGTCCGACAGGTACGGCTCGACCGGCGTCTTCGAACGGTCGCTGTGGGCGAGTTCGATCTTGCGGTCCTCGACTTCGACAAAGTGCCCGAGCGATTCCATGTCCGCGACGATCTTCTTCCGGCAGTCGTACCGGTCCATGCCCTGGTACGCCTCGCCACCGTGCTCGTTGATCGTGCCGTCCGGGTTGAGAATGTTGATCTGCTCAAGATTGTTCCGCAGGCCGCAGGCGTAGTCGTTGTGATCGTGCGCCGGCGTCACCTTCACGCAGCCGGTCCCGAGTTCCTTCTTCGCCAGCAGCGCGTCGGCAATGATCGGGATCACTCGCCCGGTCACCGGAATCTGAACGTGCTTCCCGACGAGGTGCGCATACCGCTCGTCGGTCGGATGCACGCAGATCGCCGAGTCGCCGATCATGGTCTCCGGCCGCGTCGTCGAGAACGCCAGCTTCTCGCCAGTCGGGAGCCAGTTGATCGTTGATGGTTGAGAGTTGATAGAAACGCTTCCGTCCGTACCTTCACTATCAACAATCAACTCCTCACTATCGACTACGGGATACGTGAACGTCCAGAAGTGGCCGTCAACTTCCTCGTGAAAGACTTCGTCGTTGGCGACCGCCGTCTGCAGATGCGGGTCCCAGTTGACCAGCCGCTTGCCGCGGAAGATCAGGCCGTCCTTGAAGAAGTTGAAGAACGTCCGCCGCACGGCCTTGGAGCAGACGTCGTCGAGCGTGAACCGCGTCCGCCGCCAGTCGCAGCTTGCTCCGAGCTGACGAAGCTGTTCGAGAATGCGTTTCTCGTACGACTCTTTCCAGTTCCAGATGCGCTCGACGAGAGCCTCGCGCCCGATGTCGTGTCGAGTCAGGCCTTCTTCCTCGAACATCCGCCGCTCAACGACCGCCTGCGTCGCGATGCCGGCGTGGTCGGTGCCGGGCATCCACAGAGCTTCGTAGCCCTGCATCCGCCGCCAGCGAGTGATCAGGTCCTGCAGCGTGCCATTCAACGCGTGCCCCATGTGCAGCGCACCGGTCACGTTCGGCAGCGGAATCATGATTGTGTGTGGCTTCTTTTCGGCGTTGGGATTCGCGTCGAAATAGCCATTGTTCTTCCAGAAATCGAGCCATTTGGCCTGGCTCTCCGCGGGCTGGTACTGCTTGGGAATGTCGGACATGGGTGATTCGGTCAGTGTGAGAGTAGGTAGGGCCGGTTCCCACCGGCCGGGGCAATGCGCGATGGCCGGTGGGAACCGGCCCTGCGGAAAATTCGCAAGCGGAGACTCAACAGGTCAACACTCATGCGGGGAAGATCGCATCCACATCGAGCGACAGCGTCTGGTCGTCGACGTCGAACGTGATCGTTTCGCCGGGTTTGAAGTCTTCCCGTGTGACATAGGCTGCGGCGAACGAGTCAGGCTGCGTGTAAACCTCGACACAGCGGTCTCTGAGGTTGACGATCCAGTACTGAGGGATTCCCGCCTTTGCGTAGACTTCGAGCTTTGTTCCCCGGTCATATGTCAGTGATGACTTTGCAACTTCGACGACGATGGCCACATCGCCGGTACCTGGATGTTTCGAGTCATAAGCCCAGATATCGCCCCGAACGACGGCTGCGTCAGGTTCCGGCTCATGCTGAGGTGGCAGATAAACCGGCTGCTGGCACCGTGCATGATGCCCAAGCGGCTCAACCAGCCGGTCCAGCAGTTTGGCAATCCGCTGACAGACGCCTCCGTGTCCTGGCCCGACCGTCATGATGGAATCCTTGTCTGAATCGCGTCGGTCCTTACGCACCAGAATGCCGTCGATCAGTTCAATGGCAGCCCCCTCGATCAGGACGCCGGTTTCAATCAGACGGTGGTACTGATCTGTCGTCAGCGGTTCGACGAATGCCTCACCGCGAACGGCAGCATCGAGAACGTTATGAGTACTCATGCGAAAGCCTCACTCAGTGGAGACACGGTCTATGTTCCGTTGCTGCCATTGGCGCCATTTCCGGCGAGTTCGCCTTCATCCTTGTAGAGCTTGAATTCTACGCTGTCGACAAGGGCGAGCCAGCTGGCTTCGATGATGTTTTCGCTGACGCCGACCGTGCTCCACACGTCATCGTCGTCCTGGCTTTCGATGACGACTCGCACGCGAGCAGCCGTGCCTTCGGTCGAGTTGATCACGCGGACCTTGTAGTCGACCAGGTGCATCGTCGCGAGATTCGGGAAAGCCGGTTCGAGCGCCTTTCGCAGAGCCGCGTCGAGGGCGTTGACCGGGCCGTCGCCCTCGCCGACCACATGCAGTGTCTCGCCGTTGACTCGCAGTTTGACGGTCGCTTCGGTGATGGCCGGAGTGTCGTCGGTTGATTCAACGTTGACGCGGAAATGGACCCTCTCGAACTTCGGTTCGTAGGTGCCGGCGACCTTCTTGATCAGCAGATCGAACGACGCTTCGGCAGCCTCGAACTGGTAACCCTCGGCTTCGAGATCCTGCACGCGTTCGAGGATGCCCTTCATCAGCTCGTTGTCATGGTCGATCTTGTGCTTCGTTGCCTTGGCGACAATGTTCGACCGACCGGACAGTTCGCTGACCAGAACGCGGCGTTCGTTCCCAACCTGCTCCGGGCGAATGTGCTCGTAGCTTTCCGCGATTCGATTAATCGCGTGCACGTGCATCCCGCCTTTGTGAGCGAACGCGCTGCGACCGACGTACGGCTGGTTGTTGCGAAAGTTCATATTCGCCACTTCGTAGACGTAGCGGGACAGCTCGGCGAGGTGTTCCAGTGAGCCGTCGATCAGGCAGTCATAGCCTTCTTTTTTGAGCATCAGGTTGGCAACAACGCTCAGCAGGCAGACGTTGCCGCAGCGCTCGCCGATACCGTTGATGGTCCCTTGAACCTGGACGGCCCCGTGGTCGAGTGCCGCCAGCGAATTCGCGACAGCCAGATCGCTGTCGTTGTGACAGTGAATACCGACGGGGATCGACAGTGCATCCTGAGCTGCCTTGACCGCTTCGGCGATCTCTTCCGGCAGTCGGCCGCCGTTTGTGTCGCACAGGCAGACGAGTTTCGCGCCGGCTTCCTCGGCGGCTTTGATTGTCTGCAGAGCGAAGTCGCGGTTGGCGCGCAAACCGTCGAAGAAGTGCTCGGCGTCATAGATGACCTCGCGGCCTTCGCCAGCCAGAAAGCCGACCGAGTCGCGGATCATGGCCAGGTTCTCGGCCTCGTCGACACGCAGGACTTCGGTGACGTGCAGGTCCCAGGTCTTGCCGACGACGGTGCAGACGGGAGCTTTCGAGTCCCGCAGGGCGAGCATCCCGATGTCCTCATCCGCTCCGATGCCCTTGCGGCGAGTCATGCCGAACGCGGCGACCTTCGCGTGCTTCCAGTCAGTGTCGGCGGCTCGCTGGAAGAACTCTTCGTCCTTCGGATTCGAAAGCGGGTAGCCACCTTCGATGTAGTCGAAACCGAGGTCGTCAAGCATTTTCGCAATGAGCAGCTTGTCCTGCAGCGAAAAGTTGACGCCCTCGCCCTGACTGCCGTCTCGGAGTGTCGTGTCGTAAACCTGAATGCGTCGCATGGCGGGTGCCGGTTCTGAAAGAGTCTGCAGCGAATTCTGCTCGCCAGCCGGTCGGCGGCGAACTGTGACGCGCGACCGAGGTCGCGCGAACCTCAACTGAACAAAGAAAAAACCCCCAGGCTGGTAGGCCTGAGGGTTTGACGATTTTCTGGATTTCGTACCCCTGAGCCACCGATTCAGCCGGTAATGCTGACGATAATGGAAATCGGAGTCGTGACGATCCGATCGACAGGTACGATGGCGATGACAGGTCGGTGGGGCATCAGAAAGCTCCGTGGCACAAGAACTTAGGCATCCTAAGACGGTCGCGACAGCCGGTCAATCGCCGCGTCTGCCGATCGAACGCTGATCACGAAATCCCAGGAGCCTCTTTATCGAATCTTCAACGCACAATGCGAATGTGTGTTTTCTGCAAGTAGCTTGCAGAAAGGATTGACGACCGGTCGTAGCGATCGTCATTATCCCGCCGGTTCCATCGTCTGCCCGATTCAGGCAATCCATGTTCCGCCTCATTGCATCGCTGTCCATCGCCCTGCACGTGACCGTGTCGTTCCTCGGTCACTTCGGGATGCACGCGCTGCTGGGTGACAGCCATTGCCCCCAGGCGGTTCACGGCGAATCGAGAGTCGGCCAGCATTCGCACGCTGGACACGCTGACTCTCTTCGAGCGGTTGAGCATTCTCATGGTGAGTGCTCGTTTCATTCTCATGACGGGCCGACGACCGCCACGCTGACCAACGCGTCATCGGCACAATCGCCAGACACGGATGCTCCTGCGAGTGACCATCGTCACCCATCGCACGATGACCACTCCTGTGAGATCTGCTCTGTCCTCGCTCAGGCCCAGACGGCGCCACCCGTCGTCGCTCAGCCCGCGGCACTGCTGCTCCTGACGGAACTTCTGACGGACGTCGATCACGCTGACGCTCAACGCGTCACCATCGACTACGACTCGCGCGGCCCGCCTCGCTGCTGACCCTCTGCCGCCTCCGCGTGGAAAGTGACCGCTTGCTGACGGCGAGAACAGCCTCTCGCCACTGCGTCCGCACATCGAGCTTGAGTCTCAACGCTCGTCCCGCTGCGCACCGCATTGCTTTCTGAGCTTTCCCCGCTGGTCCGAGTCGTCCCCGCTGCCCGGCAGATTCTTCGCCGCGCGGGCTCTTTCGTCAGCTCTCCCGGCCCCACATTGGGCCGTATCAGGACTCCTTCCTATGTCGACTTCACACCTTCGCCGCCGTCGCGGCTTTACGCTCATCGAACTGCTCGTCGTCATCGCGATCATCGCCGTGCTCGTTGCGCTCCTGCTGCCGGCCGTCCAGTCGGCCCGCGAGGCAGCACGCCGATCGCAATGCAAGAACAACCTCAAGCAGATCGGCCTGGCTCTGCACAACTATCACGAGATGGCATCGTCGTTTCCGTCGGGATGGATCGGTGTCTCGCGACCTGTTCAGGATCCCGAAGGCGAAAGCGGCTTCGCGTGGGGGACCATGCTGCTTCCTCACCTGGACCTCGAAAACCTTCGGTATCAGTTCAACACGGAACTCGCGATCGACGACTCGACGGGAAGTCCCAGCAACCGTTCGCTGCTCAGCACCCAGCTTCCGGTGTTCGAATGCCCGAGCGATTCCCACGTCCTGCTGTTTCAAACGCCGGACCGCAACGGCGTCGACGTCGACCGCTCTGTCGCCAACTATGTTGGAGTCTTTGGAACGATCGAGCTTCACGACTGCGAAAACGCCCCCGGCACGGCGCCGGTCACCAGCGCGGGCCAGTGCGTCAGCGACGGCGTCTTCTATCACAACAGCGCGATCAAACTGCGCGACATTATCGATGGAACGGCCAACACCCTGGCGGTCGGAGAACGAACCACCTGGGAAGATCCGGTCACCGGCGAGCGGTTCTACGGCACCTGGAGCGGCGCGCTGCCCGAGGTCGAAGAAGAGCCTGCCCGCGTCATGGGCAAAGCAGAACACCCGCCGAACGAATCTGATCACCCGGAAGACTTCGGCAGCGCGCATCACGGTGGAGCCCACTTTGTTCTCGGCGATGGTCACGTCAAATTCATCAGTGACACAATCGACGAAGGAGTTTTCCAGGGACTGGCCACTCGCAACGGGAATGAAGATCCGGCTGAGTTCTGATACGACATACGCTCCTGCCGACCCGATCCGCGACAGCGGTTTCCCGGCAGCAGCCGTCCGACTCAGCACAGGATCAATCATCATGCAGACTTCCGCCCGCAACGTCCTCGGCACACCGCTCCAGCCGTGCTCGATGGATCCCCTCACCGGCTTCTATCGAGACGGCTGCTGCAACACCGGCGCCGAGGACATGGGCCTGCACCTGGTCTGCATCGAAGCGACGGCCGAGTTTCTGGAATTCTCTCGCGCCGTCGGCAACGACCTGAGCACGCCGATCCCCGAGTACCACTTCCCCGGCCTGCAACCCGGCGACCGCTGGTGCCTGTGCGTCCAGAGATGGAAGCAGGCGCTGCAGGCCGACATGGCTCCGCGCGTGCATCTCGAGGCGACTCACATCTCTGCTCTGGAATTCGTTGACCTCGAACAGCTGCAGGAATTCGCCGTTTCCTGAAAAGACGGTCAGCCAGCGGTCCCGCTGAAAGTGTGCTCGTTCGACGAGAAAACATCCAGAATCCCACGGAGGGCTCTGCGCGCTCTGACAGGAGCGCCGCCTGTTAAACTTTGCGGCCTTTTCCTGTTGAGACGATCAAATCTGGCTGATTTTCTGCAGCTTCGGAGTAGTGGGCGCAATTTCGTGTCGAGTAATCCATGTGTGCACCAGGGCGCATGGAGAAATGCCTCCGCAACCTTCCAGGCTCCCGGGCAGAACGGGCAATCGTTTCCGCAGGCAACCGCCACGGCAGGAAGATTGCCTGCATCAGGGCTGAAGAGTCTGCGAACGCCTGAAGGTGATCTGCTGAGCAACGTGTTCGAAGCAACTTCCCGTTGATTGTGGCACGCCGCTCCGCGGCGTCAGCCTGGTCATTGGGCTGACCTCGCGGAGCGAGGTGCCACTTTGGGGAAGTTGTTTCAAACACGATCCTGAGCAACAGGTGAATCGCGTCTCAGAGACAGGGAGGTCTCCATGGGAATGCTTGAGGACCAGGAGCGTCGCGCCACAAAGTCGCAGCGGCAAAGAAACCAGCGGAGAACCGGATTGCCCAAGTGGCAACTGCCGGCTTTGCTCATCTCCGTAACGTCACTGCAAACGGCGTTCGCGTTTCAGGATGCGGAAACGGTCGCCCCCACTCAGGATGAACAGCAGACGGCGGCGAAGAGTCGTCTGGAAAGTCTGCTCGACGACGCCGAACAACTCCTTGGCAAGGCTCGATCCGCCAGACAGGACAACATCGATCTGCTCCGGAAAGAGAATGCGGAGTTGCTGGAGTCGGCTCGCAAGCTGACGGATTCCGAGGCCCGAACGACGTCGCTCAGCGAGCTGACGCAGATGCTCAGCGGCCAGCAGGAATTCACAACGGCTCGCGAGGCTGCTCTGGAGATCGACCAGACGCAGCTTGTGGAGAAAGTCCGGGCTCTCAACACCGTTGCCCGAGCGGAAGCGGCTTCAGACAACACGGAGAATGCCTGGCTGACGCTGCACGAATCGCAACAGCTGGCCCTTCAGCTGAAGAATCCCGAACAGCTCATTGGACTGCTGCGCGAGATCGGGACCGTCGAACGCGAACTGCGGGAAAAGGCGGCGAAGGTGACGCCGCCGACCAGCGCCGATCGACCCGCGTCAAACGATGCCGAAGAAGAAACTCGCCTGGACCCGAAACCGGAGAAGGTGATTCAGAAAGTTCTGTATACCGGCATCCCGCCTGCCGGTTACCAGGAAATCGAACTGGTTCGCGAAGGGGGCGGCCCGCTGCGTGAGGCGCGGGCGATCGCTCACAGCTACTACTACAACGGCGACCGCATCTTCCAGGGGCCCATGTTTCCCGGCGGCCCGACCGACGTCCACGCAATCCATCCGCGAACGGGCGAGGGCTGCATCTTCCGAGTGAACATGCCGACGGGGACACCGTTCATCGAGTACTCAGAACACTCGATCGAATACTACTTCCCCGACATCGTCGTCGAATTGAATTTCCGGCGGAACGGCGGCTACGAAGTCGACTACCGAACGCTGTTCAACAAATACGACAAGGAACGGAAGAAGTTCCTGTCACGTCGGACGCATGCTCTGCAGGGACTGAATGCCGGGGGCACCGGCAGCACGGCTGGCCAGTTATTGAGGATTGGCCTGGGAGCACCGGTCAACATTGTCCGGCGCCTGCCGATCGTGTCCGACCTGCTGGACCGCAACTCAAATCGCATCCCCGGCACACTCAAGGCCCCCACGCAGTCGTTGGACTAGACGCAGGCCGTGTGCGATTCCATCGCGGCTGTCCGCCGACAGCACTGCAGCCGCTACCCACTCACCAAAAACTCCGCCCGGATGCGGAGTCTGTGATACAGAAGGATCTGATCATGAAACTCTCGCTCAACTGGTTCCGCAACCGCTGCTTCGCCGCCTCAGCCTGCGTGGCTCTGATTGCGATCTTCCCGGCGCGTTTGAAGGCAGAAGATGTTGAACCGGATGTGCTGAAGAACATTGGCCTGAAAATCGTGTTCAGTCCGGCGGATCCGAACGCGATGCCGAATGCAACTCCAGCATCTGCCACGATCACCGCCACTAGGGGTGGACTTGCCAATCTTCTGCGCGTTCCAGAGGCGGGGGGGAAATTGAAGAGTCTTGAAGGCGCTTTCGGGAAAGACGATACGACTTCCGACACACTGCAGGCTCTGATTTCGCACGCTGCATTCGATGGAGTGATTTCCTTTACTCTCGAAGACGGAAGCCAATATTCCGTTCCGACGAAAACGGGAGCAGAGAAACTCGCAACAACCTACGGTCTTGCGTTTGGCAAGAATGGTGCTGGAACCGCCGACCCTAAGGTCAAGCTGACTGACGTAAGTGGAACTGCTGCCCAGTCGCAACTGAGGAAGGACGACCCGGTCAGTTCAATTGACCTGAAGCAACCGGAAAACGCACTTCACGCGTACGCTCTCTTTTTCAATGCGATTCAGTCAAACGGCCGTGCAGTCATTCAAGTCGGCGACGACTCGTACGAGGTGCCGCAAAGTCTGACCATCACCGGGCTCAACAGGGGCGTCGGCGGCACTGGTCCTCAGGTGCAGTTTCCGCAGTTTCTGGAACGCGGGTCTCAGCCGCGGAAGGACTCACCCGACAAATCAAGCAGCAACGAAGTGATCACGGCCCGCGTGGAGACGTACTACTTTCGCGACGCGCACCGTCTCGCTCAGATCCTGAACCGCGGCGTGAAGTCCTACCAGGCCGCCGCCGTCTCCCAACTCGAACGAGCCGCCGAGAACGCGGGCGATACCTTTGAAGTCGCCAAGTCCCGCCGCCGTGAAGCCGAATTCCAAGCCGAACAGAAGGCGAAGGAGTTGCGACAGAAGAAAAAAGAGTTGAGTGAACTGACATCGGGAATTCGCGAGTCTCTGCAGGACGACGCCGATAAACGTGCTGAACTGGAGCAGCGTCGTAAATTGCTGACAGTCCAGCACGATCAGCTCGTGGGTCTCAAGACAACAAAGGTTAATGAACGCGCTGCTGCCCAGACGGAAGTTGCCAATGTGCTGACGCCGCGTAAAAACGTCGCGGAAGCGGACCTGACGAAAGCGCAGGCCGAGCAGACTGCTGCCAACACCGGCCTGAAGAATGCAAAAGCAGCATTTGCTCCGTTCGAAGCCAATCTGAAAACGGCACAGGATGCGATCGATCAAAATCAGGCGCAGCAGACACGGCTCGCGGATGAAATCGCGTCCTGGACAAAGATCAGAGATGACGCTCGAAGCACTGGCGACGGAGCGACCTTCAACAAGGCCGTATCGGCCATCAGAAACCGCGAAACTCTTCTGGCCCAACTGAAGACAGGATTGCCGGCTCTCACCGAAGCCCGTGACAAGGCCGTTAAGGCCGGTGCACCCGCTTACCTGGCGGTGAAGACGCAAGAGGACAACGTTGCAACGGCACAGAAGAATGTCAGTGATGCACGCCAGCCGGTCGCTAATGCCGATCTCGCTCTGAAAAACAAAAATGACGAGATTGCCGGACTGACCAAAGAGATCGATGATCTGCAAACTGCGATTACTGACCTCGATACGCAGATCAAGGCACTTGCTCCTCAGCAAGCGACAGGAAGTGATCGGACGACGCTGACATCGCTGAATCAGCTTGTGAACGACGTCAAAGCGCTTGAATCAGAGGTCGCCACTGCCACGCTGAAAGCCCGGCAGGCGAATGAGGCGGAAGAGCTGGCGGCGAAGGGGCAGTTCCGTGCTGAGGTTGCTGCAGCGCAAGCTGACCCGGATACGTACGCACCTGGGGATATGAACTCGGTCGATCCAGTCACGCAGGTCTCGATCAGCGTGATCGGCGAAGGGGTCCTGCATCTGCGAGGACCGCGGCTGGGGGTGGTGAAGCTGCGGGAAATGATCCACCAGCTCGATCATCCGGTCGGCCAGGTCAAGATCGGCATTATGACCGTGCAGCTCAACGGCGAGCAGGGACACCGCATGGAGAATACGCTACGGCGGATGGAAGGCCATCTCAGCCGCGGGCGGTTTCTGACCTACGTGTCAGAACAGCTACTCAAGCGGGCGATCGCCGAGACGGCAACGGAAGTGGCAGAAGATGCTCAGCTGTCTGGATACGTGTCTGGCACCAAATACATTGACGGTGTCGGAATCTCACACGAAACGTATCAACGCCATCAGCACGATCCCGAAAAGATTCAGCGGTGGCGTGCCTACGTGACTGCGTTCTTCGGTCGCGACTTTCTCGAAGGTCTCAAGGATGTCGACCCCGACACTCCCGTACTCGATCCCTTGAACAAGCTGCTGTCGCTGTCGTCGGCAGACTCGCTGACACTGGCGGAAGCCATGTTCGTCACCGGACTGGCCAAACACGATGTCCGCGCAAGAATTGTGAGTAAGTTCCGTCAATCGTTGATCTGCGATCTTCCACAATCGGACCTGCAGTGGATCAAGGTTAACAAAATCAAGAAGGGCTGGAATCCGCTCTGGTGGGGCGAGGACTGCACCGACCCGGACAAAGTCCTTCAGCATGCCGCAGAGAATTACACGTTCGAAGCGACCACAGCATTCTTCAGACGCGACTACAGGAATGATGCTCTCAACCCGCTGCAGCGCGAGGTCATTCGGCTCGTGCAGGGGCTGGCTCTGGAACGCTGGCTGGAAGCCCAGCGGACCGAGCTTGTTCAGCAGCGGGAACTGGTTCGCCAGATCGCTTCAGCAGACTGGACGAAAAGGCTGTCTGCCGCCGAGGAGTTTCTGGTCGAGAGTGAAATCGATCGCCTGACGGAAGCGCATCTGGACGCGATGGAAGCCGTTCGCGGTCGTAAGGCGGCCCTGGATCGACTGATCAAGCAGATTGTCATTGCAGTCGAAGACGACTGTTACGCACAGTTTTACAATCCAGCGATGGAGCGAATCCGTCGTGCCACGACGGAGTGGGATGTTGAACTTGGTTCGGTCGAGCGAACGACGATCCTGACGAACAACCGCGCGTTTGGAAAAGTCGCCCCGCAGGCCACATATCAATTCGATCTGCCCAAGCGTGACATCCTGCTGGCGGAAGCCATGCAGGCGGCCTATGCCCTGCATCAGGATCTTGGCCCCCTGGTGGGCGACCCGAATTTCGCCACGCTGACGAAAATGTTCTCGCAGCAGTCGGTCTCGGGGAGCACGGTCGACGGAACGATCAAGAACGTTCTGCCGGGCCTGGACAGCACGACAGATCAGAAGAACCTGCTGTTCGCCGATTCGACGCAGCCGCAGAAGTTCGGCACAGAACTGGAGAAGCTGATTCCGGATCCGGCCATCTACAAGTTCGAGACCGGAACCGGATTCGAAGTGCGACCGGTCGTGCAGCCGGATGGTCAGTCAGTCGTGTTCGACTTCAACTACATGTACACGACAGACCTGCTGGAACCGACCAGTCCGGACGAACGCAGCCTCGGTCGGGTGAAACGTCACTTCGTGAATACGGAAGTCCAGCTGGGCAACCTGGAATGGCGGGAAATCAGCCGTTACGAGATTTCGCTGAAAGCAGCGCGCAACTCGCGCGGTGTCCCCTTGCTGGAAGACATTCCCGTTGTCGGCCTCGCCTTCCGCCCCCTGCCACAGGCAAAGAAATCGATCCAGAAGAACATCATTATTGGGCAGGCGGCTGTCTATCCGACGATCGAAGATCTTCTTGGTCTGCGCTCGCCTGCTGCTGCCGGACTTCCGGTCGATGAACTGCCAGACGACCTGCGGAGACTCCGCGAGGCTCAGAAGCAGATCAATCTGCAGGTCAAGGATGTGCTGGGGAGTCGAACTCAGGCCGCAATTCCCATTTCGTCGGCGATCGCTCCGCCACCTGCCACGACTGGCACGGAGCGCATGACATTGCCGGCTCCGATTCATCGATTGAGCTACGAATCCCCGACGACACGCAGGTCTGCGAGTCCGGCAGCCGATCCACGTAAGCCTGGCGGCAGCGTGCCGCTCGATGTCGCGTCGCCCAGACCGTCTTCCCGTTGATCCCAATGTAAACGGCAAGTCACCGTCTCATTGAAATAGCCGCTTCACCGAATGGCACTGCCGGAGATTTGCAGTGAAATCTCGCGCAGCGGCGAACGCCGCAGCGTCGGCTGCGTTTTTTCTAAGACAGGCCACGGAAAGTCACGAGGAGGCGTGGCTGGCTTTCCTGACTTGTTAGACTTCCCGGTGGCTGGGCCTTTCCTGGAAACGTGCGTGGGTTTGCAAATGACCAGGG
>Ga0070727_10001518_pt1 | contig 24492 bp, 18 predicted proteins | sample tdAd472_FD_66722 | JGI IMG/M metagenome (GOLD analysis project Ga0070727, IMG submission 66722) | Marine sediment microbial communities from the Atlantic coast under amendment with organic carbon and nitrate - tdAd47.2 | ecosystem: Environmental > Aquatic > Marine > Coastal > Sediment | place...
TATGCAAAAGATGTCCAGGATCCTCGCCGTGATCGATCCGACTGTTCGTGAACAGCCGGGAATGCATCGTGCCGCCTGGCTTGCCAAGAAGTCGGGCGCAGAACTTGAATTGCTGGTTTGTTACTACAACGAGTATCTGAGCGGCGATCGGCTGTTTGATTCGCCATCTCTCGAAAAAGCACGCGATGAAGTCATTGGCAGCCATTCGAGGCATCTCGAAGAACTGGCCGAGCCACTGCGCGCCGACGGTGTCGTCGTCACGACATCTGCCGTCTGGGACCACCCGCTCTATGAGGGTGTCGTGCGTCATGCCGTTGAAACCGGCGCAGACATCGTGGTCAAGGACACGCACCATCACTCGGCAATTTCGCGCGTATTGCTCACGAATACGGACTGGAATCTGATCCGCACCTGCCCGCTCCCCCTGTGGCTCGTCAAACCGATAGACATTGCCGAGGAACCGGTATTCGTAGCGGCGATCGACCCGATGAACGAACACGACAAGCCTGCGGCGCTCGACGACGAAATCCTGCAAACGGCCAAGTTTCTCGCCGGCAGCGTCGGGGGCCATGTCCACGCGTTTCATTCCTACGATCCGCGCATCGCCGTAGCCACGGCAACTGCCAACGCGTACATACCGGTTTCGCTACCGTTCGACGAGATCGAGCAACAGATGCACGAGGATCATCAGAAACGCTTCAACGAGATTACATCCTTCCACGGTATCACTGCGGACAACTCCCACCTGGTCGCAGGTCTGACTCACGAAGAGCTACCTGTTATTTCCAACGAACTGAAAGCCGCGGTCGTCGTCATGGGCGCTGTATCACGCAATCACTGGAAGCGCCTGTTCATCGGTGCAACAGCCGAGCGTACGCTGGAGCACCTGCCCTGTGACCTGCTGATCATAAAGCCGGACTGGTTTCAAACGCCGGTCGAACAACACGCACACGAAGCCGCCTGACAAAAAAAAGCCCCGCTCTCGCGGGGCTTTTCTCTCTACCCGTCGACTAATCGACGTTCGCTCTAGTAGACATCGTGTAACGTGTTGTAGATGTTGAACTTACCGGTTGGAGTTACAAGCTCCGGCCCCTTGATGACAGCCTTGAGTTCGCGGGTCTTGTCGTCGACAACAACGATCGCGGACTCCTGCTCCTTGCCGCTCCAGACAGAGAACCACACTTCGTCGCCTGCCTTGTTGTACTCAGGCTGCACGACGCGTTTCGGTCCCTCACCGAGGTCGGCCCACTCACCGATCGGCAGTACTTCGAAGCCTGCATCGAGGTTGTTGACGTCAAATACCGCGATGCTTTGGCTGAATGCCTCGTCCGGGTTCAATGGCGCATCGACCCACAGGTTTGTCGAGTTCGGATGTGACTTGACGAACAGAGAACCGCCACCCATGCCTTCCAGTACACGAACCGTCTTCCAGGCGTTGTCCGCGTGGCCTTCCGGATCCGTGCCGAGGAACGTGACGTTCGCATTTCCGAGCGCACTCGTGACCCACACAGGGCCGTGCTCGGGATCGTCCAGGTTAGCACCGCGACCCGGATGTGGTGTCTTGGTGACATCCGTGAGCGCCACAAGCTTACGTTCTCTCGAGTCAACCACCGCGATCTTGTCGGACTGATTGGCAGCCGTCAGAAAGTAGCGCTTGGTACGGTCCCAGCCACCATCATGCAGGAACTTGGCCGCACCGATATCGGTCACCGAAAGGTCATCAATGTTGCTGTAGTCAACCAGCAGAATATGGCCGGTTTCCTTGACGTTGATGATGAAGTCCGGGTGCTCGTGCGACGCTACGATTGCCGCTACGCGCGGTTCCGGATGGTACTCCTGAGTATCGACGGTCATGCCACGCGTTGACACGATCTTCAGTGGCTCCAGCGTGTCGCCGTCCATGATGACGTATTGCGGTGGCCAGTAGGAACCGGCGACCGCGTACTTGTCTTCCATGCCCTTGTACTTGGACGTCTCGACCGATCGTGCCTCGAGGCCGACCTTGATCTGCGCGACCGTGGCCGGCGGATCCATGTACAGGTCTACCATGTTGATCAGCGCGTCGCGGCCAATCGTGAACACATAACGTCCCGACGCGGAAACGCGGGAGATGTGCACGGCATAGCCCGTTTCGAGAATACTGACGATCTCCTTGGTGTCGCCGTCGATGATGGCGACCTGGCCGGCATCACGCAGTGTCACCGAGAAGAAGTTGTCGATATTGCGGCCGTGCTGAGGACTCGTCGGGCGATCTTCCGGCGCAACGAGAACTTTCCAGCTGGCTTGCATTTCCGGCATGCCGTATTCCGGCGGCGCCGGTGGTTCCTGCTGCAGGAACCGCGCCATGATGTCGATCTGCTCCGGCGACATTTCACCCGAGGTGCCCCAGTTCGGCATGCCTGCCGGTGAACCGTAGGTAATCAGTGCCTTGAGATACTCGGTGCCCTTTTCGGTCGTGATGTCGGGCGTCAACGGCTTGCCCGTGGCTCCCTTGCGCAGCACACCGTGGCAACCCGCGCAGCGTTCGAAATAAAGCTGCGTGGCGACGCCGAATTCAGCTTCGCTCAAAACCGGTCCGCCGGCGCTCATGAGTTGCCTTGCTTCGCCGGCCGGAATCGCGGATGGTGATCCCTGGTACTTCATCTCGCCTTCGGTCGCGCCCGGATGACGCTCGCCGGCCGCGCGATCTTCCTGTCCAAGTTCGGCACGCAAAGCGGCGACTTCCTCAACGCTGACTGCAGCGCCGCTGTTGCCCCAGGATCCCCAGACAAAAGTGAGAGCGGCCGCAAGATCGGCATCCGAAAGATGGCCGAGACTCGGCATGACGCCGTTGTAATCTTCGCCGTTCACCGTAATCGGACCAGACAGCCCGAACAGTGCGGCAGACATTACCTGCTTGCGATCGCCCAGCAGGTAGTCCGATCCAGCCAACGGCGGGAACGCGCCTTTCAGGCCCTTTCCGTCCGGCTGGTGGCATGCGGCGCAGTTCGCCAGGTAAACGGCCTTGCCCTGCTCCATAAGTGCACCGGCACCGGCTGCGGCCACCTCGGCGTCGTGTACGGCCGTATCGCCGGCCGCGGGCTCGTCGGGGGTCTCTTGAGCGCACGCGCCTAGCATGAGGCCGGCGAAAAGTACGACTAAGAATTGTTTCATTTTCATTTCCCCACTCCTATCGTTGCGGGTTACTACCAGTTGATATTCATACTGATTGAGGCGCTCCTGCCTGCTTGCGCGAGATACGGCAGCAGAGGATCGCCGGGTGACAAGCCGCGCACGTCGGACCAATTCCAATAGACGCGGTCTGTGAGGTTATGCAGCCCGGCGCGCAACGTTATGCGCTGCCCAAGCTGCTGGGTGTAAAACAGGTCGAAGACGACATGGCCCGGCGGCTTGAACAGCTCACCGGAGGTCTCGTCACGCTCGTCCCATGCGTCGGTCAATGTTGTCTTGAGGCGCAGCTGGCTGCGCTCACTCGGTGAGAACCAGCTCACTCCGATCACGGCCTGCGGCGGGCCGACTGAATTCAAGGGCTCACCGTTTTCCTTGTTTTCGCCCTTCGCATAGAAGGCCGAGCCGTCGATGCCAAACGCGCTAATCCCACCGTCGAAGCGCAGTGCCCCCCCTGCCTCGATCCCCTGAATACGGGTCTCGTCCAGGTTGAGCGACTGGAACAAGAGGCGGCCCGATACAGGATCGATGCCGAGCCGGACTTTCGATTCGATGAAGTCTTCGTAGCGGGTATGAAAGGCCGACACGTAGGCCGACGATGTCAGCCCCTGCCAGCGCAGCCCGAGTTCTAATCCGTCGGAGCTTTCGGAGCGGAGGTCCGGATTGGGAATCGCGCGAAAGTTGAATGCCGGAATTTCCAGTCCGATATTCGCATCGGCGAACGGCGGCGCCCGGAATCCATGCGAGTACTGAAGATAGACGTCAACTTGCTGCGAGACGGCGTAAATGACACCGAGTTTCGGCGATAGGTCGCTCTCGCTAAGCGAGACCAGCTCTGCGAACGGATAATCCTCGAGATACATCGGGTCCTGGCTCGGCGACAGATCGTATTGGTCCGCGCGCAGAGCAGCGATAATCGTCCAGTCGCCGGCTGACATCGTATCCTCGACGTAAACAGCGGTCTCCCGGGTCGTGCTGATCGGAAAATCGCGCAGCGGAAATTCCTCTCCCAGAAGGACGTTCGTCTGCTCGCCGGTCTCGAGGCTGGTGGACAAACCGTCGCGATACTCCTCGGTCTCGCGATCGCGGTACTCGAGGCCGAAGCCCAGGCGGTGTGATACGGCGCCTGTCTCGAAGTCTTTCCACAAATTCAGTTCGATGCCTCGAACGACCTGTTCGAACGCAAAATAGCGGTCTATTGATACGGGCGTCCTGGCGGCTGCGCGTTCGTCGAGTGTGGTCTGTTCGATATCGCCGATCTCGTAAAAAGCCCGCAGCACGCCGGTGTCGATAAACCCTTCGGGTGAACCGAATTCGTAAGAAACGTTGAGAAGATCGAGATTGTAGGTGTCGTCACCCTCGAGCGCCGTCGTCGAACGGTACCGTCCGGTGCCCAGCAATGAATTCAGATCTGATGTTGTTTCCGATGCCTGGTGAATGATTCCCGCCCTGAACGTATTGCCGAAGGCATCGTCGGCAACGAACTTCGCGGTCGCCGTGCGCCGCTCGTAGCTGCGCGTATCGAGTGACGAATCAACGCCGGCCGGATCGATTTGCTCGCCCTCACGCCAGCTGCCCCCGAACACGATGCCCAGCGACCTGTCGCCAAGCGCGAACATGCCCTGCAAATGCTGGCTGCTGTCGGCATCACGCCAGGTGGCGAGCACGTCACCGCCGCTGCCTTGTGTACCTGTAATATCGAACGGGTCCGGCGTTCGTACCGCAACCACGCCACCAATGGCGGAGCTGCCGTAAAGCGCAGATGCCGGCCCGTGCAGCACTTCGATATCCTGTACCAGACCCGCGTCGATAAAATCGCGCGTCGCATTGGAAAAGCTGCCGACATCGAAATGTTCGGTCAAAGGTACACCGTCGACGACGATCGCCACGCGGTTGCCACCAATGCCCCTGATATTGATGCCCTCGGTGCCGAAACGATTGCCCGCGCCCTCGTGGTCGATTCCCGGCACATAGCGGAAAATGTCGCCGAGCGAAGTGGCCATCTGGCTGTTGAGTTCGGCACGTGACAACACGGTCACGTTGGCGGCGATTTCCCGAATGGAGCGCTCGTCTTTGTGTGCGACGACGACGACCTGGTCGACAGGCTCGGCAACGCCTTGTGCGGCGCCACGGTCAGCCGCTTCAGCACCAATCAAGGTGCCGAAAAAAAAGCCCGCTGCGACGATCACAGCGGGCATGGAGAGAAAACGTGGACTTCGCGTCATGGCCCCCAAATACCGTTTGTCGCGAGATTCATCTGGTTGTCAGCTTGCCAAAAGCTGTGTAGAAAACTATAGGTAACATCCCTTACAGATATCCAGAGCGGTTAGTGTTCGCGCCATGTACCTTTTACTGAAATACACGCACGTTGCGTTCGCAATCACGGCGATTTCGGGCTTCATCGTACGTGGCTACTGGATGCTCACGGAATCCGCATTGCTCGCCGCGCGTGCGACCCGGATTGCACCGCACGTCATTGACGCACTGTTCCTCCTGACCGGCATCGCGATAGTGTACCAGCTATCACTACCCGTCCTGCAGACCCCCTGGCTGCTGGCGAAATTCACCGGGCTGGCTGCCTACATCGTGCTGGGAGCTATTGCACTGCGTCGGGGTCCGACGATGCAGGTTCGTTTGATCGCCTGCGTCGGCGCGTTGTCCGCATTTGCGTACATTGTCGGCTGCGCGCTCTCGAAATCGCCGCTCAGCTGGCTCGCCTACCTGACCTAAACGGTGCCTGGCACCACTTTTCGAGCTTATCGAACGTTTGGAGTGTTCTGGCTGGCACCTCAGGCCAATTCGCCCCGGAGGACGGTAACAGCGTTGCCGCCAAGGACGATGCGTTCGCCAGCGACGCGCACGTGCACCACACCGCCGCGGACCGATGCCTGGTAGGCCGTCATCTCCATCTTGCCGAGGCGCTCGCTCCAGAAAGGACCAAGACAACAGTGTGCCGAACCGGTTACCGGGTCTTCGTCAATGCCTACCGCCGGGCCAAAAAAACGTGACAGGAAATCGAAGCGCTGATCATCGGACGCGCTCGTGACGATGACACCGCGTACCGGCACCGCCCGCAGACGCGCGAAATCCGGTCGCATCGTACGCAGCATCTGCGTTGATTCGACAAGCACCAGCCTGTCGTATTTCGAACCACCTACCCATGACGGCTCGACACCAAGGGCTTCGACAAGCCCCTGGTCGGCCTGCAATGGCTCGGCAACTGTTGCGGGGAAGTCCATTTCGATCAGGTCACCGTGACGTGCACACTGCAGCTCGCCGCTGCGGGTATGAAATGGGACGATGTCGTCGCTATCAACGACTCCCTCAGACCAGAGCACGTGTGCAGCCGCCAGCGTCGCGTGTCCGCATAGGTCGACTTCGACAGCCGGCGTAAACCAGCGCAGCTCGAAGCCATCTTCCTGCGGCCGAATGAATGCCGTCTCGGAGAGATTCATCTCGGCCGCCACGGCCTGCATCCATTGCGAGTCACGCTCGTCGTCGAGCAGACAAACTGCAGCAGGATTACCGGCAAACGGGCGGTCCGTGAACGCATCGACCTGGAGGCACGGAATAGCGTCCACGACGGGTATCAGTCTTTCGGCACGGTGCCGGTTTTCGTCGCGATATGCGCGGCAGCCAGCAATCGCGCCGTATTAACGGGTTTGCTCATCAATGTGCAGTTGTCGAGTGGGCGTGCTTCTTTCACGACTTTGGTTGTGTCGCCACTGACAATGAATGCAGGAATGTTCTCGTCAAAGTATTCGCGGATACCGCTGACGGCTTCGACGCCCGTCGAGCCGTCGAGCAGGTGAAAATCGGAAATCAGCAAAGACGGTACGTCGTCGAGATGCTTGAGGATCGCATTCGCCTCCGGCGCTGACGCCGCAGTTGCAACCCGATAGCCCTCGGCCTCGAGTAACAGACCCCAGGCGTTGGCGACATGGATATCGTCCTCGATCAGCACGACCGTACCTGCGCCGGCAACCGCATCTCCGGGGCTCTCGCCCGCTGCGTCGGTGGCCTCGCGACGATTGCTGCGGACGACCGGCATCGACACCGCGAAACTTGAGCCCTTGCCAGGCGTGGATTCCACACTGATATCGTGACATAACAAGTCAGCAAGCCGACGCACGATAGCAAGACCGAGCCCGAAGCCTTCCTTGCTCGCACCGGGAGACTTGGCCTGGTGAAACTCCTGGAATATCGCTTCGAGCTGATCCTCCTCGATACCAATGCCCGTGTCAGTTACCTCGATAACACAGGTATCGCCACGACAATCGCAACTCATTTCCACGGTACCGGAATCCGTATAACGGATCGCGTTCGACACCAGGTTCTGGATAATCTCGCTCAGTAGGTTCGGGTCGCTGCGCACGGTGGCCGCGCAGGGCTCGGAGTGAAATTGCAGCCCCTTGTGGCTGGCCTGGCGTCCAAACTCGGCTGACAGCCGGTCGATAAGGCGCTGCATCGGGAAATCCTCGATCTCGGGCGTGACAGCGCCCGCATCAAGACGGCTGATGTCGAGCAAGGAATTCAGCAGGTTGGTCATCGCCGTGAGCGAGTGCTCCTGACTGTCGATCATCTCCAGCGCCCGATCGTCCTGCACGGTGCGGCGTAAGGCGCCGTTCAGCAGGCTCAACGCCTGCACGGGCTGGCGCAGGTCGTGGCTTGCCGCGGCGAGAAACGCTGTATTGGCTTTCTGGGCGCGTTCCGCCGCCTGTCTTGCGGCGATAATCTCCATTTCCATGCGCTTGCGCTCTGTAACGTCGCGAATGACGCTGGATACGAATGCGCCGCTCGAGGTCCTGACCGGGCTGAGGCTGATCTCGACCGGAAACTCAGTGCCATCCTTGCGCAGACCCACGAGCTCGAGGTCGGGCCCCATTGGGCGTAATTCGGGTTGCGCCGTGTACGTCCGGCGGTGGGACTTGTGGTCGGACCGGATGCGCTCCGGCAACAGTATCTCGACGCGGTGACCCAGCATTTCCTCCCTGGTATAGCCGAACATGTCCTCGGCCCGGGCATTGACGATCGCGATCTTGCCCCGGTCGTCCACGATGATCATCGCATCGGGTGCCGATTCGAGCATCGTGCGGAAGTATGCCTCTGACTCGTCGGACGCATTGACCTCCCGAACCGTGCTGGCAACCAGGATGCCGCCATCAGCCTTTATAGGGATCAGCGCGATCTCCGCGCGAAATTCGCTGCCGTCCTTGCGACGCCCGTACAGATCGAGCCCCGAGAGCAAAGGCCTGGCCCGCGGCGCCTTGCCGTAGGCCCTGCGGTAATTCTTGTGCTTGCCCCGAAATTCCTCGGGCATCAGCATTTCGATGGGCTGCCCGACCAGTTCCGCGGCGTCGTAGCCGAACAGGTTTTCGGCCTCGCGGTTGACGTAGAGGATCGTGCCGCGCTTGTTCGCAACGACGGCCGCATCGACAGCGGCGTGCAATAACTCGTCAACGACCTTGGAAGGTAGTTTGTTTGCGGACATGGGGGGAGACATGAAAGCTCGTAAGATCCGGATTATAAAGGGAACTGAACGTGGGCGCAGGGTCTTTAAGAGACCATTTGCCGCACTGCAATATCCATACGTATAGTTACGTATGTGGACCGGTTCTAGCGGCTGTTAGCGTGCCCACCGGTTCCGGAGATATACTGCGTCGGCCGGGCGCCACAGAATTCAAACACGGTCCTGACGTCTCCCAGTCGCAGGCCGAAAAGCCCGGATCCGAGAGCTCTTACAATCAGCTACAGGGGTCGTCCTTTGGACAACAAAGATAGAACCTATCTCGACTTTCGTCATGAGCCGCATTTTGGACGCACAACGCCGGAGACGAGGCGCGAGCCGCGTCCATTGCCGGTGGTCATTGGCAAGGCTCGCAACGACGTAGACCGGCGCTGTGCGTCAAAACCCGGATGGGAAGCCTCCTTGCGAGTGCCCGGCGGTGTTGCGCGTCGCTCGTGTGGAATAACCACTCCTCGCTTCGCGCGCCTTGCCGTGCATCCCGCAAGAAGGGCTTTGCAGCCATGAAGAAACTCGAGATAGGTTCCGAATACAACGACAAGGTTGTACGTCAGTTTGCGATCATGACTGTCGTATGGGGCGTGGTCGGAATGCTCGCCGGCGTTTTCATCGCCGCGCAGCTCGTTTGGCCGCAACTCAATTTCGATCTGCCGTTCCTGACCTACAGCCGGCTGCGGCCATTGCACACGAACGCCGTGATTTTTGCGTTTGGCGGCTCCGCGCTATTCGCCACAGCCTATTACGTCGTGCAACGTACCTGTCACGTGCGCCTTGCCTTCGACAAGCTGGCAGCCTTCACGTTCTGGGGATGGCAGACCATCATCGTGCTCGCCGCGGTCACGTTACCGCTCGGCATCACGCAGTCGAAGGAATATGCCGAACTCGAGTGGCCGATCGATTTGCTGATCGCGGTCGTCTGGGTTGCCTTTGCACTGGTGTTCTTCATGACCGTCGCGCGGCGGCGCATCAAGCACATCTACGTGGCGAACTGGTTCTACGGCGCGTTTATTATCACGGTTGCGATACTGCACATCTTCAACAACCTCGCGATCCCGGTCACGCTGACCAAGTCCTACCAGGTGTATACGGGCACGATCGACGCGATGATGCAGTGGTGGTACGGCCATAACGCCGTCGGTTTTTTCCTGACCGCGGGCTTCCTCGGCATGATGTACTACTTCGTGCCGAAACAGGCCGAGCGGCCGATCTACTCGTACCGCCTGTCGGTGGTGCACTTCTGGTCGCTGATCGCCGTCTACATGTGGGCTGGCCCGCATCACCTGCACTACACGACCCTGCCCGATTGGGCGCAAACGCTCGGCATGGTGTTCTCGATCGTCCTGCTGGCACCGTCCTGGGGTGGCATGATCAACGGCATCATGACCTTGTCCGGCGCCTGGCATAAGCTCCGCAGCGACCCGGTTCTGAAGTTCATGATCGTCGCACTGTCCTTCTATGGCATGTCGACGTTCGAAGGTCCGATGATGTCGATCAAGACGGTCAACGCGCTGTCGCATTACACGAACTGGACGATTGGTCACGTGCATGCGGGCGCACTCGGCTGGGTTGCGATGATGACGATGGGCTCCCTCTACTGCCTGATTCCACGGCTCTACAACCGCGAAGGCATGTACAGCACGAAGCTCATCGACGTGCACTTCTGGACCTCGACGATCGGCGTGATCCTTTACATCGTACCTATGTGGGTGGCCGGCGTTACCGAAGGCCTGATGTGGCGTGCGGTCAACAACGACGGCACGCTAACCTACTCGTTCGTCGAATCACTCAAGGCCGTCGATCCGTACCTCGTATTCAGACTGTTGGGCGGCCTGGTTTTCTTCGCCGGCATGCTCATCATGGCCTACAACGTATTCAAAACCGTCAGCGCGCAGAAGCCGGCTCCTGTGGCCGTCCTGGACCCGGCATAAAGGAGAGACCACGACATGCGTCATGAGACGATTGAGAAAAGCATAAACCTGATGATGGTGCTGATCATTCTCGCGATCAGCGTCGGTGGTCTCGTCGAAATCCTCCCGCTCATGGTATCGAGCGAGACGACCGAGCCCGCCGAGAACATCGAGCCCTATTCGCCACTGCGTCTCGCAGGGCGTGATATTTATGTTCGCGAAGGTTGCTATGGCTGCCACTCACAGATGATCAGACCGTTCCGTAGCGAGACCGAACGCTACGGGCCGTTCTCGAGAGCCGGCGAGTCTGTGTACGACAGGCCGTTCCAGTTCGGCTCGCGCCGTACAGGCCCGGACCTCGCTCGTGTGGGCGGCCGTTACAGTGACGACTGGCAGCGGCTGCATCTCACGGACCCGAGGACGGTGGTGCCGGAGTCGAACATGCCCGGCTACCCGTGGCTGAACGACCGCCAGGTCGACCCCCAGCTCATTACGAAAAAACTCAAGGCGTTACAGCTACTTGGGGACCCGTACACGGACGAACAGATTGCCGGCGCTGCAGCAGCAGTCGAAGGCAGAACCGAAATGGACGCGGTCGTGGCCTACCTGCAAGAGCTCGGTACCAACCGTAGCAACCGCCGGTAGGAAGGGCATTGCCGATGGACATTAACGATTTTCGCGGGGTTGTCACCGTAATCACGATGCTGGCCTTCCTCGGCCTGACCGTGCTCGCCTGGCATCGCAACCGCAAGGCGGATTACGACGCGAGTGCGCAATTGCCGCTCGAAGAAGATCACTACATCACCGAAGAGTTTGTGAATAACAAGCGGGAGAACATGTAATGCCTGCATTCTGGCACTGGTTTGTTGCCGCTGGCACGATCCTATTCATCATCTGGTGTATCTGGCTGGTCAGCTGGGCGACCAAACAGGGACCACAAGGCAAAGCCGACGAGGACCTGGTCGGCCACAAGTGGGATGGCGATATCGAGGAGTGGAACAATCCCGCGCCGAAGTGGTGGTTATACCTGTACTTCATCACCGTGTTCTGGGCTGTGGGCTACATGGTTGCCTACCCCGGGCTCGGCAATTACCCAGGCATGCTCGGCTGGTCACAGGCCGGGCAATACGAGGCCGAGCGGGATGCCGCGGCCGAGCGCTTCGAACCGATCTACGCGCGATTCGCGGAGATGGACTTCGCAACGCTTGCCGCCGATGCGGACGCACAAAAACTCGGCGCCAGTCTGTATGCGAGTTATTGCACGACCTGCCACGGCTCGGATGCGCGTGGCGCACCGGGGTACCCGAGCCTCGCCGATAACTCGTGGCTATGGGGCAATACCGAACAACAGCTGACAACGACCATTTCCGCTGGCCGCAATGCAATCATGCCCGCACTCGGTGCGTCGCTCGGCAGTGACGCTGCCGTCGACAACATGGTCAGCTACGTACGCAGCCTGAGCGGTCTCGTCGAGGCCGACGCCGCCGCAATGTCGGCGCAGCAGATGTTCGCGGCAATATGCAGCGTCTGCCACGGCACCGACGGTACGGGCAACCAAATGCTCGGCGCGCCCGACCTGACCGACGATATCTGGCTGTATGGCAGCGAGGCCGGAGATATTCGCCACACGATCATGAACGGCCGCAACGGCGTCATGCCCCCGCACGGCGACCTGCTCGGTGCGGATCGCACCAAGATCCTGGCTGCCTATGTTTTGAGCCTGTCGGCCGGGGGGTGAGCCGACGACGGAGCCACGCAGCGTGATTCAGGAAGAGTATCGGGGAACCAGGCAGTGGAGCCGCAACCGCCAGGCGATCGCTATCGTCGTCTGGATTTCCTTCCTGAGTGCCGCGATTGCAACGATGGTATTTTTCGCGCTGTTCGACCCTGTAGAGCTATCGGGGATTTTCGATGCGGACGTCGACATCAGCCGTGACGCCGGCTACGCCGCGGGTTTCTTCTTTTTCTGGGTCCTGACGGCGATTTGTTCGGCCGTTACGGCCTGGCTGGTCCGCACGGCCCCGAAACGCGACGCCAAACGCCGCGGATGAGCGTCAAAGCCGATAAAGACAGGGTGCACGGCGCGCCGATGTTCGCGAGTGCGGAGAAGATCTATCCGCGCGAGATGAAAGGCCGCTTCGACCGCCTGTCGAAGCTCGCAACCATTACCCTGCTCGGTCTGTTCTACCTGGTGCCGTGGTTGATCTGGGACGACCGGCAGGCATTCCTGTTCGACCTGCCCGCGCGCAAGTTCTACCTGTTGGGACTCACACTCTGGCCACAGGACTTTCCTTACCTCGCGATGCTGCTGGTGATCGCGGCCCTGACCCTGTTCTTCTTCACCGCGCTGCTCGGCAGGGTGTGGTGCGGATTCGCATGCCCGCAAACCGTCTGGACCGAGGCCTTCATCTGGATGGAGCAGTGGACCGAAGGCACGCGCAAGCAACGCATGAAACTCGACAAGGCGCCGTGGAGTTGGAACAAACTTCGCCGCAAAGGCAGCAAGCAATTGTTGTGGCTATCGTTCTCGCTGTGGACAGGATTCACCTTCGTCGGCTACTTCACGCCAGTCCGGGAGCTTGGACCACAGCTCTTGACGCTTACCGCCGGCAACTGGGCGACGTTCTGGACCGTCTTCTACGCCTTCGCCACGTATGGCAATGCCGGCTACATGCGCGAGCAGGTTTGCAAGTACATGTGTCCTTATGCGCGCTTCCAGAGCGCGATGTTCGACAACGACACGCTGATCATTTCCTACGACGAAATACGCGGCGAGCCACGTGGTGGCCGAAGTCGCTCCGCAGATCCGCAGGCACTGGGGCTCGGCGCCTGCATAGACTGCACGTTATGCGTGCAGGTCTGCCCCACGGGCATCGATATACGTGAGGGGCTGCAATACGAGTGCATCGCCTGTGCCGCCTGCATCGATGCCTGTGACTCGGTCATGGACAAGATGAAATACCCGCGCGGCCTGGTGCGATATTCGACCGAAAGCAGCATCAAGGGCGACACATCGCACGTATTGCGACCGCGCATCTATGTCTATGCCGCGCTGTTGCTGCTGCTCTTCACGGGCCTGGTCACATCGATGGCGACTCGAACGCCAATCATTCTCGACGTCATCCGCGACCGCAATTCCCTGTACCGCGAGTTGCCGGGCGATATGGTCGAGAACATCTACACCTTGAAAGTTATCAACCAACGTAATGATGAACGCAGTTTCCGCTTATCGATCGACGGTGTCCCGGGCATTGAACTCGACGGCGTACCCGACGTCGTCGTGGTCGAGGGTGGCGGCGTACTGTCACTACCGTTGCGTGCCCGCGCACACCGCGACAACGCCTATGGCATCATGAACATCACGTTCAGTATTTCCGACGTTGATGACGCGTCCGTCGCGGTAACCGAGAACAGCCGCTTCCTGGGGCCGACGCCGTAGGCCACATCGCATGACCGAACAAGACGTCAAACCCTGGTACCGGCAATTCTGGCCGTGGTTCCTGATCTGCCTGCCGGCCTCAGCCGTTATTGCGAGCCTGTACACCGTTTCCCTGGCCGTGCGTACAACGGACTCGTTGATTGTCAGCTCCGAGGACGGCATGGACGTCGTCGCCGAGCGCCATCGCGTGGCCGAAGCCCTTGCCAGCGACCTCGGTCTTGGGGCTCGCATTGACTTCGACATGGAGAGCGGCGCGATCCTGGCAACATTGACGGCCGAGTCAGACGTCGACTGGCCCACGACCCTGGACCTGCTTCTCTCGCATCCGGCGTTTGCCGGGCGCGACCGCAATATCACGCTTACGACATCACCTCCTGACCATGCCGGTAACCCGACATGGTCGGGTCATTTTGTCAGTGTGCCCGACGGGCGCTGGTACCTCGTCCTGGCAGACGGTGATGCCTGGCGACTGAATGGCACCTGGTCGGGTGCCCCCTCGGCGCGGCTCGTTCCTGCCAGCGCAAATAGCGATGCCGGCCGCTGAACGGTGCTTTCATTGTGCCCTGCCGATCCCGGCGAACTGTGACATCCGGGTAGAAATCGGTGGCGAATGGCAGCCAATGTGCTGCCCTGGCTGCAAAGCCGTCGCGACGCTGATTCGCGATTCAGGGTTCGAGCGGTACTACGATTCCCGCGAAGCGCCCGAACCCGGCATCGTGCGTCCGCCGGACGAAGCCGGCGAATGGCAGGTATTCGATCGCGACGACATGCTTACCGCATTCTCCGCGCGGCAGGGCGATTTCGCCGAGGCTTCCATTTACGTCGGTGGCATGTACTGCGCCGCGTGCAGCTGGCTTATCGACTCGACGCTGCAGGCAGTCTCCGGTGTCAGTAGCGCCGACATCAATCCCGTAACTCATCGCCTGCGCGTCACCTGGGATTCCGCGGCAATCGGCCTCGGCGGAATTCTCGGTGTTCTAGCGAACCTCGGCTACAAGCCACAACCGCTCGCGCCCGACTCGACAGAGCGCCCGGAGCAAGATGAGCAACGCAGCGCATTGAAACGACTGCTGGTCGCATCGCTCGGCATGATGCAGGTCATGATGTTCGCCGTGGGGCTCTACTCTGGCGAGTTTCAGGGCATCGATGCAGACATGGAACGCTTCCTGCGTCTCGTGTCGTTTCTCGTCACGACGCCCGTTGTCTTTTATTCCGCGCGACCATTCTTTGCCGGTGCCCTGCGCGGACTGCGCGCGCGCCGCCCGGGCATGGACCTGCCGGTCTCGGTCGCGATCGGTGGTGCTTACATTGCATCGATCTACGCGACGTATACAAACGGCCCGGCTGTCTGGTACGACTCGGTGACGATGTTCGTGTTCTTTCTCACCGTCGCGCGTTATCTCGAGATGCGAGCACGGCACCGGTCCATCGACCGCAGCACGGCACTCTCATCGCTATTGCCGAACACGGCAACGCGTGTCGATGGGGAGCAGCGCCTGTCGGTGCCGGTCAGCCAGCTTGCCGCCGGCGATCGGGTGCTGGTGCGGGCAGGAGAGTCATTCCCGGCCGACGGCGTCGTTGTCGAAGGCACTACCAGCGTCGACGAGTCCATGCTGACCGGTGAGTCGACGCCAAAGCGCAGGTTGGTTGACGCCGCCGTTATGGCTGGCAGCGTCAATGTGGATGGCATCGTCACCGTGCGTGTCGACAAAACCGGTATCGATACGACCCTCGGCATCATCGCTCGTCTTAGCGAGCGTGCACGCTACGCGCGACCGGCGTTCGTACAACTCGCCGATCGAGTGGCAAGCCATATCGTTATCGCGATACTGCTCATCGCGGTAGCTGTTGCGTCTGCCTGGTATGTGCTGGATGCCGAGCGAGCATTTGTCATTACCCTGTCGGTGCTGGTCGTGACTTGCCCTTGTGCACTCGCACTGGCAACGCCGGCAGCATTCGCTGCCGCGGGAAGCCGGCTGGCGGATCTGCACTTGCTCGTCACGAACGGTAACGCGATCGAGATCCTGTCGCGCGCGACGCATGTCGTCTTCGACAAGACCGGCACGTTGACGCGCGGGGTGCCCGACGTCACGAAGACGACCGTTCTCGACAACCACTTCAGCGCGGATGACTGTTTGCGTATTGCGGCGGCACTGGAAGTCGATTCGACACATCCGATCGCGCGCGCATTTGCGAAATATGAATCCGGACTGCGAGCCAGCGAGCTCTCGCTGACGGTTGGCGCAGGCGTGAGCGGAATTATTGACGGCCGGCACTGGCGACTCGGCAGCCATCAACATGTTACGGGCACCGAAGACACCGGGACCGACGGCACATTGAGCAATGTCTTTCTCGGTGACGGTGTGGCCATTACAGCGATCTTCGACATCGATGACACACTCCGTAGCGACGCGGCTAACTCCCTGAGTGCACTGAGAAATATTGGGCTGTCCTTATCGCTTGTCAGTGGCGACAGCCGGGCGCCGGTGGAACGCGTCGCAACCGCGCTCGGAATTGAGAACTCCCGCTGCGGCTGTTCGCCCGACGATAAACTGACGGTGATTCGTGAACTGCAACAGGCGGGCGAAACGGTCGTCATGGTCGGCGACGGTATTAACGATGCGCCTGTGCTTGCCGGGGCCGATGTGTCGATCGCACCGTCGCACGCGGCATCACTCGCGCAGTCCAGCGCGGACGTCCTGATGCTCGGGGAGTCGCTGCAGCCGATCGTCAAACTCGTTTCCGCGTCGAGCCACACGATGCGCGTCGTGCGACAGAATCTTGCCTGGGCAATCGTTTACAATCTTGCAGCCGTGCCGTTGGCTGCCACAGGCTTCGTCCCACCCTGGCTCGCAGCCATTGGCATGAGCACCAGCTCGCTGGTTGTTGTTCTGAATGCGCTCCGCCTGAGTCGATTTCAATGAACATTCTTTATCTGTTGATACCCCTCGCGCTGCTATTGCTCGGCGGAGCTGTCTGGGTGTTCTTCTGGGCCGTCGGCAGTGGACAGTTCGACGATCTCGATACGCCGGCGGTGCGCATCATTATGGATGACGACAAACGCCCACCTGACGATGCAACAAATGACTGAGCTCACCGCATCGATCACCGCCGCACTGCTTACCGGCCTCCTGGGGAGTGCACATTGTCTCGGCATGTGTGCAGGTATCTCGGGTCTGTTCGCTATGCAAACGAGCGCTGCCGGGATCAAGCGGCAGCTACCGATGGCCATCACTTACAACGGCGGCCGTCTTGCGAGTTACGCGATTCTCGGTTTCGCCGTCGCTGTACTCGGTTCCCGATTTACCGGTCTGACCCCGGCGCTTGCGGGACCGGTGCGCCTTGCCGCCGGAATCATAATCATGCTGATCGGGCTGCAGATCGCGTTCGACATGCGTCTGCTCGGCTGGCTGGAGCACATGGGAGGCAAGATCTGGGAACGCGTGACGCCGCTCGCGCGAGGCCTGATGCCTGTCAGCAGCCTGCCGCGAGCCCTCGGCCTCGGGCTGCTGTGGGGACTGCTGCCCTGCGGCCTGGTCTACAGCGTGCTGTTGGTCGCTGCAATGAGCGCCCGGCCGGCTGACGGTGCGCTGGTCATGCTCGCGTTCGGACTCGGCACGACGCCCGCCATGCTGCTGACGGGACTCGGTGCCGCACGACTGTCACAGCTGATGCAGCAGCGGCGGACCCGCCTCGGCGCGGGCCTGCTGATCGTAGCTCTCGGAATGTTGACCATTGCGATGCCGGTTGCAGGAACACTGGGCGGCGGCACCCCACACCATTAGCCTTGTGTTGAATTAGAAATGGGGCGGCTTGCGCCGCCCCAATCGCTGACTAGCGCGAAACTTCAGGCAACCTTGACCTTGAAAGGTGTGGTTGCTTCGACTTTTGGCAGGGTTATCTCGAGGACGCCGTCCTTTAGCTCGGCTTGCGCCTTGTCGCCCAGGACCTCCACCGGCAGGTGGACAGCCCGGTACAGGCGCCCGTACGCCATCTCGTGACGCACGAAATCCTCTTCGTTTTGCTCTTCCTCAAACTCTCTCTTGGCCTCGAATACAAGGCGATCACCTGCGATCGTAATTTCGAGGTCTTCCTTCTTGATGCCGGGAACATCAGCACGAACGATGAGAGCATCATCTTTGTCGAGAATATCGACTTTTGGAAAAACGTCGAGCTTCTCGTCGAAACCGCTCATCATCGGTGGCCTCCAGGCATAGGGGTCGAACAGACCTTCCATCCAGCGGCGCGGAAAAGTGTTCTCGAAAAACTCCTCCATGCCGTGACCGAACGGCCTCACTGCCCTGCCGGTCTCGCGATCTTTCTTCGGCAGAATGTTACGAATATTAGGCATGCGCTAACCTCCTCGGGCTCACCCACCGGAACCCAATTCCAGCGTACTCGGCTATGGGGGTAACGCAATTCACAACCAATCCGTACAAGCCCGAATTGCGGCGCCTCGAAACAGCGTTCATGATTGACGTGTGTGCGCATCGTCCACAGCGGCTTCTGATTAGGCTCGCAGCAATTCTGTTGCCCGTAATTAACTGCGCGACAACGGCTGCTGATATGGATGCCACGTTACACTTCGATGGTGACACCAGTAGCAGCACGCCGGTGTTCAAACGATCCGGTCCGTGGATGCTCGACTGGACGACCAAGAGCGTCGATACGCTACCCAAGATCTTCGAGCTGCGGCTCTACGAGGCCGGCTCCGGCGAGTTCGTCGGCACGGTTGTCGAAACCCGCGAAACCGGCAGCAGCCGGAAATTATTCGAAAAAGCAGGTAGTTACAGGATCGACGTCGTCGCGCAGCACCTGGACTGGGCGCTGCAGATCGCCCCTGTCCCGGCAACCGAGGCCAGCCGGCTTAAGCGCCACAGCGAGGGACGGACAACGATTGAAGACTCTTCACAAGTCTTTGCGCGACAGGTCTCGGAGGACAGTTTCGAGTCCTGGCGGCCCGTCGACGACCAGACGCTGCTGCTATTCGCAACAGACGAAACGGACGGCTTCCGGATAACATTTGCGAAAGCCTGTGCAGGACTGACACAGGCGACCGCACTCATGTTCGTCAGTGCAGGATACGGCAGTGGTGGCGAACTTTACGACGCCATCATGCTCGATGACGGCACGCACTGCCCGTTCGAGCGTGTCGTGCCGACCGTGTTTGACTAGGTCCTGTGGGAGCGCGCCCCAGCGCGCGATTCAAGCTCGATCGCGCGCTGGGGCGCGCTCCCACAATCTTCAGTCGGAGACTTTCGCTTGCAGGCTCATCGTTCCGCAATCGTTCTCCAGGAAGTCGATCATCGAGGTATAGATGCTGCGCTGGTGGTCATACGTCCAAGTATTGGAGAAGTGATCCGCACCCTTGAGTTCCAGGTACTTGTAATTCTTGTTGTACTTGTCCAGGAGCTTGCGGTATTTCTTGGCATGATCAAGGGGCACGCGCTGATCCACATCGCCGTGAATCAACAGCATTGGCACATTCACTTTCTCAACTTCCTTGATCGGTGAAATGCTGTCGTCCCACATGTTTATCTGCTCGAGCGCTGGCGTGCCACGAAGCTCGAACCGGTAGTAATTCACCTGCATGTTCGGATCGGATACGGCTGCGCCTGCGATGACGCACTGGTAGATCTGCGGCGTCCTTGAAGCCGCAACAAGCGCAGCATAACCGCCATAGGACCAGCCGAACATCGCCATGCGATCAGGATCCGCAAGACCCTGCTCGACGAGATACAGTGCGCCATCGTCTTTGTCGTCCTGCATCTTGTAGCCGCCCTGGCCGCCTTGATTAAACGCGATTTTGTAGAATTCTTCACCATAGCCATGCGAGCCACGATACTGCGGCTGCAGCACGAGGAAGCCGTTGTTGGCGAGCATCTGCGCCCATTCGTCATAGATTACGGTTTCCTGCACGAACGGCCCGCCATGCGGCAGGACGATCAGCGGGAACGGCGGCTTGCCATTCGGTACCGTCAGGAATGCCGGTATCTTCAGGCCATCGCGAGACTTGTAGGTAATGTACTTCATGTCCGCGAGCTGCTCACTTTCAAGCAATGGCTGCCGGCTGCCCGCCGCCTGAATCTTGCCATCTTTTAACAAGTAGTAGGTACCGGGATCGCGCGGCCCGGTATTGAGGACCGTCATTGTGTTGCCGTCTCGCGAGCGGCTCGGAATGCTGATGTTGTATGCGTTCGGGATAATCTCTGCCAACTGCCCGTATATCGCGCCTTCGACCTCGTCGAAGTACTCGACATGCAGCTTGTCCTTGAAATACGTTACGCCGGTAACGCGGTCCGGATGCATCCACGTATTACTGTGGTAACGAAGACCGTAAACGTCGACGTCCGAGCGCCGGTACACGAGTTCGTCAAAATTACCGGTGTTGACGTTGAACGACCAGAGGCCGAGATTGTCATCACCGTTGTCCGCGCGGACGTACAGGTAATCGGGTTGCGTGTCGTCGAGCTCCAGCACTTCGAAGGTTTCGAATTTGTCGAAGTCCTGGCGCCGGAATTCCGTCCAGCCTTTCTTTTCTCCCGGCTTGCGCCAGTACCACACGAGTTCATTGTCGTCGAGATCGAAGCCACGGCCCAGCCAAGGGTTGCCGTGTCCGTCAAATTCCATTTGTCCGATGGACAGGGTGCCACGAATCAGGAGTTGCTTCGTGCCCTTATCGAGGTCGAACTGCCAGTACGCTCGCGGCCGGAACGCTTCCGACAATTTTGCCCCTGGCCCATCATCATCGCCCTCCTGAAAGGAAATGATAATTTTCTTCGGGTTATTGGGTAGCAGATTCTCGATCAGCGGATTGGACTCGTCGAAAGCTTCCATCTCCTTGGATTCGACGTCGACGACGGCAAGCTTGGTTTCGTAGACGCCGCGGTTGAAGCCCTCGATCTTGTCCCGCACCTTCTGGCGCAAGTAGAAAATGATGTCGTTGTCGCTGGCCCAGAAGAAATTCGTGATTTCCATCGGGTCCGCATTCAACGTGAAAATCGGCTCTCTCTTGTCGAGATTCGCGGCCTCGTAAACCTCGATGACCGGATTGGCGTCCTTTGCCGGTATCTTCATGATGCCGAGGTACCTGCCGTCCGGGGAGACCTGCGCAGCGTTGATTACAGGGCGCAGTGCCCAGTAATCGAGCGGATAGGGTTCGCCGGACTCTGCAGCTAGCGTGGCTCCCGCCCCGCAAATGCAAGAGACGCAAAGTGTGGCGAGAACAATGAGATGTCTGTTCATGACTGTAACCCTGGTTTTATTTCTGGTGACAGTGACCTTAATTCCCCCCGACTCAGTCAACTTCTCGGAGCGGAAATAAGGTCACTGTCACCAGAAATATCTAACATAAAAAAGGCCCACGGGATTACTCCCGTGGGCCCTATTTTACTCAAATGTGAACGAGTTGGGACCCGATCACTGAGTACCACCGAAGTTCACGGCAACGTTGAAGAAATAAACTCTTCCATTCAGGTCGTAACCATAACCCAACGGCGTGTTGTTGACCGCCTGTGGGTGAGCAGATGTATCGCTGGTTATCCGAGGCGGTGCTTCGTCGAACACGTTACGGATGCCGCCACCGAAGGTCCACTGATCGCCATAGAAGTACAGCGAGATATTGTGGAGGAAGTAGTTCTCCGCGTCTTTGAAGTCTCGGCAGAGTACGTCGCCAAAATCGGGTCCAAGGCAGGTGTCAGATAGAGCGAAAGCATCGCTGAAATCGTCAACCAACAGAGGATTTTCCTTGACGGATCCGGTGTAGCGCGTTTCCCATGTCAAACGGAAGTCGTCGTAATCAAAACGGAAGAATGCTTGCACGCGCCACTCGGGAAAGCCCCACTGGCCTTCAAAGCTCTGCGAGTCCGAAACGAGGTCTTCGCTGATGAATAACGTCGAGCGCTCGAGCTGACGGTTCGCAATGATGTCAGAGCTGAAGTCGATCGGACGATCGAAGATCGTCCAGGTATCGTCGAACGCGAGATTAATGTCAACGCCGCGCGCCGATTCCGAGTCACGATTCAGAAAACCCTGGTCGATGAAATCAAGGAATGGCTGCGTGGGATCTGCAAGATCACGCTCGATACGGTCGCAGAATACACTGTTGCCCGTCGGCGAGTTGTAGCAGTCGTTAACGATGAACTGGCCACTCGGCGCAATGATCGTGTTCTTGATTTCGATCTCGTAATAGGTCGCACTCAGCGACAGATTGAACGCGTTCGTGAAAGGCTGATCCCATGACAAGCCGGCGGACCACGACTCGGACTTCTCTGGGTCGAGCGTCAGCGAGCCACCGTCTGCCAGCTCAACGCTGTAGGCATTAAAGCCGTTGTTGTAAGCTATTGTCGGGTCGACACCCTGGGCCGTACAGTTCGCCAGAACGAGCGGGTCACGCGTGTCAGCGCCGGGAATATACACGTCGTTGATCGAATCCCATGCCTCCTCGGGAACAAAACACGGATCGAAGAGCGTGTTGAAGCCGGTCTGTTCCTGCAAGTACAGCTCACGCAGATTCGGTGCGCGGAATGCTGTGCCGAAGGTGCCGCGAATCAGCAGCGAATCGGTAGGACGGTATCCGAGTTTTCCGGACCAGGTCCAGTTCTCGCCGTAGATTTCGTCGTCCGTAAGGCGTGACGACACGTTGACGGTCAGTTCCTGCGCTCCGGGCGTGTTCGCAAGCAAGGGTACTTCTACCTCGCCGAAGATCTCCTTGGTCTCCTTACTGCCGACGGCGCCGCCGTCAGCGAAGAAGTGGGCCATCAGGCCTTCACTTGCAACTCTGTCAGGAATCGAGTTGATCTCGTCATCGCGGTACTCGGCACCGAGCCCCAGCGAGACCGTGCCGGAGGGCAATTCGAAGATTTCGCCGGTCACATAACCGGAGACGATCGTCTGTTCATACTCGGTGTCGAAATCGCGGCTGTCGAACAGATAGTCACGTTCTGCCTGAGTTGCGAAGTCTCCAACAACACCATTTGGATACAGCGAGGGGGCAAACATATTGACCGGCACGCAACCAGGTGCTGTATCCGGCTCCATCTCCACCCCGAGATCATTCTCACATGGTGTATTCGTCGAAGAATTCCAGCCGGCCGAGAGATCGTATCGGTCACTTCGAATACCAACGCGGTGCGAGTCGCCCGTCGACTTCGAGTAACTACCGTAAATATCAAACGTCCAGTTGTCGAGACTGCCAGCCTGTAAGAACGGCATGTCACCCCTGAGTCCGAGAACCGCACGCATCTGGTCAACCGTCGCCTGCACTGAGTTTCGGTCACCGTTGACCGAGACTATCGGCGTGGTTGTGGCCGCACCGATCGGGCCACCAAGGAATCCGAAATTCGCCGGCGTACAACCAGCTGGTGGGACGCTGATGCTGGCGCAGAAGTCGCCCATATGTTGCTGGAATTGCGCGACGTAGTTCGGATTCGTGTACATCGCATCGATCGCCAGCCCGCAATCAACCCCATTGGGCTGGTTCGGATTACACATATTGAACGGATTATTGGCCGGGACACTGTGGAAGAATTGCGGACTACGCGATGTCGAGGTGAAATCGCGCTTCGCATACAAAGTCTCGAAGTAAGGTGTAAGGTTTGCCTCACCCGCGAACGTGTACTCGCCGAATGCCATGAAATTCTGCGTCTGAACATCTGGAAACAGCTCGCGCGTGTGATTGTCATTGCCATTCAGGCTGTAATCGCGGAACCCAATATCCGAATTCCCATCGCCGTTGCCATCAACACCCCAGCGGACTACCTCTCCTACATTGAAAGCCGATCCGGATTCTGAGAAATCCACCCAGCCGCCATTCGTGTAGCCCGGTGTGTAGTAAATACTGCCGGCACCCGGCACAGAAACACGTCCCGCGAGCAGGCCGATTTCGCACTCGTCCCACGGCATGTCGTATCCATAGGGGGCGGGGGCGTTGTAGAACTGCTCCTGAAAACGGATCTGACCGTTCTCGTCAATTTCCTGATGTTGGGAGCAACCGTCCGTCCACGGACGATCGTCGAACTTGACCGGCTCGCGATCAACGTACTCGGCACCAACCGCGACGAAACCGCGATCGAAATTGTGGCCCCAGACCACGCTCAGAGTATTGTCAACGCCCGCGCCATGTTCCGGAATTCTCGAATATCCTTCGACCTCGAAACCATCGAAGTCCTTCCTCAGGATGATGTTGGCAACGCCAGCTATCGCGTCAGAACCGTAAACCGAGGATGCACCATCGAGCAGCAAGTCATACTGCTGTACGAGCGATGCCGGTACCAGGTTCAGGTCAGGCGCAATCGGTGCGCCTTCCACACCGGCCGGTGACAGGCGGCGGCCGTTGACCAGGACCAGCGTACGTGCATCACCGAGACCACGAAGGTTGATTGTCGTCGCGCCCGGGCCGCCGTCAAGCACGAAGCCCTGGAAGGTCAGGTCGATCTGCTGGCCACCGGCCGCAG